>OLQH01000086.1_pt1 | contig 110253 bp, 107 predicted proteins | sample 1672671 | NCBI WGS metagenome assembly OLQH01 (sample SAMEA3136712, study PRJEB25190) | human gut metagenome | reverse complement strand
CCTCTGCATAACCGGGCCGGCTCAGGAGAGAAAGGGCATTCAGGCCAGGAGGGAAAAGCAGCTCCAGTGAGCGGAGAGTGATTCTGAACTGTTTCAGCAATTTAAATTACAGGAGAATCCCATGCTATTTCAGAAAGAATATATAACCGGCTCCCTCATGCCCCGGATTCAGGAGCTGTGGCAGTCAGCTGAATGTACCTTTCCGCCATTCCTAACGGAAATAAATGCCGGGGAAAAAGGAACGAACGAGAAATGGATTACCGAAAGCACGGAACGGATACGGCTTCACCTGAAGGCCTTTCCCTCCCGCAGCGCTTTTACTTTTCCCAATAAAAAAGGAAGTGAGCGGATCACTCCCCGTCAGCAAATCTGGTTAAAGGGAACGGAAAGCCTGTTCCACAGCCTCCTTCTCACCGAGCCGGTGCTTGGAATCCGAAATGCTCTTTCCCCTCAGACACTGGATGCTTTTCAGGACAAAATAAAACAATTTCTGCGCAAGGTGCGCAGCTTTGCACCGGATATGGAACTGGAGGATATGGGCCAGGCTATCCGGAATTACATGGTTTACGCCATTTTCCGGGAGCAGAACGGCCTTCCCCAGAAATGTTCTTCCTCCATTTTCGGTTACAGTATGCTGTACCCCTTTACCGACAATTTTCTGGATGATCCGTCCCATACAGAGGAAGAAAAGATACATTATAACAAGCTCATCCATCACAGAATCAGCGGCCTGCCTGTAACACCCCTGTCCCTGCATGAGGAAAAAACAGCCATGCTTTTGGACGCCATAGCCGCTGACTATCCCGGGCCGGAAGCCGATGAAGCCTATGGCGCAGAAGCCGCGGCGGATATCCGGCAGGGACTCCTTCTGATGCTGGAGGCACAGGAAATCAGCCAGAAGCAGACGGACGCATCCCTTTCCCTGACCGAAAAAAACATACTTGACATCTCCATCTATAAAGGCGGATTATCCGTATTAATAGACCGATACTTCATTAACTGTAAAATGACAGAACAAGATGCTCTTTTCTACTTTGGCTTCGGTTTTCTGCTCCAGATATGCGATGATCTCCAGGATATCGCCCAGGATCGGGAAAGCGGCAGCCGTACGCTGCTCTCCCGCTGTCAGACACCAGAGGAGAGGGAAGACGTAGTAAACCGGCTGTTTCACTATACAGATCGGCTGTTTCATTTCTCCCCTCCCTCCAGCGCCGCTTTCCGGGACTTCCTTCTTCAGAACTGCTTCCAGCTGATACTTTCTTCAGCCGCAGGCAGCGGAGACTTTTTCAGCAGCAGCTATCTGGAAGGGCTGGAACGGGCCTTTCCGGTTTCCTTCTCCTATCTGAAGCAGATGAAAGAGAGGATGCCCGCAGCATTTTCCGCGGGAAAGCCGGCCGACCAGAACCGAATGATGGATATGCTGGATGCTGTTCTCAGTGAATCCCCATCCTGAGCCATGAGGGTTTCGATACGGACGGCAGCACTCACTTTTTGTATCGAAACCTAAGTAATAATTCGGTATTGCATATTTTCCGTTCATCCTTTATACTAATTGTAAATCTGTTCTCTCCCCGGAGAGAAAATGAAAGGAGCGTTGTTTAATGAAAGCAAATAATGAGGTGGCATTCACTTAACTTCACAGGCATACCCGATAACAATCCTTTCAGAATATACTTGATACGGAATTAAGACCCGCAGGAACAGTATGAAAAGGCTTGTTTCTGCGGGATTTTTATGCCCTTTTTTAAGCATGCCGCCCTAAATAGGAAAAGGAGGATTTTATAATGATTAAAAACGAAAACAAGAATAAAAACAAGGAAACTATAAATCGAACAAATTATTTTGGAGGAAACCACTTTGAATATTACAGAATATGGATATATACCCGATGGTAAGCCGTCTCAAGACGGAGAAACCCCTGCGAGGGTAACCGCAGTTTATAAAGACAGATACGAAATAATCTGCAGCTATGGCACAGGCCTGGCTGCTTTGAAAAAGAGCAGCTATTATACAGGGGAAGAATCCTTCCCCACAACCGGCGACTTTGTCCTGATCAACTGGGAACCGGAGGGGGACAGCCGGATTATAAGAACATTGACAAGAAAAACCTTTTTTGCCCGCCTGGATCCCTCTTCGGCAGGCCATTGGGAACAGCTGGTAGCCGCGAACTTTGACTATGTTTTCATCATGCAGTCTCTCAACCACGATTTTAACCCAAGACGGCTGGAGAGGTATCTTACCCTGGCCTGGCAGAGCGGCGCCCGGCCCGTAGTCGTCCTCACAAAAGCGGATTTGGAGGAGGACTATATGCAGAAGCTTCAGGAAGCCGCCGCCATTGCCCGGACAGTGGATGTCATTGCCGTCAGCGCCAAAACCGGTTACGGCCTGGAATACCTGCAGCCCTATATGGAACCTGGCAAAACAATTGTTTTCCTGGGATCCTCCGGCGTGGGCAAATCCAGCCTTGTAAATGCCCTGGCCGGTCAGGATATGATGGCTGTCAACAGCATCCGGGAGGATGACTCCAAAGGCCGTCACACCACCACTCACCGGCAGCTCATCATGCTGCCCTGCGGCGCCATGATTATAGACACTCCCGGCATGCGTGAACTGGGGATGTGGGATGTAACCGACGGCCTGGGCGAAACCTTCAGCGATGTGGAGCAGTATTTCACGCAATGCCGTTTTTCCGACTGCCGCCATCAAAATGAACCCGGATGCCGGGTAAAGGCCGCTCTGGAAAACGGGGAATTATCCCAGGAACGCTGGAAGAGCTATTTAAAGCTGAAAAAAGAGGCGCGATATTCAGCCTCCAGGGAAGTCTATCTGAAGAATCAGCAAATGAAAGCCAAAGGCAGAGCCCGGACCGAAAAGCAAAAAAGAAAAAACAGCGGTGCATACCGCTGAGTTTTCTAAGGATTTAATACATTCCGCGGTTCTCCCCGCAGGAATGCTTCGATATTTTTACAGGTCTCCGTCACCACACGGGTTCTCGCCTCCACACTGGCCCATGCCATATGAGGCGTGATCAGCAGACGGCTGCTGTCCCGGATCTGCAGAAGAGGATTATCCGGATTTATGGGTTCCTGGCTTAATACATCAATCCCGGCACCCATAATCTGATCCTCCTTAAGCGCACGGTACAGGTCGGCCTCATTCACTACGGCTCCCCTGGCCACGTTCACCAGGACAGCCGTTTTTTTCATTTTTTCAAGGGCATCCCGGTCAATCAGGTTCCTTGTTCTGTCATTTAAGGGACAGTGCAGAGTGATCACATCGGATTCCTTCAGCAGGGTATCAAAGTCCACCCGTGTATATTCCCCGCAGCTGCTCTTTCCTGATGTGGAAAAATAAATCACCCGGCATCCAAAGGCGGCCGCGATGGCGGCTGTCCTTCTGCCTATATTCCCCATCCCCACAATCCCCCAGGTCTTGCCGTCCAGTTCATAATAAGGAAGGCCGAAATGGGAAAAACGGGGCTGGGAGGCATAAATGCCTGTTTTCACATAATCGTCATAATACCGCAGCTTTTCCAGGATGTAAAGAACACAGGCTATCGTATGCTGGGCTACCGCAGCAGTGGAATAATTTACCACATTCACCACCGGGATCCCGCGTTTCCGGCAGTATTCCAAATCCACATTATCGTAACCCGTGGCAAACTCACAAACCAGCTTCAAATGGGATGCGCCTTCCAAAGTACAGGCATTCATAGGCGTCTTATTTACCACAATAATATCCGCGTCTTTTACCCGATCCGCAGCCTCCTCATCCCTTGTAGTCATATGAAAGGTAACATTCCCATATTTCCTCAAAGGCTCCACAGAAACATCTTCACCTACACTGCTTCTGTCCAAAACCACGATATTCAATGTATGGCGCACCCCCTTTCTCTGCTTTCTCTAAAGCGTTCTGCCAAATCCGGCCCTTCTATTTTGCCGTCAGAATTTCAGTAATGCATTTCACAAGATCCTCGGACAGACCCATGCACTGCAGTTCTCCTATGATAATATAAGGCGCCCTGCCGCTGCATACCAGCTTATAAATCCTCGTTTTAATATCAAATGCGATTTCTGCCTGATCCAGGAAATCATAGATCAGCTTTTCCACATTATTTTCAGCCAATGTAAGTTTCTTCCGGAAGCTTACGGAAATCTCCTCCGTCACCGACACCGCAGGAAGCTCGATGCGCAGACAGTTCCTGCTGCTGTCGTAGCTCGTCTGCACTTCCATAGCCGCGCCTGCAAGGCAGCAATCAACTTCACTTTCCGTACAGCCGTACAGTTCAATGGTATAAGCTCTCTGCACAGGAATCAGGGAAAGCTCTCCCCGGGCAGGATAAATGGTAAAGGACTGTTCGTTCTCCCACTGCAGATCAAACCGGGTGGTTACACAGATACCCTTCTCATAATCACAGGTTTCATTGTCATCCTCATACATGGTAAAGCTTCCGTCCGCACCGGCATAAGCCTTCAGGATAAAGGAAGCCGGATTGCCCGCCGCGCTGTTTGCATCGATTTCTTCCGTCATGGGAATGATGGAACCGGCTTTTGCAAAAACAGGCAGGGTGTCAATATCCCTGTACATATCCATCATCCTGCCGCCTTCATAAATAACTCCGCGGAAGAAGTCCACATACACCCCTTCCGGAAGCCATACCTTCTCCTTTGCCATATTCAGAGAAGGCAGGCGCGGGGAGGTGATCGGCGCTGCGATCAGCTGGGATCCGAAATAAAATTCATTGGGCACCTGATAAGCCTCCTGGGATCTGGCATTCTTATAATACATGGGCAGAATCAGAGGAATATCCTGGGCATGGGCCCTGTAATTCATGGTATACAAATAAGGAAGCAGCTTATGGCGCAGGCGGAGGAATTCATCCATCATGCTGCGGATCTCCTGCTTGTAACGCCAGGGCTCCTTACCGTTAAATTCATTTTTGGTACTGTGAAGCCTATTTATCGGAGAAAAGACTCCGAGCTGGAACCAGCGGCCGGCCATTTCATCATCCTTAAATCCATTCATATGTCCGCCGATATCATGGCTCCACCAGCCATAGCCGATATTAGAGGCCGTGCTGGTAAAATAAGGCTGGAATCTAAGAGATTCCCAGGTTACCACCGTATCTCCGGAAAAACCTATCGGATATCTGTGAGAGCCGGGCCCTGCATAGCGGGAAAAGGTCATCGGGCGTTTTCCGTTCCTCGCACTGTCCAGAAAATGAAAATGGTTCAGCATCCACAGAGGATCCAATCCTTCCATTTTGGTGATGCCGCCCTGCTGCCAGTCAAGCCACCAGAAATCCACACCCTTTTCCTCATTGGGATGATGGGCATACTTGAAATAAGCCGAAAGAAATGCAGGATTCGTTATTTCAAAGGAAACCGGTTCTTCCCTGGAAATATCCTTTCCCAGCTCTCTGGCCATAGCCTCATACATTTCCTCATGAGCCCGGATACCATCCGCCGGATGCACATTCAACGTAACCCGCATTCCTCTCTCATGGAGGTGATCCATAAACCTTTTAGGATCCGGGAAAAATTCTTTATTCCATGTATAGCCGGTCCAGCCGGTGCCATATTTAGGATCGATATTCACCAGATGCCAGTCCATATCGATAACGGCAACGGTAAAAGGAATTCCTTCCTCATCAAAACGGTGCATCAGCTCCAGATAGCTTTCCTCGGTATATTCATAATAACGGCTCCACCAGTTGCCCAAAGCATACCTGGGAAGCATGGGTGTCTTGCCGCAAAGATAATAAAAATCCTTCAGACATTCCAAAAAGTCCAGGCCGTATCCCCAGAAATAAATATCCTTTATCCTCTTTTTCCTGGGACTTACCCAGCCTTCCTCGGTCAGGATCAGCGAGGCGGAATCATCCAGAACCGTAAAGCCGTCTCTGGAAACCAGACCGGAACCCAGTTCACAGGCGCCGTCAATTGTATCCAGGGTTCTGGCCGTACCTTTCAGATCATGGACAGGATCTCCGTAATGCCATACATCATTTCCCGAACCGGTATTCCCCGTCACATGAATCCGAAGCCCCCGGGGATTAAATTCTTTTTTATCATAGGTAAGCCTGAACCGCCATGTCAGGATTTCCAGCTCCTCCGGAGTTTCCTTCACCTGATAATCCACTGCGGGAAAATCTCTGTTGATGACAGTCTGTGTAGCCCGATCCTCAAAAATACCGTCTTCACTGTACTCCAGGCGGACCAGCCCCTCTGTGAGCATTGTAATACGGTAATTCTCTCCCTGAATGATATTTCTGCTGTCCGCCGCGGGCCTCACAGGCAGCTTAACTAATTGTTCCATGCTGTAACCCTCCGTTGTTCTTAGTAATAAGTCACTGTATTTTTTCTTCATTATATCCAAGGGCTATTGGGAAATCTAGCTTAATCCTATTCCAAACTAACACAATACTATGATCTGCGGAGCACCCACTTCTGCAGGATCTCCGCCAGCTGGCTGGACTTAATAGGCTTCGCCAGATGCTCATTCATACCTGCCTGGGCCGACATAATCACATCCTCAGCAAAAGCATTCGCAGTCATGGCAATCACCGGTACGCTTTCCGCATCCCCTCTGCCAGAGCTTCGGATCGCCTTCACACAATCATAGCCATTCATAACCGGCATCTGGATATCCATGAAAATCATCTGATAATAACCGGTGGGAGAATCCAGAAACCTCTCGAATGCCTCCTGCCCATTCTCCGCCGTATCTATTACAGCTCCTGTCATCTGCAGCATCTCCGCCGCAATTTCCCGGTTGATTTCATTATCCTCCACCAGCAATATATGGGCGCCGCTGCAATCCACCTCCTGGATATCCGGAAGGCTCTCCTCCTCCGCCTCATCCATCTGAAGCTTCAGCCCTATTACCACGGTAAAACAGCTTCCTTCCCCCAGACGGCTTTTTACGGTAATTTCTCCCCCCATCATCTGCACCAGGCTCTGCGTGATCACCATCCCCAGGCCCGTTCCGCTGATTTTACTGATCCGGGAATCATTCGCCCTGCTGAAAGGCTCAAAAATATGCTGGAGAAACTCCTCGCTCATACCGATCCCCGTATCCCGGAAGACAAACTGATAACGCCCCACTTCCTTATTCCCTGAAGGGAGTTCGGAAACCGTAATATATATATCGCCTCCTTCGGGCGTATACTTACAGGCATTGCTCATGATATTCATGAATATCTGATTGATTCTGGAATTATCACCGATTACCCTGACGTGTGTAAGATCCTTCTTTTCCAGATGAATTTTCTGCTTTCTCACTTCAGCCTGAGGCATAATGAGACATATCAGCTCCTCAATCAGATTATCAAGATCAAACCTGCCGTCCTGAAGCTCGTAATTACCGGTTTCAATCCTGCTCATATCCAGAACCTCATTCACAAGGCCAAGCAGCAGCTGGCTGGAGGAAGAAATTTTATCCAGCGCATTCTCCAGCTTTTCCCGGTCATCCATATGAAGCCGTGCCAGTTCCGTCATTCCAAGCACCGCATTAAGCGGAGTCCTGATATCATGTGACATTTTGGAGAGAAAATCACTTTTGGCCTCATTGGCTTTTTGAGCCATCTCATAAGCCTCTTTCAGCGCTCTCCTGCTTTCTTCATCCTTTTTCTTCTGCTCATGCAAATCCTGAAGCGCCAGAAGCACCCAGCTTTTCTTTCCTCCCAGATAGACGTTGCAGGATATGGAATGATATTCCCCATCCACCTTGCGGAGGCTCTCCACCGCATATCTTTCATTTCCTTCCGCCATCAGACTGCGGAAATGAGCTATGGAAAGCTCTTCCCTTATTTCCTCAATGTAATCAGGATGAAAATTCTGGCTGGCATAATCATTCCAGAAGCTCTCATAGGAAAAGTCTCCCTGTGGGATTTCCTGTACATCTCCGGGGACACGTATGGCGCAGATAGTGCCTTTCTCAATATCAATCCGGTATACAGCGAAGAAAAGGTTATACAGAGAACCCACAATTTCCTGATTCAGTTCCTCCAGCTTTTCCTTCTCCCGGCGCATGACCGTAGTATCCGTCACATTCTGATGATACCCCCTAAGACGCATCCCCTTACTGTAGGTTCTGTCGGCAACACCGCCGCAGCGTATATAGATTTTTCCCAAATCCGGATGGTACCAGGGATACTGCACCTCCGCACGCCCTGTTTTCACCATCTCTTCCACACAGGCATTGACCACCGGATAATATTCCCCGGCAATTCTCTCATACCAATGTTCATAACATTTTTCAGGCGTCACCACCGTCTTCAGGCCCAGAAGCTCCATCATGGTCTGATCCGCAAACATTCGGGGCTGTCTGCCGTCCTCAATCTCAATAATCCATAATCCCGTCTTTGACTCATGCAAAACATCATGCATGGTTGATATATCCTGAATCATACCAATCATAATTCTGCTACCTCATTTCCGTCCCTTACAGCCCTAAACGGCTGATTCTCTATCAGAGTATGCCTGAAAAATAATTCCGCGCCTTCTGCAGAAAATTTTTCAAGTACACCATAATTCTATATATCCAAATTGTAACTTATTTATCTCATAACAGCAATACAATACTGCTTTTTAATACAAGACTGGTTTTCCCCAATTAGAAAACGGAAGAATTCTGCCTCTCTTCGGCCTAATCCTTCCGTTTCTCTTTTCTGGTAACTATATATTCTATTTAAAACAGCTTCTTTTTATAATATCCCCGGCCAGATTACAGTCTCTTCAGCAGTTCTTCTCTCTGCGCTTCGTAACCCGGTTTGCCAAGCAGTGCAAACATATTTTTCTTGTAGCTTTCCACACCAGGCTGGTTAAACGGATTCACACCAAGCAGATATCCGCTCACGCCACAAGCAAACTCGAAGAAATAGAACAGCTGTCCCAGATAAAATTCATTTACCTCAGGAACATTGATCATCAGATTGGGAACCTGTCCGTCCGTATGAGCGAGAATCGTTCCGTTCATGGCGCTCTTATTTACGAAGTCCACATTCTTTCCTGCCAGATAGTTCAGGCCATCCAGATCAACGGGCTCTTCATTGATGATGATTTCCTCTCTGGAGGTTTCCACATTGATTACGGTTTCAAACATAATACGGGCGCCGTCCTGGATGAACTGTCCCATAGAGTGCAGATCCGTTGTCAAATCAACGCTTGCGGGGAAAATTCCCTTTTGATCCTTTCCTTCGCTTTCACCGTACAGCTGTTTCCACCACTCTGATACATAATGTACACTGGGCTCATAATTAGCCAGGATTTCAACCTCTTTTCCTTTTCTGTGAAGGATATTGCGTACTGCCGCATATTTCAGAGCATCGTTATCCTCAAATGCTGCTTCCATAGCCTTTTTGCGTCCGTCTGCAGCGCCTTCCATCAGCTTGTCGATATCCGCTCCGCTCACTGCAATAGGAAGCAGGCCGACAGCCGTAAGTACGGAGAAACGTCCTCCCACATCGTCCGGAACCACAAAGCTTTCATAGCCTTCTTCCGTAGCCAGTCCCTTCAGGGATCCCTTTGCACGGTCTGTGGTAGCGTAAATTCTGCCTGCCGCTTCTTTTTTTCCATACTTCTTTTCCATCATTTCCTTAAATACACGGAAAGCAATGGCCGGCTCAGTTGTGGTACCGGATTTGGAAATCATATTAATGGAAAAATCCCTGTCGCCGATTACATCGATCAGATGTCTGATATAAGTGGAGCTGATGGAATTTCCAACAAAATAGATTTCAGGAGTCTTCCTGATCTCTTTGCTTACGCAGTTATAGAAGCTGTGTCTTAAGAATTCAATTGCTGCTCTGGCTCCCAGATAAGAACCTCCGATTCCGATAACCAGAAGCACTTCGGAATCGCTCTGGATCTTAGCCGCCGCCTTTTTAATCCTGTCAAACTCTTCCTTATCATAATCCACCGGCAGGTCAATCCATCCCAGAAAATCATTTCCCGCACCGGTCTTGGAAACCAGAAGGTCTTTGGCATCCATTACTTGTTTTTTCATAAAATCTACTTCATGCGCACCGATAAAAGGCGCTGCTTTTGAATAATCAAAAGTTACTTTGCTCATCCGTTTTTCCTCCAATTCTGCTGCCCATATGCAGCAAACCAATAGATATAACCGGCTTTCATCGCAAAATTCTGCAATTTGGCTCTTTATCCGTTCTTAGTGTAGCAAAGTTGTTTTTTAATTTCAAGAGTTTTTATGATATAGTTCCTTCGCAGAGGGAAGGCGGACCGGCTGGCGGCGGACACGATGCACAGGGCAGGGGGAAACTGAAACCTGCAGGCAGGGGGGAACTGAAACTTTAAAGTCATGCAAAGAATTCTTTAAGAAGCTCCTCCAGTTCCTTCTCCTGGTTTTTCGTAAAGACCTGTTCCTCAAGCTGCTCCTCGGCCAGGCTTTTCTCCTGAATAGGTATTCCCTTTACCCGCTCCTTTTTTACAGGTGCTGAAACTTCCGCGATTTCAGCCGCATTAACGGAAGCCTGCTTTCTGCCCTTTTCCGCTCTCGGGGCCGGTACCTCTCCGTTTATCAGACTCTCTGTTTCATCCAGTACCGAAAGCCTCACCGCCATATGGTTCTCCAGATAATCTGTCAGACTGGTTTTCAGCGCGGCCCTTTTTCCGTTCAGGTCAACCATCCCGGATACACTGAAGTATAAATACAGTCCGAGGAAGCTCATTAAATAGAAGGGGAGGATCTCTCCGAGAGTTTTTCCGTCTATGATTCCCTTGCAGGCCCCCGCACCTGCGAAGAATACCGACAGCATCATAAGCTGTCCTGCAAAATGTGACAGACCATCCATAGAAAACTTTCCTATCTGGATCCGGTTGATAAACTTGTCCACAAACACGGGAATATTAGGTACCCCGTCATTGAGCTTATAACAGTTCCTGAACTTAATTTTACACTGTTTTAGTATCTTGTTTTCCGTGGCCGACATATTTTCCGCCTCTTTTATCAGGGAATTTAAAAAAATTCCTGTAATAAACTTGCATAATATGCTTAATAATAGCAATATAATTGTCATAGCCACCAGTTCTTTATTTTCCATAAATGAAGTCATATTTTCCTCCAATCTGCTGTTCTTAAGAGACGTCTGTCCCATGATCAGCGGTTCCATTACGGTTCCTTTGTGAATAGTATTATAGGAGATTGAACCGTCCGCCACAATACGGACAGGCCGCAAATCGATCGGAGAATTCCGTGCCTTTCTGCCATAATCATGGAATAATTGTGAAAATACTGGTAACAAAGGATGTTTTTTGATATAATTCGTGTATTGAATTTATAAGTATTATTGGAGGTTTTATTATGAAATACAGAACTAAGGGTACCTGTTCCAGTTCCATTGATATTGAAATGGACGGCAATGTAATCAAATCGGTGATATTTACAGGCGGCTGCAACGGCAACCTGCAGGGTATCTCCAAACTGGTGGAAGGAATGTCTGCAGAAGATGCCATTTCCCGCCTAAAAGGAATAAAATGCGGTTTCAAGCCCACTTCCTGCCCGGATCAGCTGGCAATCGCTTTGGAATCCATTGTGGGAAAGGCTGATTAAACAATTCATTAGGGGGCTTGTTCATGTCTAAAAAAATCGTTCTAACCGGCGGCGGCACCGCCGGTCATATTACGCCAAATATTGCCCTGCTGCCCAGGCTGTTACAGCTCGGCTATGAAATTTCCTACATTGGTTCCTATAATGGAATGGAGAAAAAGCTGATAGAGGATTATGACATCCCCTATTATGGAATATCCACCGGAAAGTTCCGGCGCTATTTTGATTTAAAGAATTTTACGGATCCCTTCCGTGTACTTAAGGGTTATGGGGAAGCCAGGAAGATCCTGAAGGAAATTTGTCCGGATATTGTCTTTTCCAAGGGAGGATTTGTAACTGTTCCGGTAGTAAGAGCTGCTTCTTCTTTGAAAATCCCCTGTGTTATCCACGAATCCGACATGACGCCCGGTCTTGCCAATAAGCTGTGTATCCCGGTTTGTACCAAGGTATGCTGTAATTTCCCCGAGACCCTGCGTTCCCTCCCTACGGAAAAAGCGGTACTTACCGGTTCTCCTATCCGGGAGGAGCTTTCCAGGGGAAATAAGCTTGCCGCATTGGAATTGTGTCATTTCACTGCCAACAAACCGGTCCTCATGGTAATCGGCGGCTCTTTGGGCGCAGCTTCCATCAATCAGGCCGTAAGGGAAGCCCTTCCCAAGCTGCTCAACGATTTTCAGGTAGTCCATCTCTGCGGCCAGGAAAAAATTGATAACCTGCTGCTGAACCAGTCCGGTTATACCCAGTTTGAATACTTGAAATCTGAACTGAAGGATGTTTTTGCCATGGCTGATGTTGTAGTATCCAGAGCCGGCGCCAACGCCATCTGTGAACTGCTGGCCTTAAAGAAACCCAACCTGCTTATCCCGCTTTCCGCCGGAAGCAGCCGGGGAGACCAGATCCTGAATGCCCGTTCTTTTGAAGCCCAGGGCTTCAGCATGGTTATTGACGAAGATTATTTAAGCCCCGATCTTCTGATTGAGAAGGTACAGGAACTTTATTTTAACCGTCAGACTTATATTGATGCCATGGGTAAGAGCCAGCAGATGAACGCCACCAAGACGATTACAGAATTGCTGGATGGAATTGCAGAAGAACATATGAACAAGAGAAAATAGACAGCTGAGAATTTTACAGCCCGACGCAGCGGATTTACTGACAGGAAATACCTCCTGACTCAGAATGATCCCGGCGGCGGGCCTTTTATTATACTTCTCAATCTTCGCAGATAAGCTTCCGGATTTCTTCCAGTTCTTCCTGTTCAGGTTTTCCCGGAACCCAGTTAATATTCTGATTATCATCCTCATACCGGGGAATCAGATGCAAATGAAAATGGTTTACAGTCTGGCCCGCGCATTCACCATTATTCTGAACCAGGTTAAAACCGCTGCATCCCAGCTTTTCTGTCATCCGGACCGCCATTTTTTTAGCCAGCATCATCACTTCCCCGCAGGCTTCATCCGGAAGCTCATAAAGATTCGCATAATGATCTTTGGGAAGAATCAGGGCATGCCCTCTTGCTGCCGGTCCCAAATCAAGGATCACACGGTATTTTTCATCTTCATAAAGTGTCTTGGAAGGGATTTCCCCATTTGCTATTTTACAGAAAATACATGCTTCATCTTTCATTGACTCTGTCTCCTTCCTGTCATTAAAGGCATCCTGTATTTAAACATGATAATGATTTTCTCCAACATTCTTTCCGATATGGCATAATATAAATGTAATCAAAAAACCGCTGAGCAGTCCGCCCAGATGAGCGGCATTATTCACCCTAACACTCTGAAAGCCGGAATACAGGGATAAAGCTATCATTAAAATCATCCGCCGTACAGATATCTGAGCCGCATACCCTTTTCTGGTAATCACCAGATAAAGAAGGCCGCCGATCAATCCAAAAACCGCGCCGCTCGCACCGATAGAATTAAAATACATTCCGGTGGATACCTCATAAATAGCGGTCAGCAGATTCCCGCATATACCGGAGACAAAAAAGAGCACAAGATATCTGACGCTGCCAATTGTTTTCTCCACAATCTCTCCGCCAAAATAGAGCAATATCATATTATTAACCAGATGGCTGATATCGGCATGAAGAAACATAGCTGTCACCAATCTGTAGTATTCCTGGCTGCGGATTAAATAGAAAGCCCCGAATTCACCTTTAATATAAAGCCAGTCTCCTGTAAATTGGCACACCAGAAAAATAATGACATTTGCAGCCGTAAGCACTGCACTGCACCAGGGAATCTCTTTCATGTTCTGGTTTTGGTACCGATAAGTCTGCGGTTTTACCATAGGAACCCCCATTACTGCCCTTTAGTCCAATATTTGTCAATACCAAAAGGGTAACACTTCCTTACATACTTGTCAATAAACCGTTCGCCGTTTTGTGCAGTTATCCGCTTACTATTTCACCTCCGGTTCCGATTATTCCTCATATTGAAAAATCATATCTCCAAACCGGATTTCATCCCCTTTTTCCAGCACCATGCTCTCGTTCTGTTCCAGACGTATTCCGTTGATATAAGTCCCATTTGCAGAATTTAAGTCCATCAATGCCACCCTTCCTTCTTTTTCCACAAGCCTTGCATGAATACGGCTCACCGATGCATCAGGAAGAAGCAGCTGAACCCGGTTTCTCAGCTTTCCCGCTATCATTGGAAGCGGCTCCAGCCGATAACTGACTTCCTTTCCTTCCACCACTCCCCTCAGCCTGGGCTTTCCTTTCTTCTGCTGTCCTGAATTTCCCTGATTACATCCAAGCTCCCCCAGAAAAACCATCTTACTGTCTTCTCCATATTCCGACAGCCATTCAAAGGACTCCCATGTATCTGCATCCTGCATCTCCTCTCCTTTTTCTTCTTTCGTTTCTTTCCTTACTGTCAGTCTCCATAAAAATACCAGCAAAACGACACCGTCCAGCGCAAGCAGGCCAAACAGGGCTGTTTTTAAAAGTTTTTCAGGCTGCAGATACCAGATAACCATACACAAAATTCCGAAGGCCAGACTGGCCGCTCCAAGGCCTGTCAGATTAAGTCTTCGCAGCTTATCCGTGCTTTTCTCACTTACTGCAGCGTCCGCAGTTTCCCTTCCCGCTGCCTTTTTCTCCGTCCCTTTTTCTGCTGCATTATCTGCTGATCTCTTACCTGCCATCCTCTTATTTGCCGATTTCTTCTCGCTCTCTTTCTTCTCAGCCGTTCTCTTTTCTGCTATTCTTTTCTCTGCTATTCCTCTGTCGATATATTCCCTCGTAAAATTATCTTCATCTATATCAATAAAGGAAAGTTTCTGCTTTTCATTCTCTGTACTGTAGGTATACAGGCCCGGTTCCTCATAAAACTGTCCCTGCCGGTCATCACTTTCCGCCACCCACTCCGGATATCCGTCATCTCCGTAAAACGCCTCTCCGGCATGGCCAGCCGGTCCTGCATCCTCCTGCCCGATACCTTCGTTCTTTTCCCATATACCACGGAAGCTCTCTATACTGAAGCTCTCCGCCTTTGACATTTTATAGAATTGATAAGCAGCACTCACTGCTTTCTCCTCCTTATGATCCACATGCTCCAGAAAAAACTCCGCTACCGGCATATAAATGCTGCCGGTCGGATTTTCCTTCTCCGCAAAGGGATAATAAAGGAGGCATAGCTGCTGTGTATCCAAATCCAGATACATATACCGGGGATCCAGCAAAAGATTTTGTTCCTCCAGCAAAAAACCGGACATATTTTCCAGTACATGGGCAAGTCCGTCAACTATTCCCAGTATTTCCGCAAAAGACATCTTACCCGCCTCATACAACTGATCCAGGGATTGGCGGGAACTGATATCATAATACAGGCATACTTTTCCGTTTATAAATCTTTCACTGCTGCACAGAAGACCGGGAATTTTATTCTTCAGTATCATCCGGCACTGATAATTGTCCATTTTGTCCTTCGGTATATTTTCCAGAATCAGATAGCTATGGCTAAGCTCGCGTTTATATTCAGGCTTTATCATCTTTTCTCCTATCTGCGCTCCTTTGCGTCAGTCAATCATAAATTGCCGGCCTTTCTTGCCAGGCGGATAAAAGCAACGGCATCCCTGCTCAGGGCTTTTTTCTCCGCCTTTATCTCCCAACCTGCCCCGGTAAATAACCGTACCCCCGGAAAGGGAAGTGAAAGCTCCGCTCTCAGGGATACGTTCACTCCCAGCGGGGACGCCCTCACCTGCTTTTCCAGATTCCTTACCGGCAGCACCCTCTCCTCCAGAAGCTTTTCCAGTTCCGACTCTGCTGTCGCTTTCATTCTTCCGCTGTCCGGCTCGCACAGGCTTCCCCGGAAGGCGGATACATATGCCGCCTGATTCAGAAAGGATACCGTATACAGATAGAAGGACAGATACATCAATGCCGCAATCAGAAAGACTGCCAGCGGCATAATGAAGCTGGCTTCCAGGGTCATATAGGCATCATACATTTTTTTCGTTTTATCCATACAGCTCCTTCTTCCTCACTTATCCACAGGAACTCCGATCCAGGCCTCCATTATCCACACCAAAACCACCGCTGCCAGAAAAAACGGTGCAAAAGGGATACGGGTATTTCGGTTTCCTTTTCTGCTTATCAGTAATCCCGCCGCCAAAAAGAAGGTGAGCAGACAGGCGCCGATAATTTCCGCCGTACATCTCTGCCATTGCTGCATAAGCCCTGCCGGCATGACCAGCAGTCCGTCGCCAATCCCAATCTTACCTTCTGTTATATAACTGTAGAAAAGTATCACGCCTCCCGGAAGCAAGCTTACCGGCAGAGCAGCCCAGCTGACCTGTCCGGCCATTTTCAAAATCCCCCAGTAAAGCGCTCCCAGAAGGATACCGGTATACAGAAGCCAGCCCGGTATTTTTTTAAGTTTTAAATCGTAACAGCTGCAGATTCCCAGGAAACTGCATAAGATTAAATTTTCTGCCATTTTTTCTCCTTCCTTTATCCACATCTGGAACAGGGCGGTCTGCCTCCCACCTCTGACAGCGGTATGCTGATGACGGTTCTTTTAAGTCCGCTGCACGTGATGGTATTATGATAACGGGTTCCTTCCCCGGTGACATAAACAAAACTGCTGCCGTCGCCGCCGCATTTTTCACAGGGATAATATTTTCCTCCCGATTCATTCCTCAGCTGTCCGACCTCATCCTTACCAGCCAGTTCAATGGAAAGGGTCAGATGTGTACAATTTCTTTCCCTGTGGTAAACAGTACCGTTTTCCGTAATATAAACATATTCCTCCTGTTCCTCACCACTAAATTTTCTTTCCACATCATAGCCTGTCCATGCCCTCATATAGCAGCAGCTTACAATGTTTGTGCCGGGATACGCCAGAACAGGGACCACCGGCTTAACCCGTGCCGGCCGCACCAGCTGTATCATCTCATCCTCCGCTCCCGTAACATAGGCCAGCATGGACAGCTGACGTCCCTGCTGGTGCAGGGTTTCAAGATTCTGTGCAAAGGTATGGAAAAACAAGGTCATAGAAAGGATATTTATCATAAAAAATAAGAAGAGCGGTACGGCCAGGGACGCCTCTGCCGTCATGGAACCCTGATAATCCCGGAACAAAGAACGTTTCTGCCGGGAGGCGGGCAGGGACACCCCCTTTGCCGTCTGCCTGAGGGGATATGTAAAAGTGTGAAGTTTTTCGTTTGTGTGAGGAAAATGCGTTCGGAAGTACATGACCTTTCTGTTGTGTTGTTGATAGTTGCTTTTTACATGGCGTTCGTACAAAGGGGGCATCCCTGCTCACCTCCTGTTCAGCTGATTTTTCATTTCTAATCCTTTTTCCCGGCTTATTTCTTAAGCTGGTTTTTTAACCTCATCTTTTCTGTCTCATCCTTCTATTCATATCCATAGCTTCTTGCAATCGTATATTGATAGCCATAACCGCTGGAGACCGCCGCTTCCGCCCGCATACCGTCTATGCATCCGTCTATACGGAAACAGCTGTTTCCTTTTGTCCGCCTGATATCCTCTTCCATAATATCCATAAGCCTGCCTGTCACTTTTTCCTGCGGCATCAGAAACAACAGAGCCTGAAGATAGTCCTCGTAGCCAAGACCTGACTGTCCCTTCGGGTATTCGGATAAATGGCCGCGAAAGGTGAGAAGCTGACTGTATGGGGTATTCCAACTGCCCCCATCCTTTATGACCGGCACTTTCTCTCCGTCAAAAAGCATCCTCATATCCTTCACGCTTTCCGCGTACCCCCAGGCAAAAAGAATCAGCTGTGTTACGGCCTCCTCCAGCTCCGGCAGGCCAAGCAGGGCCGTGATCAGCAGGGCCGTCCCTCTGGCTTCATTCTGTTTACCGCTGTCGCCGTACAGATATGCCATATTGGCTGCTTCCCGTATCAGAAGCAGTTTATTGGCCGTTCCGCGAAGATTATCCAAATCGTTGTCTCTGCCCTGCAGCAGATATTCCACCTGATAAGAGATTTCTGAAGTCTCCTTCCTGTTTCGGTAATTTCCGCATTTTTCCATAATATATCTCAAAAATATACAGGTATCCGCAATGCCGGAAGGTGTATGTATTCCCTGCATTAATCCGGTGCCTTCCAAAACGCTGTCCCGGCCGGTATAAAGGGTACCAACAGGAATGGATGCGGAGGACAGGGAAGAGCTATTGTCTATCGCCAGGCGAAGGATCCCTTCATTTCTGGCCTGGTTCACCACGTCGGAAGGCAGCTCCTGATCCCGTCCCTCCCATTCCTCATCCTCCTGCTGTTCTTTATTGAGTATGGCATTCTTTACCTGCTCTTCCGTTTCCAGGCGTCTTTCCTCCACATCGCTTTCCAAAAATCCGCCGGACTGGATCAGTCCGGCATTCTCCGCCGCCTGTTCCAGAATGCTCAGTCCCCATTTATCCTTCATATAATCGACAGCCTGCGCCTTTAATACCTCCCCCTTTTCATCCGATGCCACCGCCGCCTGCTGCAGCTGTACATCCTGTGCCGTTAACGCGGTCAAATCCTTTCCCACGGGAATGTTAAAAATCTGAAAAGGGCGGAAATTCATATTCATATAGCTTCTTATATGTTCTTCGGTATTGGAAAAGGAAGGGGCTCTCCCGCCATAGGACATATCTATAAAAAACAGATCATACTGCTCCAGCATCTCCCTGTGGTATTCCGCCAGAGCCGAATCCATAGCCATATCCATCACACATTCTGTCTGTGTGCGGATGGTATGCATCCGCACGCCTTCCATAACCGTGAGCAGCAAAGACAGCAGGATTCCGGTAACCAGAGACAGATAAACCGTAATGTATCCACTTTTCACGGCATATCTCCTTTTAATTAAATACTTCCGGCCTGGGAGGTTATCTTCCCGAAAATGGAATTCACAAGGCTGGTCAGCTGGTTTTTAAATATAATTACCAGTCCGATAAGCACTAGAAAAATATTTACTCCCCCTTTTTATCTATTTGAAATATGCTCTTTCTACTCGATATATACTGTATTTTCTGTTATAACTTAATAAGCTTATAATCTAAACATAAAAAAAGCAGATTTTACAGTCCATTACGCATAATGTCTCAAACCTGCTTTTTTCTTTATATTTATGTATATTTATACGGTCATTATATCATTCTTTATAAAACGGGAGACAAGAGATACCCGCAAAATCTAAAAAAGTTGTACACCGTCTGCACATTTTCAGATTTCTAGAATATTTTTCAATTCTGGATAAGCTGCCAAAATCTTCGATAGAGCATTAAACACCTCACGATATTCCTGATCACTTTTTTTTCGAGCATATATCAAACTTCCCCGGCAAACAAGTCTGACTAATTCTTCGTATTGCTTAATAATTTTCTCACCCTCATTATTTCTCAAGTGATAATAATAATTCCTATAATATCTATAGAGATTAAAAGCTGGGATCAACAAAGTTTTATAAACACTGTTATAAATAAGATTTCCTGGACTACATTCTAATTTTTCGCATGCTCGTACTGTCCATATAATCTCATATATATCATTTTTTGCATCTACCTCTCTTGTGATCGTTTTATCGGATATTTCGTCCGCAACTTTTTTACTGCAAAACAGCCGAGGACCGCTTCCCGTCTTTTCCAATTTTACAGCGTCTAAATACGTTACTCCGGTAACATTAAGAGAAGTTCGTTTCATTTTTCCTTCACATATATGATATTCTTCCAAAAAAGATACATCATTACCTAAAGCAAGTCCCCCCCTAAAGAGAACCGGAAAAGCTCTAACACGCTCATCCCCTGTATGAAAACCTTCTGTTTTCAGTATTATGTTGTTTAATGGATCCATCCCATTAATAAATGGGCGTGTAGAATCTATATATAATCCTGTCAAATAATCTGATAGCTGTTTGATAAACAAAGTCGGCTGATCAGAGCCCAGAACTAAAGAATCGCTGAAGCTAATCAAATATGAAAAAGATGATACAGACTTTGCCTTCTCATAGTGTTTTTCATCTATTTTTTTGATCAATAACGTATTATTAAAATAGTTTAAATTAGCTAACGCTACCTCTTGATCTTCTTCTAAGAGATAAGAAAAACCCAGCAAATCTAAAAATGCTACTATCATTGTATCCTCCTTCACCTTATGAATTTGACATATAATATAAGCAAATCAATTTTATTCTGTTATATTAATCATATCACATCAGACACAGAAAGGGAACCTATCATAACAGATCCCATTCAAAGTCAATGAGGAGAACCTGAAAATTGTTGTTTGAATCAATCATTATGGATTATTAGTCATCCTCAGCATCTCCCTCTGCCAGGAATCTTCCTTCAGGCTTTCGTTTTCCATCCGCAAGCTGTCAATCTCCATCTGCAGGTCCATATTTTCCTCTCTGAGATCTTCCAGTTCTTTCATAAGCCCAGCGTTTTCTTCCTGCAAATCCCCCAAATGTTTTTTCAGCATCAGGATCTGCTGTTCCATTGCCTGATCGAGAATCACCTGCTGTGGTTTTACAAACTTTCTGCTCTGCTGCAGATCCCTGGCCCGTTCTACCGCCTGATTCACTTTCTTATTATTATAAAAAAAGGCTCTGGAAAGACCGGTCCGTTCCACCAGTTCCGCAATCGTTACCAGCTCCTCATCCTCCACCATCCTGTCGATTTCCCGAAGGGCCCGGCTTACCTTTTCTCTGCTGGCAGCCCGGTTTAGCCGTACCATCTTTTCTGCTTTCATCTCTCACCATCCCTGTATCAGCTGGGTCAGCACCTCATCCATGGACGTTCTTGCCGCTTTGGTTTCTTCTGCCATTGCCTGATTTCCAAATTGGCGGTAAAACTGTACGGATCTGATGCCGCTGTGGCCCAAAATTTTTCCTATGGTTATGTCATCCACATGCATCTGTGTCAGCCTCTGTCCTAAAGTGTTCCGAAACCGGTGGGTTCCCACGCCAAATAGCTGGCCATGATCGTCCCGAAGATCCTTTTCCCGAATCATGGCCATAATCCGATACTGTACGGCTTCATAAGACAAAGGGCGATCCGGATTTTTTTCATCCACAAAGATATATTCCCGATCCCCATACTTTTCCTGTGTATAGGCAATGGATTTCCGGATTAGCCGGACAGCCTCTTTCGTCACAGGCTTTTCGCAGGTTTTCTGTGTTTTGATCAGAAACACACGCACCATAGCATGTGCGCCTCTCTGCACCAGGCAGTCCTTTTTTAAGGTCAGCGTTTCCGAGATCCGGTTTCCCAGAATCTGATGCAGAACGACAGCACGGGCAAACTGTTCATCCATTTCTATAATGGCTTCATTCAGCCGTCCAAGCTCTCCGTCTGAATAAGGCTTTCTTCCTGACATAGCTGCAGGAGGAATATCACCCGGCACAAAAATCCGGCAAAGGCCGGGCTTTTCATAGATCTTCCCGATCATATCCAGCAGGCTCTTCAAATGGTGTAGCTCGCTGTGGAAGGATTTTTTCCCCTCCACCCTGGTATTGATCTCAATCAGATATTCTTCCAGCATCTCACGGTCCAGTTCCGTCAGGGACTGCAAATGGGGATATTCTGTTTTCAAAAACCCGGCCAATCGGTCCGCCGCATGGATCTGCGCCGCCACAGAAGCGGCGGCCAGATAACGGAGGGTTACCGCACATGCTCTCTTTACTTCCTCCCGGATTCCCTTCTGGGGGATCCGGGTAAAATTCACAGAAACCACCGGATGAACCGGATTATTCCGTACCGGGAACCCGATCCGGTCCAGATTCCAGATGTCTTTCTCCATCTCCTGCTTTTCTTCCGACGCATTAAAATAGGAAACGACACGTTTCATAAAAAGAATGATGTCCGAATCCCGCACCACCGTTTTGGCATACTCGGTACGACGCCGGTTCTGGGTGAGGGAATATCCGTTTTTCATCATCCAGGCCTTCAGGGAATGCACCAGCACATCCGGCGCCTCTTCCCGCAGGCTTTCCATCGTGTTATAACGGTCACTGAGGAAACGGCAGATCACATGGTAAGGCCAGAACTCCGCACGGATGCTTTTTAAGGACAGCGTCCTTCCCCTGTTCCACAGGTATTCGCCAAACTCATCCTGCAGCCCTTCGGTTGGCAGCCGGGACAGGTCAAAAAAACGGTCAGGGCTCACCAGCCTGCCGGATCGTTCCTCTTCTGAGGCCAGCCGGTAGCAGTCCAAGTCCCTTACATAGATACGGTTTTCCATTCCATTTCCTCTTTCCGTTTCTGCAGTTTGTCTGCCAGACTGTTCGTTTCAAAATATCTTTCGTTTGCCGCATTGATTTTCTGGGGAATATAATCCAAATACTGTTTGGTCATATCTTCCTCCAGGTGTCCTAAAAAATCCCGCACCGCCTGCAGGGAAGCTCCCTCATCGTACAGTCTGGTTGCCACGGAATGGCGGTAATCATGCGACCGGAAAATATAGTCCCCACAGCGGATGCCATATTCTTTACAAATCCGTTTCATCTGAATACAGAAAGTCCCCGCCGGATAGGCCTGCCCGTCCTTTCCCTGGAACACATATTGGTGGGGGAGGCGGTGGTTTTTGTGGATGTAATCCTGCATCAGCCGGTAGAGGGTTTCCGGAATGGGAATGGTTTTTTGCCGTTTCATTTTATATTGATAAACCTGAAGCCACGCCACCCCATCCCGAAAAGAATAAGCGTCCCCGGTCAGGCAGCAGACCTCATTCACCCGCAGCCCGGCACACCACAAATGCAGATACATCAGCCGCAGCTCCTCCGGGAAATCTTTTAAATGGGCCAGGATCTCTCCCTGTACTTCGGGCGGAACGGATCGGTCGTGGTGAACCGGTATGGCCTTTTTCAGATACAGGCCTGTCATAAAAGGCACTTTACTGACATATCCCCTTGAATGCAGATAAAGGTAAAAATGATTGATATCCTCCAGCCGCTGGTTGTAGGTGGCGGCCAGAACAGGTTTGTCCTGCTCAGCAGTCATATATTGTTCAAATTCCTGGGGGGAGAGGCGGGCGGCTTTGATCCCTTTCCCGTCACAATACTGCAGGAACAAATAGATGTTATAGTATTCGGCCCGGATCCGATTCATGGACCGGCTGCTGATTCCGATGCAGTATTTCATATACAGCTGGAACAGCCTCCGGTTTTCCGGATCCCGAATCAAATAGAAATGAAAGCTTCCCACCTTTCTGGCCGGATTCATCCGATCCCCCTTCAGGCGGAACCGGTCCAGATACCACACATTGGCATTCCAGTTGGTTTTTGCCGGGTTTAAAAACAAAAATTTCCGTATCCTCCCCAGGATCTGCGAATAGCTGTCGGCTTTGCCGCCCGCATTTTCTTCCAGATACCGCCAGAAGCCTTCCGCCTGATGGAGTTCCATCTGTTCGATATCCCTGACCTGTTCCTTCACGCAGTACAGATACAGCATTTTCAAAGGCACCAGATACTGCTCCCGGTACGCTTTATTGCTCATATCCAGCTTTAGAGAGGCCTCCAGCATGGAAAAAATCTGTTTTTTCAAGGTCAAAGAGGCAGAAAAAGAAAAATCAAATACCAGATCCTGTTTGTCTTGTATAAAATAAAAGCGCATTGCCGTCTGGTAATCCGGATGATATAAAAGAAAAAGGGGCTGCTCTTCAAATGCCAGCCGTTCCTTTCTGAGCGGATGTTCGTGTTTTCTGATGGCATCCAGCTTTAACCAGTCAAGCATCTTTACATGCTCCCCCACCTTACGGATTCTGCATTCTGAAAGATACTTTTCATAAGATGTGCGGGCCGCATAATCAATTTCATCCAGCCGGCGAATCCCGCTTATCATCAGAAACTGATAAATCTTGTGAAAAGCAGGCCTGGAAAGCCTGCCATACTCCTGTATCTCCCGCTCCAGATCAGCATAACCCGGTCGTAAATACCACAGCATGTATGCTTCCAGCGCCCCGCCATAATAGCGCTGCTGCCTGGGAGATAAAAACGGATGAAAACTGGCGAATCGAAAATAGGCGATTTCTTCATCCAATGTCACCTCTGATAACGATCGGATTCCTTTTCTTTGAAGGAAATCCTCCACCATATCAGCCGCTTTCTGCGAAAGGTAAGGGCAGGCCGCCATATCCTCCCGCAGCCGTTCTGCCGCGGGTGCCAGAATCCTCTGCGCCATCCACTCCCCTTCTTTCTTTTTCTGCCTATAGAAGCTTATCCGCCATGAGAAGACTGCCGTATTGATCAAAATACTGTTCCGCCGTCTTTGCCAGCTTGTCAGTTTCCTCATCCAGATACTGTCTGGTGGTATCCACATGCCGATGTCCGAGGGCCTGGGAGATTAAAAAGATATCCCATCCACTGTCACGCCTCTGTTTTGCATAATAGTGCCGGAGCATGTGAGGAGTCACTTTGATTTTTGTTTTCTCTTCCAGCCTGCCCATCATCGCATATACAGCATTTGCATTTAAGGGTTTTCCGGCATTCGGACCGGACAGATTAATAAAAAGATGCTCTGTTTTTTTGAGCAGTTCCCGGTTTTCGGATAAATAGAGCATCAGAATCCGAAAGGTTTCCGGGCTGATGACCGCCTCCCGGTACTCTGCATTTTTGGCCCGGGCATCATTTTCATTCTGATCCCGAAAGTTTACCCGGATACTGTGTTTTTGATAGTTTATGTCTTTTGTATAGTAAACACCCAGCATTTCTCCAATCCGGAAGCCGGTTTCCGCCAAAAGCAGAATCAAAAGCTGGTCCCTCAGATTGGCGCAATGTTCCAGCAGGGTGAGAATTTTATCTTCTTCAATGGCCCTCCCTTTATGAGCCTCCTCCGGAAGGTAGCCACGAAATGTCTTTTTAGTCAGATGGAATCGAACTCCTGCAGGATTGACGAAGGATACCACATGGCTGGATAACACTTTCAAATCCTGAAACTGTTCTTCCTCTGTTTCCAAAAATTGATACCAGCCGAACACATCCTGCAGGTAGGCATTGCAGGTTCCATTATTCGGCGTTTTCTTTCTTCCTCTGTCCAGATGGCAGCCCAGCTTCAGCCATCGTAAAAAGTCCGTGAAATGCCCATGCTGTTCATCAAATTTCAGTTCAAAGACCTGTCCCACATTCATATTTGTGGATTCCAGGTAGTTTAAATAATAGCAAAGGGAAAATGCAATCTGTTTCACCGTATTGGGAGATGCATTGGCGCGGGTTTTATAGGCCAGATATTTGGTGGGCAGTACCACAACCGACTGATCGGCCCGGTAAAGGATCTGAAAAAATAAAAGGGAGGCCTTTTTCTGCCGGCTTACCATATACGGGTTCATATTTCATCTCCCTTTCCCTTTTTACTGAATTTTTCCACAAATCAACATGGTTTTCCACATTTCCACGATATTTCTGCTATTTTCTAAAATAGACAGAATTTTTAAAACAAGCATCGGGTATTTCGCGTAAACTCACACTTTTTGAAAAGTGCAAGCACATATGGAAAGTATCGCTTTCACAAAGCTCTCATAAACAAAGACAATTCCTCCTGTCCATGTCCTGCTGGCAGTTACCTGAGCCGACATTTTGAAGACTGATTGCCAATGCACTATCTACCTGCTCCATGACCTGCTCATCCGCATAGCCTATGTAGTCCTTCAGCCTGATCTGATCAATGGTGCGGATCTGTTCCAACAAAATGGTCGAATTTCGTTTCAGGCCGCTCGTTCCTTTCGGAAGATACACATGAGTAGGCAGAGGATGCTTTCTCATTTTCGCCGTAATGGCAGCCACAATGGTCGCCGGGCTGTGGCGGTTTCCCACATCATTCTGAATGATCAGAACAGGCCGGATTCCACCCTGCTCGCTTCCGATCACCGGATTTAAACTGGCATAATAAATATCTCCCCGTAGTATTTCTCTTCTATACTTCATAGGAAATCCTCTTTTATAACGGCGGCAGCCATAAAGACTGCCGCCCAATATTTTATGAAAATAGCCTTTTGTTTTTTCGTATTGCTTCTGTTCGGCACTCCTCCCCGAAGCTGGCAGTCGGTTACAACCGGATTCGGCAATCCGTCATGGGTCTTACCCCGGCCAGGATCTCTGGCCGCCGCACTCATTGCGATGTCTGTGACTATGCGGAAGTATCATGATAGGCTGCATGGGTCATCGCGGTATCCTTCTGCCACAAAGGATTCTGGAAATGGATATTTCCGCTCTCACCCTGGATGTCTTATTTTTCACATTTTCCTGCAGGCAGTCATCGCGTATCCTCTCCCGTCGCTCGCTTCATACAGCTAACGTATTGTAATCGCTGGGTATGCAGTTATAAGGTTCAGTCGGAAGGATAGATATACCCTCCTATAAATAACATCAGCCATTTTTCGTTTTAACCACCTCTCCATTCAGCGCTTTTTTCAAATCCCGCAAAATCCGCTTTTTCCGCTTGTGAACCGCATTCTGATACACGTGCAGTTCCTTTGCCAAAGCCTGTTCGCTTCTTCCCTTGAAAAACAGCTGCACAATCAGATACAGATCCTCTCCCGATAAACGATCCAGCGCTTCATATAAGCTTTTACGTACGCTTTTATTGATAAAGTCATTTTCAATATCTACCCTTTCATCCGGGAAATCGAAACCAGCATCCAGATAAAATTCCATGGATACTTCCAGCGGAGGAAGCGTGACCGTCTTTCCAGTCCGTCTGCTCACATAGGTTCTCGGAACCTTTATGTCATACTCCATATGCTGCATTTTCCGCTGGCTCTTCTTTAAGCAGGCGATGACCTCCCTGCTCGCTTCCGGATACATTTTTTCAAAATACGGGGGTTTTCCTCTTTTTTCCAATGATATTCCTCCTTTGTGCAATAAACCGGGTTCCACAAAGGAAGGCGGTGCACGAAGGGGGAGGAATATCCCATACCCAAATGGAAGGAGCGAGGAAGCGATACCCCTGAAAAAATGGTCAGGCGCTGTTACCGCCAACCGCTTCTTTACAGTTTCTTCCTGTTCTTTTCAGCCATTCTGTTATCCAAAATTCTTTTCTGCTTCCAGCTGGAAGAAACGTACCTGATATAACCCAATTCCAGCCAAAAGCAAAAATATTCCGGCGGCCAGCAGAATGGCGATAATGATTCCTGCTGTCAAAAGTATCACAATCCTCTTCCCCCTTTCCATTTCGGTATGTAGGGCCGCCGGAATCTTATAAAAGGGCAGGCTCCCTCTAGGGATTTATTCCCTTCACCTATCCCATCCCCGAATGCAGCTTTTAACCACCAGCATGATCTGCGAAAGGAATCCCGCTCTGCAAGCAACGTGGTATCCGCTCCTGGTTTTTTCAAACGCTACAAGCAACAGAGTATTAGATCCATGAATGAATAAAAATGGGATATGTGCCTGTAAGGATACATCCCTGCCCTGGAAGGCTTACAAAGATACGTTTCACTCCCAAGTCGGCAGATGGTTTTCCCTCTGCCTGAGTCCCGGAATCAGACATGCTCCGCAGAACAGAAACAGGAAAGGGAAAACTGGATCTGAAAGCCTTCTGATAAGAATTATAGGCGAGGCGGACACCGGACGCCTGTAGGGTTATGTGGGTATCCAAATGAGCTGATTGGGAATATCTTTGATCTGCATAAACTGACGGGAAAAGAAAAAGAAGCAGAGAAAAATCAGCTGATCGCCCAGGGAAATTCCTGCGTATAGCAGCCGTGTTTTCCAATGCTTCCGAAAGGAACGAATGATATAGGCAGCATTATTTTCATCGATACAGAGATTTCGCTGAAGAATGTCAGCATAAGACGTGTGTTTTTCCGAAGCCTCAATTAGGTCTTTTTGATCCTGAAGGGGGATCTGCGAATAGGGAACCATTTCAGAAAGAAGAACAGCGTGTGTCCGCCCGCAGGATTTACAGATCAGCCGAAGGATACGAAGCCGGATCACGCATGATTTCATCTTAATTCTTCTTGTATAATAAGCGTGCCGGTTCAGACAGCCGGACTGCCCGCAGCAGCATCGAAGCTTCTCCAGGGAAATTGCGTTTATCACATCATCATAATAGGACTGGCTCAGGAAATCACAGGACGGGATCTGTATTGTAATCATCCGTTTCACCCACTTTCTCAAAACCCAAAACTGATGCAGGCTAATTTGAAGCTGCTATGTCAATCCTGGAAAGGAATTTTTCCCCCAAGTGTTTCAAAGCCTCAAATCATCTTCTTCATAGCAGGCGTAAGGGTGATACGGCTGTTCCAAAGATAATTTATAAATCCATTCCTATACTAATTATTCTCATAATAATTACAGAAGTTACCGAAATTCTACAAAAATGTCATATTGAATTTTTCTGCAATACGGGAAACAGCAGATATTTTCCGCGCCCGGCCCATATCCTATAATCCGGGCAGCTGCGTGAGTTCTTGAATAAAAAGATAAATCCCAAATCTGTTAATTAACCGGCAGGAAATATCGTTTTTTCGTAAGATATATCCTTGACAAAAAATATATTATGTACACATAATTATGTAATACTAATAACTAGGAGGCGGGGAAATGTTTTTCTTAATTTTGATGGTTGCTATAGGCATTTTATTGGTTTTTAGCGGCAGCAAACGCGAGAATGGTATTGGTTTAAAAATAGGCGGCTTTATCATGCTGGCAATCGTCCTGCTTATCACGGTTTTCACGGGCACTGCCGAAAGACTGGGCAGCCTGTTGATTTATGCAGCGGTTATATATGGAATTGTGTCATATCTCAAAGCCAAAAAGGAAAAGAAGCAGGCTGAGATAGAACGAAATAGGAAAAAAGACATAGAGAATATACGGATAGAAGCTTTAAAGTATGACCAAGGGGATGACGTAACCCCCAAAGATCAGGTTAAAGCATATCAATTATTCTGCGAAGCAGCTGAAGGTGGTGATTTAGAGTCCTATTATTATATTGGTTATTACTATGAATATGGATTGGGCGGAGTAGAAAAGAACATCCACAAAGCACTTGAATATTATGAAAAGCTTGTCAATGAATGGAAAGCTCTAATTACAGACTTTGTGAGCGACGCGGCCTATAGGGTTGGTAAATTTTACCGTTTTGGGACCGGAGGAATTGAAGAAGATCCTGAAAAGGCTGTAAAATATTTAAAAAAAACAGAGGATTTATATGGGAAATATCTACTTGGGCGATGCTATGAGAGCGGATATGGTACATCCAGGGATCTGAAGGCTGCGTTTACCTGCTATTTTAGAGCACGCTTTTGTTCAGAGGCCAAACCTCGTTATCATTTGGGAAGATGTTATATGTACGGGCTGGGTACTACCACAAGTAAAGACGAGGGATTGTATTGGCTTCATTCTGCAAAATGCAGGGATCCTAGACTTGCGGAAGCCTGCAATCAGGTAATCACGAAAAGCAAAAAGAAAGCAGATGCCGAATATAAAAAGAGGAAGTATGAAGGAGCCGAAAAAGATGTAAAGGAACTCAACGATACTTTGTCTGAGTATCTGATTCTGGAGGGGATTGAGAAAGTTGATGATACTTTTGCAAAAGGCCTTTGGGATAAGGCTGTAGATTTTTGCGGTAATAATGACGAAAAGAATACAGTGAAATATGTTCTTTTATCGGCGGCGGCAGGTTATGCCGAAGCACAGTATATTGCCGGAGTAATTTATGATCATGGATATATTGAAAAATATGATAACACTGGGACAGCGTGTTATTGGTATAAAAAAGCATTAGACCAGGGTTATATTCACCCATCAATGGAAGGGTATCATACTTTGGTCCGGTACGAACCAGAATATGCAAAAAAAATGCTAAAGCTTGGAGCGGAAATAGGTTCTTCTATTGCATGTTCAATCATAGGAGATCAATATTTCTTTGGTACAGATGGTTTAAGTGTAGATAAAAAGCAGGCAGCTGAGTGGTATGAAAAGGCTGCTGAAAAGGAAAATGGCCATGCATTGTATCAGTTAGGAAGAATGTATGAAAATGGAGATGGCGTAATTTCCGATTATGGTCATGCTGTTGATCTGTATTGCAGATCCGCTGAAACGGGGGATGTAAAAGGCTGCTATGAATATGGATTTACGTCTCTCAAGAAATGGCTGCAGAAGAAAGATGGGGATGCCTTAAAGGAAGCGTCTATATATCTCCAATATGCTGTAGAGGAAAACTATCCACTGGCTCTGTATACCATAGGCAGATTGGCGGAGCAGTCCAAACACAAAGATAAGGCATATTTCTATTATGAAAAAGCATCTTCATTGGGATATGTTGATGCACACAGAAAAATGTTAGCCAAATACATAGAAGAAAAAAACAATGATATGATCAATTCCATGTTAGAGAAAATTGCAGAATCCGGAGATCAAACTGCCCAAAAAGTATTGGCGGAAAAATACAGAACCACAATTATAACATACAAGATCCATCCAGGAATGGAACTTTCGGACAAGGTACGGGCTGAATTGGAAAAAGTGGGTAAGGCAATATACTGGACAGAAGAACTAATGTATCATGAGACAGATCAAACGGAAAAGGAAAAGTATAAACAAAATTTGAATATGCTGGATCGATATTTCTATTTAGAAGACTATCAATGGTTTCTTCATATAGATCATGAAAGATTAACAAAAGAACTTGACGAAGACGAACGCAGAAGAGAGGAGCAAAGAAAAAAAGACCAGATAGAAGAAGACAGGGCTTTTCTGGAGAAAATGAAAGAACTCGCATCAATAGGACTTGGCGATTATGCTTTAAGAAAAACGTTAAAACGATTCAAAGGCAAGATTAAAGAAGATCCCTGGCTGCTTGGCATGTTAGCTGACATAGATCCGCATCTTGCTCTGGAACTTTGATGGTAAAATTAGTATAGATAGGTTCTTTATTATGGAAATGGGTCCAAAAAAGAGCATGCATAAATCGCAGTATATATTAAGCCAAAGTGTAAGTCCGTAAATAGGTCGTTAAAGTTAAATCGCCAACAAGTCGACTTCGCCAGCCGCTTTGTTGCTATGGTAGTAATTGATCCTGCCAACCTCCAGCAATGCCTGCCTTACCTGCTTTATGAGGCTGGCCACATTTCGATATGCTGCGGAAAACAGGGTATTATACCGATTAAGGTACTTCGTTGCTACGCCACGGTAAAAATGATAGCGGCTTTTTATGAAGCTGTGGAAACCATTCACTGTGTTCAGATGATAAAAGCATTTCTCATCTTCTGCCATTTGGCTGCAGTCTTTGACCGCACAGTCTGCAATCGTGGGCAGGATATGATAACTCCTGAGACCATCGCAGAGGATCAGTGTTGCGTCAGCGATATGACCGGTAAACACAGCCCGAAGTTCTTCCGCATCCGGTTTTGCCCTGTTCACTGCAGCTGCATACGCATCTCCATTCCGTTGAATACCGCTGCAGATACAGATATATTCGCTGGAAATGCCGCGTTTTTCAGCCTTCGCACCATGTTTGCGAGGCTTTCTGGAGATATCGCCATCTAATGGCTTACCCTTATAGCAGTCCAGGACGAATGTTTCATCCAGTTCAGATACTTCTCCGAGACAGATATTGCCAGTTTCAGGCATCTGCTGCAGGGCCATGAGTATTTTATGACGCATATCAAAAGTAGCCTGATGATAAAGGCCGAGTCTCCTGGCCGTATAGTCAATCGAGTTGCCGCAGAGTGTGTCTTCAATAACTTCTGCCCATACTTCCGGCGGGAAATGGGAATGGGACATCACAGTGTGAGTCGTTGTGGTAAAAGTCCGTCCGCAGTCCCGGCAGAGGAAACGCTGTTTGTTGCATTTATGCCCGTAGCGGATAATATTCTGCGAACCACAATAAGGACAATCTGGTTTTGAACTGGCACCATGTTTTTCCAGCATTACGGAAGTGGCATTAAGTAATGTAGAAATCTCTTCTTCGGAGAGCTGCTTTATACGGGCGATCAGTAAATCCTGGCTTGTCATGACATCCATCCTTAGTATGAGGAGATTTTACCATGCCAGGTGTCCCATAAAAAGGAATGCTATGGCTTGCCAACACACTTATGGACTAACACCTTATCTATATATTTATGATTCTCCTAACGGTCATAGAGGTTACTTAAAATCTACAAAACTGTTGTCATAAGTTCTTCTACAATATGAAGGAACAGCAGAGAATCTCTATTTTTCACTTCAGGAAAATGCACTGACCCATAGAGGAGGAAGCCTCGTCATAAGAAAAAATTTAGATGCTGAAAATAAGCGATCAGCGCATCTCCAGATCATGCATAGAATTGCCGGATATAAAACCAATTGTCAAAAATACGGATTTTTCTGTAAAAATTACAGAAGCATCTCATAGTCACATTATTACTTCTCAGAAAAATTCATTTATGGTATACTGACGTTAATCTTATGTCTTCCAAATTTGAAAATATGATGAAAGGGGGAAGTTTGAAACAAAGAAAAAACAGCCATTTTTCGGGCTTCAGCAACACAAATAGACTCACAAAGTGAGCCTTTCTGTGCAATATTCCCACCTAAAAATAATTGGCGCACCTGCACATCAAGACTAAAAGGGTGGGTGCATCTAATATTGATGCCGGGATGCCATTTTTATATTTTTTAAGGTAAGAGAATTATATCACAGAGAAAATAATAACAAAAGCGAAAGCCCGAAAAAGTTTCATAACCCCATCGGTGCCTTTCGCAGAAAGGCGGTTTATAAAAATGGAAATTCAAACTCCTCCTTGTCCATGCTCTTATCCAGGGAAAAGTCGTGAATGCCGCTGAGAAGCGGATAATTCATCACGGAATCGTACTCGTCGCCCGCAAGCCACTGGCTGGCGTCATGCCAGATCTCTCCCAGCAGATACAGATCGGGCCTGAGCGCCCGAAGGCGTTCGCGCATTTTTCAGGAAACGGTGGAAGACCTCGTTTGCCACATTATAACGGATGCCGTCGATGTCAAATTCCCGGATCCAGTCCTCACAGGCGCCGTAGAAATAGTCGATTACTTCCTCGTTGTTGGTGTTCAGCTTGGGCATCCAGTCCGCGAAGGCGAAGGAATAGAAGCGGGCGTCCCTGGTATCTGCTTTTTTCTCCAGATTATCCCAGTCGTGGATCATGAACCAGTCCGCGTAAGGCGATTTCTCCTTTTTTTCAACACATCCAGCCAGGGGACGAAGCGACGGCCGAAGTAGTTGAACACGGCGTCCACCATGATGCAGAGGCCGTGTTCATGCGTTTTTTTCACCAGTCTGGCAAAGTCCTCATTGGTTCCGAACTGGGGATCGATGCGGGTATAGTCCTTCGTATCATACTTGTGGGTGGAATCCGCCTCCATGATGGGGTTCAGGTAAATGCCCGTAATGCCCAGCTCCTGCAGGTAAGGAAGCTTCTCCTCGATGCCCTTCAGATTTCCGCTGAAGCGTTCCTGATTGGTGACCGGTCCCGCGTGCCATGGCACGATATCCGGCATATTTTCCTCCGACGTTCCGTTGCAGAAGCGATCCGGGAAAATCTGATACCACACCGTTTCGTTCACCCAGTCCGGCGTTCTGTTCACATCGGCCGGGTTCATCCACGGCACGATGAAGCACTGGAGCATACGCCCTTCCATCTGCACCTGTTCCGGAGTCAGAAAGCCGTCCTCAAAATAGTACCAGACTTCGTCCTTCGTATGCAGCTCAAAATAATATTTGCACCGCTTATACTCCGGACGCAGGGTCGTGGTCCACCAGAGCTGGTTGCGGAGCCGTTTCTTGAAAACGATCTCCTTCCGTTTTCCCGTCCATTTCTCTCCCCCGCCCATGATGCCCGCTTCATAAGGGTCTCCGTGATGCAGGAAAACCCGCTCCACATCATAGCTTGTTTTCAGGTTTACGATCAGCTCGTCCTCGTTCAGGGGATAGCTCATCTGTTCCGATGTTCTGTGATATACTCCTGTAAATTCCGTTTCTACCTCTTTATTAGCAGCCTCCGGTAACGGGAAAGCATCCTTTCCGCCCCGTCAAAATCCGGCATACGCCATTCCCAGTTGGGGGACCCCACCGTTCCCGGCGTATTGATATGTCCTTTTTTTCCAAGTCCCAGAATGTCCGCCATCGGCACGATGGCGATATCCGCCCGGCCCGTGAGGGCATAGGTCAGAAGCCTGTCGTGCACGCTGCCCGTTTTGATGCCGCTTCTCTTCAGGAAAGCGCGCACCTTTCTTTTTGCCGCGCAGCTTAAGTCCCCATACCACTCCATCAGAGGAGAATTGTCATGGGTTCCGGTATAGCAGATCAGATTTTCCGTCTCCGGGAAGGAATCGAACGCATATTTTCCGTCCGTATTGATGGAAAATACCAGCACCTTCATGCCCTTCAGGCCATAGTGCTCCTTCAGCGTAAGCACCTCCGGCCGCAGATCGCCCAGATCCTCCGCCACCAGACAGACGCCGGGAAGCTTCTCCAGCAGGGTGTCGATCACCTCATAGCCCGGCGCTTCGATCCATTCGCCCTCCACCGCCGTGGGGCAGGTGGCCGGGATTTTCCAGAAGGTATCAAAGGCCCGGAAGTGATCGATGCGGATGATATCGAACAGCTTATTGCTGTAGCCGATCCGGTCCACCCAGAACTGATAGCCGTTCTTTTTCAGGTAATCCCAGTCATAGATCGGATTGCCCCACCTCTGTCCGGTGGCGCTGAAATAATCCGGCGGCACGCCGGCGATAAAGATCGGTCTTCCGTCCGTATCCAGAAGGAAGTTGTCCCTGCCGCCCCATACATCCACGGAGTCCACGCCCACATAGAAGGGTACATCGCCCATGACGCGGATTCCCGCATCGTTTGCCGCCTGCTTCACCTTCATCCACTGGGTGTAGAACAGGTACTGCAGAAACATCTGGTACTGCGCTTCCTCTTCGATTTCCGCAGCAAGAGCGCCTCGCGTTTCCGGCCAGTCTCTGTCAGCGGTTTCCCATTCATTCCAGCATCTTCCGCCGTTCTTTCTTTTCAGGGCGCGGAAAACGGCATAATCGTATACCCATTCCTGAGAGATGAAGCTCTGATAAGCCTCCTCTTCCTTTCCGCCCTTCTTCACAAAAGCATCGTATGCCGCCTTCAGGTACGGTTCCTTAAAGGCGCGGACTGCCTCGTAATCCACCCGCTCCGCCTTTTCCCGGAAGGAGGGCGGAAGTTCGGACAGCAGTCCCTCTTCCTGCAGCGCGTCCAGGCTGATGTACAGCTCGTCTCCCGCGCAGGAGGAATAGGGCTGATAGGGAGAATTGCCGTATCCCACCGGATTCAGCGGCAGGATCTGCCAGATTTTCACTCCGTTTTCCCGGAGCAGGTCAATAAAATGATAAGCCTGTGCGCCCAGCTCCCCCACTCCCGTCCGTGACGGAAGGGCGGAAACCGGCATCAAAATTCCTGATTCTCTCATTGAAATCTCCTCATTTTTTACAGATGCCAGATGTCTCTGTTATACTCCTCGATGGTGCGGTCGGAGGAGAAGTAGCCCGCCTTCGCGATGTTGACAAGCATCTTCTTCGTCCATGCCTTCTGATCCTCGTAATCGGAAAGCATCCTCTCCTTGGTCTGAATGTAATCCTTCACATCCAGCAGGGTCATGAACCAGTCCTTGCCCACGATTTCCTTATACAGCCTTCCCAGGTTGACGGGATCGCCGATGCGGATCAGCTCCTTGCTGACGATGAAGTCCACCAGCTCCTGAATTTCCGGATCGCTGTCATAAATCTCTCCGGAATGGTATCCGGCGGTGTCGTACAGACGGATGACCTCTTCGGATTTCGCGCCAAACAGGTAGATGTTGTCATCGCCCACCAGATCGTGGATCTCCACGTTTGCGCCGTCCAGAGTTCCCAGCGTCACCGCGCCGTTGAGCATCATCTTCATGTTGCCCGTTCCGGAAGCCTCCTTGGAAGCCAGGGAAATCTGCTCGGAAATATCCGCAGCGGGAATCAGCTTCTCCGCCTTGGTCACGTTATAGTTCTCCACCATAACCAGCTTCAGGTAAGGGCTCACCTGCGGATCATTGTCGATGAGCTGCTGCAGGCACAGGAGCAGATGGATGATGTCCTTTGCAATGGTGTAGGCCGGCGCCGCCTTCGCGCCAAAAATCATGGTGATGGGGCGCTTCGGCAGATTGCCCTTCTTGATCTCCTTATATTTGTAAATGGCGTACAGCGCGTTCATCTGCTGTCTCTTGTACTCGTGGAGACGCTTGATCTGGATGTCAAAAACAGAATTTTCATCGATGTCCACATTCTGCGTCTGCTTCAGGTACTTTTTCAGGTCCGTCTTAGCTTCCTTCTTGATTTCAGCAATGCGGTTCAAAACCGTTTCGTCATTCTGATAAGCCATCAGCTTTTCCAGCTGGGCCGCGTCCTTCACAAAATCCGTGCCGATCAGACTTCCCAGATAATCGGAGAGCCTGTGGTTGCAGTGAACCAGCCATCTGCGGAAGGTGATGCCGTTGGTCTTGTTGTTGAATTTCTGCGGATAAATATCATAGAAGGGCTTCAGTTCGGAATCCTTCAGGATCTCTGTGTGAAGCGCCGCCACACCATTCACCGCATAACCGTAATGAATGTCGATGTGGGCCATGTGTACCCGGTTTTCCTTATCGATGATATACACCCGCTCGTCATGGAAGTCCCTTCTCACCCTGGCATCCAGGTCGCGGATGATGGGAAGCAGGTGGGGAACCACTTTTTCCAGATAGGAAATGGGCCATTTCTCCAGCGCCTCCGCCAGAATGGTGTGATTGGTGTAGGCACAGGTCTTTCTCACCACATCCACCGCCGTATCCGCATTGAAGCCTCTCGCCTCCAGCAGACGGATCAGCTCCGGAATCACCATGGTGGGATGGGTGTCGTTGATCTGGATGCTCACATGCTCATGCAGGTGATACAGGTTCACCCCTCTCTCCTCCGCTTCCGCAAGGATGAGCTGAGCCGCGTTGCTCACCATGAAATACTGCTGATAGATTCTCAGAAGCTGTCCGGCCTCATCGCTGTCATCGGGATACAGGAAGAGGGTCAGATTTCTTCTGATATCATTTTTGTCAAAATTGATTCCGTTTCCAATAATGTTTTCATCCACGCTGTCCAGGTCGAACAGATGCAGGCGGTTGCAGCCGTTCTGCTGATACCCCGGCACGTCGATGTCGTACATGGTGGAAGTCACGGTGAAGTCTTTGAAAGGCACTTCAAAATGGCGTTCCGTCCGGGTCAGCCAGCTTTCCGGCGTGATCCAGGGATTCTTTTCCTCATCCTGCTTGTTGTCCTTGAATTTCTGCAGGAACAGACCGTCGTGATAGTTCAGTCCCACGCCGTCTCCGGGCAGCCCAAGCGTCGCGATGGAATCCAGGAAGCAGGCAGCAAGCCTTCCCAGGCCGCCGTTTCCCAGAGAGGGTTCCGGCTCGATCTCCTCAATCTCGGTAATGTCCTTCCCGTACTTTTTCAGCACATCTCTGATTTCCTCAAACAGCCCCAGATTGATCAGGTTGTTGGAAAGCAGCTTGCCGATGAGGAACTCTGCGGAAATATAATACAGCTTCCGGCTTCCCTCGTTTCTTTTCATTCCTTCCATTCTCTTTTTGGTGATGCCCAGAAGCGCCGCATAGATTTCCTCATTGGACGCATCCTGAATGGACTTTCCGAATTTTTCCTGTAAAAAAAGTTCCAGTTCTTTTTCCATGTTCACTTACCTCCTTTTTGCGCCTCTTGGTGCGGCATCTCATCCTGTAAAAGAACAAATTCTAAGCACAAATCCCAGTTATATTTATACCCCTCCAAATCTCCATTCGGATCATAATAACATGTTCCTCCCATTACTGTATAACCGGGAATTAAAATATTTAAATTTAATGATGATATCCCATCCGTATATGTTGCTCCTTCCATCCAATCATCAACATCCTTCTGTACAGTTTTGGGCTCCTCGACCTACTATCTGATGTCCGTTATGGATTGATACTCTCGGCCCCGTATGCTACTGCAACGTTGCATCCATCGCAACCTTTTCGCAATCTGTGCTCCATGTCAGCAACGACAGTCCTGGTGCCTGCCGGTACTAGTTCACACAGGTATGCAACTCTACTGCCTTTGCTTACTGGAATCCTGCGTCTCTGTCCTCCTGTGCTGGCTGCTCTGTCGGTTTAGCTACTGTTTCAGATGCCGCTTCTGTCTCAGGTTCCATGCTTTCTTCTTCCGGTTCCGTCTCTTCGACTGTCTCCGACTCCTCTTCCGTCTTTAATCCGCTGACATAAAATATCTTCCCTTCCTTTGCTACACTTCCCGCTTCTAAACTCTGTCCGATCACCTTCCCCTCCTCCACTGAAGGTTCCTCCCGGTATCTCGCATCCACTTCCAGTCCGGCTTTCTCTACAAGCCTTAGCACATCTTCCATACTCTTATACTGCACATCCAGCACAAACGTCTCTTATCTGCCAGCTCATACCCGTTTCCTTCCATCTTATCCCCTCCGTTGACCACACCATCAATGTAAAATTCACAATGTTTCCAGCATCCTCCGTTTGGGACAGGAGCCTGTCCTTGGGTATCTCTCTGGAAAGCTGTTTGTCCGAAATCCTGCTGGAAAGATTCCTAGTTTCCAATAGGTCTTGGGCATCATTCGGTTCTTTATCCACCACATTTGGCATCCACGCTTTCCCATCCGATACCAAAAAACTGCTGAACAATTCGATCCGGAAGTGGATACCCCCGCTAAACAGGCAGGCCAGGAAAACAGCCATACATGGAAAGATAAGAACTACAGGAATTTTTACCCGTAACGGGATCGCTCCAATTTTTTCTCAATCGTGCGGACGAAATACTCCTTGACCTGCGTTTTCCCCGAAAGTTCTTCCACAAATTCTCCTGCGGTTTTGGTCCTGTTCCCTACATCCACGTTCAACGCATTTATCAACGCGGTTTCCACTGGCTGACTGACTTTTACTCCAATCCGGGACGGTGCTTTCAGAGCATCCTTCCTGCGCATCCGGCGGCATAGATCCTGTCGACATCCTATGTAGGGTTACCGCCACAGCGTAAACATCCGTCCAATGTCCCTGATTCCCATAGCTCTGGTACTGTTCTTCCAGCGTATATCCTTCTTTGTACAAAGCCGTAAGGCTTTTGCTGTAGCTTCCTGTCGCACTGCGTGCTGCACCGAAATCCAGTAACTTGGAACCCCAGCCTTTGTTAGTAAGATATTGTTAGGATCGATATCCCTATACAGGATCTCTTATTTGTGAACAACTTCATGCACTTGGAGGATAGGGAGCAGGATCGATACAACCTCCTGTTCCAGAATTCTCCCTTCCCTTTTCAGTCGTTGGTCCCGCGTCTTCCCTTCCAAGTATTTCATGACGATATAAGCCGTCACATTTTCTGTTATAAATCTGTACGTATGCAGCGTGAAACTTTCTCTCCTCGGTCAGGCTACCATCTCCATGGAATCAGGATAGGGAAAAAGCACAGACGGATATTAGTAGGAATCCATGAAGGAAGCTTGGAGGCATACCATATCAACCGTTGGCTGGCTGACGTCTGCTTCTCGGCGATTATTACACGCACAGCTAGCCACCCATACCTGCGGTAATATGAAGCCAGCAAGGATAAAATTTCCTTTCTGCGCCTGAAAGATCCAGATCACTTCTGTTGTCCGTTCAGCACACTGTTCCGTTCCAACGTTTTTTCTATCTGAAACCACGTTCTGCAGGAATCTATGAACTTCGTTATTCCTTCTGCCGCCGCATTTTTGCTTTCCCCAGTCTCATCTTCCGTATCCGCTTCTATTACTGCCATTTACATTTCTCCGGAAACGCTCTCCCTGCTTCATCCGTCTGGCTCTATTCTGCCGCAGTACTCGCTGCCGTCTCCGACGTACCCTCCCATGCGCTCAGGCCGTCTTCCCGATTCCCAAAGGTCATTTCCCGGCAGGGCTCTTCCGTAACACAGCAGGAAGACCGCAAGGGATTTTTCACCCTTTTCTCCATTATCCCGCAGCGTCCGGATGAAGCCAAAGTGCGTATGTATCTCACATTTCCGACCGATTCAGCAAAACGGTTATGCAGAGTTACAATTATCTATCCAGGGAAGGCAACAGGCCTGCGCGGTTCGTCACCTGAGTAGATTCCTTTTCCTCAATTTTACAGGAATAACATTTATGCAGTGGTTCCGCATTCCCACTGATCCGTTCCATCAGATGTTCTGCGGAATCCTGATACATCTTTCTGATGGGAATATTGATGGCAGTAATGGTCGGCACAGTATAATCCGTGAAGTCGCTTCCGTCAAAGCCTGCCGCTATCACATCATCCGGCACAAGAATTCCATTTTCATAGAGCGCTCGAGATCCGCCCAGAACCACCCGGTCAGATGTGCACAAAAGCGCCGAGAATGATACACCTTTGTTCAAAAGGTCTTTTACCCCTTCATATCCGCTTCTGAAATAGCTATCCTTCACCACCACAATACGTGCCGGATCCACTGGAATTCCGGCATCTTCCAAGGCCATTTTATATCCGCGCGTACGCAACGCTCCCACTTTATCCCCTTCTACCTCCGTAGTAAAGAATGCCACTTCCTTGGCTCCCTTACCGATCAGATATTGGGTCATACGATAGCTTTCTTCGATTTCATTAATATAGAAACAAGAGGCATTATCTATCCCATCCAGGTCCAGCTGCTTGTCCATTTCCAGAAGAATGACCGGGATCCCAAACCTTCCCACTTCCTTTTCCCGTCCTGCTATCGTGTCTCCAAGAATAGCGATGCCCGCCGCCTTGTTTTCCTTGATGGCCCGCAGAGCTGCAACGATCAAATCCTCCTCGTTTACATAGCGGATCACCAGCTTATAATTCTTCCGCTTTGTAACTTCATTATAAGTAATGATGATCGACTGGGCGAACGGATGCCACGGATCTCTGAGCAGGAGCACTACATTTCTGCTGCGCAGTCGTTTCAGGTTCTGCGCAGCATTATTGGGGATGTAGCCATGCTTCTGAGCCGTCTGTATGACGAGTTCCCTTGTCTTCGGGCTAATATCGTTGTAGCCGTTCAGTGCTTTTGATGCGGTGGCTACGCTGATTCCGCATTCTTTTGCCAGATCTCTGATAGAAAAGTCTTTGCTTAAATATTGCATAGAATCCCTCCCTACTATAAGTATAATTATAGGGAATTCTTAGTAAAAATCAAAATGCTTTATAACAAAATCTTCCATCAAGTCTTCCAACACGCTTTCTTTTCCTTCCACACCATATATACCATCTCCCAGAACCAGATATCCCATTTCCTTTCCAGACTTGGGCCAATACGGAAGGCCATTCTGATTCGGATCGCCCGTCTTGATGAAATTCGCCCAGTAGGAGTTCACACTCTCCGCCAGCTGATAATCCCAGTCCGTCCATCTTCGCACTTTCGGCCTGCCTTCTTTGATTGAATTGAACGTATACCACAGTTCTCCGGAATGCCAGCTCCACTGCACCACGGAAGCCCGTTCGCTCCCCACATCCTTTATCCGCTGCGGCGTCATGTGCGTAAACAGATATGCATAAGTATTTGCCCCATCTTTGAACCTTTCCGCAACCATCTTTCCATATACCCGGACGAGCATTAGATTTCTTCCATCTCCCTGGCCAAGACCCCAGCTGGCCAATGTCCTGGAGACCGCATCTGCATTATAATCATCGACTTTCACCAAGTTTTCAAAATCATATTTCTCATAGAATTCTCCAAGTAACTGCCGGTGGGTTTGATAGAATTCCTCTTTGCTCTTTGCTCTGGGATAGTCCGCCTCTCCCAAGTTAGTCCCTGCCAAGATGGAGATCTGCTTCAGTTTTCCAGTCTTAACCGCTTCCTTGGCGGAATGGTCTGTCACATACATACCATCCTGGTTCACGCCATACCGGTAATTCTTCGGATCCTTCTTAAGGATGAAACGGGAAGCCGGAAGACTTCTCAATTCGTCGAGCGCGCTCTCCTTATCCAGCCCCAGATCGTGAAGACGTTCCAAACCATACTGTTCCGCCTGCTCCTGTGTGGGATATTCCCTATCCCAGTTAAAGCCGCTCTGCAGTATTAGCCGCTTGACAGGAACGGTATTCTTTGGGGATATGGCTTGTGTTACCGCTTTTGTTGTTCCGCCGGACTGCCCACCCAGCGTGATCTGTCCCGGATCGCCTCCAAATGCGGATATGTTCTTCTCAATCCATGAAAGTGCTGCGATCTGATCCATCAAGCCATAATTTCCGCTGTGTCCCTGCTCTTTTGTCAGCTGCGGGAGCGCAAAATAGCCGAAAATACCAAGCCTCTGTTCCACCGAAACCATAACGATTCCTTTCTTGGCAAAGGCTTCTCCATCCGCTTCCGGTTCAAAGGTATAACAGGTACTTAAACCGCCTCCATGAAACCATACAAAGACTGGTTTTTTAGAGGCGCTCTGCAACGTCTTTTCGCTCACTGTAATATTCAGATAAAGGCAGTCTTCTCCCATGGGTGGAACCCCATCATAGTAGAAATCGCTCTGATAAGGTTCCACATATGCGCCGTCCAGATACTGCATCGGGATCGGCCCATACTTGGTACAATCCTTTATTCCCTCCCATTTTTCCATGGGTACAGGCGGCTTCCATCTCAATTCTCCTACAGGCGGCAGAGCATAAGGAATGCCTCTGAACTCCAAAACGTCTTCCGCCCCTTCCTTCCTGAATCCCTTCACCGTGCCGCATTCTGCTTTTAAAATGAACTCTTTCACTCTGCCCAACCTCCTACTTATCATGCATAACCCTTCGGCTGTTTTCTCGTTTTCCACAGAGCAAACGTCTCCCTGTCCGTCTCGTCGCTGACAAAGACCTCTCCATCCGGCGTATTGGTACAATATACCGTAATTCTACCCTGGCAGATCGGATCCTCCGTCTCCTCCTGCCATTCTTCCAGCTTACTTCGCATTTGTTCCAACACGTGTGCATATTCTGGTTCATCCGCTACATTGCTGCGCTCCATTGGATCAAAAGTCAGATCATAAAGTTGTTCCTTTGCAACCTTTCTTTTTTGCCAGCCTTTTTCTAGAAACAATTCCTTGGTAAGCCCTTCGTCACAATTTGCGCTGTATTTTCCGTTCCAATCTGTATATCTTTTGATATACAACCATTCTTGTGTACGTACCATCCTCTGGGGCTCATAATTGCAGTGATAATTGCTTTCCGCGAACAGCTCCCCCCGGATCTCTCCATCCGGGCCGGAAAACAGGGGACAAAGGCTTTTTCCCTGTACCCAGGACGGAACCGGAATCCCCGTCAGATCGCAAAGCGTTGGGAATAGATCAATCTGGGAGGCGAGCGCATCCGTAACCATCCCTGCCGGAATCTCGCCCGGACAGATCAGCATTCCAAACACTCCGGTTCCGAACTGTGTCAGGTTACATTTCATCTCAGGGAATGCGATCCCATGATCCGTTGTGCATAAAATGATGCTCGTATCCTTCAGCCCCCTTTCTTCCAATCCTTTGATACAGACTCCCACCGCTTTATCAAAACGAATAGCCTCCGCAATGAAGTCTGCCATATCCTGTCTCGTTTTCCGGTTATCCGGAATCGGTTCCGGAGGACGGACATAATCGGCGCATACATGCTCCAAATCCGGTGTAAACGGACGATGAGTGTCTGACAGTCCCAGATCCAGAAAAAAAGGTCCATCTTCGATTTCATCCACAGCGGCCAGCGCATGCTCAACCAACTGCCCGGAATCAAATCCCTCCATATCCAAAGCCCGGTCATACCCGATGCCATTGCGTTCCATCGTCACATGCTGTATACCGGCCAGCAACGTGGTATAGCCATATTGCTTCAGATAATTAGCCAGATGACATTCCTTATGCTCCAGTTCAAACCCTCTGTTTACCAGTCCAAACATGCCCGCATTGTGCGGATACATACCTGTCAGCAGCGCTGCCCTGCTTGGAGAACATGTGGGGGCCGCGCAGTGCAGGTTCCGAAACAGCACCCCTTCTTCCGCCAGACTCTGCAGGAAAGGTGTCGGTACTGCATACCCATAGGGCTGAATATATCTTCCAGTATCATGACAGTGCAGATAAATGATGTTCTTTCCGTTTCCTTTTGCTTCCATAATGATGCTTGTACTCCTTTATTCCAACGGGCCGCCGCTGTAACCGTCCAGCCCTGTCTGGATGATTACCTTCATCCAGAACAGGACTGCCTGTTCTCACCACCCGTTTTTCTTTTCGCATACATATTCCACAGATACCCTATAATAAGCGGAATCGCCGCAATCACCCAGGTGACAGGGTTGACAAAACAAAGCAGGTCATAGCTTTCATACCTGTACAGGCAGAGCACCCACAGGATTCTTGCGATCAGTTCCACCGCCCCAACCGTCATAGGCACCGCAACATTCGTCATTCCCTGCAGGATATTCCTGAACAGGAAAATCATAGCAACGGCCGACAGAAAGGGGGCAAAGGTGTGAATATACTGCAGCCCATATTCCAATACTTCCTCTTCCACGGAATCCACAAACAGTCCCAGCAGCTGTGTGCCAAATATCCGCAGGATGGCTCCCATGAGGACAGCACTTCCAACCGCCAGCACTACTGATGTGTGTACCCCCTTCCGGATTCTTTCCCTTTCTCCCGCTCCATAGTTCTGCCCCACATAGACCGCCATGGCCATCCCGTAGGTATTCAGTGGCTGCAGGCACAGCTGTTCCAGCTTGTTGCCTGCCGTATATCCGGCAATCACGCTCACGCCAAACATATTGATGGCTGACTGCAGCACCAGGAATCCGATCTGCGTGATTGCGCCCTGAACCGCCATAGGAAGCCCCATCTGAAGAAGGATTTTCAGATGCATTCCATCCGGCTTCCCATCCTGTGCCCCAAACCGGAAGTACGGCTGCCGCCTTATCATATAAAAACCACAGAAGATCAGAGCCGCCAGCTGGGAAAGAACGGTCGCGCAGGCTACTCCTGCTACCCCGTTCTCCATCCACAGCACAAAACAGACGTCCAGGATCACATTCAATATGCTGGAAAACAGCAGAAAAACCAATGGTGTGCGGGTATCTCCCAGGCTCCGGGACAGCGCATACAGCAAATTCAGCAGGGCTGTAACCGCCATGCCCAGGATAATGATAAACAGATATCTGTATGCATCGTCAAAAATTTCTTCCGGCGTCTTCATGACCGTCAGAAATGTCTTCAAGAAGATCAGGGAGACTACGGTTAAGAATAGGGAGATGCCGCAGATGAGCAACAGCGCATGGCAGATACTCTTTTTCACTTCTGACACTGCCCCGGCGCCGAATCGATTGGCCACAATCACAGAAAATCCCTGTGCCAGCCCCATGATGAAGCTGGAAATGAAGTTATAAATATTGCCGGTGGCTCCTACTGCGGCCAGCGCGTCAGAGCCTACCATTTGTCCTACAACGATGGTATCCACCATGTTGTACATCTGCTGTACCAGATTGCTGATGAGTATGGGAATGGAGAGCCCTATCAAAATTCTGAAAGGATTTCCTTTTGTCAAATTATTTTTCATGAAAATGCCTATTCCCCAACCTGCGTATCACGCTTCCTGAATCTCTATCCAATAAGTAATTCCGCTTTGTACGCCGAAGGCCACGTTTTCTATTTCCTGTGCATCAAACGTCTCTGCAGACTGATGCAGCGCCGTCTCTCTGATAAATCGGACAAATGGCCCTGTGATGATCTCCGCCTCTGCCGGATAAACACTGGTTGTTTTATATTGTACTCCTTCCCGCAGTCCAAAGTATTCACGCATGCCGTGCAGCGTTACCTTTACCGGGTAGCTTCCAAAATTGACCAAAAACAGCCAGTTCCTTCCATTGGCTTTTCTTGCCGCCACAAATACGTTTTCATCCTGGGCAAAAATCTCTCCCACATCCGCCCAGCCTTTCAGTTCTTTTTCATACTGCCGCCTTACAGACAGAATCTTCCGGTAATATTCTCCTCTCCGTTCCAGCTCCTCATGCCAAATCATCGGTACATATCCCATGAATACGATTAGATCCACAAGGTTCTCCATGACTGCCGCCCCCCGCAGCTTCTGCGCGATGGGCGTAAGCAGCCGGGTATCATGAGTTTCCAGAAAGACTGCCTTACAATTTTCTTCCGGCTGCGTATAGCGGTACTCGTTCAGCCATTTCTGCAGCCCGCTTCCGCTAAAAACGCCTAAAGCGGTATTGTACAGCGCCCAATGGATGTTGTATTCGCAGACCGCATGTGTACATCCGGCGTACAGAACACCCCAGACTTCATTCATAAGCGCCACATCCGGTTTCAGCTCTTCCAGGCGCTCCTTTAACTGTTCCAGCATCCGGACGCTGCCAAAACAGGTATAACTTGCCGGATATGGAAGATTCCTGTCATAATTGGGTTCCTTCCAGTGCGGCGCATCGACCCGGTAACCATCCACGCCGAAAGTTTTGACATAATAGCACCCCATTTCCACAAAATACCGCTGTACCTCTGGATTGGCCCAATCCAAAGAGCGGGTATCCGTCCAACCATGAGAAGGAAACGCATTCCCTTCTCTGTCTTTTTCATACCAGTCCGGATGCTCTTTGAACAGTGGACTTAATGCCGATGTCCCCTGCGGTACAAAATCCATCAGGATCCGCATACCTTTTTCATGCACCTTATTCACGAACATCCGGAAATCCTCTTCCGTCCCATATTCTTCATCAATCCGGTTATAATCCAGTGTACAGTAATTGGACGGCCTTTCAAACCGGACACAGGGCATCAGATAGATCGTACGCACGCCATAATCATAAAATTCATCAAGCCGCTGCCCGGCCTTTTGAAAGCCTCCCAGCAGGGAAGCACTCGTTTCCAGAATGGCCCCTTTTGTGAACCATTCCGGCGCCCTGGCCGCCTTGATGCCTGCCTCTGTTTTCAGAAGCCTCTGATACTTCTCCAGAACTTCCATATAGCTTCCCGCCGGTATCAGGTATACCTTACCGCTGTCTATCGCATGAAAACGGGCGAGGTCGCAGACAAGTTTGTCCTTCAAAAACAGATAGATTCCTTCCTCCTCCACTTTAGTCATAGGAAAGAAGTTTTCTCTGTCACAGTAGGGAACGAAGCCGACCGCCGCACTCCCATCTTCCCGCTCCACCACAAGCAATCCGGCCCCCTTATCCGGCGTCGTGGAATACATATCTTCCTGTGTGATAAAACCAGCCATATCTGCCACATGGCCGTCAGGCCGGAATGTGATATTCTCACTCGTCACCTCATAACAGGCTCCCTGTCCGGGAGAATGGAACCGATCCGTTTCAATACTCTCATATTTCACCGCAGGCAGACAAAACGTACAATCGGAGACCTCCCGTACCGCCATCCGACCGTCTTTTTCGCAAAAAGAGGCGTACATCCGGATAAACTCTTTTTCCACCTCCAGATGCACTGCAATCTGTACCGTATCCAAAAGCAGATAATACAGAGTCAGCGCGTCATCTTGCTTCTCTGCTTTTTCGAATACAAAATCCTGCCTATCCGTATAACTCTTTCCATCCACTTTAACCTGCAGAAAAAAATCCTCTTTTCTTTTATCCAGAATGGATTCGCCGTTCTGGAAAATCCCCACCAGTTCTCCTTTATCACTGAAGCAGATCTCCAGCCTTCCGCATGCAATCTGTATCATAATTCCTCCCTGTACTATGGATCGGCCGCAACAGCTCAGGCCAATCTGAACCATTACGGCTTCCGAATTCCCTTCTTTTTATCTGTTCAGGATTTTCATTCCATCATAGGCCACATATACTGCATATGGCCTCTTTTCCCTTTCAGACCGGCAGATCTCTTCCAGATCTGCATGTGTGTACTCCTGCTCCTGGTTGATATGAGTCAGATATACTTCCGAATCTTCATCTAACGTTCCCTGTGCAGACAGTCGGTCGCAGAGCGTCAGCGCACTGCGCAGATCCAGGTGGGAATAAGGTTTTTCTTCCCTCCTGGCGCTTCCAAAAGTGCTCTCCAGGATCAGCGTTTTCAGTCTGTGAGCCTTTAAGAATGCGAACGTCTCTTCCGAATAATATCCCGTATCCAGCGCATATAGAAATTCCGTTCCGTCCTGGCAGCGGAAAAGATAGCCTGCCGCATTCTTTTCAAAGTGTGCCCTATGCTCACCCTTCACTGGCGTCACTTCATATTCTCCCACCTGGTATGGACGGAAGAATTCCAACCTGTGGAACACATAGTTTTTCTCAAACATCTTTGCGAAGAAATCTGTCACCCCATCAAATTCCATGCGGTCAAGAGCCTCCAACATTTTCCAGGCATCCCCGGTCAGGTAGATATTCAGCTTCTCCTTCCGATCCCGGGTGACCAGATCCTTCAGACACAGATTCCCTATATCCAGATGATCTTCATGCGTATGCGTAATCAGCAAATGTTTCAGATCATACAGGTCGGTTCCTGTTTTCTCACATTCTGCAAACAGATCTGGCCCAAAATCGATCAAAACTTCCCTGGAAACCCGAAAGCAGGAACGCATCCGCACTTCCCTGCCTCCGAGCCTGCGCGCGTTCTCACAGATCCGGCAGCGGCAGAACGGCGAAGGAATCCCTTCCGCAGCGCCGGTTCCCAGAAATAACATCATTGTCTCGTCCATTTATCCATCCTCCCTCAGCCTTTCACAGCCCCCATCGTCATGCCTCCTATAAACTGTGAAGAAAACATAATATAGATAACCAGGATCGGCAACGTAGCCATAACCAGACCGGCTGTCAGTACACCGTAGTCCGTGCCGAACTGAGACTGGAAATTCATCAACCCCAACTGCAGAGTACGTTTGTCCTCTGTGCGGATAACAATCAGTGCCCAGTAGAATTCACTCCAAGTGCCCTGAAAGTTGAAGATAAAGATAGTTGCCAGAATGGGTTTCATCAAAGGAAGCGCAATCTTAGTCAGAAGCTGCATGATGCTTGCCCCGTCCACAATTGCTGCTTCATCCAGTTCTTTCGGCAAGGAACGGATATAATTGGTGGAAATATAGGTTGCTAGAGCGATCCCAGATGAAACATATGGGAGGATCAACGCCGTCCAAGTATCAATCAGGCCCAGCTTTTTCATCGTGGAAAAATTCGAGACGGTGATCATCTCTGTCGTCACGAACAATCCTACCAGGAATAAAATGAACAAAATATTATGTCCCCAAGGCTTCAGCTTGGCAAAAGAATAGGAAGCCAGCACGATCACTACCATCTGAATGGCCAGCGTTACCACAGTGATGATTACACTGTTTAGAAAATATCTTCCGATTCTACCGGATTCCCAAGCTTCCCAATAGTTCTGCGGCTGGAATGTTCTGATGCCGAATGCATTGGATATCACGTCGAAATTAGACTTAAAGGAGGTCATGAGTATAAAAAAGAGCGGATAAAGCACTATGACTGCAAATAGAATCAGTACAAGCTGCCCCACCACTTTTCCAACAGTTTTTTTCATCTTTGCACCTCCTACTGCTGATTCTCATAATTAAACCGCCCTGCGATCGTTCTGGCAAGTAAGGTTAATGCCAAAATAATCACGAACAGAACAGTTGACATTGCCAACGCCCTGGAAAATTTATAGTCCACAAACGCCGTGTTATATATCACTAGGGCGACTACACGTGTAGCCGTGCCCGGCCCTCCTCCTGTCAGCATATAGAACAGGGCAAAGGATTTCATACCTCCGGTAATCGAATAGATCACATTGGTTTCCGTCGTGCCCATGGTAAGAGGAAGGAAGAAATACCTTAGCTTGTCCCATTTATTCGCCCCGTCGATCTCTGCCGATTCCAGAATATCCTTAGAGATGTTCTGCATGTTAATATAATAAAGAACCATGGTAAATCCAACATACTGCCAGGTATTCACCATAATCACCGCCCAAATTGCCGTATTTTTATCCCCAAGCCAGGAATGGGTGAGAGAACCCAGGCCGACTGCCTGTAACAGTTCGTTAATCATTCCTGCGTCTGCGGCAAGCATAAACCTCCACATAACTGCAACAACAGCCGCCGGAAGGATCACCGGAAGATACAGGGCCACCTTATAAAAATTCTGCCATTTTGCGGACATATGATATACAAGGAAAGCTAAAAGGAAACCCAGCACTGTCTGGATTGCGGTAGAAACGAATGCAAAGAACAGAACAATTTTCATTCCGTTCCAATATTCCTTATTATTAGTGAAAAGGTTGATATAATTATCCAAGCCGATAAAGCTGAAATCATTATTAAAGCCGTTCCAGTTTGTAAAAGACATCACCACGCTGTTAATCACCGGATAGATCAGGAACGCCCCTAAAAAGAGCAGCCCCGGCACCAGGAACAGCAAACCCATCAGCTTCTGCTTTGTCGATCTGCGCATGTGCTTTCACCATACTTTCTTAGATAAAATATCCCTGCCCGATATCAGAATGTGTCAAGCTTATCCTACTATCAGGCAGGGATTTTCGTTACAGTCCTTTTTCCTTCGGCAGGGCTGTATCTGCATCCGGCCACTCCAATCGATTCGCGTTTCCCCGGATATCTCCTGCCGTTCCGTTTTCGTACGGTCTGCGCATGACCTGCGCAGCCCCAGTCAAACGGTAATAAATTTTCATTGCTTCCGGCGATTCCTTTTCGTTACTCAACTGCATTTTCAGCGATGTTTTCCGCCCATGCATTGGCAGCATATTCGCCGAACTGTTCAGGCGTATAGGAAGGATCCTGCAGGAAATTGATCATTTCCATATTGATCTCTGTATTGCAGTCGTTGGAGACATAGTCTGCGTTGATTTTGTAGCACTGCGTTCCGCTGAAGATATCAGCAAACTCCTTAGTTGCCGCATCTGCATAGGTCACGTTCGCATTGCCCACAACAGAACCGGTCTCATCCGCAAACAGCTGCATGAATTCATCTGAGGACAGGTATTTCAGCCATTCGATACACTCATCCGGATGCTCCGTATTCGCATTAACCATCCAAGCATCCGCTCCGTAATTGTTGATGATCGTAGGGATTCCCTCCGGAGCAGGCATAGCCATGATTCCCAGTTCAAATCCGGCCTCTGCCGCAGCCTCCGCATGTGTCGCATACTCATTATTGTTGGAGAAATAAAACACACCTTTCTGGTTATAGAATTCCTGCTGTGCTTCATCTCTTGTCATACCAGGCGCGTTCTCGTCAATCCAACCATTGTCATACCAGGCGCGAAGCTTTTCCATAGCATATGTATATTCTTCCGAAATATCGGAGCTGCGTCCGCTCAGATATTCTGTTGTTTGCAGTTTCCCATTTTCATAGAGTTTATGTTCTGCAAAATTATTGCCGACAGCAGCAATCTGATAGCCTTCCGGGTTGCCCGGGCAAATCAGGGGCGTATATCCGGCATTCTTGATCTCTTCCAGCAATGTCTCAAATTCTTCCTGCGTGGCAGGTTCTTCCCAACCGTTCTCATCCATAATCGTCTTATTGTATACCAGCAGTGTTGCTGTAGAACGCAGCGGGATAGAGTAGAACGCATCCCCTACTTTACCGACGCCAAGACTGGATTCCAGGAAAGAATTCTGCCATGCACCGTCATCTGCCTGCAGATAAGGAGTCAGATCCAGGATCGCTCCCATCGCCTGATAACGTCCGGTGCCAAAGGTCGCCATTACATCAGGAGCATCTCCGCTGGAGAAATAGGTCAGTAAGGAATTGGTCAGCTGATCCCAGCTAATGGAAATCGTATTGATTTTTATATTCGGATGTTCCTCTTCAAAATCAGCAACCGCCTGTGTCCAGATATCATCATATTCAGGCCAGATATGAAGCCATTCCAGCTCAACCGTCTCTCCGGACGCGGCTGCCGTATCTTCAGCTGACGCTTCATCTGTGGATGCCGCTTCGCTCTCTGCAGCCGTATCCGCACTTGTGCTGTCCGTATCGACAGCCGGCGAACTGTTGGTAGAAGAGCTGCCGGAACTTCCGCATGCAATCAATGAAACGGACATTGCCATCGCCATGCATATCGCCAAAAATTGTTTTTTCATGTTTGCCTCCCTTATACATTTTAGTGTTTTCCGAAAACGTTTTCGATAATTAATGTATATCATTTTTTATATTTTTTGTCAACCAGTCTTTTAATCTTTACAAAATATTAACTTTCCTAATCAAATTCTGATTACTGTGCGCAGGAAGGGAAAAGATCAGATATCCTGAAGGACAGCTCATACAAAAAAACCGGCTCAGGCCGAGACATTCCGGACTATTAAAACCTCGTTCAACTCTGCCAATGCGTGAGCATGCTGGTGATGATATAAAAAAGCATGAATTATAAGCTTGAAAAAAAGCAGAACCGGTTGTATGATAAATGGCACAAGTCTGAAGTTATATCTTTGGGGGATTGTTTTTTGATGTCAGCTGACAATTCATTTACTTCGTCACTTGCTTCCGGGCATCTGAAAAAGCGATCCATACTTGTACAGTGAAAACAATAGAAATCATTTGACCAAGCCTAGCGACACAAAAGAGGAGGAATTTATATGCTTAACAACAACGGGCTTTTTACCAAACGGCACATGAGAACCTATGTCTTTTCACCTGAAAACCCCACGGGCATGCCAGGCTGTGGTTCCAAGGGGGAGGACTGGCAGAAGCTGCATCCCTGCGATGTGCTGGAGGCAGGAGAAGTAAAAACCCTGGTTGATACGGACGGCCCGGGCATTATCCGAAGCATGTGGTTTACCGGTGATGTCAGCCAAAGCCTGGTGCTGCGTATCTATTGGGACGGACAGGATCATCCTTCCGTGGAAGCGCCCCTGGGTTCTTTCTTTGGTTATGGTTTTCCAGACATCACCTCGGACCGGGATAATCGCTTCCCCACTCTCAACTCGGCCATGCTTCTGGCCGCTCCCTGCCGGGGGATGAACTGTTATTGGCCGATGCCCTTTGCGCGCAGCTGCCGTATGACCCTGGAGAACCGCAGGCCGGATACACAGCTGACAGTTTTCTATACCATCACTATGGAGAAAGGACCGCTGCCCGAAGAAGCGTTATACTTCCATGCTTCCTATCGCCAGGCGTTTCCTGTAACACGCCATCAGGCATATACCGTAATTGACGGAATTCATGGGGAAGGACACTTCGCCGGTGTCACTCTTGCCGTGGGCACTAACGCTCCCAATGGCTGTTGGGTAGAAGGCGAGGCCAAGATGTATATTGACGGAGACGTGTATCCTTCCATCAATTATACAGGAACCGAAGACTATTTCTGCGGTGCCTATGCCTTTGGCTATGACCGAGGTGTGAATCCGGCTTATCAGGCTTATAGTGGTCTGTATGCTGGAATGTATGCCGTGCTGGGCACCCAGGAACACCGTTATCAATATCAGCCTCGTTTTATGCTGTATCGCCTGCATGTTCCAGATCCGATCTGCTTCCGGAAGGATTTTCGCATGACTCTGCAAAATATGGAGTTCACCCCTTACGGCCAACGCGGACGCAGGGATGATTTCTCATCCTGCGCTTATTGGTATCAAACGCTTCCATCTGCTCCCCTTCTTCCTCTGCCGGAGGATGAAGATATCTTTACGCGTTAATTCAAGGGGGATTTTATATATCTGCTAAACTTTCTTAAAAAGCAGGTAAAATACAAAGGTTTTCGGTCACAAGGAAGTAATTTTCGATTAGACGGCGTAGCCCCATAACAGGGATTATGCCGTCTTTTCCTGTTCATTCATCGCTTTCCGTTCTGTCTGGGGGGGGCGGTCGACGAATGAATTTCTTCCACAAAATTAAAGATAATATCTACTTTCTGAAAACGCTTGCCGTCTTTGCCAATAAAAAATTTGTGGAAATGCCTATGTTTACCGTAAACCCCAATCCCGTCCGTATTTCATCTTTGAGTCGATAGGCAAACGCCACCATCTGTCCTCGCCCATACAGGCTCTCAAATCCATCAAATACAGCCCATGTCTCTTTTCCTGATCTCCGCCCACTATGCTTGCCACCTTACACAAGTCGGTACGATCCTCAAGTATATTTACCCGATAAGCAGTTGACCAGCTTAAAAAAGCACTGTTGGCATCTGCATGAAAAATATAGACCATATTGTTACCTCTACGACAGAAACTGATAGACCCTCCACTTCTGCGTATCCACACTGTATCGAATTTCAACTGTACTGCAGGTATCTCCCATCTCCACGATACAGATGTACTGCTTTTCCCGAATTCCCACATAGTTTTTTTGACCTGGAGACAATATTTTTGATATTCACTGTCTTAATCTCATGGTCTACTGTTTCCAGCCTGAATCGCATAGGATTCATCGTCCCTGATGTATCCGTGACCGCCATCATCTGTATTGGGATATTGACCTGGTACTCCTCTCCAAGCTTATGTGCCTCTCCCATTCCCCATCACCTCCATAGCACGAACATATGTTTGTTTGCATAATACCAACATTGTCCATCATTGTAAAGAGGAAATTACAGACAAACTCAATTCTATTCGTTCCTGCAGGATAGACAAAATTTAAACAATATTCTTCTCTGCCTATATATTTTTTCTGCTTTTGTTTTTCTGGTTCACCATGGACGGTCCCATATCTCAAAAAAAACTTATAGATTCCCCCCTTCTGTATTTGGTTCTTATTTTTTTATTCCATTTTTTTAACTGCCTGCTCTACCAGTGAATATGATTCTTCCGAAATTACTGCAAGTAATTTCGGCTCTGTTATATATAGCCGGAACGCTTCCGCAAAATACTCCCTGTCGTTGCTCATTGCGTATTGACTTATTTTCGATGCTTCTGTTGCGAATATTTCCTTATTCTCAGTTCTACCGCTGAAACCATCCAGAACATCATTAACATAATGCCCCATCTCATGAATAACTGCCGTCGGCCATTCATCATTTACAAACAAAAGCCGCCGCTCATAGTCAAATACGCTTTTTATCTTACCAATTCCGAAATATCCCCCATACGGAGCATAGGCAGGCTTTGTAATGTCTTTACCTGTCATAATGATTAAAAATCCTTCTCTCTCAAACCTTTCCCGGATATGCGAAGGAATTTCCAGATATGCATCTACCAGTTTCTGCAGAGAAGATTGATAAATTTCCCCATCCGTCAGAATAAAATCATAAAAGTTATCACTTTCTGAAGCTCTTCCCAAATATTCTTCAAATTTATTATCAATTCTGATATCCTGTTTGGAAATATAAGCATAGCAGCCCTTATAACGGATGATCAGATAGTCTGGCAATATACTTATGACTTCTACGCGTTCATTCTTCCCTATTTCCCCTGCGTTTGGAGCATTCGGCGCTGGTGCCAGATATAATCTGGTCTGTTTCCGGATAATCCCATATTCTTCCGCATGTGCTGCCTGCGCATCTATCCCAAAAGCACCATAAAATAAAGTAATTATTATCATCCCCAGTAACAAATATAATCTTCTCACAATTCGTTCCTCCCGATAGTATATCTGTCAAAAATTATAAAATATGATACAAATTAGATGTTTTTCCACCATTTTCCCGGTACCGGTTTTCTATCTGGATAAATCCCTTCTTTTTCAAGTCCATCAATGTTCGTTTTACTGTACTTTTTGACATGCCGATATCTTCCGCGATCGTTGCAACAGATGGCCAGCAATATCCTCTCTTTCCTGCACGTTCACGCAAATACTGGTATACGGCTATATTTCGATACGGCTGATCCGAGCGATAAATTGGATTATTATATTTCAATCATGTTCCTCCCACTTCCTGTACTGTTAATCTGTTCTGATCTTCCTCTTTACCTCATTAAATTGCTTTACCATTCTTTCCACATCTTTGGTGTTTTCAAGCTTCTCCATTTCAAGCATACCTTCCAGAACACTGTCCTCGATATTCTCCTCACTTTGATTCCGCCGCACGATTTCCTCTTCCAGCGAATACCTGTCGGCATATTCTGTCTTCCGTATATCGTTTGTTTTGACAGAAAATTCTTCTTCAAAACTGATTCCCCACTTCAAAAACAGTGGAAGCTTTGTGCGCATCGGATGGCTTCCGGTTTTAGCCACAATAAATTCCCCTTTTGGCAACGCTTTGAGCTCATCAGCCGTCATCAATGGCCGCTGAATCATCTGCAGGCTCTGGCTGGGATCGTTCTTTCCTCTGCTGATTGACCCCGACAAAACCGTCTTATTCCCAAGGGCTTTCGACAATATTTCCGCGCTCTCCGAATTAGGCGCAAAACCTCCGAACAGAATATCCTGGCAGTTATCAATAATGATTTCACTTCCTTCCTTTCCGTAGTTTTTCTGTAACTGCGCAAACGACTGAATGATTGGAATCATACTGATCCGTCTGGATCGTCCTGCCGAAAACAGCATTTCTAAGGATTCTATCTTGGGAATAGTTCCAATCTCATCCCCGTATATCACAACCCGGTTCGGAAGCTTTCCTCCATGTTCATCTGCTATCGCCAGCATCTCCCTATATATCTGCTGAATAAACAGGCTTACAATAAAATATTTGGTATTGTCTTCTTCCGGCAGTACTATAAAAATTGCTGATATACTTGAACAGAATTTTTCCGTATCCATGGAACTGTCAAAGCAGAGGATCTGCTCCATTTCCGAGTCCAAAAAGGCATTGAGCCTGGAAAGGGTGGTGGAAAGCACGGAACTCATAGCCTGATCTGCCGTATTCAGTGCAGCTCCGGCAAACCATTTGGCTTTATGATCATCCGGTAGCTTCTGCATCAAAAGCTGGAAGGAGCTTTTTCCTTTAACCGGGGACGGTTGCTGCAGTTCCTGTATCAACTTAAACACACTCACGATATGCCGTTGAGACGGCGGACAATACTCAGCAACCAGCAAAATAACACTTGTCAACAATCCCTCGGCAGCATCATAGAAAAATGCATTCTGTCCATAAGAAGACGCATCTCCTCCACCAGAATAAATAATTGTCTTTGCTGTAATTTTCGCATATTTTTCTGCTTTCGCTTTATACGACAAAACCTGTGGATTTTTCATCCACAGGTCTGTATATTTGTTGACCATTGTCAATATATTAAAAGAATCGGATCTAGTCGGATTCCTCAAATCCAGTACCGAAATGTTATAACCATAATATTTTTTTGCAATTCCCGCATAGTTTCTGTACAGATCCCCTTTTGTATCTGTGCACAGAAAACTCATTCCACTGGCACATGCATATTCTATGTTGGGGTAAAGGAAATGGGCCGTTTTTCCGACGCCGGCGGCTCCGATCATTAGTAAATGGACATCACCAGTATCCACCAGAGCGTTTATTCTTCCATGTGACGTTGTACTTCCCACAATGATTCCCTGTTCCTGCGGCAGATCATTTCCTTTTCTCCATTCTTCCGGTTCAAATACAACTGAAAAAAATGTTTTCCGAATTTCTTGCTCTGTTGCGAATCGGGCTGTTCCATACTGGCCGTCTCCAACAGTTTTCGATTTTATCCCATCGAGATTGTACTGGTGCGCAAAATATGGTATAACCCCAAGCACCAATATCATGATGCACCCAGCCACCACTAAAAAAATAATTTGCTCCGTCCTTATAATATTCCCTCCTTTTATAGCCATTTTCACAAAATATAAAATTGACTATATTATGGAAATATCTTCCGCAGGTACTACGGATCGGCCAAACATATCCTTCAGATCTTCATTCCAATCTTTATTTATGGACATTTCCCTACGAATATTGAGTCCTTTTTGCTGCAGCTCTGCTGTTATTTTTTTGCTTGCTACCATACCTGCTTCATCATGATCCAGACATAATATAACATCTTCAATTTTACAATCCTGTATCATCTGCATGATTGCCTGAAAATGTACTCCGCACAACGATACATAACAATATTTTTCCCATGATTCCGGCGGACAAAGACTAATATAAGACAGCATATCAATTGGGCCTTCAAAGACGTATAACCTTTCCTCACCATATAAATGGAAACTATATCGGGGATCGCTATTTTCAGCATTACCTCTGTATTTTATTCCCTTATAAGATAAGCCTATCATGTGAGCATGCTTTGCTTTACCATTCTTGTCGACGCCCACGAACACCGCATTATAATAATTCCAATTTCCTTTTTTCGATGCTTCGCAGCTTTCATACAATAAACCCGCCCGAAAGAAAAAATTTACAATATCTGGTGATATACAGCGTATTTTTGTCAGATAGGCGAACACACGTTTATTGGTTTGATTCGCTTTCGGCAAACAAAAAGAAGAGCTTCGATGCTTACTATCTGCCTGCTCTTCCGTTTCGAAACTGATGCCTTCTGAATTAAGCAGCATATCTACAGCTTCTGTGAAAGAAATATGATAAATATGTTGCAGCCCGCTAATTGCCAGGCCACCTCCCGAGTTCGATCCGTGATCGTACCATTTGTTGCCACGTATAGTTATACTGTGATCTCTCGCCAGCCTCCATTCTCGTCCGGATCGGATCAGCTTTTCCTGATTCTTCTCCAAAAAAGTCTGCAGATTAACCTGATTTGCCCTCCAAATCTGTTCTTTTGTATAATAGATATTTTCGCCTCCCAATTATATACCCATCTGCATCCGATTTTCTTCTACTGTCCATTCCCGTTTTTCATCCATTACTGCCAAATGAGCATCTCTATCCAAAGCTCCTTTAAAGTCAACTATACCTTTTTCACACATGGACAATGCCTGGTTTCCACCAACAATAATATGATCAAGCAATCTGATGCCCAGGAATTGCAGAGCTGATAACAAATTTATTGTAGCATCTATATCTTCCATGCTCGGTGAAGTACTCAAGCTTGGATGATTATGCCCTACAATCACTGCGGCCGCATCCAAAAGTATAGCCCTCTTTGCTATTTTTTGTGGTAACATAATTGATACATTTACAGATCCCTGAGATATCACTTCACAGGATATAATTTTTCCTTTTGTATCTAAAAATGCAGCCATTACACTCTCGTATTCACAATGATATCCTATTCTTGCGAGAAACAGATCTTTAGCTTGTTGTGTACATGATATCTCTTCATTTTCCGCCTCAGTCCTGAGTATGCCATATGCGTTTATAAAGTCCTTTAACTGGTATAATTTCTCTGTTTTTCTGACATCCATTCCCAACACTGCTGGATGATCGAGGATATGTCTGATATCATTATCTCTCACGTAATCCCTCAGCAATTTTTTATTGATGCCTACCAAAACATGAAGCCCTTTGATTAATTCATCTTCAATAATTTTATTCATTTGTCCCCCATAGAAAAGTCATCTGCCGAAGCGCATGTATACGCTCTTCCATTTCCATGCTCAAACCCAATTTCTCATATGATTCAAATAATTCCTGTACACTATACTCATCCACGAATCTCTGTAAAATCGCAAAATCCGTTTCTTCCGGCTCAAGCAACAAAAATAATGTTTTTTCAATATTCTCATTCCTTTTGATATAATCACCTTCTTCCAAAATTATTTCTCTATTTTTGACACAAAAATAGCGGAAACCTTTCTGTTATGCCTGGCTGCCGCTTACCTGTTTTTACATAATTTGTGATGCCCTATTGAATCCTAAATTTTGCCCCGATACTAGAGGTTCCTTTTGCTTACCCTTCCTTTTGCACGGGTACTTTATCATCTTGTCTATGACCAAGTGCTACCTTTTTTTCACGTTCCTTTGCAAGTTGCCGTCTATCTATATACATACCGACTCCACCGGATGCTTTTCGGTAGTCCTGTTCCATTAATTCCGCGAGGTATCGCAGTAGTGCCAAAACGATCCGAAATGGGTCACCCCAATATGGCAAATCCATTTGAGCCAACAATTTCTGCGCATAGGAATTTCCCTGTGCAGATGATTCCTGTAAATACCTGGTGGCTTTTTCACGATCCTGTTTAACTTCATACAAACCATATAAATAAATTTTCCCAAGCAAATATTGGGCATAGGAATTGTTATTCTGAGCAGCTTCTTCTAACCATCGCATTCCCTCTTCCATATTCCGAGAGATTCCTGCCTCTCCCTGCAAATATATTTTTCCAAGCCGATATGCTGCATAATCATTCTTTTGTTCAGCGGCCCGCTGGAACAATACAATAGCCTTTTGAACGTTCTTGGGAATACCATAATCCCCTGCATATATTTTTCCCAAAGTATATTGGGCCGCAGCATGATCTGCCGAAACAGCTTTCTCCAACATCCCAATAATTTTCTCTATGGGCTGTGATCTGTTTTCCAGCCATAGCTTTGCCAAGGCACATTGAGCATCCACATTACCAAGCTCCGCCGACTTTTTCCAATAACGTTCCGCTGCTCCCTCATCTTTTGGGGTACCCGTCCCGGTATACAGCATCTGTCCGATTCGATATTGGAGTTTATCATCGTGATTTTCCTCTTCAAGGCTACAAAATCCCGCAAAGGCTCTTTCAAAATGAGTCCGTGAATCACTTTCCGATTCTGTGCATCCAATTCCCTTGGCGTACATTTTACCCAGCTCATATTCTGCATATGGATTACCCTGCTCTGCCGATTCACTGTACAGTTCGTGCGCCATTATATAGTTTTGTTCTACCCCTTGCCCTTTATAATATAGGCCTGCAAGCGTATATTCTGCGTATTTATGGTGCTTAAGCGACGCCTTATCCAGCCAATGTGCTGCCATAACATAGTCCCTTTCCGTCCCCTCTCCGGCAGCAAGCATTTTTCCCAACCGATAGTGAATATAAGTATTTTTTTCTTCCGTTTTTTCCAACTGGAGGAAGCATTCAAATGCTTTCTTATACCACAGTTCAGCCTTTTCTAAATCCGCATTTTGGCAGAGACCATTTTTCCACATCTTACCCAAATCATACATGGCAAGCGGATTCCCGCTTTGGGCCTCCCTTTTAAGCAGCGAATAGGCCACTTCCAAATTACGTTCCACTTTTTTCGTCCCATACAAAAATGTCCTTGCCTCTGTATAACGTTCAGTCCATAACTTGGATTTCTGCCATTTTCTTTCAGTGCTCCTATATTCAAATATATCTGCGTCTATGTCCTCCGTTTTTTCCACCGCATTTTCCACTTCCACCTCTTTTTCGGATGGCATATTAACTGAAAATTCCATCTTTCCAGCTTCTGAGATGATTTTATTTTTTAGACTTTTAAAAGCTTTCTGTGTTTCCAAAGGAGGGATATCCTTTTCACCAGATGAATACATTTTATAGATTTCATTTTGCCATTTCCACCAGGCTTGATATGCCTCTTTAATTTCCGGAATTTGTTCCATTTCGGTAATAATAGAATCAACCAGGCTTTTCAGGCTTTTATTTAAATAACCATACGATTTTTTCCCTTTTACAGACTGCAAAGCATTTGATAATTCCAATATCTTTCTGCTTATCTTTCCATATTCTGATGTACAATTTTCTTCCACTGCCGCCTTAACGTGATTTATTTCGTCCTGCAGCTTTTGCGCAACTGCCGCTTTTAAGGCATCTCTTGTCTGGTTCTGTCCAGCATAAATATTGGCATAATCCTGCCGGAAAATTGCATGGGAAAACTCAGATCGTAAAGCTTCAATTCCGGCATTACTGAGGTATCCTCCATTATCTTTGGAGGAATACACCATCAGGTGAACATGAGGATGATGGCTTTCATTATGGAATGCCGCATACCATCGTAAATCCTGGCTGTCTATTTTCATTGCTTTACTGAGAGCAGCTCTTTTACTCCGGATCAGAGCCATCCATTCTTTGGCAGAATTATATCCGAGTCTTTCCGCATCCTCTCTGCGAAGGCTGATCACATGAGTCCATACTGGTCCTTCGTGTTCGCATACCTCTTTCTGTACGTTCGATAAAATGACCTCTTTCCCTTCGTCCGAAAATAACCCATGCATCCCTACCCGTTCTGCTCCAGGCCGATATGCCAAATAATCAATATAATTATCTTTCCCAGCAATATCATCCCGTACCATTTCCAGCGCTTGTGTTATGAATTCTGACGCATTTTCTATCGTTGGATTTTTCTGATAATCCTCATATTCCAACATCTCTTTTGAATTGGGGAAATCCCTGATTATCTGTTTTACCAACTGTTTTTGGCGGGCACTTGCCGGATTCTTTTTATTCTCTGCAGGTATCCTTTCTACGCCTTCTCTCGTGCCTATATAACGCACATAATTACGAAGTTTTTCTTCGGAAGCGTTTCTCAGATATCTACTGGTCAATATGATTTTTGCCACTAGATTTTCCTCGTTATATTATTATACAGTCAGACAGAATATCTCAACTTTAAAAGGGATTGTTGCCACATACGTTTCAACAATCCCTTTCAAATTATCCGCTGTAAATGATTACTTGTTTACCCACTCTGCAAACTTCAGTCCTTCTCGAAAGCCATAGACCAACAAAGCCTTGTAGTCACAATAATCGACGGAACGTAGAGCAGAAATATAATTGTCGATTAAATCCCTCTTTTCTTCAGGCAATGATTTTAAATAGAAATCCACCTGTTCGGAAAGGAACCGCTCTCTTTCTCGATCTGCACGTTCCTCCTCTGACATAGGGCTCTGCTTATGCTCCCGCAGGCCGTACTCAATCATTTCGTTAATAAACATCTGGGTAATTTCTTCTTTGCTCTCCATAGCAGCTGCCTCCTTTCAGAAGCACCATACCCGGATTCCGTTCTCCTGTCCATACCAGAACTATACAAAATCTTTTTTCCTATTTTGTGCAGATCAAACCTCTCCCTTTTGGTAACGATATGCACTCTCCAAATCAATTGCTCCATTCAGGCTTTTTACCTCTTCGATGCATTTTCCCAAAAGACGGCGAAAAGTCTGGGAATCAATTTTATCGTCTGAATGATATGCAATTAAATGTGCCAGCATGGAAGTCTCGACCGCCAGTTTAAATTCCATTCGCGCAATCCGATTTTCCGTGTCTTGTACAATCCCACCAAGGACAGACGAAAAGGATTGCAGAATATAATCTTCTATTTTTTGACTTGTCAAATATCCAATATAAAATTTTAAGGCTTCCGCCACAAATTCATTTCTGGAGTTGACGTCTGCCTCCTGAAGAAGGGAATCTGCCTGCTCTATAAGGGGGACTGGTAAATAAAATCCAAATCTTTTTTTCTGCTCTTCATCCATCTCTTATCACCTGTATTTTTCCTTTTATTTTTTCACTGGCCAGCATAACTCCTGTTTCCTCTGGTGCGCCTTTTTTCCCCTTTTGGGGCTGATCAGGAATAATAAGCAGCGTTTGCCACGAAAAAGTGAAGCACTTTCGTCTTTTCCGAACGGCTTTGCCGGTCGGTGTTTTCCGAGTTTATGCTGCCCTGGCAGCATAAACTCTTTAACCTGCACACATTTCAGTCATACGTTCTCCCCGTTTTCTCTGCCGCCTTTTCTTGAACCCCTGCGCTCACACGCGCCCCAGACAGGTGATTTTGAAGGTTAAGCGCGGAAAGCTTCGAGCCGTCCTTGAAAAGCCTGTTACGCGGCGTCAGGCGGCCTCACACGGCCTCCTTTCCGCTTTGCTTTGAGAGTGTTTTTTCTCCGCAAAAGACAAGCCCGTCTATACTGGTGTTATTTTCTGATAGGGACTGGTTAATTCATGTTTGAATGGTTTTTCATTACGTTTTACTATGCCATATGGCGTAAACATAATACCCCGTTTTTCTAACAGCCTCAGACCAAGTCCATAGAAATCAAAGCTAGAAAAAGCAGGATCACCTATATTGATTCCGGCCTTTTGAAGGACGGCTTCGGCATAGCCTACGGGACTGGTAATCTCTGGATCATGGTCATAACAATCTAAATTATGCGTAAGATCCAACATGTCGTCCAATTCCGCATAATATTCAAAGGTCAAAACTGCATTATATTTTTTCAATTCCTGCTCCGAGAAAGATGCCAGACGTTTAGCCAGAATATTGATTTTATTGATATCCACCTCAAGCAAAAATCTATTATCTATGGGTTGGAGAACACTTTGGCAATCTGTAATAATGCAATCGTCAAGGGATATTCCCTCTATTGTTTTAATTGCCTGTAAAATTACCTGTCCATTAGCTGGCAGCTCTAACCATATTCTCGTTTTCGGCTTACTGGTGCAACTTGCGCTCTCCAGCTGCAGAGCTATCAATCCTCCATGTTTTTTCATCTGTTCAGGAAGACAAAGGCCGTCATAAGGTTGCTCGACAAATCCTTTCAAATCCAATTCTGTTTTTATAAAAAAGCTGCTGTTTGGCTGCCAAAAGCTGACATACAATTCTCCATCTTCGATTTTCACTGCCTGTTGTTCTAAACCTTCACCCCAGCCATCGCTTTCCTGTCCACGCCATTCTTTTATTAATGTCTGTAATTCAGTATCATTTAAGATGTCATAACTTTCCACTTCCAACACCCCAAACAATTCACCCTGCCATATATTTACAGTTGGTTTCATGCTATAAATTTTCTTTTCCAGCACTTCATCGTATAAATAAATAGCAAGTCCCCTCTCACCTTCCTTTTCAAGGTGTCGCTGCTTGATCAATTCCAAAATATTTTCCGTATACTCACACAATTCACGAGAAGATATTACTTCTGGATCTTCGCTATCACACCCGGCTCCCTGAAAATACACCCATCCCTGCAACGGGCTGAAGAGCCGAAATCTATTCAAGCCCTGACTTTTTTCCATTTGTTTTCCCTTTCCTCATAATGACGGCTCTGATATTCCCTTTTCAGTAATGCCCTCAGCTTGTCCCTCTGTCTGCTTCATGGCAATGATTTCATTCCCGGATCTGATAAAAATTTCCGGATATTTAAAATGTTCCCTGTACTTCTCCATAAGCTCGTCTGGTAGGTCCGAAAAATTATCCTGACTGAGGCCAGTTAGGAAAAAATCTCCCGCTATGATGTCATAGACTCTACCTGCATTATCATAAAGTGCCCGATTTAAAGGTAAACCCATCAGTTTACTTTCGTCGTTACAGATTAAAGCAACAGGATCTTCAAAAGGATAGATTGCCTGAATATACCCCCCAACTGTTTCCTGAAGGGATATCAGGTCACCCTTAATCTCTGTTTCGAATGCCTCTTTATCCGGTTTTACTAATAATATCCTCATATTTGTATCCCTCATTCAAAATCCTTATTGTGTGTTCAATCGTCCTACCGCATAAAAATGCTGCGTCCAATATGATGAATTGATGTTAGCGTAACCAACCGGATCTCCGCAGTGCAACATTTGATTTCCACCCACATATATTCCAACATGACTGACGGTATTTGTGGTTGCATAGGTTCCCGAAAAAAAGACCAGGTCACCGGGCTGCATTTCCTCCCGAGATATAACTTCACATTGATTATAAATGCCCTGTGCAGAAGTCCTGGATAAAGGGTACACTCCTGCATGGGAGTACACCCAGCAGACATATCCACTGCAGTCAAACCCTTCACTGGGATTCGAGCCTCCCCACACATAAGGCATTCCAATATATTTTTGGGCTTCAGCTAGTAGCGCTTGAAAACTGCCATCTCCCATGCTTTCGCCTGCTGATGGATTTCCATTTCCTTCTGAATCGTCTGGAAACGTTTCCCCAGCCGTTGACGTTACAATCTGGTATATTCTTAAAGCATTGTATTTCTGTTCATACGTTAAAGCTTTTCCAAGAAATAGCTCCAGATTATGATAAATCTGTTCCAAATCTGTAATATAAACGGCCGCCAAATATGGCTCTTCCGTCATCGTTCCGTCCTCATTTTCAATCCGGCGTATTCGCTCTTCATATTGAATAAAACAATCAACAAATTTTCTTTGTGCATGGAGGGATGGTTGTCCATCTCCAAAATACAGAGCGTAAAACAGTGATTTTATCCTATAATCATCGGCCGGCCCATCCTCCAGATTTTCAATCTCTGAAACCAACTGGTCTATACTCACAAAACTATTCTGGATATCTTCCATATATCCCCGATATTCTGAAGGTATCTGCCCTGTCAGTGTTCCGCCAAAGAAAGCCTGTTTCACCGCGGCTATATTATGATTCGATGTTCCGTCCAGCAGACTCAAAACCACCACGACTGCCAGCATAAAAGGAAGCAGAACAGCAGCCACCACTGTTGCAACCGCTATTCTGCCCTGTTTGCTTGATGCCGCCGCGACTGCCGCTTTTGCGGCAACTGCAGCCACAGATACTGCCATATTCTCTTCATCCTTTCAGGCTCTGTATTGTTTCCACTGTTTCTACCTGTCGTGGCATATGTTCCACAGAATAAGTCACTGCCCGTACCAAAGCATCTGTACTTAATCCCGCCTGCCGATAAGCATCAATGATAGTCTGCAGGTACTCACGGGATGGCATCCCCAAATCATGGTTTGATGTCATAATATAAGCCAGTGCAGATATCTGTTCTCCATTTAAAATCACATTCATATCACGTTTTTCATAAGAATGCGGATAGCACATATATCCATCAAGAACCCTTTCATGCAATTCCTGAATCTTCCAGATTAGAATTGGAACACTCTCATTTTTTACCGGCTCAACAGTAGCAAATGCATTAAAAGGATGCCCCCGGAAACGTAGTGCATAATTCTCAAGTTGACTTTTACCGAGAAGTACCGCACGCGGGCAGCGATATGTCATCTGGCTTAAATGCATATTGATACCATAAGCAATATAATACTTTTCTTTCATACCATCTTCCCAAGTCATTTTCTTCATTATCGTCCACCAGCACTTCCAAATAATTGTGCTTTGTATTCCGGTGCATGGACCATCAGATTATACCGTTCATTACCACATTTATACAGACAGACTCCTCTCTGCGGATATCGGATCAAATTATATTCGCTTTCTTCCAGTTGTAAGGTATCTGTATAAAATCTGGAGTCGATACTCCCTGCATTAAATAAAAACTGGTGTGTAGGGATGGAAAACAGGGGCTTTGTGTATTCCCTGATCCCGTCCAGATTGAAATCTTCCAGGTTCTGACTGGCGATGATAACAGCCGAATCTTTTTTGCGTACCCTTTTGGAAAAATTACGGACATATTCCACAGCAGTCAGATTGGAAAGAAATAAATAAAATTCATCAATACTCGCTGCAGCATTTCCCTCCGTCAAAAGCTGATGTGACATATATGACAGGATATTGAACAACATGGCGTTTCTTAGGCTCTTATTTGCCTGGAGGAGCCCTTTCACACCGATCCCAATAAAACCTGAGTTTTTGATATTGGTATGTCCGTTAAAATAATTACTCTCAGCGCCTATGCACATGGAATGCAGCCCCAGCAGAATACTTTGGAGCATTTCCACCGTATAGAGCTGCCGCCCGCTTCCATCAAATTCAAGATATTCTTTATTAATAAAGGCATAAAGGTCTGACAAGATCGGATACTCTTCCGGAGCCATTCGTTTAAAATCACTCTGGTCTGTAATCCCCCATTTTTCGTACAGCCTTTGAACCATGATCTCTATTACATCAATCTCCCGGTCAGAAAAATCTTTATAGCTGCGGAAGTAATCCTTCAGGAAACTGATATGCTGAGAAAGTCCGGATTTTAACCGGAAAGTGGTTGGGGCTTCTTTGTCCTCCGGGCTGCCAAACTCATCCCATATCTTAACTTCGAGAGGATTGATCCGGTATTGTCCATCCATAAGGTCCATATAGCAACCGCCGAGATTATTGGTCAGATCCACATATTCCATTTCCGGGTCCAGGGCAAGGATCTTCATGCCCGACTCCCTCAGATTGGTAAGCAACAGCTTCAACAGGTAGCTTTTTCCCTGTCCGCTGTTCCCGAGGATTAAAATATTCGCATTGGTTTTGTCATCTGTTCTGCGGTTAAAATCTACCAGCACATTACTGCCACACTTATCTCTGCCGATGTAAAACCCTTGCGGATCAATTTTTCCCGAATAACTGAACGGATACAGGTTGGCTACACTACTGGCCGGAAGTACCCGCTCGAATTGTTCCTGGAACACATTCCATCCTGCTGGCATGGTACATTGGAAGCCCTGCTTCTGCCGAAGGATCAGCCGATCCACATTGAGCTTTGCGCGGATCAGTTCAGTCAGTACCTCCGTCTGCAATAACTTCAGCTGTTCAAGCGAATTTCCGCTTAGTTCGAGGTATACTGCGGTATGCAACAAGGGCTCTCTGTTACGGTGCATCTGCGTTACGATCGTAGCGACATCCTGCAGATTACTTTCTGCCAATACAGTCTGCTGAAGATCATTGGTATTATTCCGATCCAAACGATTTTTATTGGCTGCGTTGCTGATAATCTTCCGCTCTTCGATCGGGGTCACATGCCTGGTATAAATCCTTAGAGTCACCCCATCCTTTTCTCCTAAATGGGAAAGAAGAGCCTGTTCTTCTGTGGATGTGGGATATTCCCGCAATGCCCAGATACAGCGGTAAGTGTTCCCGCAGATCATATAGTCTGTATCAAATTTAACAGTCGAAGGCGCAATCATATCCAGAAATCCCTTGATATGCACATTCTCCTGTATCTCCATTCCTTTTCTGATCTGTTTTCTTTTCAATTGTTCACCTCACAAAATAAAAGGGCGTACTACTGCGCCTGATTCTAATCATCTGGTATGATCCACCTTTCTCCATCAGAATCTTCAAAATGTTCGGTCGTTACGTTCTGTTCAAAATATACCGCCAATATTCTCCTGATATCTTCCTTTTCCGCTCGCCGCACATGGAATCCCTGTTCTTTCAGTGTTTTTTCAATACGGGACAAATATGGGAAAATATCTGTTTTTTCTTCTTCCCGAATCCTGATCAGTATCATAAACTCCCTGGCTGTTGCCATCTGAGTCTGAATCCTGTCCAGATAATTTTGATCCTTCTCCAAAAGTTTCCGTATTGCAGGATTGGCCTCCTGTTCCAGACGGGTTCTCAAAAACTGTTTATTGTCCTCAAAACTTTCCCGACTGTTCAGGGCGAGCATTTCGATTTCTGCTGTTCCTTTTAAGATGATCATGAGGGCATAAATCCTTGTTCCAATACTGGCCTGTGATAATACAGAAAGATTGGTTGGGGAAATGATATAGAATACCAGTTCATCATGATTACTGGTAATCAGGCTATAATCAGTGATATCCTCTATATTCATCAGAGCTCTTGTTGTTTCTCGCTGTCTGGCTTCTTTTCTGTCCGCCTTTCCCACTTTATATCCTCCATTCAAAATACTGCTGAGTAAAAAAATATCGGTATGCATAACGGATAAAATCCATAATGCTGACATCCTCTATGCGAATCGTCAAGACTGCATAAACTCCGGTGAGGACAACAGGCGGCCAGAAATCAGTCTGAGTCAAAGCCAGAATAGATACCAACCCACAGACGCTGATGATTCCAATATCCTTTAGCTGCCATAACCAGAAGGTCGCTTTGGCCCGTAAATTATCCGGATAAATATACATGATTTTTCACCTCCTGGATTTTCACTTAACTGCCTGAATGACTGTCCGCGACAGATTGATCGCACTCTGTGCCGTATATACCGCGCTCGATATATTCGCTCTTGTCCCAGTTTCCAAACCGAATTGTCCAGCAATCCGTGGAATTTCATTGGCCGACAGCATGAGGCCGAGTCCCAGCAGAGCGTGATCTTTGATTACCATCAATCCTGCAATCAGCACTGTAGACTGCAGGAATGCCGTAAGGCATAGGGCAATTACCTGTTTGCACCATCCCACAAATCCATCCAGATAGCCACGCGGAACACTGATCATATACAGGCTCCCAACCGCGATCTGAATCACGAGAATCCCTCCGCGCTTCAGATTTGAGAAAAACACTTTTATTGTTGCGTATCCCATAAGGAGCAGAATGAAAATCATTACGACTGGATTCGTGATTCCGGATAATCCTCCCAGCACACCAGAGGATGCCGCATCCTGCCATGTCCCGGCGTCCCGAAGGGAAGAAATAATATCCGATGCAACCGAACCAATGTCTTTTCCCAATCCTGTAAGCCCGGCGGTAAAACTCCCCTGCAGGGACACACTCAGTTTGTACAGTTCTACGGGAACTGTGGTGAACATACTCACAGCGAGCAGCCCCTTCAGGATATTCTGGAAGGTCCCCGGCAGATTGCCTCTTCCGGACTGACTTTCTATTGCGTACTCAAATCCGGCCACAACGACTCCGGTTGCAAACAGTGCCCATGCCAGATATGAAAAAAACAGAATAATCGACTGTACCCAGCTCATCTCAAACAGGTCGGCTCCCATATTGCCCATCAGAGAAAAGAACACTCCGAGGAAGCCCACCACCTGGCTGTAGATCCAGTCCACAATCTGCCCCAGGACGACATCTGCCACATAATCCCATATAAACACAGTATCCCTCCTGTCGTGATAATCAAATGCCTACGATATCCCAAACGTATAAGGGTGCCGTCAGTGTGAAAATCAGACAGACAAATAAAATAACCGGCGGAGCCCATTCAATCTGGCCGTGTTTTCGGTAATCCATATATGCGGTTCCTACCTTGACGAAAAACAACACAGCCAGGATCAGATCAATAGCCGGAAAAACCACTTTATTGACAACTGTTTTTATTTGCTCGGCAGCCGTCTGCCAGGTATTTTCGATTGCTGTTGCCACATTTCCCACGTTGTCAGACGCCTGTACTGTCATTCCAGAAAATAAAATAAGCAGCATAAAAAATGCTGCCATAGCTCTCCATTTTTTCCTTTTCATATTTTTCTCCTGTTCATAATTGTCTGTTTATCAATCATCTGCATTCTGCGGTGCTATATGCCAGTCACTCCATAAGTTTCCATCAATGTTCAGGGTATCTGTCAGATTCATGGACAGCATTCCAACCGGAGTCCAGCAGTCGATTAACCATGTATATGGTGTATAACTGCCATCCGGATACCATATCGGTGTGAAATGAGTTCTCCGTCCATACGTGCTGTACGGATTTTCCTGAAATTCATGGGTCATATCCAATCCGCTGGACATACGCTCAAGGAGTCTCCAGTAATGCTCATATCCAAATTCCGGGAAGTAGGTGACCGCATTCTGGGCTGGCGTTACTGCCGAAGTCTGGTTTGTGCTGACATGCGTAGTCACCTGCTCCTGAAAACCATATCCGGATTTCAGGTTTTTTCCACTCGCTGTCGGCGCTTTCTCGTCAGCTGTCAATTCCATGGATGCAGTCAGGCTTGCAGAGTAACTCTCAAAATCAAATTCCCACCAGCCCTCGTCTACCCAGTAGCCCTCCTCTTCCTCATCATGGGATTCATGCCACACCCAATCGGGCTGCCACCAGGGTCTCCACACTCCCCAGCTCGCGCTTGTGATCTGTTCCTTCTGTGGTATCGCAGAAGGGGAGAAATTATCATTCCTGTCATCTGCATTGGGATCTGGAGGTGGATTTTCGTTCAAATCCGTGATCTTCACAGAAATAGTCTCTTTTTCCGGCCGCCCTTCCCCTCTGACGTCCACCATGATTTCCATGGTCTGCTCTTCTTCAGGCGTGGTCCAGCGCACCCAGGCCAGCTGACTGTCTCCTTCCGGATAATACACATTGTCCACCGTATAGGCTCGTCCATTGATGTGGAAAACCACCGACACGGGATGATCCGGATCACTCTGTCCACCGCTTACCTCCACAGCTGTGATTACTTCCGTATTGGTCCGGTATTCATAATCATAGGAAGAGATTTCCGGTTCCTGGGGAGCCGCGTCTTTAAAACGCACAATACCAAGTCCGAGACTTGATTTAATATCCGAATTGGATGCTGCCGAGGTACGGCTTCCACCCCATGCCGGATATCCCAGATCCGCAGTTTCCAGAAACATGGACAGCGGCAGATTTTTGTGCGTAAAGGATATCATTTTTGACCGGAGCTTCCCTCCCAGCTGCTCATCATACAGGGCGGCTTCAGTGGCGGTCGTTGCGATCATCACCCCCTGAAACCGATAATACGCCACAGGCTCAATCAACAGCCGGTATTCTCCACTGACCAGCGTATCAAAGTCCATTCCCGTAAGGGATGCAATACTGCGGATCACCTGTTCATCAGTAAAATAGCTCTTGATTTCCTCGATATTGGATGCGCCCAGACTTTCCGAGCTGATGATTTTCGGAAGCGCCTGCGTCGGCTTATAACATTGATAGGTCCCCGTATCCGGAACCAGTGCTGCCCCATTGGTATAGGAAATTTTACAGACCTGCCCAAAGGAATACTTCACGGCTGGGCTTTTATTGCTTAAATCAACGGGCTGCGTCACCGGTACTCTGTCGGTGGCACGAACCACCGTCACACGGACTCCTTCGTTCCCAGGCGACCAGGAATTTTGGCTGGTTCCATGTCCCATGCTTCCGCCTCCACCATCAATATTTCCTTCACCGACAGCAAACACTGGAAGGCCAATCATAATGGAACACAGCAGGACCAGCACCAGAAAAAGATTGAGTTTTTGTTTCATATGTTCCTTTCCCAGAAAAAAACACCGTGTTCCCACGGTGTTTCCAGTTTTCTATCATTAATCCATAATTCCAATCTTATTTCCGTTCTCGTACATATCATCTACCGGTATGCTGTTGACGCCGCCCCCTTCATCTTCCACCCAGCCGAATCCGGGGATGTAAATCTGTCCATTGCTTGTATCTCCAGCCTGTGGTTCAGAAATTTCCGATTCTGGAGAAGCAGACACCCCTGTATCTATCGTTTCATCTGGAACCTCTGCCGGGGTTCCGTCCGGTTTCTGAGAGGGATTTGTCAGCACTTCACTTTCCGGTTCTTTCGGCTTTGTTACTTCCGGCTGTATGCTCTGCCTTGCCGTATCGGTTTGCTCCTGCATGGTTTCTTCTTCGCCTTCCGTCTCGTCAATGGTTTCGGTTTCCTCTTCAGAATCCTCCATCATGGTTTCTGTTTCTGTCTGTCCGGGATCTGCACTTTCCGTAATCGCATCTGGTTCGATGAGCAGATCGGTTTCTGATTCGGTTTCGGTTCCAAACGCAACCATCGGCTGTTCTTCTTCTTTTTGGAATTGTACTCCGATCACACAAATCAGAAGAACGCAGGCCAGAACACCTCCAGCGAGGATCCAATATTTTTTTCTTTTTTCTGTCATTTCCTTTTCTTCTCCTTCCCGCTTTCTTTGCCTCTACCATACCCCACCTTTGCCCGTAAGTCCAGCAGATAGTCAGAACACTTCCGTATACCCTGCCTGTACCTTCAGATACATCCGAACGGATGGTAAAACCTTTCCTCCGAAACGAACTGGGACCTCCAGTGCCACCTCTGCCTCCGCTTCAAAACGCTGGGCATTCCGCGGATCGGACGGAGCCAGTGGAGCATTGCGAATGGTTACGGACAGGCTGTCGATGGCATACTCCATGGCGTTGTTATGATCTCCTGCAAATTTCACATGCCGTCCTCCACTCAGTCTGGTTCCCAGCGTGCTGTCCAGATAGGAATAGATATCCCCCTCATTCAGGGTTTCTTCCCATCCGCCGCCGAATGCCTGGTAGCTGCCGCTGTATCCTTCCCGGACTCCATGATAAACACCTGCATAATTATCATTTACGACAGTGATCACCGCATCTTCCACCGCTTCCCTGACTCCTGCCGCTATGATCTGCAGACGGAAGTATTCGCTAATCCCGCAAAATAGGATCATCAATGCCAATACCATACATATGGTTAAGGGAAAGGAGGCTGCCCGCTGATCCCGAAGGATGCTTCTTATCTTTTTCATCCACACCTCATTTCCAATATACCTCTGACTTTCCTGCTGCCTGCGCCCGCAGGGTGACTGGGAACGAGCCAATATCACCAAACAGGCCGATATTGGTTTCCATGGTCAGCGTCACCGTCACATCACTGTTTAACTGGATCTGCCCCTGTGTTGACCATATGATATCCGGCGTTAAGCCTGTTTTTTCAGTCAGTACTGCCGCTCTTCTGCTGGTTTCTTCCCCCACTCTTCCTGTCACTTCCGCTTCCCGCACCAGTTCCGATGCGTAATAGTCCAGTTGCTGCTTTTGGATAAATACTGGTAGAACCCGCATGGCAAGGGCAAGTACAAACACAGCACACAGAACCAGCACTACCACATCAATGTACCCTTCTCCCTGCCTTTCTTTTAGCAGATGCCGCAATCTCTTCATTCCATTTCCCCCTTAAAACATCCCGCCTAAACTTGTAATCGCCACATAGCCTATGATCACCAGATAGGTCAGAAGGAAACAGAGAAGCATAATGAAGGAAAAGACCCGGATCTTTGGCGGGATCTTCTGGGCTTCCGCTTTCAGCCGCTGCAGTTCCAGCTGTTTGAAATCGTGCGCCAGCATCTGAAAGTATACCGTACTGTCATCTCCCCGCAAAACACCGATCAGCCCCCGCACCACATCAGAGAGCATCGGAGAATTAAGGCGCGCCTCAAACCGTGTCAGAGCCGCCTCGTAATTGGATGACCTCATATCCGCAATCAGAATGTCCAGTTCTCCTTTTAGTGCTTTTCCTGCATTGTTCCGGTACCTTTCCAGCATTCCAATCACGTTCCGGCTGGCTTTCAGCTCCTGTTCTATTGTCGCCACCATGCGCGGCAGCTCTCCTTCGATCTCTGCCCGTTTTTCCTTCAGCTTTTCGTCCGCTTTCTGAATTTCCTTAAAATAAATTAGAACCGCAAGGATAAAAACAACCGGACTGAGAAGAGGAAATAAAATGACGCAGGGAATGATCATAAGCAGAATGGCTCCCGCTTTTGTCAGCGCATATGCCTGATATACCTCCGGGGACAGATTGATCCCCCCCGCTTTTAGTACCCGATCCATCCGTCCACGCTTATATTCCTCTATCCTGATATATTTTGCCAGATGTACGGATATGGACATCAGATAGGCTTCCAGGTTTTTCGCCGTTTTTTTCTCCTGCCTGACCGTTCCAAGCATGGCTCTGGTAACCCGGGTTCCTGGCAGCTGTAAAAAAGCGGCTGCCAGAAAAAACAGTCCCGCAAAGAGGAACAGTCCGAAAAGGAACAGTAATCCCATCATCTTCTGTTCACCTCCTGTATTCGATTGGCCGGGTCAGCTTTACCACACACCCCGCTGACAGAAAAATGGTCGCAGCTGTGATGGACAGAATAATCTGCCCCAGCGGCGTATGCATCAGCACATCATACCAGTCTTTGTTTAACAGATACATCAAAGGGATATTTCCGATCACAAAGATTACCATCATCAGAAACTCTTTCCGTGGTTCTGTGATCAGATATTCCAGCTCTGCATTCACATTTCTCATATCGGAAAGCTTACTTACAATTGGCGTCAGAGTGGTTTTTAAACTCCGGTCATGCTGGCAGTCCATCAGGGCATCGCACCATTCCCGGAACACATCGTTGTCAATCCGACCTCGCATATTCTGAAGGGCCGCACCCACATCAGGATTCACCATTTTGATCTGTAGAAGGAATTCCCGAAAGACTTTCGATACTGGCGGATTCAGATAGGACAGGTTTTCCTCTACTGCCGTTACGATATCCTCAGTCCGCAGGTATGCCGTGGTAATAACCGACAGGGCTGTCTCCAATTCTGCGGAAACATCCCGTCGGTAATGGTTTGCTGTCAACTTGACATACCAAAACGGCAGGAAGAGAAATCCCACCGCCATAACCGGAGCCAGAAAGAAATTTCCAAGAAGGATCGCAGCGGAGCCGCCAGCACAGAACAATCCGAGAGCCAGTGCGCACACGGCGGAAAACCGTTGTCCTCGCCCTGTCATCTGCAGGATCTCCTGCGCTTCCGAAATCTCTTTTCGCAGATATGATATCTTCTTTTTCCCGGATGATTCCCTGATCTCTTCCCGGATGCTCTTTCTGGGATGGAGGAAGTGTTCAAATAGTCCCTCTGTAAATTCTGCAGGCTTTATTCCAAAGAGCAGAAATGTGCCCACGATCAGTCCGACACAGGCCAGTAACTTGATAGCTGTCATACTGCCTGAACCTCCTTTCCGTTTTCCGGCTCCATCAGAAACCTTCTGATCATCTCGTGTGGCATCCCATTTTCCAAAAACCGCCGCGCCAAACCTTCCGATATAGGATTAATTTTTTTATGGCTGCCTATAATGATAAATTTTCCGTTCTCCACACGGTTCTCTCTGATCTGATATTGAAATAATGGACGAAATACCCTTGCTCCATCTGGCCGAATCTCGCATTCCATGATCTCCATTAACCGTCGATCGCCATTTTCCAGCTGTTTACAGAAGGCTACAATCGGGTATGCTTCCGTCACAAATCCCATCAGAGTTTCGTCACTCATATCCACAGCGCGTTTGCACAGGGATACCATCCTGCGGTATGTTGCCTCACAGCTCATAGTATGGACCGTGGTCACCACCGCCACGCCGGTACGAGCCGCCTCCTGCGCCGCATTGGCTTCCGGCCCGCGCATCTCTCCGACCACGATGATATCGGGATTAAAGCGGAGTGCCATATCCAGAAGCGTGATCTGATCTACCCGCTGGCGCTCATTCTCACTGTCTCGGGTCAAGGTGTGGATCACCGAGTTCACTACATGTCCGTCTTTCCGCCGTACCAGCGCCAGTTCCCTGGATCCGTTCTCAATGCTGTAAATTCGCTTGCTGTCTGGGATGGTGGTTAACAGCCAGCCCAGCAGGGTGGTCTTTCCGGAGCTGGTCGCTCCCGCCACACAGACGGAGATTCCATATCGAATGCACTCGGCCAGGAAATCCAGAATTTCATCCGTCGCAGTACCGCCCTGGATGAAATCCTCTTTTTTCATATTCTGGGGGTTCACGATCCGGATCGATGCCGCCACTCCCACGTCTTCATCCACGATGGGAGTCTTTAGCACTGCGATTCTGATATTCTTGGAAAGATGCCCCAGCACACAGGGGCTAGCATCATCCAACACCATGCCGGATACATGCAGCATTCTTCGAACCACGTTGATGGCATGTTCCGGGCTGGTAAAATGTTCCTCCAGCTTCTGCATCCTTCCTCCGGCATACTGAATCTCCACATCATCCCACGCATTGATATCAATTTCTTCAATTCCTTCCCCATAAATGTACTTGGTCAGGAAACCAAATTCCGCCATTTCGGAATAGACCGCATCCAGAAGCTCATCCGTACTCATACCCTTTACGAATATCCTGTGCTCCTGAATATATTTCCCGGCGTACCGTCTGATCTGGGTTTTGACTTCCTCACTTCCATCCGCTGCAACAAGATCACTGTATTCCTTCGACAAATATCCCTGGATTTCCCGCAGAACATCCGCAAAATCCCGGTCTGCTTTTTCCGCTGAAAAGAACAGCTCGCCAGAACGCAATGCCCCTTGTTTTCTTCTGTTGCCAGAAGAGACTTCCTCCTTTTCCTTCCTGGGGAATTCCCCTTCCCCTTCGTATCCTCCTGCCCTTTTCTCTATTCTATCCAGCCTTTTCCGGCTGGGAGATTCTTCCTCATCCTTCCTGGAATCTTCCTGCTCCGGTTCTCCTTTCGGATTTTCAGCTTTCTTCCGGCCAGTATTTCCATTTTTCTTTTCTGCCTGTGCCCCTTTTTTCCCGGTTTCATCTCTGTTTGAGGCCTCCTGCTTAACCGGTCTGGAAACTGTTTCTTCCTTTATCCTACTGGTTTTTATATTTTCAGATTCTATGGACAGCTCTTCCGTTTTTTCTGCAGCTACTTTCTGAATTCCGCTTTCAGTCTCTTCAAAAAGAATTCCGCGTGCAGAAGAATTGTTTCTTCTTTCTCCTAGCACCCAAACACCTCCTTCGATATGGATTCCAATGTTTTCCGGAACCCTCTGCTGTCCTTCATACCCAATTCCTTCAGAAGGTTTCCTTCCAGGCTCTGCATATTCACTTCCTCCGAATGGGGGATCTGAAAAGCTACGTTTCCGAGGATTTGTTCCAGATGTTCGCTGGCCTCCATTGGACGCACATTGTTTGCGATCTTATACTGCTTATCCGCATCCCATTTGCTGTCGCGCAGAAGCGGAAGCTGGCTGGAAAGATAACTGATAGATTTCAGGTCACAGTTTACCAGGCGGAGTACGGCATCAGCTTCCAGCAGAGAGATGGCCGATAAGATATCATTAGCAATATAACTGGTACAGTCAATTACAATATAGGGGGCAATCTGTCTCAGGCAGCTTAAAAGTTCTTCCGCCTGAGTTCGGTCATATGGAGGATAGGTATATTCATTTTCCCCTTTTCGCATCCCCAGGATCGTCAGATACCGGAACCGCTTGTGGGTAATGCAATTATGCCTGACAAGGGATTCTGATACATGGGTTGCTGCCAGAATGCTTCCCAAAGAGTGCTCTTCCTCCAATTCCGCAGGAGGACAGATGCAGGGGAGCATGGGCGTATTCATATCACAAAGCAGAAGTACAACATCATGTTTCTGAGCAGCAAGGCGGGCCGCCAGCTTTACGGCTACCGTTGTCTTTCCGGCTCCTGGGCTTCCCCATACTGCCAGCATCTGATATTCATTTTCAGGTTCCCACTCAGGAGTATCGTCCTCCCGGTGCATGAAAATGCTGTTCTTCAGAAACTGCACTTAATCCACCTCTCCTTCTCCGACTATCTGATTCTGCTCTGCTTTACTTTTGTTCGTTTCCATCTCTTTTTCTGTTTCTGCATATAAGTCCTTCAGTAGACCGTCCTGTGCTTCAATAAACTCTGCCGACTGTTCAGCGCTACCCCGGAAAACAAGCGCCAGATGCATGCCACTCTCCGCTTCCAGTTCTGCAAGAATCTTGGCCTGATCCGGCGTGGCAAGAAGGGTCACAGTATCCGGCAGTTCCCTTTCTTCTCCATCTTCCACTTTCTCCCCTGTATTGGCATCCGCCCCCGTGTCAGATGTTACGGCAATCACTTCCACGTACTGCAGTTCCGGCGGGATAACGGTTGTTCCCTGCATCTTATAGTCCGGCGCGATTACAGACACGATATCTCCGCTCTGCAGTTTACCGGATAATCCTGCCGCAAAGGATTTCGGAGTTACTGATATTGCCTGTTTTTCTCCATTCAGATGATACAGGTATTCGTTTTCAGCGGAAGGTTCTCTTTCCACTTTGGAAGATAAGATATAATCGCCCGGCAGGAAATCGGCAGCAGCATATTTCCCAGCCACATCGTCCACCTTCCGGATTACATTCTCCGGAAGGTTATAGGAGCCTACCTCTACTGTCTGCAGCATATCTGCGGTAATCTCATCCCCCAACCGGATCTCCCTTACCACCCGCACAATTTCTGTCTTATTGCTGATGGATTTATTAAACAGCGGCGTCACCGCAAAACAGATAATCAGGGACAGGACAATGCAGATCACGCCCAGGACAATTCTGTTTCTAAAAAGTTTCATTTGCTCTCCTTTTTTGACAGGCCGACACCCGGCGGATGCCGGCCGCAATATTACTCAGCACATCTCTTCTTTACAAAAATGGCCAGTACAGCCATAGCGGTTATTCCACCGATAATTAAAAAAACTTTTTTCATCATAACCTCCTATCTGATAAAATAAGCAGTTATTGTTCCAGCCGCCAGAAACGGTCCCAGCGGTAAAGCAAGCCGCCCTTTCCTTTTCCGCACCGCCCTGTAGGCCACTCCAAACAGCAGAAATAAGAACAGCCCAATAAGAGATGCCAGAATGGAAGCAGGCAACCCCAGTACCATTCCTGTTGCTGCCGCCAGCTTGATATCCCCGCCTCCGATGCCGTCATCTGACACATATACTACACATAGATAAGGCAGCGCTCCAAAAATACCCAACAAAGTTATCCAGGAATCATTCAGTGCGGCCAGACATGCAATCGCTATCTGCAGCTGGTCAGGAATCATCCTTTTCCGGATATCGTACACAGATACCAGCACCAGAAGTACAATCAACAGCCAGCCCTGAAAGGCGGCCTTAACCGGCATAGTTAAACATCTCTTCCACCCGTCTGACCAGGGTCGGAAGCACCGTATCATCAAACAGAGCATACAGTCCTGCCAGAAGCAGAGCTCCCAGGACCACGGCAATCAGAATCTTGATCGCGGTATCCACATATCCTTCTGCTCTTTTTTCCTTCAGTTTCTTTATGAGGTATCGGTATCCATTGTACCCCATAGCCATAATCGCTCTTGTCATCTGCATCTTCCTTTCTTGTCTATTGAACGCCCCTCTGGGCCAATAATTAAACTTGGTCAGAAAAATAAGCAGGTTATTCACCTGCCTACAAAGTCATTTCCTGCTGCATTTTTTCGCCTTCCATATCCGGCTGAATCTGTATCAGACCATACCTGTCCACGTAATAATATGCGCTTCCTTCTTCACCACATTGCTCGATAATATCGCTGATCGCGATAGGATGGCCCCGATAGTCTTCCGGTTGCTCCATATGGTATATTAAATAGATTTCTTCCGGATTGTCTGCTTCTGTTTCTCCCTCATAGACGCAGCAATAATTTCCCAGATCAGGATTTCCAAAGCTTTTTCGGAAAACATCCAGTGACAGAAACTTTATTCTTACATCTGCTTCCGGCCTGATCTGCCAGATACGGATTTTCTTCGGTTCCTTTTCAGGATCTGCTGCGGTATTCAGAAGACGATCATAAAGCCCTTCCGTCCATTCAATTTCAGCCACTTGCTGTTTCTTCAAAAAATCTATGATTCTCTGGTTTTGGAAATTGGTATCCACATGTGCATGTTCGCCCTGTACCCTCCCAATCCGATTACCATAGTACAGCAGGATTCCATTATCAATCCGGACTGCTTTCATTCTTTTCCCCTACATCGTCATTTCCGGTCCATACTCAGGTTCCGCTGCACTTGCTTTTGGCTGGTAGGTTACCATCTGAGCCATAACATTCTCATAGGCTTCCTTGACTGCATTATCCAGTGCCTGCCGGAATTCTCCTGTCACGGGAAAGCAGACATCTTCATAGCCGTCCATTGTTTTTCTGGAAGGCATGGAAACGAAAAGCCCGTCTTTCCCACCTTCCACAAGCTTGATCCCACGGACCCCAAAGCATTTGCCTATGGTAAGCGTAGCGAGCGCTCTCACATTTCCCGACTGTCCCGGTGGGATGATGGAGCTGATTCGTGCCTCAATACTGGGCATGTTTTCCCGCATTTCCTGATTTTCTTTTTTTCCCTGCTCTCTCATGTTCTCTCTCCTTCCTAATCTCTATATGTGCAAAACACACATCGATCCTGCCTATTGAAAATTTCGATGCGGTATTGATATTCTTTCTGCAGGCCAACATAAGCCATAACAGCCCTCCAGTTATCCAGATACACCGCATCAGTAAATCTTCCATCCGGCAGGAATACCACACCCCGGTAGGCTGCTTCTCTTCCATCCCGGCAGCCATAGCAGGGTGTAATCTGGGATATCTGCAGCCTTGCCTGATCAGTCAATTCTTCCGGCCTGACAATTCCAATCACATCCTGCCGTTTTCCCACCACTACTTCCGCATTCATCAGATCCACCAGTCTGATGGTGCCATCCGAATATTGGATATTTGCTCCCATACCACCCAGACAATAAAAGATGCGGCTTTCTCTGTCTGAAAAAGCATGTTTCCGCAGCAAAACTACCTTTCTTTTGATTGACACGTGATCCGCATTGATACAATGCAGCTTATCATATAGGCTCATCATGCTAATCTCCTGAATTTATTAATGTGGACAGATCCTGAATCAGGCTCAGCCTGACTGTATCGGGCATGATTTTTATTGCTGCGCGGACATAGGCCTCCACCGCATCTGCTGACTGATCTCCCACTTCAATCAGATCTACTCTTTTTATCATGATGCATCCATTCGTAAGGATGAGCCTCACAATACCTCCACATTCCAAAGATGCGGCTTCCCTGAATTCCTTTGGGATCAGGATTCGCCCTTTCGGATCCATCAGCCTGTAATTCTTCTGTTCCTTCATACGTTCTCCTGAGCCCTGTCCTTTACCGCCTCCCGGAGCTTCAGGATAGCATATCCCATTAGCACAGCTTCATCTGTTCCGGCCATAATAATCCCCGGTAAAATTCGTATCGATAATTTCGCGTCCAGTGGGATACCCGCTTCCTGCAGCAGCTGGTATGGTACGCGAAAATCTGTTTTCTCTGCCGGTTCCGCAAGATCCGCCTCTGTGATTTTCTCCGAAGATACTACAACATAATCATTGGCAGCCAGAAACGGATTCGGGGTTAATATTGCCATCTGAAGCATATCCCCCGGCTTCTTTCCCATACTTTCCAGAACCCCTGGCGGCAGAATGATACTTCCATCATCCGCCACACAACTTGTTATTCGGATCTTTTTCATCTGTTTGCTCCATCTCCTTTTTGATCAGCGCACAAAATTCCTGAACCTCTTCCCTTGTCGCGCAAATCCCCGCCTTTTCGATCTGTAAAACCAGGTCGGCAATTCTGGCGCATTCCTCTGTCAGATCCTTCATTCTTGCGCTTGGGTTATACCCTCCACATGTTCGGATATAGCCTTTCACCAGGCAGTCATACATTCCACTGTAACGGTTCAATTTTAGGGAAAAATACAGGCCCACCATACAGTCATCTGCCATCCGGACCATCGGCATATCATCCCAGCCAAGCTGAAGGTACTGTTTTCCTTCTGTTTTTTCTTTGATCAGCCTTTTGGCCCATAACAGCTTTTCATTCATCCATGTCACCTCCCATAAATTCCGGGCCGAACAGGGACAGCTGCCTGGGGCTTTCCAATGCCCTTTCCTGTGGGTCGTAATTGGTAATGATCAGTTCTGCATACTCACTTCCGGCATCGTAGCGCTGCATCATGTTACTTGAGCGGACCACAGGGGTAATATAATAATTCTGATACAGATCCCGGATAAAATCACAGTCATTGTAGCTTAACATCCATTTTCCCTGAATCTGTTCCAATGTCTTTTTCAACCGACAATGGTCTTCCCTTGGAAATTTCACCTCATAACATTCCGCGCCGAAATATGGAGGATCGCAGTAAAAAAAAGCGCCGGGCCTGTCGTAATGACGGATCAGCGTTTCAAAATCCTGATTTTCTATTACTGTACTGGCCAGACGCCTGGATGCCTGGCTAATCAGTGCAAAGAATTTTCTGATATCACATGGCTGGCAGCTAAAGGTTCTGACATCGCTGCCATAACTGTAACGAAGCATTTTGTAAAATGCAACGGCCTTTCTCAGATCAGATGGCTTTGCATTTTCCTTCAGGATGGACTCGATATCTTCAAAGTCCGCCTCAGGAAGGTTGTGTTGTGCCAGCTTTAATTCCTGATTCAGGAAGGAGTCGTCATATTCTCCTTTATTCAAGAAGCGGCGGATCGCATAAAACTCATCCCGGCTGTTAAGAGGCAGGAATCCCAAGTGCTGTAGGAATTCCCATGTTCTGTGTTTTACACAGAAAAATAAATTTGTCAGGTTTGAATTATAATCGTTATACACCTCCATCACTCCATCCGGCTGTCTGCCAAACAGGACCCACGCTGCGCCACCAAACACCTCGATATATCTGGTATATTGTGCAGGCATCCGTTTGTATATTTCGTCGCGGAGAGCTTTTTTGCCTCCTACCCAGGCCAGAAAACTGTTTATGCTATCCCCCCCTATCCAAAAATCATTTGCATAGCAGTATTTTCCATTTCCCTTTCCTGCTTCTGATCCATTTTTTTATGAACAATTCCATAGCGCGTCTTTTTCATGTTCACACCATTCAGCTTTGCCTCGACATACCACGCATAGTCTGCATCCTGCAGCTTAATTTTTCCCGGAGCGATTCCAGCTTTTATAAAATACTCACGTCCCAATTCAGCCAGATTGATTGGACGTTGGCAGAAATCATATTGGTCCAGCATGTCAATCAACGAAAAGGCTTCTCCTGCCGTTTTACATTCACTGGATTCAAGCACTGCCTTATATTTGACGAGCTCTTCTCTGCTCATCCGGTTTATTTTTCCTGCCATTTCATTCAGATTGCTGAATATCATATCCCGATAAGATATCTGATCCAAAACCGGTATAAAACATCGCACGGATAAAATCTCTCCAGCGTCCATATCTTCAACCCGTAAAGCCAGACATGCCTTCTCTATCGCCTTCTCACTACAGGGAAGCTTAATCCATAAAGAAATTCCAGCCTCCTGGTCCTCCATCTCCACGGAAAATATGGACGATTCCAGATCTGTATTCTCCAGAGATACTGTGTTATGAATCTCTTCCCATTCAGCCCCGCTGATGGAATAATATCCATCATGGCTATAAAATCCATTCTCCTGCTTCCTTATACATTCTCCTATCTTTTCGTAACTCAAAAACGGTAACGCCTCATCTGGCATTTGCTCCATCCAGGGCATCATCTGCGCTTCTAAGGCGATTTCACCGAGACTTTTATCGTCATACACATCGGGGTGAAATTCCATCTTATTCATATTTGCAAAGGCATCAATGAACACCCCTGCAGATAAGGTTTTTACCTCATCTGTTATTTTAGAAGAAATCATTTCATCATATATATGATCTTCTTCCTCTGTCAGCTGCTGCACATGTCTGACTATATAATTGATTTCTTCAATTTTACAATCTGACAGATTGAGATACTTTTTTAAAACATAACCACAGTCACCCAAATCAGCAATCCGATATGAGTTGCTCTCTGTCACCCTGGCCTGATCCAATGCATCCTGAACTTGCCTGTCTGAAGCAGGCAGCACTAATTTACATCCCTTATAATACGGATTATTTTCATATTCCTCTGCCTTCAGCCATGCCCACATAATCTGTCTCCTTTAAAGCCGGGAGCAGGAATGCCGTGATATATATTATTTTTTCATTCTGCCCCCGGCGCTTCTCTTATTTCTTTGCCGCTCTTAAGGCAATTTTCTCAGAATCACTTTTTTCCGCTTTTTCTACGGATTGCGTTTCTGATGCCTCTGATACATTCTCGAGGGAATCCTCTGATTCTGGCTCTTCATTTTCTGCTTCCATAACTGTTGCAGTTGTTTCTTCTGGTCCAATGGCGGGTTCCGTTTCCGTCGCTCCTTCCGGCTCTTCCATGCTTTCTTTTTCTGTCTTTTCTTCATCTGCTGATTCCAATTCTGTTTCAGACTCTATTTCGCTTTCTGTTTCCATATTTGTCTCAGAGGAAGCCTCTTCTGTTCCAGCCCCTGTTTCCGGCATCGTCTGTACTTCTGATTCGGTTTCAGTTTGAGAGGTAGATTCCATTTCGGATTCCGCCGGACTTTCCGTCTCTGATTCCGATTCAGTTTCCAGCTCTTCATTATTACCCGTTTCTTCCTCTGTTTCAGATTCTACCTCTGTTTCCGGTTCCTCTTCTGTATCTGTCTCCGGATATGAGGCATATTCTTCATTTTCAGTCCGGAGAGAATCCAACATTTTCTCCAGTTCTTCCATGGAAATACCGTTCTGATCCGCTTCCTTTTGATAAGTCATAGCCGCTTCAGATACAGCATCTGCATCATACACAATATGCGCTCCGGTGATTTGACCTTCTGACAATCCACAGGTGGGCGCATATCCCTCAAAAGTACCTTCATTCTTCCCACATACGACGACCAGATGGGTACCACTACTATCACTATTCACATGATGCTCTCCGTCATTTGCATGCCAGCGGCTACGTTCCTGTTCTTGACCATTCGTACAGACACTGTGTTTGACCATGTAGGTACATTTTACCTGATCGTCATTCGTATCCACAACATCCCGGCATCCGGATTCCCAGTATTCACAGGTTTTGTAGCAGCTCCCTGTGTGCTGATGATAGGATGGCTGCGTATAACATCCGCCGCCACTTTCCGGACTCCCGGTATGGTGGTGGTATTCGTATTCAACAATTCCAGGGATTTTATCAACGCCGATTACTGTTTCCTGCCTAATACTCAAAATAGCATCGTACAGTTCCTGAAAGGTTGCATCCTCGTCTACTACGACGTTCTTTGTGAGCAATGCGGATGCAAGAAGCTTTTTGCCATTACTCACACGCTGAAAAACCGAGTTGATGTCGCCACGTACAGCGGACAGCTGGGAATTGGTATTTTCCTCCATCTGTGCCAGCTTATTCAACACAGCTTCCTGATTGGTACTCATCCCTGATGTGATGCTGGTCACGTTATTGGTGATATTAGACTCCATGCTTTCCAGTTGGGAAATCATTTCTGAATTTCCCTCATTGATCGTCTGACTGATCGAGGAATTCATGGTATCAATCTGCTGCTTCAGGCTTTCGGACTGGGACTGCAGGGAATTCAGAAGGTTCTGAAAGTTCTCTGTCGTCTGCTCGCTGAAGGAAGAATCCATCCTGTTCAGGGTCTCCAGCAATTCCGTCTGATTGGCATCCGCACCGGACTGCAGCGCGTCAATCAGGGATTTAATATCTCCATGGGCGGAATCCATGCTGGCACTGATATTTCCCAGGTTTGCCGTGACTTCCGTAAATCTCGCAATGATATCGTCCATGTCCTCCGCATCCGCGCTGGACATATCAGCCAGGATCTGTTTGATGTCGTTCTGACTGTTGGCGATATTGGTGTGGATGGTATCCAGGTTCGTCATCAGCTCGCTGACTTTGCTGTCCAGGTCAGACTGCAGCCCGGACAACACTGCCGTCAGGCTCTCCTGTGCGTTTTGAACCGCACTCATCAGAGCTTCGTTCTGACTGCCCTGTTCCTCCTGCATCCGGGCCAGCTGGCTGCTCAAACCTTCATTCACCGTCTGCAGCTCTTCTGACAGGTCTGTCAGACGTTGATTAAGCAGCGTGTCACGCTCCACGTTATTGGCTTCCATATCAGAAAGCGTACTGCTGATGCTGTTTCTGGCATTCTCAATGGCCTGAGAGATCGCGCTGTGCTGGGCATTGTTTTCTGCCTGGATTTCCGCCAGAGCGACATTAAGATCCAGGTACACATCCTGCAGCTGCTCAGACAGCTCATCCAGCTTTCCCAGGATCTCTTCGTGCTGTCCGCTGTTTTCCTCTGACAGACGGCCGAGCAGTTCTGTAAGAGAATCCTGCGCGGACTGGATGGATGCGGTCAGGGCTTCATACTGTGCCTGTCCTTCCTGCCGGAGGGATTCCAGCGCAGTATCCAGCTGTTCATACACCTTCTGTAAATTTTCACCCAGCGTCTGGAAGTGTGCCTCATTCTTCTGATCCAGCTCATCCAGCGTGGCATCGATATTTCCATACACGGTTTCCAGCATATTCATCAGTTCTTCGTTCTGTTCTGCATTTTCTGCGCGCATCTCATCCAGAACAGCTTCCAGACTTACCTGCATGGTGCGGAGATTTTCCACCGTTGCCTCATAGCGGGCGGCATTCTGCTCCTCCATCTGCGCAAACTGTTCCAGACTGGTGCTTTCCAGTTCCTCCAGAAGTGTGGTAATTGTGTTCTTCGTCTCCTGCAGGTTTTTGGTAATAGCTGCTGTATTTTCGTCGTTATCAGCCAGCAGGTCATTCAGCACCTGCTCAACGCTGTCATTCACCTCTTCCACTTCTGTAATCACAGATGAGGTCATGCTGCTGATGCTCTCCTGAATGGATTCATACTTTTCCTGGCTGTTCAGCTCTGCATTCGCTAAATCAACCAAAATTTCATTCTGGGTATTCGCAATGCTCTCGTACACGGAACCGAGCAGGGTGCTGATATTTGCCAGTCCCGTGCTGCTGCTTCCGGAAATCTCCGTATAGCGCTGCTCCAGAGAGGAGATGCTTCCCTGCAGCCCTGCCACGGTATCGGCAAGATTTTCCAGATACTCCTGCAGCGCTTCCTGGCTTTCCTGCCGGTTAACCGTCAGGTTCTCGAGTTCAGTCCTGTTTATTGTGACGGATTCATCCAGCTGCTCCAGATAAGCCGCCATTTCATCCAAGTCCGATTTAATCTGGTTGTAGACTGAGCTGTTTACTGTATTTGTGCCGTTTTTCTGGTTTTCCGTTGTTCCAGCTGTTCCGGTTCCATTCAGATACAGGTTGGTAAGCCATTCAGCCAGTGCTCCGGCCTCCTCTTCTGTCAGATCATATCCAAGCTGCAGGATTGCATCCTTCAGAGCTTCTTCGATCTGAGTTCTGTCCGCATCTGCTCCCATACTGTTCAGGACGGAAAGGGCTGTCTCTGCGATTTTCCTGATCTGCTCCGGATCTTCCGGCAGATAGTCCCATCCGGACTGTTCCATCTGCTCTACCAGATAATCCGCATTCCATTTTGCCTGTTCTCCCGTATTTGTATTTCTATTCATCAGCAGAACACAGAGTACAATAATCAAGGCTACAATGACTGCTGCAATACCGATCAGTAATTTCTGATCTGATTTCTTGAAATGCTTTTTGTCTTCTTTCATTATGATCCTCCACATCATTTATCGGTTGTTTTCGCGCTATCCCAGACCTGGGCGGCGCCCGGGGATTCTCTTTCATAAATCCTCCAATTTTCCACAAAAAAAACGGCTGTCCGCCGTTCTATCCACATCTTTATGCCGCTTATGCCATAGTTGGCATCATATACACTTTTTCTTCTGGCTCTTCCACAACCGCTTCATCCTCTTCTTCGACGGCCATTTCTTCTTCAGCTTCTTCTGAATCCATATTTTCAGAAACGTCCGATTCAGCCTCCAATTCTTCATCCAAATCTGCTTCGGCCTCCTCCTGCTCTACGGATTCGGCAGGACTTTCAATAATGCTTTCCTCTGTCTCCTCCTCAACTATGGATTCCAGCCCGCCCTCTTCCTGGCTCTCCTGGGAAATACCTGCTTCCAGCTCAATTTCTTCCATCTTTTTTCGAATAATGTCTGTCAGAAATTCCTTATTTGTATATCTCCCTTCATGCTTCCTCTTTTCAATTTCCAGGCACTTTTGATATCTTTTAAAAAAACTGTCCGGTACAGTAATAGCAAGGGTACGGGTCACTTCATTACTTTCCTGTCTTCTTCTCATTTCTTCCTCCTGTTTCATAAAATGCTCCTCGATTACCTTTTCCAGAAAATCCGAGACTTTCATCCCGGTTCGCTCCAGTTCCTCCCACATCCTTTGATGCAATGCGACTGGAATCTTTCCACTGATATTTTTTGTTTCCAATCCAATTCCTCCTTTGGCTTTATTTGAAAAACCCCATAAAAATAGAAGAGGTTTCTTCCTCTTCAAATTCTGTTCCATCCAACTCATGCTGCATCGGAACCAATATCTGCAGCAGTTCGTCTCTGTAATCCATATCACATATTTGGTCAATATAGATTCCAAATGTGGAAAGGAACAGTGTCCCATCCTCCTTCAAAATTATTAGATCCTCTTCCAATCCATGATGGCAGATAAAACTTGCCACTTCCTGGATATTATGGAGTTTTACATCCTCTTTTTTAGATAATCCTGTCAATAACGGATATTTCTGATTGGCTGACTCGATCTGCCCGCCTCTTTCTTGCAGCTGCCGCACAACCTGTGAAGTGCATTCTTCTGCTTTTCTTTCCGTATCATTAAGTTTCCGAAAATGATCCACTTCGGGAACTATAGACAGAGTTCTCCCGTTATCCCATATCATGTGAACCTGTCCTGCGTCATCCACAAACTGCACCGTCCCTCTCATACCAGAGGGCACTGGAGAATAAGGATCTTCCATATCCACAAGCTGCAGCCGTGTCCCTTGAGGGTACTGGCTTTTATACCACTCTATTTTCTCTTTTCTCATACGTGTTCCTACCAAATTACATAAACATCTCTGGTCCATTTTTTATTCGTTGTTCATAATCCACCGCAGTTTCAAAAATTTGATTGCTGCTGTCATAGTGATACAGGTTATTGCTCAAGTAATCCTCTTCTGGAACCTTTAGCATATTCACTTTCCATATTGTCGTCTCTAAAGCCTCTATATCTCCCTGATGCAGGTCCTTCAAAATAATTACCTCATGTATAGAAGATGGGATAATATAGAAATCCCCTCCCATAACCTGTGTTGCCTTTTCAAAAAAATCGGGCCGTGCAATTACACTGGCCCCATACGCTCCGTCTATCCCACCAATGTATATTTGGAGTGGTGGATCATTTTTTATATCACCTATCCTCTTTTTCAACTTTTTCCTCTCCTCCTCTGGTATTTCTTCTTTCAAAATCTTTTCCGATATATCTACCAGCACTTCTCCTATCTGCCTGATGAAAAATGGTGCCTTCCTCTGAACACATGACATTGTATCCGAATGCAGCTGGTCCCTGGAAATACCATAGTATTTAAGCATGTTATTATTAACCAGCGCGCTGGTCTTTTCATCCAGGAATACTCTGTAAATGAGAGCCAGATCAGCTATTTGTGTATACGGCATTCTTTTTAATAAATCTTGGTTTATTTCCATATTAATGACCTGCAGTCCCAGATGATTTTTTACATATTCATAGTCCTTAAAATTTGATAAATCATATTTAGGTAAATGTTCTATTTCATAGCATATTCTCCGATCTATCCTATCTACCATATCATCCATCGAAACTTTGGACTCCAAAAATTCAAAATAATAAGGTTTTAAATTTATCCCCCATTTCGCATCCGAAATTGTACTCACAGATATTAAGAGTCCATAATATGAAGCCTGTATTTTCTCCACAGTTTCCGCACTTACAGAATACACATTTCCGCTTTGTTTCTGCCGATAGTTTAATCTGTTCTGCATTTTTATAACAAATTCCTGATACGTCATAATACCTCCTGCAATGATCTATCTTAATGATAAATAATTTCCAAAACCAAAATCTTTTTTAGCATCTCTGTAATTTAAACCTACAATAAGAATAGAGATTCCAAATATTGGCTTTAATTGGATAATCCTTTCGATACTTAAATTTCGTAATAAATTTTATTTGCCTATAAGTACACCAATCACTGATTCCTCTCAGTCCTATACGAAGCCCCCCTTCTATATACCTCCCTAATGTTTCAACCCCGAAAGCCTCCTCCTCCGTTTTGACAAACAGATAAATACCCACATTGTAATACTGAATCATATATACACTAGCTATAACCCCTTGTTCTTTCATACTCTCTACCTCATCTTCATATACCTATTCACCTTTAATTCATCTCTTTATAATCTATATACATCTGTGTCTTATTACCTACACTGAAAAAATTGCGCACTAGCATCCACTTCTGAGTAAATATTTCCAGAATGATTAATATAACCTCCACGGTCCCCATTCCTTCTTCTCCCTTAAGAATTTCTCCGACACGATTTTTCATGTGAACCGCTCCGTTTACCGTACGCCAATAAATTTTTTTCATATATTCCTCCGTTCCGCCTTTCGGCCGATAAATTTTAAAATTTAATTTTCACTTACATCCCTGCAAAGGAAAAACAGGCCGGTACCATAATCAGTACCATTACCACCACGAGCATCATCATCATGGGAAGAAGCAATTTCGTCCCTGCTTTTTCGCCGGCCTCTCTTGCATTTCTTTTACGTTCCTCAAAGGCATGCTCCGACTCCTTCTGCAGTGCGTCCAAAAGTCCGGAAGCTCCTTTTTTCAGGTTCTGGCTGAGCAGCGCACTGCATTTACGGTACTGGGTTAACCGGCACCGCTGCCCGAAATGTTCATAAGCCTGCGTTTCCGTAATGCCGCTTTCCATTTCCCGGCATACCAGCATCAATTCCTCATATACATAAACCACACCACTTCCGCCGGCCCTTTTATTTCTGTAGTCAGAGGCCATCCGCATAAATGCGCTCCTTACCGGAAGCCCGGCTCCCATGAGCAGGACAAGCTTGCTGATAAATTCCGGATATGACAGGAGCAGCTGCTCCTCCCTTTCCTTTCTCTTCTTTTTCAGATCTCTGTCCTGGAACCGGTACAGGCAAGCGCCTGCGGCAAGAAACAGGATAAAAAGCATGAAACTGTTGTCCTGTATTTTTTCCTTCCAGAGAACAGGCCTTTTATCTATTTGTTTGGGAAGCGCAAACCCTTCCTTTGTCCGGGAGGCCTTCTCCTTTTCCATAACCGCATCCGTCAAAAGCTTTCGGAACCGTTCTTCTTCTGTCAAAACGGGCGGGCATATCCGTACGGAAAAGAATTCCTCCCATCGCTGTTCATAGCAGGTGAGCACCGCACAGAGCTCCACCACCTCCCCGTTCTCTCCAACTTCCTCATTCCGTACCTTTCCATCGCTCTGAACCAGCTCGTAATTTTCACATTCCCACGTTATCTCAAAAGGATATCCCGGAATGTAAGAGGGAAAATACAGGTCTTCGGTAACCTCATCCAGGCTCGGGTTTTCTCCGGCGGCTTCCTTATAAAGGGCTTCCCTCAGTCCGGGCAGCATATCCTCCAGCTGTTTTCTGGTATATTCCCTTTCCTGAAGTTCAACCTGAATCTCTTCCCTTCTTTTTTCCTCCCTGGCTTCCAGGTTCACCTGCCGTGTGCCTCCTCCATAAGAATTCCGGTAGAGGATATCTCCATCGGACAGGCTTTTATCCAAATGTGCAGAAAGGGAGAAAGCGGCGGCAAGAAAGGCTCCGGCAGTCACAATAAACAGAAAGGTGCTCACTTTTTCCGCCGTATATATCCGCATGCGTTCCTGCGTTTCCCATGGGTACAGTATTTCCATATCCTCCTGAAGACGTGGATTTCCCTGCGGCCATTTTCCCTTTTCTCTCCCCTTTATCTGTTTTTGGAAACAGGTGCAAAGCCATACTGCCGGCCGGAAAAAGATTCGCACGAATACGGGTGCATCCGCATTGGCATCCGCTTTTGTACTGCGGCTGGCCCAAAATAAGACAAGGATTCCCGTCAGTGCTCCCACATAGATCACCCACATAATTCAAACCTCGATTTCTATCATTTTTCTGGATATCAGAAATGCGGCAAGATATAATGCCAGACAGCCGGTCATGATGAGAATCCCGGCAGTATTGAAATAAAGACAGTCAAAAAAACCTTTTGAGGTAAGCTGAAGATAGGCCATTATAAGAAACGGCACCATATTCATGATCTGCTGTTCATAGCGTCTGGAGGAGAGAAGCGTACGTATCTCCCTTTTTACCTCAATTTTTTCTCCGGTTATGGCGGCGCTGCGCCGTATGATGGCGTTCAGATTCCCGCCTGAGCGCTTGGCGATGGCAAAAACCTGGGCAAAGTCCTCCATATCCGCCTCCTTGCTTCTTCTTCCCAGATCCACAAGAAGGATTTCCAGAGGCACATGATTCCTCAGCCCCTTTTTCATATAACGTATTTCTTTCGCCATCAGGCTGTCGGCTCCGTAAAGGCGTTCCATATCCCTGCCCGCCTCGAGGAACGCATTTTCAATGGAGTACCCTGCCTGAAGCCCGGCCGCCACCGAAAGGATGGCATCCTTAAATTGATCCGCGAGCTGTTGCTGCTGTTTACGGATCAGCTCCTTTTCCATTTCCCGAAAGGAGAAAAAGACGATGGGCGACAGGGGCAGCATGGCCCAGAAGGAGTGGTAGAAAAACCAGGACAGCAGAGCTGCTGCTCCTATCCCTTTCACCCCATTTATCAAAATCTCCTTTTTGCGGAAGGAATACCTTCCATAATCAGGGGCGTGTTCCTTTTCCTGTTCCTCTCCTTTCCTGCTACGCCAGGGAAATCCCTGCCATTTTAAGCTTATCTGCATGGACGAGCTCCTCCTTTCTTACCAGCTTTCCCACAACCTTATTTCCTGCGGTTCCTTCTTCTTCCTCAAAGGCATATAACGGGGATAGGGTTATTTCTCCATCCTCAAACCCGGTAACCTCAGCGATTTCCAGTACCTTCCTTGTTTTGTCCCGAAGCCTGCCCAAATGGACGATTATATCCACCCCGGATGCGATCTGTCTTCGTATGGCCGGCAGGGGAAGCTCCACTCCCATCAGCATCATTGTTTCCAGCCGCATGAGCATATCCCTGGCACTGTTGGCATGGCCTGTGGACATGGAGCCGTCATGGCCGCAGTTCAAGGCGCTTCCGATCAGATCCACGGCTTCCCCGCCGCGCACCTCGCCAACGATTATTCTGTCCGGCCTCATTCTAAGGGACGTCTTAATCAAATCCCTTATGGTGATGGGCCGGCATCCCTCCACGTTGGCATTTCTCGTTTCCATGCGCACCAAATTGGGAATCCCCCTGATTTGAAGCTCGGCGCTGTCTTCAATGGTAATCAGCCTCTCATCACTCGGGATGAATCCCGCCAGTGCATTCAGAAAAGTGGTTTTTCCGCTTCCGGTTCCTCCGCTTATGAAGATGTTATACCTGGCCCTTACCAGCTTTTCCAGGAATCGGCAGGCTTCTTCACTGACGGAGCCCATGGCAAGCAGTTCGTCCATCCCTATAGGCTCTTCAGGAAAACGGCGGATGGTGACCACCGGGCCGTTCAGTGCGATGGGGCCCAGCACCACATTTACCCTGGAACCGTTTTCCAGCCTGGCATCCACAATGGGAGAGGTCTCATTCACCACCCGGTTGCAGCCAGCCACGATCTGCTGGATGACATCCTGCAGCTTTTCTGCGGATTCAAACCCGAAAGGCCAGGGAAACAATCTGCCTGCCCGTTCCACAAATATCCCTTCCAGCCCGTTGATCATGATCTCCGTAACCTGACTGTCCTCAATCAGCTCCTGAAGCACATCCAGTCCCCGGATCGTATAAAAAAGCTCTTTACCAAGCCTTGCCCTCTCATATACATTCATCCTGCCGCCGAATTCCCTGGCGCGCAGCCGATCCGCTATGGCGTCCCGGATATCCTCATCCGACAGTTCCCGGGAAAAATCCATATGCTCCAAAAGCTCCCTCCGGATTTCTTCCTTTGTTATCAGATACTTTTCCTGCTCCATCCTTACCCTCCTTCCCATCTACGCATCCTTCCAATCCTCCCGGATGATCTCCTGCACCAGTGCCGCCAGCTCACTATGGGTGAGATTCTCAAGCCCCGCGGGCAGCTGCCGGAACAGGGGAAGGCGGAATTTCCTGGTTTTGCGCAGAATATCTTCACAGTCCAGGCATCGCAGAAGCTCTTCATATTGCTCCTGCTTGGCTGCAGCAAAGCCGTCGTCCCTGGTAATGGTATACACTCTGGTACAAAGCCTCAGGATATCAAACAGCCCCTGTACAGCCTCCGACAGATCCAGAAGGACGTATTCATAGCTCCCGGAGAGATCCAGTTCTTCAAACAGCCGCAGCCATTCCTCCGCCTCAATACGCTGCAGATCCATACAGGAAAATACCGGCGGAATAAACGCAAGCCCGTTCACCTTCTGTACCATTCCCTCCAGCCGGTAAGGGAACCTGTCGTCTCCATTGTGGAGAAAATAAATCAGATCCGACAGGTCTGTGCTGAACTCCCGCTGCAACATGCGGGCCAGCCCGGAATAGCTCTCAAAATTCAGATAAAGTACCTTGTGTCTGCGGGCCAGAAGCTGGCCCAATGTGAAAGAAAATGTGGTTTGAAGACACCGGCTTACCGGCGTATAGATTCCGATGAAATGAACGTTTCCGCTTCTTTCCCCCACAGCCGCGGGAGGAAGAATTCCTGCATCCGCTGCTATTTCCATAATTTTGCGGACAATATTATCCATGGACTGGTATTTGTTTACCCGCTCCAGTCCCGGCGGCGCTTCTCCTTCTTCCTCCAGAATGAGAAGCCTGGCCATTTTCCAGGAATCATCCTCCCAGTCCAGCGCCTCCCGGTATACCTCCTGGGTCAGCAGAAGAAAGGCCGCCCGGTTCTTACCGCAGAATTCCTCTAACGCCCGGGGATCTGTAAATACCTGAACCTCAAAGGGAAAGCTGTCGCTTCCTGCCAGCTGCCCCAGATAATCCGTAAGGTGACAGGTAAATTCCTGCTCCGTGTCGCAAACTGCCAAAATATTCTTTTTCAATCATACCTCCCGGCAGAAAACCAAAATCCGTACTGCTTCAAGCTATACTCCGGCAACTGCCTGATAAAATAAATAATGGGAATTCATAAGTGAACTGCGTTCCTGCCGCATGGCCGGAATGCGAAAAAAACAAGAAATGCTGAGGCCTCAGCCGAAAAGAATTGTGATAATGCAAAAGCAATACTGCCGTCAGAAGGCAGCTGTTTTTGATTGGTAAAATGAAGTATAAATCATGTGTTTTCATTTGTCCAGACCGTTTTGCAAAATAAAATATTTTTGTTAATTTGTAACAAACTGCTCCGGATAAAGTACATAAAAAAACAGGAAACACCTGGAAAACACTGGTTTTCCAGGTGTCAAACAAACAGTTATCAGCCCTGCTTATTTTTCTTCTCCGTCAAAAAATCCCTGTTCCATCAATGTCCCGAGCAGCTCCCCAAAAAGGCTGTTTGCCCAGGCAAACCATGGTCTTGTAAATTCTTCCGGTTCCTCCGGATTAAAAGATTCATGCATGTAATTGGTACCGGCATGGGTATCGGCCAGCATTTCGAGACAGTTCCCGATCTCTTTTTTATCCGTTGACGTAAGAGCCTGCATGATAATGCCGATATGCCATACATATCCCTCCGGCGTATGGGGGCTTCCCATTCCTGCCGCCCTGCTTCCGGCATTATAATAGGGATTATCCTCCGAAAGAATAAAGCGTCTTGTATTCTGATACAGTTCATCCTCCCTGCCGCAGTATCCCAGATACGGCATTGCCAGAAGGCTGGGGGAGTTGGCGTCATCCATCAGGTTATAGTTGCCGAAGCCGTCCGTTTCATAGGCATATATCCTGCCGTATTTATGATGATTCACCACGCCATAATCCATAATTCCGTCTCGGATCTCTTCCGCCAGCGCCTTACAGCGGCCTGCCAGTTCCACGTCCCCATACACATCCCTGCTGATTTCCTCGGCATATCCCAATGCGGTAACCGCCATCATATTGGCAGGGATCAGATATCCGAATTTACAGCAGTCGTCCGACGGACGGAAGCCCGACCAGGTCATGCCCGTAACATTTACAGGCCTGCCCTTTCCGCCTGCGGGAAGTGTATCTGTTTTCACACAGTCGTGTCTGGTAAAAAAGTATTTTGAGCGGCTGTGATCCTGTTCTGTTATAAAGGTTTCCAGAATGCGCACAATCATTTCCTTATAAACCGGTGTGAAAATTCCGGTTACCCCGGTCGCTTTCCAGTATGCATGTCCGAGATACAGGGGCGCGCAGAGGGAATCCACCTCATACTTGCGTTCCCACACATGGTCATTATTTTCTGTTTCATCCTTGTGTCCCGAACCGTCCGCCCTCTCGTTGAATGCATTCGCATAAGGGTCCAGGCAGACAAATTCCGCCTGTTTGGCGATGACTCCCTCAATGATATCCCTAAGCTCCCTGTCCTGTGCCGCATACTTTACATAGGGCCTCACCTGAGCCGCGGAGTCTCTCAGCCACATGGCGGGAATATCTCCCGTGATCACAAAATAGCTGCCGTCCTCCAGCTGCTTTACCGTGGTTTCCATGGTGTTCAGAAAACAACGGGCCGCCAAAGGGGCCAGCGGTTTATAATGAACATTATAGTATTCTTCCAGCTCTTTTGCCTTATTTATAAGAATTGAAGGGATTTTCATAGTACTCCTTATCTGCGCGTTTTTTATGAAAGTGTACGGCCTTTCCTGCCTCCGTCACCTGCAGCGCCTTATATATTTTTTAATTTCAATCGTATCCGTTTTCCGTAGCCTCAATGATCTGGTAGGGCACAAGGACAGTCTTGGGCTCCTTAATGCCGTTCAGCGCATCCGCCAGCAGACGGACGCTGGTATGGCCAATCGTATCCTCGTCCTGGCGCACATGGGTGAACATGCTTTCCTGAATAATGTTGTCACTGCTGTCAAAACAGACCACAGGACATTTTTTATGAAGATTCATATGATACAGGCAGCGGTAAATAATTCTTGCAATACTGTATTCCACGGCAAAAAAGGCCTCAACCTCCCGATGGCTTTCCATAAACTTTGTAATCCGCCGCATATCCCGTTCCAGGTTTTCTTCAGAACGGCTGCTGGGCAGGGTAGCCTTTAAATCGGTTATCCATAAGGACTCGTCAGCAATCATTCCATGTTCACGGAAAGCCATGGTGAGACCGTTCTGACGTTCCACAATAGTGGAGGTCTCTCTGGAAGCCGGCATGGCAAAGCATATTTTTTTATAGCCTTCATTCAGAAGATAGTTGGCCAGTTCCCTTGCCGCCTCTTCATTATTCGTCCCTACAAAGGAAAGAGGTATTCCTTTCAGCTGCCTGTCAATGGTCACTATGGGGAATCGCTCCACCACAAGCTGCAATACCTTTGAATTATAATTTTCATCATGGACACACATGATGATGATGCCTTCCACGCCAATCTGAAGCAGCTCATCAATGGCCCTGGTTTCTTCTTCTATATTTCCGTAAGAGCAGCGGAGCACCATGCTGAAGCCCTGGTTTTTGCATTCCATTTCCAGGCTTCCCAGCAGGCGACAGCCGAAACTCGGCCCGAAGCCGTCCATAATCACGCCAATCAGACGATTGGGATTTTTCTCTTCTTCCTCCGCCGCCTGAACCTCTTCCGTCAGCTCTGCTCCGGAAACAAAGGAACCTTTTCCTGCCATCCGGATAATCCTGCCCTCCTCCGCCAGCAGCTCCAGCGCTTTTTTGCTGGTTATCCTGCTGACACAGTACTTCTCCGACAATTCTTTTTCAGACGGCAGTCTGTCTCCTTTTTTGTAGGTTCCGTTTTCAATACCTTCAATAATATCATTGTATATCTGTTCATAAAGCGGCAATTGTTTCATTCGGCTCCCTCCTGCGCATTAAATGATATATCATTTAATTCATTTTAACATTTGAGCATATCATTTTCAATTGCTTTCGGGATTCTTTTTAAGGATTTACAGCATTTTCCTCATAACCGGAAGGCGGAAGACAGTTCCACAGCTGTGAAACCGCGGCAGAACAGCCCCATGCGGTATAAAAGGTATCCTGCGTTTTATCCGCCCACCTGGTCCACATAATATCGCTGCTGTTTCTGTTCCGCCATGCCGTCTGCGCATTTTTCTCCATCCAGTCAAGGTATTGCGTCTGTCCGCCTTCATAGACCAGCTTACCGAGCCATCTTGCCAGTATTCCCTTGAAGCCGGGCAGATCATTTCCCTCGTCCTCCGTATTGATAACGCCTCCCTGATACATGACATTCATGGTATAATCCGCCGCTTTCACCGAATTTTCCAGATACTTTTCTTCCCCTGTTATCCGGTACAGGCAAAGGCCCGCGCCGATAAAGGTTCCCTGATTATAGGTGGAGCACCATTTATTGATTCCGTTTTCCAGATCATAGGCATCATAAACCGCCCCGTCTTCCCCTACCAGATTTTCGCACTGCCAATCGTATATCCTGACCGCCTTTTCCAGGTATTCCTGCTCCCCTGTAATCTGGTACAGGATACACGCCGCTATTGCTGCCGGGCCGTTGATACATGAGTTTTTGGTTTTATTATCCGTCCTCCAGAACAGGCCGCCGCCCAAATCCTCACTCCATGCCCTGTCGCAAACCAGATTGAAATGTTTGACTGCCTGTTTCTTATAAACTTCATTTTCTTCCGCCTGACACGCCCTTGCACACGCTATCGTCATCCAGATAATATCATCATTATATTCATTATCGGACCAGTCCTCTCCAAAATCCTTTACGAATCCCAGATACATCTGCTCCATCAAATCTCTGTATTGCGGACTGGAGGTTTTTTCCCAGGCATCCACTGCGATTTCCATGATTTCGGCCCGGGGCCAGAACTGCTCGCCCACGATAGCCCCGGTACCGTCATCAGACATTACATAAAACTTGGCAAGAAACCGATCCATCGCCGTAATGGCCGTATCTTTGCCAATCTGTTCCCTTTTCACTTCTTCCGGCAATCGTCTCTCCATCTTTTCTGCCATCTCCTCATTCAGTCGTTTTTCTTCTTTTCCTGTCATGTTTCCTGCCGCACCGTTCATGCCTGAACAGCCGCAGACGGCTGCTGCCGCCAGGAAAATACAGAAAACGGCAGCCGTCCCATGCAAAACAGAATATATTATTTTTCTCATACCAGCTCCTAACCTTTTTGCTGCATGACCTGCATATCGGTTAATCCAGCAAATCCGCTTCCGAAACCACGCCTGTTTTTCCATCCAGGAATAAGGTCTTGATTTCAAAAGGATTGAATTCCAGCGTATATACGGTTTTCCAGGCAGAGAGCTTCAGATCCGCTTTTGCTTTTTTGCCTGCCGATTCATAAACACGGATAATATAGCCGTCTTTTGAGGCCGCCTTTTTAAACGCCGACAAAATAACCGCGGGATTATCAATCGTAATAAGCTCCCCTCTTTTTTCCCCTTTACCAGATGGGTTAAAGGCAAACGCATATGGCGCTTCATTAAAAATCTGCGCCTTTCTGTCAAGACCGTCCATAAGCTCTCCGGGCTTTCCTGCCTCTATCCGAAACCGGAAAATCCGCTCTCCCTGTTCCATTCTCACCGTATGTCTTTCTTCCCGGAGTGTGCGCTCAAAATTGCCGTCCGCCGCGCTGTAGCCTGCGCTTCTGAGAAGGGTAAGCCCTATTTTGCCGGCATTGATGCTGCTGCCGTGGGTTCCGCAGTTAATGACAGTCAGCGCCTTATCCTCATTCACGAAGGCATTCCATTTCTGCGCCACTACTTCCCTGTTTTCCTGCCGCAGCGTTTCCCTGCCGAACATCACCTGTCCCAGATATTCGCCGCTCTCATATGCCGCCTGGATATTCAGCTTCAGGAAGGTATCCTTTTCATTCCAATAAACCCCTGTTTCTATTTCAAAAGCGGTTCCTTCCTTCGGGAAAATATAGCGCTGGTATGCTTTCGACTCATGCCAGCCGAACAGCGCCTCCACAACGGTACGGACAGGGCCGTCCTCTATTACCTTAACCGAAGGCACCACCTTATCCGCCAGTCCGGAAAAAGCGCTTCCTTCATGAGGGGTGAGCAATGTCAGATTTCTTTCCCCGCAGCTTTCCGGCGTGCGAAGCCCCCAGGAATTATAGGTATCATCATAAGCTGTCAGCCGGAAGCTTCCGGGCTTTATATACTCCGTTCCGTCAACCTGGTAAGAGTCCATCAATCCGGTAGCGGTGTTGATCACCGCACGCATGGCCCCATTGTCAAATACATACTCCTTTTTCCCTGAAATCGGCTGGAATACCGGCCTCTTGGGAATGGCGCGGAAACGGATATCGATACGGTTCATACATGCGGGCTTCAGCGTAGCTTCAATCACCACTTTTTTCCGCCAGTCTATACAAAAATGACTGCTTTCCATCTCACCCTGGGTTTTCACAGGCTCCCCATTACAGGAGCATTCCGGATAATAAAATACGTCCTCCCAGTTCTGCTTCGGCAGCCCTGCCTCAAAGGCGAACTGTCCGGTAATTTCATAAGGATGGGGATTATAAATAAAGACACAGGAGGTGCCGTCCTCGATGGCTTTCTCTCCGGCTGTCAGCGCAATCCCCGCTTTCATTTTTTCCCTGGACATAATCTCCAGCCCGTGATCCAGAAGCCGCAGGGTATCCTCCTCCACAAGCTGCGTTCCGGAGCCCGGCAGGGCATCGTGGAACTCGGCAAAAAGAAGATCCTTAACCGCCTCGTGAACAGCCTGGGCAGGGTATTCCTTTCCATAAAGAAGGGAAGCTGCGGAAAACATCTTTTCTCCGCTGTAAATTTCATTTTCCAGAAGCCTGTGCTTCTGCTTCACCCGTATCTGTGAGGTATAGCACCCTTCCGCCACCGGATTCAGCCCTCTTTCCACCAGCGGAAGCTCCTCACCCGATTCCCTGAGTTCTTGAAAAAAGCTTTCCGCGTCGGAATGGATAATGCAGTATTCTTCCTTCCGTTCCTGAAGCATTTTCTCCAGATCCTTCAGATCCTGTGCGGATGCCCCGCCGCCGTGATCTCCCACTCCCCAGAGAAACAAAGATACTTCCTCTTCTCTCGTCTCATTCAGGAATTTTTCCAGTTCTTCCGCCGCATGTCCATGAACGGAATTATAATTTTCGTCCGATCTGTGTACAATCACTTCGGAACCGTTGAAGCCCTTCCAGCGATAATTCTGGCTGGTAAAGTCAAAGTTATCCTTTGCCGGACGGCAGACCACATAGGAATCAAAGCCTGCCTGGTTCAGAATCTGCACCAGGCCCCGGGAATGTCCAAAGGAATCAAAGTTAATCGCCGTGGTTGGGCGCTTTCCGAATTCCTCCATAAAAAACCGCCTGCCCTCCGCAATATTCCGGATTATGGATTCCCCGGAAGGCATGTTGCAGTCGGGCTGGAGGTACCATCCGCCCATGATTTTCCAGCTTCCTTCCTTTACCTTTTCTTTTATCCGTTCGTAGAGATCCGGCTCATTTTCCTTTACCCACTGATATAAAATGGCTTCATTGTGATTAAAGGTAAAACCGGGAAATTCGTCCGTAAACCTTTCCGCCGTACGAAAGGTGGATAATGCCTCCGTACAGCCCTCCTCCCATCTCCACAGCCATACCGGGTCCAGATGGGCGTTGCAGATCAAATGTATTTTTTTCATAGAAGTCTCCTTTTCCTGTGATGTTCCAAGCAGGATATCAGTTCTGCGTTTCCAGTTCTGCAGCAATACAGACAGGTTAACTGTCACCCAGTTTTGCCGCCATTTCCAGCGTCATAACGGCGCTCAGGTGCTGTGCAAGATCTATGGTTCCTTCAGACTTCTGTCTCCAGTCTCCGCCAACCAGGCCATCCTTGTTCATACCGTTTTCCGCTATCACCCGGGCATTCTTTTTTATGATTTCCTTGAGATCCTCGTATTCGGAAGACTCCTGTGTCAGCTCATACACATACCGGAAATAAATTCCCCGGAAAAGCCCGCAGTCATCAGGGCCTTCATAGGGAAAGATGCCGTCCGCATCCGCCAGCTCCGTCACCGCCCTGCGCGCCACTTTTCCCGCAAGATCCAGATATTCCTTATTATTGGTGATCCTTGCATATTCCATGGCCGCGCCGATAACCACTCCCTGACAATAGGTAAACTTCCATTCATAATCCACCTTCCCGTCACCCAGCCTGTTCATACCGTCCCATATGAAGCAGGTATCCGGATCCATGAGGTGATCCAGGTTCCATTTGAGAATTTTCTCTCCCCATTCCCGATCCTCTTCCCTGTGGAGTCTCTGATAAAGCCGGAAAGCGATAATGGCAGCCGGTGCGTTTGCCGGCGTATTTTTATAATCCAGCTGATCCTTTTTCCAGGCCATGCCTCCGCCGCAGCTGTCATTCCATGCCGTTTTGATATCATTCCATATATAGACGGCCTGCTCTATGTACCTTTTTTCTCCGGTAATATCAAAAGCGCGGATGAGGGCAAGCGTCATCCACTCCATATCATCATACCAGTTATGCAGGAAGGTTCCTCCATTTTCCCGGAAAGATCCTTCATATTCCGCCTCAAAGCGTTCCAGATAATAAGTTTCCTTTGTTCTGACAAACCCGTCCAGCAGCGCATCCAGTGCATGGGCATGCCACCAGTAAATCCACGATTCCTCTTCCTTTACCGGATAATGATTGACAAATACTTCTTTCTCATTATCCCAGAACCTGTTCCAGAGCGCATACTGCGCCCTTTCACATACCTCTTCTATTTTTTTCATCGTTGCCTTCTCTCCTTCCGGCTGAATCCTGTTCCTTTTAAAACAGGGCATGCCACAGCTTCAGGCAGACCCTGTACTCAAATCTTATCACCGCAGCCCAGACAAAAGATTACTGCTGTGCCGCTTCCGCAAGGATATCATTTCCCTGTTTCTCCGCATTACTCAGAGCTTCCTCTGCTGTAATCTCACCAGCAACATATTTCTGAAGCTGGGGAATCAGGGCAAGACCCTCCAAATCAGAGTATCCGAACACCTTGGAACGGATTCCCGCATAGTCCATGGTTTCCGAAAATACTCTCAGTATATCATCATCCATAAAATAAGGATCCTTTGCAGCTTCTTTGTTGGCAGGAAGGTTTCCGCTGATTTTGCAGAATTCCACACCGTTTTCAGGCTGCATTGTCCACCATTTGATGAACTCCCAGGATGCATCCGGGTTCTTAGCCCCATTAGGGATTACCAGACCGAAACCGCCCATCATTGCGGACTTTTCACCGTTATAGCCCTGAGGCTGGCCGATAACACCGAAGTTAAGGCCTGCTTCTTTATAGGATTCCAGAGTCCAGGGGCCGTTAAATGTGATTGCCACCTTTCCCGCTTTGAATCCGTCGCCGCCGAAACCGTCTTCAAAACCAAGCTGATAAACTTTGTCCTGGTTCAATAACTGATCCCAGTATTTGAGCACTGTAAGACCTGCCTCCGTATTAAAAGCGGCCGTAGGGGGATTGGTGCTGTCGTCTATCATTTTTCCGCCGGCCTGGCCAATCCAGTTATTGAACAGACCAACATCCTTCAGAGAAAATCCGGACTGAACCAGCTTGTCGCCGTCCCATTTTGTCAGCTTAATCGCCGCATCCCTCAGACTGTCCCAATCGGTAATGGAAGCGGGATCCACGCCTGCTTCATCCAGCAGATCTTTATTATAGAATAAAACTCTGGAGTCTACGGTAAGAGGAATTCCGTAAACCACACCTGCGGACGTCATCTCATCCACAGCGGGCGCATAAAACTGGGTCATATCCACATTATCTTTTGCAATATAATCATCCAGAGACGCAAGAGCTCCCTTCGGCGCATAGACTCCCGTATTGAAACGATCCCATAAAACGATGTCGGGCACCTCATTGCTGGCTATAGCCGTCAGCAGCTTCTGCTCCATGCCGTCCTGAACCATATAGGTCACATGATATTTATCCTGGGAATTGTTAAAGCCCTCCAGCTGCTTTTCCAGCTGTGCCACCTGGTCACCGCTCCAGCTTCCCCACATGGTAAGCTCTGCTTTCTCTCCGCTGCCCGCTGAAGAAGCATCGGCTTCCTTTTCAGTCCCCGCCGGTGTTGTTCCCTGGGAAGCCCCGTCGCTTCCTCCTGTCTGGGTTTTGCCGCATCCTGCCAGCATGGCTGTCGTCATTACTGCCGCAAGCAGCAGCGCTAATGCTTTTCTTTTCATAGTAAACTCCCTTCCGTGCATACGCACTGTCATTTCACTTTTTTATACCTGAACAAATGCCTTACGGCATCTGGCCTGACCTGAGTGATCCGTTCCTATTCCTTTCCTCCGCTGAAAGCAATACCCTGGATATAGTACTTCTGTGCAAAAACAAATACCAGCAGCGTAGGTATTGTAGCAATAACGGTTCCAGCCATCAGCGGCCCGTACATCGTATTGTACTGATACTGGAAAGTGGAAAGCCCTACCTGAATCGTCATCATTTCCTTGGAATTCAAAACTATCATAGGCCACATAAAGCTGTTCCACCCCGACTGAAACGTCATGATTCCCAATGTTATCGCCGCAGGCAGAATCAACGGCAGATAAATATTCCAGAAAATACGGAATTCACTGCAGCCATCCATCCTGGCGGCCTCCGCCAGATCATCCGGCAGCGTTTCAAAAAACTGCTTCATGAAGAAAACTGCATAGGCTCCCACAGCGCCGGGAAGAATAATTGCCGCATAATGATTGATGAAGCCCTGGCCTCCCTGCCCGAAAATATTGTTTCCTCCCACTAACGGAAAGTTTTTTAGTACCAGGAACTGAGGAATCATGGTAATGACGCCCGGAATCATCATGGAAGAAAGCAGCAGGGAAAACATGGTCTTTCTCCCCTTGAACTTAAGCTTCGCGAAGGAATATCCGGCCAGCGCCCCCAGAAAAATATTGGTAAGCACTCCCGCCACAGCCAGAAACAGGGAATTCATAAAATACCTGCCGAAAGGTATCGTATCAAACACCTTGGTGTAATTAGCCAGCGAAAAGTTTTCTGAAAAAAGGGAAAGAGAACTGGAATAAATCTCCGCCTCCGGCTTAAATGATGTGGCAATCATCCACAAAAACGGATATACCGTAATCAGGGATATGATTAACGCGCCTATGTACCAGAAAACACTTTTTATATTTTTAACCGTTCTTCTGCTCATTCTCTTCCTCCCCCTTAAATATCCGCTTTGTTGATCTTGCTGTTTATCACTGTCATCACCAGAATAATTGCAAACAACACCAGGGAAATACTGGACGCATACCCCATATCCAGGTTTTTAAAGCCGTTATTATATATGTAATAAACAATGGTAATGGTTGCATTTCCCGGCCCGCCCTTCGTGAGCACGAATGCCTGATCAAACACCTGGAAGGTACCGATAATCAGCATGGTTGAAACAAGGAAGGTCGTTTTTGTTATGGAAGGCATTGTAATTTTCGTAAACATCTGCCACTTGCTGGCTCCTTCGATCTTAGCCGCCTCATAGTAAATAGGCGGAATCCCCTTCAGCCCTGCCAGGAAAATCATCATATTCCCCCCGAAACCCGCCCATAAGCTCATGAGGACAATAGAAAACATCGCCAGCTTGGAATCATACAGCCAGGCTTTTCCGCTGATCCCGAACAATTCCAGAATTCCATTCAGCAGACCCAGCTGAGGATTCAGGATCCAGAACCACAGCGTTGCCGTAGCGACTGTTGACGAAAGCACCGGCAGATAAAACAAAGTCCGGAACAGCCCCACCATCTTCTGATCCGCATTCAGAAACATCGCCGCTCCCAGAGAAAGCAGCAGCCCCGCCGGAACATACATCAATGTATACACACACGTATTCTTAAGCGCAATCCAGAAAAATTCATCCTTTATCATCTTCCGGAAATTTGCCAGCCCCACAAGCCTTGGCGGGTTAATGACATCATACTTGGTAAAGCTCAGCCCAATCGCCATAATCATTGGCAGAAGCGTAAACAAAAGAAATAATATTACCGGAGGAGCTACAAACAGCCTCCCCATCCGGTCCTGCTTCCCAACAACCTTCTCTTCCACTACCCTTTTTTCTTTCTTTCTCATGCTCTCACTCCTTCTTGGTGATAATCAGCACTTTCCGTTTACTTATACCATTTATGTTATTTATATCATTTATTTTATACCATTTTCAGCAGCTTTTCTGCCAAATTACATTTTTTCTTGTTATTCACGCTGTTTATTGTCATTTTAACCGTTCACTTTTAATCAATCTATATACCATTCTCGTTAATATGTACATATAATAACACCAATCTTTATAACATGCAAGCATTTTTATATTATTTATATTAAATATATCATTTATATCATTCTACATAAAAATCCCTCTGTAAACAAATTATGCAGTCGCACAGCCCATTACAGCCCTTCCAGGCCGGCAAGACCCTTTACTCCGGAAACTCTCACTTAATTAAAAGAAAAGGACACAAAAAGATGCGCCCCTGCAAAAACCAGGAGACGCATCTGTCTTAAAATAACCCTTTTCAAAAATTTTATTGACTACACCTTATTCTTATACAGCCATACAGAAAATCTGAAACAAACAATATTCATGACAGCGGCAATAAGAAACACCACAATCCACAGTAATCCCTTCATCATATAATGATACAGCAGTACCATGAGCCCCATATACGGAAACATGGCAAACGCACCGACAATATCCGCTTTCTGCCCCTCAAACACATAAAATATAAGAAACTCTATCGGCATGATAACAGCAATCAGCACCAGGCTGTAAGGAACGATATGCGGCTGAATAACAGCAAACATCCCCGGCCTTATCAAATGTGTCACATTAGAAAACAAAAGCAAAAGAGGCGATGCAGCCAGACAAAACAAATAAACAATTACACTTCTGGCCCCTATGATCGAGCCAGGCGTTACCGGCAATATACTGAACAGCAGCTTCGTTTTATACTTTGCATCATTGAACATAAAATTACGCAGCAGCAGATAGGAAAGCATCAAAAGCCCCGTAGCAAAAATAACAACATTGGCAATATCGTTATTCCTGTTAATCGGATGAAAAAACATAGGAAACAGAACTATCCCAAGAAGCTGCAGCCAAACTATCTGGCTCAATGAAGAAACCTGCATTTTAGTAAAATTAAGAAAGTTTGCACGCATTATTTATGCCTCCTTATATAGTAGAGCATGATATCCTCAATTGTCGGAACCTCATAAACCGTATTAACCGGCAGCAGCTTTTTAAGCGCCGCTTTCTTATCCGTCAGCCCCTCAAAGCCATAAGCCGATTTGCTAATCCCCACAAAATAATTCTCATAATCCGGCGGCAGCGCCGAAGCATCACCTTTCACGACAGCATGCCCCTCCTTTATCTCATCCTTCTGCCCCTGAAGGATAATCTGACCGTCAAACAGAAAAAACAGATAATCCGCAATTTTATCAAGATCAGAAGTAATATGTGTCGACATCAAAACAGTCTTATTCTCCTCAAGCACAATATCCTTAAGAATTTCTATCAACTCACTCCTCACCAAAGGATCCAGCCCCGAAGTAGGCTCGTCCAAAATAAAAAGCTCCGCCTCATGCGACAGCGCAAGCACAAGCGCATACTTCATCCTCATACCTCTTGACAAGTCCTTAATTTTCTTCTCCTCCGGCAGTGAGAACTTCTCCATATAGGACTGATAAGCGCCCTCATTCCAAACAGGATACATGGGTGCAATCAGATTTTTCATTTTCTTCAAAGTTAAATCCTCATAAAAATGACCATCATCAAGCACGATCCCCAGCTTAGACTTAATTTCCAAATCACCCGAAACACTGTCCATCCCCAAAACCCGGATCGTTCCCGCGTCCGGAGCAATCATATTCAATATACTCTTGATAGTCGTCGTTTTCCCCGCCCCGTTAGGCCCTATGAAACCCGTCAAAGTCCCTTTTTCAAGAGACAAATTCAAATTACGCAGCTCAAAATCCCCATAGCTTTTACAAAGCCCTTTTATCTCCAAAACCGTTTCCAACCCTTAATCCTCCCGACTCAATTCGTCTATAATCGTTTTCAAATCCGCCCCCGTAATCCCTACGGGCCTTGCGTATTCCATGATATCTGTAAGCTTCCTTTCAATTTCCGCAAGCCGGTTTTCCCGCAAAAGCTCCATATTCTGCGGCGCCACAAAAGCCCCCTTCCCCGCCATATTGATTGTAAACCCCTCCGCCTCCAGCCCCTCATACGCCTTCCGCGTAGTAATAACACTGCAGTTCAAATCCCTCGCCAGATTCCGCACAGAAGGCAAAACATCCCCCTCCTCCAGCTCCCCCGACAAAATAGCAGCCTTTATTTGATTCATAATCTGCTCATATATAGGCACCTCCGCAGAATTCACAATAATAATATTCAGTTCCCCTCACCTCCACTCCATCATACTGTGCATGCACTATAAGCACAGTATACCCCCACACCTCTCCCCTGTCAATACTCCATAAAAAAATTAAACAATTTCCCCCACATCCTTCTACAAATTATCAAAAATACCCAATTTAAAAAATCAAATCCACTCCTCCAAAAATATGATACAATTAACCCAACACCCCCGCCATACCAAAATACTGCCAATACCGCAGCCTTATCCCCAGACACCCCCCAATAACTCTCCCCAAAAAATTCCAAAACCATTAAAAATAACGGAGGCCCCATGGAAATAATACAACTGAAACACAACACACCACTCTGGAAACAAACAATAGACTTTGCCGAAAATTCATCCTGGACACCAGGCAGACACATAGCAGGAATGCTAAGAGAAAACAGATTTACAGACTGGGAAGCCTTCTTTGCAGCAACAGAAAACCACAAAATCATCGCCCACTGCTCCTTCCTGAAAGAAGACTACTATCCCGAAAACAAATACTCCCCATGGATCAGCGGCATATTCGTAACCGAAACCGCCCGAGGAAAAAAACTAAGCCACAAACTAATCCAAACCGCCATCACCTACGCCCAATCAAAAGGTATTACCAAAGTCTACATCCCCTCAGACCTCAAAAACTTCTACGAAAAATGCGGCTTCACCCCCATAGATACCCAAAAAAACTACGCCGGAGACTACGACACCATCTACATGCGCCAAATATAACCTCCTATCCCCTTAAAAACAATTTTGCATATACCCCTTATTCCATTCACATACCATACAACTTACCACCAGATAAAATTCACTTATTCCAATCGTATTCTCACCGCCTAACCACACCCCCAGGATAAACGGAACCGTCACAGGGCCGCGCTCTCTGGTGTGATATCAGTCCGGGGGCGGGATTTTTCCTTCCTCCGGGGGCCGGCTGTATATGTGTTTTC
>OLQH01000079.1_pt1 | contig 115275 bp, 96 predicted proteins | sample 1672671 | NCBI WGS metagenome assembly OLQH01 (sample SAMEA3136712, study PRJEB25190) | human gut metagenome | reverse complement strand
AAAAAGAGGTGTGTCGAATAATCTGCAAGTGATACACAGTTTATTTGACACACCCTAAAAACAAGTAAGCAAAAGCCTTCCGGAATCTTACTTAACGGTTCCCGGAAGGCTTTTAATCATTTTATTAATTTTCCAATACTTGTATATTTTTCCATCTCCGTAGTATAATATAGTACGATCATATAGGCAGTTTATCACTATTACTTTCATTATACTTTATAGTACTCACTCGTGCAGATAAACAGAAAGGTGACCTCTATGTTATTTAATTCTTTTAGCTATGCGCTTTTTCTTCCGGCGGTATTTATCCTTTACTGGATAATCCCTTCCAAATTCCGCTGGATAATCCTTCTCATGTCCAGTTATTATTTCTATGCAAGTTGGGGACCGCAGTATGTAGCGGTAATTTTAATCACAACAATCATCTCTTATATCGCAGCCTTATTAATGGATGTCCGCCGTAAAGGAGGCATGTATTCCAAAATAATACTTATTCTTTCTTTTATATTATGCATAGGCGTTTTATTTTTCTTTAAATATTTTAATTTTTTTACGGAAAACATAGCGTTATTACTTCAAAAATTTTCCATGCCCCTACAGCCTTTTACCCTTAAGCTGGCCTTGCCTATTGGAGTATCCTTCTATATTTTCCAGACTATCAGCTATCTGACGGATGTCTATAGAGGAGAGATACGCGCCGAAAGAGATTTCGGCATCTATGCCGTCTATATTTCTTTTTTCCCTAAGGTTATGCAGGGGCCTATTGAAAGGGGCAAAAAACTCCTGCCCCAATTACACGCACGCCATGCCTTTCAATCGGAACAGGCTTGCTATGGGCTGAAATTAATGGCCTGGGGCTATTTTAAGAAGCTGGTTTTAGCGGATTCCCTATCCGTATATGTGAATCAGGTCTATAACGATCTGCCGGCTTATAAAGGATTTTCCCTTGTGCTGGCAACCTTTTTCTTTGCCATACAGCTCTATTGTGATTTTTCCGGTTATACGGATATTGCCTTGGGTTCCGCCAGGCTATTGGGTATCAATTTGACCCAAAACTTTAAAGCTCCCTATTTTGCCTCATCCATAAAAGATTTCTGGGGCAGATGGCATATCTCCCTGTCTTCCTGGTTAAAGGATTACATTTATATCCCTTTAGGGGGCAATCGGGTAGGCAAAGTACGTCATGCCCTGAATATTATGATTACGTTCCTGGTCAGCGGCCTGTGGCACGGCGCCAGCTGGAATTATATATTATGGGGCGGAATTCATGGCTCCTATCAGGTAATAGAAGGATTTTTCCCCTGGAACGCAAAAACAAGTCCCTTCCAGAGAAATAGGCACTGCCATTTTTTTCTTAGTTTAATCACGGTTCCCTGCACCTTCCTGCTTGTCTGTTTTGCCTGGATATTTTTCCGAGCTGCAACTATTCCGGATGCAATTTATGTACTGCGGAACATGTTTGCCGGAATCTCCCGGTTTTCCACATATGTCCAGGACTGCGCCCTGCAGATGGGACTTACCTTTACTCATCTGATGTACAATTGCCTTCCCCTGATCCTGCTGTTCCTGTTTGATCTGGCATCCCTCAAAACAGATGTCATTACCTTCATTTCCAAACAGCGGTTCTTTATCCGATGGCCTGTCTATATTTTTTTGATATTGGTCATTCTGCTTTTTTCTGAGAAGGGAGTATCTACGGAATTCATTTATATGCAATTCTAAGATAAGGTATTTATGAAATCATTAAAATAAAAGTGTTCTTTCAGTTTGTATCACTTTATTCTGTCTTTTTTACCTGGAATCCTTTAATCCATGATAAGCGCCCAGTATTGGGGTGCCCCAACACTGGGTACTTACATACTTTGAGCCGAGCAATCATATTTATGTAATCGCCCGGCTCAAAGTATATCCATCAATAATATATGGAATTCCCGGAAACTTCTCCCGGCTTCCCATATTTCAGACAGCTGGAAACAGCTTTGGCATATAATTTCCTTCCTTCAACGGTCAAATGGATGCCATCCTCTAAATATTGTTCCGCAGAGTATATATTTATTCCCATGGTACTATAAGCATCAATATACAAAGTGCCATTTGTTTCCGCCACATTTCTTGCGGCATTGGCATAGTCAGACAAGGTGCCTTGTCCGTAGTCCCGCATATTACTATCCGTTTCCATCACGCCATCCTTTAAGAACTGGCAATAGGTGGGAGATATGATAAGGACTTTTGCCTGAGGACTGATTTGGCTTAACAACAGAATCGCATTTTTTAACGCGCCGGTATATCCGTGCGCATCCCAGTTGGAACCGCCTTCTACGGCAATAGGGGCTTTAGAGAAATAATCATTCAAACCATAAGCTATAATATAATAATCGACTGTCTGAGGATTCACATTACGGATAACGCCCCCGCCCGGATACCCTTCCAGGAAATCAGGTTGTACCTTTCCTGCCAGCACATTAACCAGCCCCATTAAAGATGAAGAATCCCATCTTTCAAAATCATCAGGGGACTCCCCATCCTTCAAAGTCGCCCGTGATCCACCAATCGCACAATTATATACATCTGCATCCATGTATTGGGCGACCTGTGCCGCAATACCTGTATCGCTTCTGTCCATATCCCAGATACTATCTCCCAACACTACAATATTAAGCTTATCTTCCTGGGACGGTTCTGTCTCCTGGACTTCCGCCTCCGTCTGGGTGGTTTCCTCTGTCACAGCGGCCTGTTCCGTCTCGGCCTGCTGTGTTGCCTGCCCCTCCGGCTCCAGCTTCTGCCTTAACTCTTCATTTTCCGCCATAAGCGATTCAATCTGTTTCTTCAGCTCATCCACATTGTCCGTATCTGAACTGGCAATTTTTTTGTCACTACATGCCGAAAATAGCATAGCCACCGCCAGTACAATCGACAACAATATTGCTTTACAATTTTTCGAACTTTTTTTCATTAAAAACTCCTTCTGCTTTAAAAAGCAAATGTACTACTTCATAAACCGTTGTTAAGCATAAGTATAAAATATTTGAGCTTTTACTTCAATCAAATTCATAAAATCTTAAGGTAACCAGAATTGACCAGAAGCCCTCCTGACTTATTTTTTCTGTTCTAATCTCTCCTGTATATTGTTCAACTGCAGTTCAAAATCCCTTCGCTCCTTAACACCCAGATTGTGCAGGATAAGACCTGCAAAAATCGACTGGATAGCCGCCAATTCCACAAATCCGCAGACAATCAGCGTCGGGAATTTATCTACCATTCCGGTCTTCCAGAACTCCCATAATACAGGTAGAAAAAAAGCAGCGGAAAGCATGGTCAGCAGAACTGCCAAAAGTGTAAAATAGGCGAGGGGCTTGTACTGGCGGAACATTTTTAAGATTGTGTTCAATACTCTAATTCCATCGGAATAAGTGTTAAGCTTCGATTCACTTCCCTCCGGACGATCCCGGTAATTTACAATAACATTATCCACCTGCATATTATTATAAACAGCATGTATCGTCATTTCCGTCTCTATCTCAAAGCCCTTTGATAATACGGGAAAACTCTTTACAAATTGATAACTGAAGGCGCGGTATCCTGTCATGATATCCTGGATTTCCGAATGAAACAGCATGTTTATGCTAGATTTTACCAGGCTGTTTCCCATATTATGAAAAGGCCTTTTATTTTCCTGGTAATATGTGGAGGATAACCGATCACCCACCACCATATCCGAATTTTCCAAAAGTACTTTATCCGCCATTACTCTCGCATATTCCAGCGGATACGTGTCGTCTCCGTCAATCATGATATAACACAGAGCGTCTATTTCACGGAACATCCGCCGAATCACATTCCCCTTCCCCTGTTTCCTTTCATGCCGGATAACGGCCCCCGCCTTCTGTGCCAATTCTACCGTCTTATCCTTTGAATTATTATCATAAACATAAATAACGGCCTCCGGTAATGCCTGACGGGCATCGGCAACTACTTTTCCGATTGTCTTCTCCTCATTATAGCAAGGAATCAGTACTGCGATTTTATCCATATTCTTCTCCCTTTAAAAGCCCTGATAAATAAACTCGGCCGCACTGTATCCCGGCCCATAATATCCCAATAAAATAACATAAAATAACAGTGTGTACCATATCAGCCATCTGACCGGCAATGTTCTTGCGGCGATTTTTTCCCTTACCGCTCCTTTTCTTTGAAGCAAGGACACAAACAAAAGAATCAGCAGCGAAACCGCCCCAATTGTAAATTCAATCCAATCAAGCCCTAACGCAAAAATACCGCCCGACAGTACCTCCTGGATATTTCCTGTTTCCAGCGCCCCCCTCAGCATTTTAAAGGCATCCCCAACACTGGCTGCCCGGAAAAACACAAAGCCGATATTAACAAGGAAAAAAGTCCTGATAACACGAAGCAAATCCATCCCGCGTGATTTAGCATTTATATGGAGCTTATCCATGAGCCAAATAGACCATGGTTCCAACAGCTCGCCGGATACAATGTAAAACCAATGCAGTAAACCTGAGCCGATGATATATTTCCAGTCTCCTCCATGCCAGATACCTACTGCAAACCAAAGCACAAACATTCCTGTAAAGGTAGTTATCTGTTTTCCCCTTTTCTTTCCGAATTTCATTCTCGTCTTTTGGCTCAATGCGGTAAATAAAGGGGAACGCAGGATCGGGTAAAAAACATATTCCTTCATCCAAACGCCTAGGGTAATATGCCATCTGCGCCAATATTCCGAAATGTTTTTAGAAAAAAACGGCCTGTCAAAATTTTCCGGCAGTTTAAGGTCAAAGGTCTGGGAAATGCCCAATGCAATATCCATCCCTCCCGAGAAATTCGTATAAAGCTGAAAAGCAAAAGCAATAGTCCCTATCCAGATATAGAAGCCGGTATACTTATTATAGTCGCCATAAACAGTATCCACTATCAGGGCCATACGTTCCGATATGACAAGCGTCTTAAAGAATCCCCACAGCATACGCTGCATCCCCTGGGCCACCTGTTTGAAGTCAAATGGATGCGTTGCAAAAAACTGCCCGCCGTCTTCCCTGTAGCGCAGAATAGGGCCCGATACCATCGTGGGGAAGAAGAGCCCATATAAAGCCAGCTTTCCCGGATTGAACTGCGGCTGTGCCGTCCCGAAATAAACATCCGCCACATATCCTATTAAAGTCAAAGAATAATAGGATATCCCCAGGGGAACCAGCCAGCTAAAACCGGAGAAAATACCGCTTTCAACGCCAAACCAGGATGCGATCCCTTTTACCGTATTTATTCCAAAATTAATATATTTCAGAAAAAACAGAATTGCTATATTAGAAAATATCACAAAAAGAAGCGCCGCTTTACGCCGCTTCTCCGGATTTTTCCCTGCTTCCCTCAGCCGCTGTCCATTTTCCTTTGCCATTGCCATTATACGGATTCCAATAAAGCATACCATTACAGCTGACAGCGGATAAAATATCAGCAAAGCATTACCTGATAAAAGATAATATAGGATACTCGCAGCCAGCAACACCATCCACTGGCATTTCTTTGGAAGCAAATAATATAAAAGCAGGACAACGGCATAAAATATGATAAAATAAAATGATGTAATCCCCAAGGTTATTATTATTCCTTTCCCGATGATTACCCGCTTCTTATTCCGGGAGCTGGCTCATAATGATATCCGCCATCTCTCCCACATTCTTCATGGTGACGACCTGCCCCATATTGAATTTCATACCAAATTCCTGCTCAACAGCAGCAATCAGATTAATATGCTCCAGAGAATCCCAGTCCTCAATATCATCGGATGTGGTAGTATCCGTCACACAGATACTGTCATCATCAAATACATCCCTGAATACTTCGTTTAATTTTTCAAATGTCTGTTCTCTTGTCATTTTCTCCTCCATACTATTCTCATACAGCTGCTTACTATTGGTTAACACGAATATACTTATTTTTCTTTTCATAATCTTCACTTATGGAAAAACGCCAGATAGTATTGCCGTTCCTATTCTCTACTTCTTCAAAGCCCTGCAGATGGTAAAAGTTTCTCACCATTCCGTTTTTGGCCGTAGGGTAATAGTAACCATATATATATTGTATCCCCCGCTGCCGGCATACATTTACCAGCTCATCCATCATAGCATATTCCATATCCCGTTTCAATACACGGCAACTCATCAGCCATAGATCTATGTGAAGAGTTTTCCCTTCTACATGGCCTATTACCACCGATACCACACCGTTATCCCCAAACTTGTCCGTCAGTTTTCCGTATAAGGTTATTTTGCTGCTATCCCTGGCCGCTTTCTCAATTTCCGACTGCGTATACCGTCTGGTCGTCAAGTTGAACTGGTTGCTTTTATTTGTCAGCTGTGCTATCCTTGCCATATAAAAAGATTCAAAAGGCAAAATCACTGCATGCATATCCAGAGAATCCAGATACTGCCCATAATCGGCAAACGACTCCTGCTGCTGTGCCCGCATGGCATTCGCCCTGTACATCTCATTTCTTTTTTGATCATCCTCAGACAGACTGGTAACTTCGAAATATCCATTGTGATCAAGAACGCGGATGTACTGCTCAGGAGTCCCGATTTCCGGCACCGAAGCTCCCTGGCCATTTAACCTCACTATGTCACGTTCGGCCGGATTATCATCTACAAAAACCAAGCTATCTGGTAATACATTCAATTCGTTGGAAATTTTCAGAATATTCTGGTCTTTTGGCTCCCAATTAGCCTTGATGACAATAAAGTCCTCCGGTTTGAGGATCCCGTCCGGATGATTCAATCCGGCCAACGCATTTTCTTCCTCATTTTTGGAATCTATATTTAATACAACCCCGATATCTTTTAAATGCTTTACATAATTCTGAAATTCAGCAAATACCTGTCCCATGGAAGTCTCCGGCCCAAGCTCCAGGTTTTCCACCCCATCATCGCCGACAACGCCGCCCCATAGGGTATTATCAAGATCCAAAACAAGCGACTTTTTATTTTTCCCGTATATTGATTTTATAATATTGGCAATATTATGCGAGAGCCAGGGCACCGCTTTCAGGTTCAGGGCATACTTATACATATGCCAGTAAAAAGGATCCGACCACGCATCCAATCCGAATACCGCCGACTGATAATTGATATCATTGATAAAAAAATCCTCATGTCCGCCGGCATACTCCGCAAACCTTGCGTTCAGCCTGTTGACAAAAGCGGTTCTTCCCGCTTCCATGACGCAGTCCTGGTTTCCAAGCAGCCGGTAAAAGGGGTACTCCATATTGTTCTGTATGATCGGGCATTTCCAACGCTCCTTGGCCTTTTCCCACGCTTCTTTGAAATGTTCAAACTGTCTGTCAAGCTGTTTCCCTGTATCCCGCGCACTGCAGCCCATTTCAGGCCAGAAGGTAATGTTTCTGTTGCTTGTATGAAAGTAAATAATATCAGGGGAAAATGCCGTCAGTGCCTCATTCCCAAATACAGCATCTTCCCAATACTGTCCGAACTCCGATTCATAAAAAACCGGCTCAATCCCATGGTTCAGGAGAAAAAGTTCAAGAATTCTGACAATATCATGCGTTGTACTCCCACCCAAAACCGCAATGTTCTTCTTTATCCTGCCGCTTCCTTCGGACTGCAAAAGCTTTTTCATCTTTTTTGATTTTTTCAGGATCAGTTCACTGTCAAATGGGTACTCCAGTTCTTTTAACATCCTAGGCTCCTTTTCCGATTTTCTATGCTGCCGTCATTAATATTCCGTCCAATCTTCCCTTGGGACACCAGATACGCTATCAAAGCCATAATAGCCCGCGTAGGCCACATTGATCCAATAGCCGGGATCTTCCTGGATGTCCGAATTGTAACCATCACTATACACTGTTTCAAAATCAGGACGCAGCAGCGGGACCGTCACTTCCCTTGCCCCTTCCTCCGCCTTTTGCTCCAGATATACTTCTCTTTCATGATATTCCCGGTAAATCCGCGCCATATCCGCGCCGCTGTCCATATAAGTGAAAAACATGATAAGGCACAATACCGCAAGCAGTCCGTTTTTCAGGCTCCGGAAAACGGCTTCCTTCTCCTCCACATCTACGAAAAACTGAACCACCGCAATAATGAGAAAAACCCCTGCCCCAAAATAAGCCCTTGGCATCGGCTCCGGCGTCAGTACAAGCGCAAAACAGGTCGCCGTAAAAATAAACGTCCACAGAATACCGTTTCTGCATATTTTTACGATTACCGACCAGCTTTTTTTCTGGCAATTAATGATGACAAAGAGGAACAGACCTATAATCAGGAGAACCAGGAAATTATCTCGCACGGCCAGAATAATCTTCTGGAAGCGGGAAACCAACGCAAAAATGCCTGTGTGCTCTTCTTCCTTCAGCTGTCCCCGAATAAAATTTCCCGGGGCAAGAATCATAAACAGGAACCCGGTAAGCTGTCCGGCAGGGCCGGTAATCATCCACGGCCTTATAATCCCTTTATGGCCTCTCCTTTCGAAGCAATATATTCCCAATAGTATGAGGATGAATAATAAGCCGCCGCCGGAGGTGTTTTCATTGCACCATCCCGCCAGTATCCCGAAAACAGGAAGCAAAACCGTCCATACGGCTTCATGCCGCAGATTATCCGAATGATTAAGCGCATATCTGTAGCAGGTAAGGAAGCCCAGAATAATTGCCGCTCCCCATAAATAATTACAGGCCCCTGTTTCCCAGAGCACGGTCTGCCGGAAAACCACTCCGAACAGCCACAGAAGCAGATTAACCAGGAGGAAGACACCTGTATCATACTTCTTTTTATGGTCAATATTCCAGTAAATACACAAGGTAAGCATAACAAAGACTATGGAATTGAATACATTAAAAACCATTTTATCCATAGAAAGAAAACAGCGGAGGATCAAATGGCATACCGAACGCCCCGACCAAGTCATGTATTGGTTGTATTCTTGCTGAATTAACCCCAGGATAGAACCCGCAGCGCTCACTTCTTTTCCATAAAACAAATCATCCGACATCGCTGGGGTCAGAACATTAAATATAAATATCATTCCGGCAGCAATGATTACCGCCAAATTAAAAATCCATTTTCTCCATTTGCCAGCGTTCATCCTAACTCCTCTGTATGCAGCGACATGACTGATCTGTATTCGATCTGTCTGTTTTCCGACAAATAAAATTTATTGGCGTCCCTGTTCACAAACTCTTCGCCCATTTCATCTGCCAACAGTCTTCCCGGATGAAATAATATTTCAAGACAGCGAGCTCTGTCCTGCGCCCGTTTCTTCATATACGGCAGCAAAACTTCTATTCTTTCCATATCCATATGTCCGCTCATGACAACTCCCCAAAGAAACATCGGCGGATTCTCCGCCTGCCAGGAAGGTCTGTTCTTTTCAATCGTCCTCTCCATTCCCAACGCATAAAAATTTAAAAGAAGATTCTTAATCCAGTTTATCCCCCTATAGCTTTTCCATAGAGGCAGCCGCTTTATATAGGGTACTATAGGTTCTTTGGTAATCCTGATATACTCTGTCCGGTAACGCTGTTCCACAATAACCTCCAGCAGCGCCCAATAACAAATGGGGAGCATCTGCGTATGCTGATGCCCGTCAAACCGGAGCGGCATGTCCTTCCCAAACTGTTCCCTAAACAGCTCCGTCTGCGCCTTGATCTCCACTTTCAGTTCCTTTTTTATCGTCATAAACATTTTAGGAGAATAATTCCACCGGAATAAATCGCCCCAGGTAATGTTGAAATACCCTTGCTTATCTGTCAGATGCTTTACCTCTTCCGGCACAGCCGTACAATGGCCTTCCATAAAATTCAGATGTACCGCCAGAAGCGGCTGCCGTGGCCATTCGGCCTTTTCCCGCCGAAATTTCTCCGCGTATGCTTTGTAGCAGGCCATATTGGTAAGGACACTGATACTGTTTAATTTACCGGCCCTCAAACACTGCAATATATCTTCTGATGTATTAGGGGATAACGCATAGTCATCCGCATGAATATCTAGTCTGCACATTCTGCGTTGGCCTCCCAATTTTCCTTCTGCACCGTATCTTTTGATTCCTTCCATATAACGGATTCAATAATATAACGAGGACGCGCTTTTGTCTCCAGATATATCTTTCCGATATATTCACCAACTATTCCCAAAGAAAAAATGGTCAGCCCCCCCATAAGCAATGACACCACTAAAGACGTTGTATATCCTGGAACATTTCTGCCGGAAAACCAGTCAATAATACAGTATATAATCATGACAAAACTGAACAGGCTTACCAGAAATCCCAATATTGTAATAAACTGTATCGGCCTGGTGCTCATGGAAGTAACACCATTCGTGGCAAGAGCCACCATTTTCTTTAAAGTATACTTGGACCGTCCCGCCTCTCTTTTTTTAACATCAAAATACACAATGTCAGACTGGAAGCCCATAGTCGGGATTAAACCTCTCAAAAACAAGTTTACCTCCCTGTATTCGGCAAGAGCATCCAATGCACGCTTAGATAACAACCTGTAATCCGCATGGTTGCTCATCACGTTGCAACCCAGCAAATGCATAAAGTTATAAAACATATTTGCGCTGAGCTTTTTTAAAAAGCCATCCGTATCACGGTCATTTCTGACCCCATATACAATTTCACAGCCTTCTTGATAGCAGCCGACAAACTTATCCAATGCTTCAATATCCTGCTGCAAATCGGCATCTATGGTGACCACCATATCAGCGTGCTCTTTTGCCGCCATCATACCCGCCAGGATAGCGCTCTGATGTCCATAATTCCTTGAAAAACACACCCCCGAATAAACATCGTCACAGCCGCATAAATCACTGATAATTTTCCAGGTATTATCACTGCTTCCGTCATTCACAAAAACGATCTTGCTTTTCGGGGAAATAATGCCCTGAGAAGCCATTCGCCCCAATTTATCCCTCATGACTTCAGCAGCATGCACAAGCACTTCCTCTTCGTTATAACAAGGTACCACCAAATATAAAATACCGCCAGCCCTCTTATTTTCCATTTTCATAATGTCCTATCCTATCTCATTTCTATAATACATTATAACTAACTAATCATATCATCTGACGTTTTATGAGTCAAGCAAGCGTAAACACGCAATCATCTTTTCTTATTACTCCATTATGGACATTTCAACTATAATCACCTATAATTAGGAAAGTAAAAAATCAAAATCCATTGCGGAGGCCATAAATGTCAATAGAAAGTATGTTACAATTTATTAAAAAATATTTTATATGCATCATTTACCTGAGCCTGGCCCTGGTAACCGCCTATCTCTGCTTCGCCCGTCTGGATATTGCTTCTTTGCAGCATTGGGATGAGGCCCGGCATGGAGTAAACGGTTATGAAATGTTTAAAAGCCATAATTATATAGTTAATACCTATAATTATGAAAATGATTATTTTAATTTAAAGCCGCCGCTCAGTTACTGGGGAATTATTCTGGGCTTCAAATTGTTTGGAGTCTCTATTTTTTCCATGCGTTTTTATTCGGCGCTGTCCCTGCTGTTAACCTTCCTTGCGGTTGCTTATTATATGCATAAACACTATGGCAAAACCGCCGCTGTTTCCAGCATGTTGCTTTTCATCAGCTTTTCCGATTTATTTTACCGTCATGCCGGAAGGAATGCGGATGCGGACGCCTTATTTATCCTTTTATTCACCCTTGCAATGCTCTTTATGCTGCAGGTACAGAAGCATCAGAATTATATTTACGTCTGCGGCTTCCTGTTTTCGCTCGCTTTCCTTGCAAAAAGCTGGCATGCATTGGTTTTACTGGCAATTGGCGGCCTTTATCTTATATTTTCCGGGCTGTGGAGAAAACTTCGGCTTAAAAATTATTTATTATTTCTGGCCAGTGCTTTTGGCCCCATCCTTTTGTGGGCGCTGGTGCGCTACCAATATGACGGCATGAATTTTCTTGGGCAGATGTTCGGGGTGGATGTCACAAAACGCATTACAGAATCCGCGGACTCCAATCCGTCTTATACCTTTTTTACCAGATATCTTCTCAGCTGCAAACCTGTCGTTATTACCGCAGCCATAATATTGATTATTTTGGCCTATTTATTCATTAAGAAGAAAATACGGTACAGCAATACGGTTTTGGCCTATTTATTATGGCTGTTTATTCCGCTTCTGGTATATGACTTTTCCCATGTTTATTATTATTGGTATATTTTCCCGGTTTATATTCCATTGATTATGCTGGGTGGTGTTTGTATACACAAAGTGTACCAGTGTCTGGAATATAAAAAAGGACTGTTCTGCATATTAATGATTTTTCCTTTGTTTATAGTTTCCCTGGAATGCCGCAGTACCCTGAGGGAGCTGGATAATCTGGAAGTTTCCGGCTTCCAAAATGATATTAAAGCTGCAATGGAACAAAATCCGGGGCTCCATCAAATGGACATCTATGTGGAGAAAACCGATAATGAATATAAAGACAGCTATTATTGGGAACAGGCCGGTTTACTGGCGGCCGAATTAAGCGGGGATCTTTATTGTAAGGAGGGCGGAATTGCTGCATTCACCCAGCTTCCGAAGGATGCCCTTTTAATCGTAGATCCCGAAACCTATGAATCCTACCAGGAAATTCTTCAAGGGCTAGAAATTGTATATCAAAATGAATATATCTTAATCAAAAAATAACATGTCCAACCTGCTGAAAAAAAGGAACGCGCCCCTATAACGGCGCTTTCTTTTTTTTCCATTCTTTATACCACTCTGCGAATTTATTTATTCCTTCTTCAAGACCAGTCGCCGGTTTATAATCAAAATCCTTTATCAGGTCATCAACATCCGCATATGTCTGGTAAACATCTCCCGGCTGCATTGGATAATACTCCTTTTGAGCAGTTTTTCCTAATGCATTTTCTAAAGTCCGGATAAAATCCATCAGCTTTTCCGGTTTATTATTACCAATGTTATAAATCTTGTAACGATCCCCCGCTTCATCAGGAAGGGGCGGATTATTAAGTATCCGCATAATCCCTTCTACAATATCATCTATATATGTGAAATCCCTGTACATATCTCCCTGATTAAATATCTTAATTGGTTTTCCTTCCATGATTTTCTCACTAAAACCGTAATAGGCCATATCCGGACGGCCAAAAGGGCCATAAACCGTAAAAAAGCGCAGTCCGGTAGATGGAACACCATATAAATGGCTGTAAGTATAGGCCATCAATTCATCGCTTTTTTTTGTTGCCGCATATAAACTTACAGGCCTGTCAACGGGATCCGATACTGAAAAAGGAATTTTAGCCTGGTTTCCATAAACAGAAGAGGAAGAAGCAAAAACCAGATGTTCTATCGGATGATCGTCTTCATCACAGGAATTCCTGCAGGCCTCCAGTATATTATAAAATCCGATAACATTGCTCTCTATATAGGAATCCGGATTTTCTATGGAATACCGCACTCCGGCCTGCGCAGCCAGGTTAACCACAATATCTGGCCGGCAATCTGAAAACACTCTGCAAACCATCTCTTTATCTGCTATATTGCCAAGGATAAATTGGAATGCCGCGTTTTCCTTAAGCAGGCCAAGCCTGCTTTCCTTCAATTTTACATCATAATAGTCATTCAGATTATCCATTCCCACAACATGACAGCCCTCTTCCAGCAGCCGTTTAGAAAGATGAAACCCGATAAAACCTGCGGCACCTGTAATCAGGATTTTTTTATTTACATCCGGTCTTTTCCAGCCTTCCCTCATTTCTGTCTCCTCTGTCTGCCTATACCATAATATTCTACTCCGCCCTGCTCCATATACGCCGGAGAATAAAGATTTCTTCCATCATATACCAGCGGAGTCTGCATAAGCTCTTTATATTGATTTACTTCCAGGCTCTTTATTTGTTTCCATTCAGTAAAGATAAAACAAATATTAGCCCCCTTTAACGCCAATTCAGGAGAATCCACATAGCTCATACGTCCCTTTCCAATCCCGCCTTCCGGAAAAAGCTTTCTGCTATTTTCTTCCGCAGCCGGATCATAGGCATAAACATCAGCTCCGCTTTCCAGTAAAAGACGGATATTGTCCACAGACGGAGCTTCCCTTAAATCATCCGTCCCCGGCTTAAAAGCCAGTCCCAGCACAGCCACTTTTAAGTTCTGAAAAGTGATCATTCTGTCACAGGCTTTATGAAAAAGCCTGGTTTTCTGCTCTGCATTTACATCCACAGCCGCCTCTATTGTTTTCAATTGAAACCCATGCTGCCTGGCTATAAACTTTAAAGCCTTGGTATCCTTTGGGAAACAGCTTCCCCCATATCCAATCCCCGCTTTCAAGAAGTTGGATCCTATACGGGTGTCATAACTCATCCCTCTGGCAATATCCTCAATATCCGCTCCAACGAGTTCACATAAATTTGCGATTTCATTCATGTATGAGATTTTCAATGCCAGGAAATCATTACAGGCATATTTTATCATTTCTGCGGATCGTCTGCTTACCGAAACAACAGGAAGCTTAAAAGGCTCATATATCTCCTGCAGCATTTTTTCTGCATGCCTGCTTTCCGTCCCTATCACAATACGCGCCGCATGTAAAGTATCATGAACCGCAGAGCCCTGCGCCAGGAATTCCGGGTTAGATGCCACTTCGATTTTCACCTCTTTATGGACAAGGAAATCACGTATAAACTGCTCCACCTTATCATTTGTTCCTACCGGAACCGTTGATTTAACCACAACAAGACAGTCCTTTTCCAGATTTTCCGCGATTTGCCTGGATACCGTGGCAATATAACCCAGATTAGCGGATCCGTCCGGCAGTTCCGGTGTCCCTACTCCGATGAATATGGCATCAGGATTTTTATAAGCATTTTTATAATCGGTTGTATAATGCAGCCTTCCCGCCGCAAAATTACTTCTCATCAGTTCTTCAAGTCTCTGCTCATAAATAGGTGAAATACCTGCTTCCATCAGCTTTATTTTTTTATCATCCGTATCCACACAGGTAACCTCATGCCCCTTCTCCGCGAAGCAAACCCCTGCTACTAATCCCACATACCCAGTTCCGGCAACTACTATTTTCATATTATGCCCCCGTTTGTCTTTTATTTAATACCGTATTCATTTTAGCATACCTTCCGGGGATTGGAAAGATACTATAAGAACTGGACGCGGAATGTTATATTGATTATAATAATATCGTAATTATTATGAAGAAGGGGAAATCCATGAATACAAAAACAGTAAAATCATCCAAGATAAACAAGGTGTTTTTTATCCTGGCCATTATTTTATTAACTATAATTCTCTGCTTGACCTATGTCCATTTCGGAAGCACAAATATCGGATATGACGGAGACGAAGTATTTTCCTACTTGTCATCTAATGCAGAGCAGGGATACAAAAAGCTTGCTGCGCTAAAGGATCACACCTGGTATCCTTCCAGTTATTTCCGCAATGCCCTTTCAGTCCCCTCCTCCTGCCAATTTCATTACGAAATCCCCATCCGGAATCAGGCAACCGATGTTCACCCTCCTATTTACTACATGCTTCTGCACACAATCTGTTCCTTTTTCCCGGAAAGTTTCTCCATGTGGTACGGAATATCCCTTAATATCCTGTTAACGCTGTTGTCGCTTATCGTCCTTTTCTTTTTGCTGCGCCATCTTATCGGAGGCAATTATTTACCGCTGTTCACCTGCTTTTTGTTTGGCATGACCTATGGAGTCATCAACAATATGCTTTTCATCCGAATGTATGTATTACTGATGCTGTTAGTGACCCTGCAGTACTATTACCATCTGCACCTTTATTCTTCGCTTTTAAAAAGAGTGGATAAATGGAAGCCCAGACAGCTTATTACCCTGTCACTTATCACTATAACCGGAACTTTATCACAATATTATTTCCTAATTTTCCTTTTCTGGCTTGCACTCATTTTTTGTACCGTACTGCAAATCCAGAAGAAAACCAAAGCCCTGCTTCAGTACATCTGCACTATGGCGGTATCAGGTATTGGATGCATTGTATTATACCCCACTATGCTCTGCCATATTTTCTCGGGCTATCGCGGGGAAGAAGCCGCACATAAATTAGTTAAAATACAGGGCGTCTTTGAAGATATGCGGGATATGCTGGCTATTCTCAGCAGGCAGCTGGCCAACCGACATTTAGGCCTTGTATTGCTAATCCTGCTAGTGTGGGCCATTATTCTTTTGCTGTGTAAAAAGATTTCGTTTAAAGCGATCCTATATTCTGCTGTATTGGCCGCTCCTGCCGCGCTTTATTTTTTCACGGTGACCAAAATTTCGCCATATGTTATAGATCGGTATATAACGCCGGTGTATGGCATTATCTTTGGCCTTATTGCAGCGGGCTTCCTTTTTCTGGCAAAAACTACTGTTACTAATCTCAGCAGCCGTTTTCTCAAATATATGCTGTGTTTTATCTGCCTGTTAGGAGGAATCATAACATCATTCCACCAGCCGGGAGAAAGGATGGAGCAGTCCAGATACTGGTTTGCCGACAGAAACGCTGCCATCAAAGAATATACAGAAAAAAACGGCTCCTGCATTTATATAAGCGCCGATGAATATCATTGGAAAATATGGAGTGAATTTCCATCCTTCATGGAATTCGATAATATTTATTATCTTGATGGACTCCAATGGAAACCCTTGCAGGATGAAAGGCTGCAGCAGATGGACGAAATTCTTGTTTATATTGAAGATGGAGTCGATGCAGATAAGGCAAAGGCCTATATCCGGCGGGAGCTTGGATACAGGTCTTGTGAATTGGCATTTGAATCGGCTTTTGCGGATGGGTATCTATTCAGCCAGCCAGATGCTCATCCGCAGGCAGCGGATTATTAAGCTTGTATCCATTTAGTGTCCCATCACATTATATATTTGATATAGCGCAATAAGGCTCAGATAGCCCAAATAGGGAAACAAATATTCACCCACCCGCTTCCCGCCTGTCTGCATTTTATTTCTGGTTAAGAAAACACCAACCGGTAAAAGCAAGGGAATAAAGTACCTTCCCTGCAGTCCTCTAATTTTCTCAGCCTTCACTGCGGTAAACTGTACATAAAGTCCTGTAAAAGTAAGCACTGTTACAAACAATACCACTATCCCCAGCACCACCTTTACTTTTTTGCACGGAATTTTTTCTTCTGCAAAGCTACAGCAGGACATTAAAGATAATAATATAAGATTTCCCACACAAAGCAGATAATTCACTTCAATCTCGCCCACATAGCCTAACTTTCCTCCCATGGCGCCCAAAAGTAAATCCAATCCCTGATCGCAGATTGTACGATATATTATTTCCAGATATCCTATAGGATGGGAAAGAATAAACACTACCTGCTCCCGAGCGTTTCCTATCCCGGCAAAACCGTCTATAAATCCGGAAGTCAAAAAAGTCCACCCCAGATATCCTCCTGCTGCCAACAGCCACGTAATTAAAAGATGAAGCCATCTCGCCCTTTTTGTCTTGTATCCGGCTTCAGGCAACAACAGCAATAAAAAACAAAGTGGTAAATATACCACCTTACATAACGCGACACAAATGCTCATAACACTTATTATGAGACACCTTTTCCATCCGATTACTTTATTTTCATATAATAAATATAAAATATAGGAAATATACAATGAAAGAAACGCATTTACAAAAGAATCCGTTCCCAAAGAAACAGCTTCTTGCATAAAAACAGGAATAAACGCTACCAACAAAATAATATATTTCTTAAACGGCATAAAATAAATTGCCAATGTGGTCATCACTGTACTGGCAATCATAGCAAAAAACCGGCTGATGGTTACTATTAACAGAACCTTATCCGTAAATAGCCTGGCAAGCCATGCACCTGTTGCCTGCGGAATATATGCAATTGGAGCATACAATGCCGTATTCGAAAAGCTGCTCCAGCCTATATTATTTCGCTCAACCCGGGCACCAATATTTTTTAGTACCTCCGCATAGCCGGAGCCCTCCTTAAGATTTGCATTTAAATTTCCAGGCAAAAGATTTCCGCCTGCTCCTGTTTGTCCCGGAACCGCTTTTGACAGCAGCCCTCCCTGAGAAATTTCAAATATTCTCCGGAAATGGAACATATCATCGGGTGATTCTGAATAGGGTATAAGCAAAAGATAAAAAACTCCTATCAGCATTGCCAAAACGCATACTTTTATTTCAAGTCTCCATTTTAATCTCGCCAAACAAATTGAACATCCCAGGACACAAACTGTCATACCTGCTAAAAACAGCAGTATTGCTTTCCGGGGGATGTGTGTATATAAAAATCTGATACATAATTCCCCATTATTCCATTCTTTAACACCCAATCCATCGCCTTCCGATACTATGCTTATATGTAAGTTCTCTCCATAAAGGTTATTCCATCGTTCTTCAAGTGGAAATTCCGTATATTCTCCAAAATTCAATTCCGCTGTATCCAATTCCCATGTCTGTTCTTTTTCAGGAGCGGATAAGTGTAAAAAAACTGCTCCTTCTTTCTTATCTTCTTTTGCATCAAATAAAATATAGATTTTTTCTAATTGGTCACTTTCATACAAAATGTCTTTATTTATTCCACCATCCGTAAGCCAAACCGAGTTCTCCTCATTTTCAGAATTATAGGGATCCATAGAAAAAATAGTCTGTATATCCAACTGCCTAAATGCCAGAATGCTTAAAAAAAATATCAGCAAAATATAAATACACCATGAATAATTTACTCTGCAGAATTCAATAATCTTTTTATACATTGCTTTTTCCTTCCGATGCTCTATTAAAATATTCTTTCTGTCGTAAATGTCAGGAAATTCATGCCCAGACTACACAAACAAGAGACTGTCCTTATAAATGAAATAATCCTCAAACAACGATCCTGGTTCACGGAATTTCTCTATCTCCCTGATATATACGTATACAAAAAATCCAAAATTTTTTGTACTATAGGTTTATAAAAATATTTCCGAAATTCTTCCATCAACTTTTCATCAACTTCGACGTCTCTTAATTTATATTCAAATCTTTCTTCGCTCAGTTTAGCATGAAATCTGTCAACATCGCTATGGGTTCCCCTACCATCCCATCCTATATTTTTAATAAGTGATTTTACAGGCAATATTGTCAGCATGTCCTCTTTGCTTTCCTGATAACACCAACGAATTGCCCACGAATCGGTTTTGCCCTCCATCTGCATCTTCAATGCTTCAACCATGTCTTCACCGCCTCGTTTAAATTGTTTTTTCCTTTTTTTATCCTTTATGAATTTTTTATAATCGGATACTTCCCAGTCAACTTTATCCCATCGATCTCTCCAAGTTGCCCAACCGCAACTTTGTCCTCTGTAGCATGCATATACATCATTATGGTAAGTTGAAATTGCTGGCAATTCAAATGACATACCTCCAATCGACCATATTTTATCGTTTTTTTCATAAAAGTCCAAACAATCATTCATAAATTCTAAAAAATTATCTGCTGCCAACAAATCATCTTCTAGTACAATAATTCTATTGTTTGCCCTTATTATTTCAGTTACTCCCTCAATAATTGACTTTGCCAAACCTTTGTTATAATCAGATTCAATAATTTTTACAGATTTGAAATTATTTTGTGTCGAAAATTTATGAATGCAAATTCTAACCTCTGATACCATTTGTTTATCTTTTTCATTTTTAGGTCCATCTGAATAAATAAAAACATCTGTTTTATTCGCTATCGTATTTTTATTAATTGCATCTAACATTTTTCTTGTTAAATCTACTCTATTATATACAAATATTACTAAAGGTGCTTTTTTCCCCATGTTACAATTTCCTCGCTTTATGAATTACATATAATTACTTTTCAAAAAAATGTTCTCTATCTTCCTTATAATATATAATGTTATTCTGTTTCTTTTAATAATTGTAATAATGCGATATATCCACTTTACCTTTGGAAAATATAAGTTAATACATTTCTGTACCTCCTCATCGTATTCCTTCACATGATCCCTGCTGAATCCTTCTGTTAATACTTCAGATACTTCAAAATGCATAGGTAGAAACATCGCTCCCTTATCCAGCCAAAACAGTTCCCATTCTCTGTCAGCACATACGCTATATTTTAAATCGAACTTTTTCTGCTCAAACAATTCTCTTTTACCAAAAAGCGCCTGATGGCATATGCAGTCTCCAACTAAATAAATAACTTTCTTACCATATATTTTACCATAATTACGCACATTTCTTTTACAGTTCTCTATTTGAACAGTATTTCCATACACTACATCCGCTTCGTTTTGATTTATGAATTCGTTAACTTTGCTCAAAACATGTAAATTACATAAGCAATCACCTGCATTCAAAAAGAAAATATACTCTCCTCCTGCCTGATTCAATGCACAGTTCATGGCATCATATATTCCATTATCCTTTTCGGATATAAAATTTATTTTTTTGTTTTCTTCAATATAGCTATTCACTATATACAATGTATTATCTGTTGAACCACCATCTTTGATGATATATTCGTAGTCATCAAAGTCCTGCTTTAATACAGAATTTATAGTTTCTCCAATATACTTTTGTGCATTAAAACAGACAGTAATAATTGTAAAACGTAATTTTCTCATCATTATTCAGCCTTACTATATAAATTTTGCGATTAATTAAATTCATTAAATATTCACTAATCTCGTCCATCACTCTTATAAGTGTTCCATAAATTTTCTTATTTGTCTGTCTGTACACTCTCCCGCATTTCCCGCGGCATTTTCACGATTCCAGTCAATAATTTCGTATATTGCCTTCTCTATATTCCAGTGCGGTTTCCAATTGAGCACTCTTTTAATTTTAGAACAGTCAAGTTTTAAAAAAGCAGCTTCATGCGGCCCCTCATCACTTATGTTTCTCCACGATATATGCTTGTCCATCATTCCATTCCACTGCCTGCAGAACAGGTTTACTAAATCACCAGTTGTACGGCAGTCAGCCTCATCTGGGCCAATATTATAATTACCTGCTAATGTCTTTTTATCATATTGCTTTTCAGCAAGCAAAAGATAAGCTGCCAACGGTTCAAGTACATGCTGATACGGACGGATAGAATGGGGATTTCTCACCAAAATATCTTTTCCCTCATTTGCAGCTCTAATACAATCAGGAATAATTCGATCTTCAGCAAAGTCACCGCCGCCTATTACATTGCCCGCCCTAACTGTTGATATAGCTATATCTCTATTCTCAAAAAAAGAAGTATTATAACTATATGTGATCAATTCCGAACAAGATTTAGAGTTGGAATATGGATCCTGTCCTTTTATTTCTTCATTTTCCCTATACCCCCATTCCCACTCCTTATTTAAGTAGACCTTATCTGTAGTTACATTGATAACCGACTTTACAGAGTCCGAGTTTTTAACACATTCAAGAACATTAACCGTTCCCATAATATTAACATCAAAGGTATAAACCGGATTTTTATAAGAATATCTGACAATAGGCTGAGCTGCCATATGAATTACAATCTCCGGTCTTGTTTGTTCAAATACTCCATTCAGTTTCTTCAGATCTCTAATATCTCCAATAACAGATTTCATAGATTGAGATAAACCGCATATTTTATATAAGCTTGGTTTTGTTGGTGGTTCCAACGCATAACCAGTCACATCAGCCCCTGCATTGATTAATATTTTACACAACCAGCTTCCCTTAAATCCAGTATGTCCTGTAACTAGGACCGCTTTGTTTTTATAAAACGATAGATCCATTTTCTTATTCCCTTCCTCTAAAAATTAATCCGCTCTTCTTCAATGACAAGGGGCCTCTTCATCACTCTTTGATTGATGCTCAAAATATATTCCCCCATCAACCCCATAAAAATCAGCTGTACTGCTCCCAAAAAAAACATTCCAATCAGAATAGGTGCTGTTCCTGCTACAAAGGTATCCCAAAAAATTATCTTCAATACTAGATATACTAAAGCTATTATGAAACTCAATAACGCAATGCTAAAGCCAATAAATGTAGATAATCTCAATCCGACCTTTGTATATGATGTGAAACTCAACATAGCGGCATCATATAGCCTGAAAAAATTATTACTTGTCTTACCGGCACGCCTTTTCTGCTGTTCATAGGGGAGCTCTTTTCTTTTATATCCTAATTCAGCTACGATTCCCCGTAAAAATGGAGTGGAGTCATCCAGTTCCCTCAAAACATTTATAAACTCCTTATCATACAATCCAAATCCTGTAAAATGTTCGATTTGCTCCACATCTGAATATTTTTTAATCAATTTATAATAACATGAGCGAAGAAAATACATGATTTTATTTTCACGGCTGGCAATCTTTTTACCAATAACTATTTTAAATCCATTTTTCCATTCGTTTACAAAATCATGTATCATTTCAACCGGATCCTGGAAATCAGCACATATGAGAATAGTACAATCACCAGTTGTCTGAAGCAGTCCATAATAGGGTGAATTAAACTGCCCAAAATTTTTAACATTAAAAATAGCTTTTATCCTTTTATCCTTTTTACACATTTCTCTTAAAATCACTCTTGTCGAATCCTTGGAGTCATTGTCTATAAAGATAATTTCATAATCGTAATCAGGTAAATTTGTTTCAAACTCCCTTATTATTGCCTCAATAAGTGGTCTCACATTTTTTTCTTCATTATATGTGGGAACTAATACACTTACTTTATCCATTGTTTATCATCCCTTCAATACTCTGCTTATTCCTTCTATAAAGTCTACTTCCGGTTTCCAGTCAGTTGCCGTCACTAATTTAGATACGTCCGGATTCATTTGGACTACTGTATCTTCAATATATGGTATAGCGCCAAAATTCAGAATACTATCCGAATGTAACAGTTTTTTCATTTGAATAATATATTCCTTTAATTTTCTAGGCTTTCCATAAGATATATTATATGCTCCGCTTTTTACTTTTTTATCCAGCAACAGCAATAGAGCCTCAGCAACATCATCAACATATGTATAATCCCATAAATGTTCACATGGAGATAGATTGACAGGTTGATTAAGCTTCATTTTTTGAATGCACTGCATTAATAGTGTATCTCTGTTATCTTCCTGCCCAAACGCGCTGAATATCCTTGCCCATATAAATGTATATGATGAATCTTGGTACAACTGTACTCCGTAATTATATGCCTCTGCTTTTTTCTTACCATATTCCGATAACGGCTTTAATTCCGTATCCTCTGTTATCAGGTCTTTTGTCACCCCATACTCTGCCTGTGACCCTATTCCGATAAAAAAGGGAATATTCATCTTCACGCTTAATTCCATACACCTTTTTGCAGCCGCACTGCTTTTAGCCTGCAAATAACTATTGTTACGCTCTTCTCCCCTGATTCCTTCCCACGCAAAATGATAGATAGCACAAGCTCTAATATTGTAATCACCTAACTTACTAATCTCCTCCATATCTATATCAAGTACACTAATTTTATCATTTTGCGGAATTTTATATCTATTTTTAGTATCTGGTCTTATGACTGCATATACATAGTATTTTTCCCGAATGAGTTTGTTTATCAAAGAGATGGCAATATTGCTGGTAGCTCCTGTAACAATTACTCTTTTCATATCTGCTATAACTCCATTAGTCTATTGTACAAATTTCTGTCAATTAATGGCTCCTGATCCTGATTAGGTTTTCCAAATTCCAGTTTAGGATATACATATGTTTTTTCATTCAGCAATACCTCAACTATTTGAGGCGTATCTAATTCCCAATTTATTTGGTCTATATCCTTTTGATTTTCAATTCTGGTATACTTCATCCTATATGCATCTGCCAGTTTTGAGAAGTCAGGAGCACTATAACCTTCTCCAGAAACTGTCTGATAGTAATGGGCTTGAAAATACATTTCCTGAAAATGTCTAATCATACCCAAAGCATGATTATTTACTATGATAATCGTTATAGGCAATTTTTCTCTTACAATAAACTGTAACTCCTGCATATTCATTTGAAAACCGCCGTCTCCATTAAAACTCACAATTTTTTGCCTGTCTGCATAATAAGCTCCAATCGCAGCAGGCAAAGAATAACCCATTGCACCATGCCCTCCAGAGAAGAGAACTTTCTGATCTCTTTTTACCTTAAATGATTGGGCAATCCATACCTGGTTCTGTCCTACATCTGTAGTAATAACTATATCATCTGGCAATCGATTGCTTATATCCCTTATCAGTACATTGGGCAATGTATCATCTATTTTATTTAGCTGAATTTTGATCTTATCGCAAATATCTATCCAATCCTGCCACTCTTTTTTATGTATGTTCTGTTTCAACATTTCTTGAAAAAACATTCCTGCTTCGCAGTTAATTTCTAATTCTTTTTCCTTAATTTTATTGGTAAATTCATTGCAGTCTATGTCTACTCTCACTAATTTTGCTTTTGGAGCAAAAGTTCCTTTCTGAGCACCGATTTGTCTTACATCCAATCTGGTTCCAACCGCTAGCAGCAAATCACATTTTGCAATAATAAAATTAGCTGCCCTATCTCCATAAGCTCCGATAAACCCATAATTAAACTGATTATCACCTTCCAGCAAATCAAAGGCCAACATACTTGTTACCACTGGGATCCGGTATTCCTGTATAAACTCTCTCGCAAGTGCCCGTGTGTTTCGGTTTTTAGTCCCGCCTCCAAGCAACAGTACCGGTCTATTAGCTTCTTGCAGCATATTTTTTATTCTATTTACAGGAATTTCGGGCAACGATACTTCCTGCACTTTATATCCGCACAGATTATCTGTTTCAATTACACTTTTAAAAATATTCATTGGGATATCTAATAAGACAGGTCCCTTTCGTCCTTCATTCGCAATATACCACGACTTTTCTAATTCTTTTCTTATATCATAAGCATTTTCCAAGTAACAGCAATACTTTGTAACAGAGCTCACCATCGCAATAATATCAGTCTCCTGGAAACCTCTTTGCCTTACTGATAACCCCTTTTTACTTTCAAAGGAATTAACCTGTCCAGTGATAAAAAGAACCGGAATTGAATCAAAATACGCGTTACAAATACCTGTGACTAGATTGGTTGCTCCCGGCCCACTGGTAGCATAAGCAATGCCGGTCTTTTCAGAGACCTGTGCGTAACTGCAAGCACAAAAAGCAGCTGCTTGTTCATGATAATTTACATGTGCTTTAATATAATCCTCTCTCTTACGAAAAGACTCCATTAAATGAGTCACCATTCCACCTGGGTAGCCAAATACATCTGTTACACCCTGTTCCACAAGAAAATCTACAATATAATCAGAAACCTTTTTTTTCATATATCCCTCTGTTACTACTATAATGCCTCATGAATAATCTTGGCCATATAATCAATTATCTCATCTGTCATTCCCGGATAAACACCAACCCAAAAGGTATCTTTCATAATCCGATCTGTATTAACCAACTCACCCGCTACTCTATATCCAGAACCGCTTATTCTCATTCCGTCAAAACAAGGATGTTTTATCAGATTACCAGCAAACAACATTCTGGTTTGAATACCTTTATTCTCCACATATTGTACCACGTTGTTTCTATCTATACCATCTTTACATGTAATCAGAAAGCCAAACCAACTGGGATCCGCATTATCACAGGCTTTTGGCAGAATCAGCTTACTCTCGGTATCTAAAAGCGCCGTCTTCAGCCTTCTGAAATTATGCTTTCGCTTTTCCACAAAACAAGGAAGTTTCTCTAATTGTGCACAGCCAACGGCCGCCTGCATATCTGTAGCCTTAAGATTATAGCCAAAATGAGAATAAACATATTTATGATCATAACCTACAGGCAATTCGCCATACTGACCCTCAAATCGATGTCCGCACATATTATCAAATCCCGATGGACATATACAATCGCGTCCCCAATCTCTTAAAGAACGGATTATCTTATGCAATAGAGGATTATTGGTATACACAGCCCCTCCTTCACCCATTGTCATATGATGCGGCGGATAAAAACTGGATGTACCTATATCACCTATAGTACCAGTAAACTTCGTTTCCCCATTCATCGTATATTGTGACCCAAGAGCATCACAGTTGTCTTCTACAAGCCACAGATTATGAAGATCACAAAATGCCTTAACAGCCTTCAGATCAAAGGGATTTCCCAGTGTATGTGCGATCATTACTGCCTTCGTCTTGTCCGATAACGCCGCTTCCAATTGTTCTGCATTTATATTGTACTGCGGTATAGTGACATCTACAAATACAGGGACTGCACCAAATTGAACTGCCGGCGTAACCGTAGTTGGAAATCCTGCTGCAACTGTAATTATTTCGTCTCCGCGTTTTATACTTTTATCTCCTAAAAGCGGTGAAGTGAGAGCCATAAACGCAATAAGATTGGCTGAAGATCCTGAATTTACAAGAGAGCAAAAACGAACTCCTAAATATTGGGCAAATTTCTTTTCAAATTCATCTGTATATCTTCCTGCTGTCAGCCAGAAATCCAATGAACTGTCGACCAGATTAACCATCTCCGAACTGTCATAAACGCGAGAGGCATATGGTATATTCTGTCCTGGCTGAAAGGTCTTCTTTTGTCTGTGGAATTTATCAGCATATTCCTTAATACTTATCAAAATTTCTTTTCTTGCCTGCTGTTCCGAAATATTCTCAAACATCTCTCTTCTCCTTAAATCCACGTTTTCCATGGTGCGGATCCAGTCCGCCAAAGTTGATCTAATCTGTCCTTTTCTCGCTTTGTATCCATGCACTGCCAATAACCATCATATTGATAAGCGACCAGTTCTCCCATCTGCGCTGCAAGTTCCAATGTCTCCCTTTCAAAAACAGTTTGATCTCCCTGAATCATACTAAATACCTCTGGTTCTAAAACCATGTACCCTGCATTGATCCTTCCCCCATCATTTTCTCCTTTTTCTCTAAAGGATGTAATTCTGTTTCCTTCCGAAATTTCCAGTACTCCAAATCTTTCTGTAACGCAAATGGCTGTTAACGTAATCATTTTACCATGTCTTCTATGAAAATCTAATAGCTCCTGCATATTTACGTCACACACACCATCACCATAGGTAAGCATGAATGTTTCATTACCTACATATTTTTGAATTCGTTTTATTCTGCCCCCAGTCATTGTATCCAATCCCGTATCAACTAACGTGACCTTCCATGGCTCCGCTACATTATTATGTACTTCCATACTGTTATTATTGGCAAAATCAAAAGTCACATCAGAATTATATAAATAGTAATCCGCAAACCATTCTTTAATAATATGCTGCTTATATCCACAGCATATTACAAAATCATTATATCCATAATGAGAATACTCTTTCATAATATGCCAGAGTATTGGTTTATCTCCTATCTCTATCATAGGTTTGGGTTTTAAATGACTTTCTTCGCTGATGCGGGTTCCATATCCCCCTGCCAAAATTACAACTTTCACAATTATCCTCTCCCTTACCCCAAAATAATATTCTATCTCTGAATTATATTATTTATAAAACTACTGTTCAATATATATTTTAATTCCATAATAGGCCTCAGCATAATCTACATCAAATAAATCTTGATTTGCATAATTATATAGCGTCAAATAATTATTAGTAGATTCCGGATATCTTTTTACATATATACTGCTAATTCCATTATCTACACCGTATTTGATTTCTTCTCGTCTTTCCACCGTAACATGTATCATATCTGTCATCCACCCCATATTAGAGATCAGCCATATCGTCAAACAACTTATGCTTATAATCTTCCAATATAGTTCTTTTAAAATATTAGTATTTATGGCTCTCAGCATTAATATTATCAGGCACGCTTTCCATAATTGCAACCCATATTGTGGCACGGGAGGCGCAAAGACCGCCCATACAGGAATTGATAAAAATACTACAATTAATATTTCCAAATTATTTTGTATGTAGTCAATTACATGGAACTCCCTTTTCTTACATGTCAAAATTATAGCGACTGCGAATAGTAAAACCATCCATATCTCCCTTCGGGTCAATACTCCAGCAGCCACTAAGTGTTCATATATACTTATAGAAAGTTTACTTCCAATAGTCTCTGAATAACGTGCAATATCATGCCCCGAGAGCAAACGGACAAAATTTCCAGGAGCAAAAAATGTTATCAAGAAGCCCAGATAAAGACCTGAATTAATCCAAATTCTCTTTGGATTCATCTTTTTCATAAAGCAACTCAGAATAACACCTTTAATGCTCACTAATAAAATAGCAAAAACAGCTAAACATTCATGACTGGCCCCTGAAAAGATCCCCAACATAAACATTCCGATTATTCTTTTGTTAGTAATATTATCCTTTTCATATGTATCTATTATCAAAAGATAATAGATCAGGATTAAAAAGGTGGAGGTTGCATACTGGCACACAAAAGTCCACATTTGTATATATGTTCCTGTAGGTGTTAACTGATACATATAAATAGAACACAAAAGTAACCAAACAGGGCATTTTAATACCTTTTTCCAGCTATTTAAGCCAATTCTGCATATTAATAATATAGTGGCTGTATAAATTGTGGAAGAAACAATTGCTGTTCCGCATTCACCTAATTTATTAAATAAATATCCCTGAAATAAAGAAGTTATTCTTCCATTAAACGTTAAATAATATTGAATCCACTGTTTAACCGCCATCTCAATAGTTTCTACCCTCACGGACGGTTTCCATTCTATCGCATCTACATAATGTTGAAACCCCATATAAAACGGAGCCAGCAAGTCATCTCCTACTGGCATTTGATAATAACATAGTATATAATAAAAAATCCATATCAAAATAAGAATTCCAGCAAATATAAAATATATTTGTCTTGAATGCTTATTTTCAGCTCCTTTGTATTTTCCAAACCAAGACTTCATCGTTTTCATACACCAATTCTCCATATTCCGATGGGCAGTAAAACTCCGGCGATATTCTTTTATTTTGTATTATATAATCAATACCTTTTCCAATATACTTCTTCAATGCCACCAGATCTCCTGCAAAGCATGCTGCCCCTTCAGCCATATCCTTGTCATCAGTATAATAGTAAATATATCTTTCCGAAAACACCCCGGGTATATAGCAATAGTTTTGTTCCTCCAACATTCTATCCGATAAAAATAATTTGTTTTTATCCGTGTTTTCCATCACCCACACGTAGGCACTATATTCCTCTTTGGTCATTACGCTTTTTTTATCATCATATTTTCCTGTATTTCCTGTCAAATTGGATAGTCCAGATCGAATATAAGTTTGAAGACTATTCTTCCAGTTAAATAGGAATGAGCACATTAAAGATGATATTATCAATATTGCAATCATTGTCTTTTTGCACATCACTGTAGCTTTCATTGTGTCAGCCAAAACCTCTATTGCTTTTCCTGCGAGCAATGCCGCAAATGGAAAAACAGACAATGTAAAATATATTTCTGAATTTCCATAATAATGCATGTAATACCCCAATAACGTACCTGCCAATATCATTATAAACATTATTGCCTCTGTCAGCTTCAACTTTTTTCTCACGGCCACATAGCAAATGTACGCCGCAGAAGGAATAAATGTCCATGGATTTATCAGAATAAGATATCTAAGATATTTCAATGATTTCCAGAACAATATTTTTATATTAACTATTAGAGTATTGTTCAACCCAATTTTATAGGGATCCACATAGGCTGATGATTCCAAGTAAGTGTTGTTTCCCGCCTTTAGAAGATAATAGTATATTCCCCCAAAAACAATAAGTGAAAAAATACCATATGTTAATGCTTTGGAGTATTCCTTTTTTACAAGCATCCAATAAATACACGCAATGCCAATGCCGCATAGAACGATTGCTCCTGAAGGACCTTTGGTTCCGGTACATACAATCAGAAAAAAAGAAGCAGAAATAAATTGGCATAATCAACTTTTTCTTTTTCTATTTGCTTAAGAACCAACAAAATCACTATCAGTTCCAGGCTAAAAGAAATATTAAAGGCCATCGGCACCAAATATATATGCCAGAAAAAAGTAACGCCAGTAAATTTTTCAAAACCTGTAGAAAATAGCAGTAAGAAAAGTGTTATTAACTGCACACTATATCCTTTAATAACCTTCTGTACAAGACATATAGAGGCAAGCCCCAACATTACAACAGCTTGAATGTATGAATAATTTAAGGCAATTTTAGCTGCCGAAACAGATGTTGCTTCAGATACAACAGCCAACTGCATGGCACCAAAATAATGATAAAAGTAATTCGGTTCAAGCGTTCGAAAATTAACTGGCGGAAACTTGGTTTTAAGTGATACAATATCTCCAACCCACCAAAACAAATCCCCATGCCAGAAATTTTCTGTAACAACAGTTGGTATTACATGTTTCATCGAAAAGACAATCAAATAAAACAGAAAAAGTATAGACAATAAAATAATCCAGGTATATTGTTCTTTTTTATTTACAGCTTCCTCCTTAAATTTCACAGTATTCCTATTCCATATAAGAGAAAATACTGAAAGGACTCCTATAACTACGTAAATCCACCCGATATAACTACTCAAAGAAAATAATGCAGACACATAATACACTACTATGGCAACCGCATAGCCAGCTGCATAACTCAACATCAAAAATTCAAGTCTGGTTGAGTCTTTAACTTTAATAACAGAAAGCAGAGCAGTTCCTGGCAGCACAATTCCTCCCACCTGAAACAAATAGAAAAAAAGCATTTCCCGCCAGACAGCTCTATTACACAACCCAGTTATTATTATCATAATAAGCAATAAAATCAACATTTGAATATGATATTTGTATTCATCCTTTAATGCCTTCATGCCTCACCCCATTTAAATATTTTATATTTTCATTCCTATTATTAACAAAAGGTTATATCATTAAATTTCTTCTTTGTATTGACTTTATTGTTTAAATATTTTTCGATATAAAAAATCATTTCATCAGATGTCCCCTTCTTTTCATATGGATTATCAACATGTTTTAAACACTCGCTTCTTATTAAGCCAAAAGCATTTTGTATTGCTTCAATGATGTCTTTTGTATCCGTGCCACAATGAATAACACTTTTAGCACAGACTCGTCCCTTTTGCCTGTCTCCTATATTAACTGTCGGAATATGGAATGAGGGCGCCTCTATTATTCCGCTGGAAGAATTTCCTATAACCATAGAGCAGTAATTAAGTGCGCTAAAATATCTCAGCTGCCCCATTGAGACAAAAACTGCACATCTGTCTGCATGGGACGCCGCATAGTTATCAATTAATTGATTAATAATTCTGCCGCCAACATCTGAATTTGCTTTTGTAAATATAATCTTGCAATCCTGATAATGATCCAGGGCACTCAGTAAATCCTCCATCTGCTTTTGAGCCGTAAATTTCTCCATAGTAACCGGATGGTACGTAACCATAAAAACCGGAGTTTCAAATGTCAGCCCAATAAAACTTTCTATGGCCTTTTTATCTAACAACGGCATTTCCTTTATGTTTTCAATTCCCAAGGCGCCAACATTATATACACTGTCTGTCTGTTCTCCCAATTGAATAATCCGTCTACGATAGACTTCCGTTGCAGCAAAGTGAATTGCACTCATTTTTGTAATAGAATGCCTGAGTGCCTCATCTACCGCGCCTTCCGTACTCTCACCACCATGAATGTGTGCAATCGGTATCCCGAAAAAAAGAGCCGCGGCAGCTGCCACAAAGCTTTCATATCGATCCCCCAACAGCACTATCATATCTATATTTTTTTCAGCCAGATAATCTGCGAAAGCAATAAGCTCAAGACCCATTGATTTCAGAACGCCCCCAGGCGTATCTGAACTGAGAAGCATCTCTATCCTCTTGTCAATTTTAAAGCCATCTGCTTCAATTTCCCGATAGGTCAGGCCAAATTCCGGTGACAAATGCATGCCTGTAACTATTAATGTAAGATTTAAACCGCCTGCCGCATCTATTTTTTTGATAAGGGGCCTAAGTAAACCATATTCCGCTCTGGTTCCTGTTACTACGCCTATATTTTTCATAATTCGATCATCTCATCCCTATAGTAACTGCGCTTTGCACGTTGCCCGATTATTTCATCCCATTTCATCGGCGAAATTCCTGTTCCCGGCCTTTTCACGGTAATATTTTCGGCCGAAAAAATTTCACCTTTATTTATTTCAGTCTTTGCCACAATACTTTTTCTAACCACTTTAATATTTTTCATTTCAGAACCAGATGGAACCTTTCTCCCATCCCCCATTGCCGCCTCAAGATTTCGAATCGATTTTACCATTTTTCTTAGTTCGTCCGGCTCCAGACTCGCCTTATGATCCGGCCCCTTCATATTTCTGTCTAGCGTAAAATGTTTTTCAATAATTTCAGCGCCTAAAGCTGCTGCTGCTATAGGAATTTCTATTCCTTTTGTGTGATCGGAATAGCCAACCGGCAAGCCAAGAACCTCTTTCATTGTCAACATAGCCCGTAGATTTACATCCTCCATAGGTGTAGGATATTCTGTACTACAGTGTAGAACACTTATATTGATTGCTCCAAACTCTTTTAGTATCTTTACAGCCTCCTGAACCTCTATTAAGCTGCTCATTCCTGTGGATAAAATTATTTTATTTCCCAATGCTGCAATTTCGCGTAAATAAGGCAAATTTGTTATTTCCCCCGAAGGTATCTTAAATATTGACAACCCCATTTTTTTTAACATACGAGCGCTTTCCACATCAAATGGCGTAGATAAAAACATAATTTTTTTCATCCCGCAATAGCTTATAAGCTCTTCATGCATTGCATCACTAAGTTCTAATTTTTTCAACATTTCCAGCTGGCTTTCTTCTTTTGACGTTGTTTCCATCTGATATGCAGCTTTTTTTGCATCACTGCAAACCAATCTGTCAGCCTTAAAAGTTTGAAATTTCACAGCGTCAGCTCCAGCTTCTGCAGCCGCATCTATTAGCCCTTTTGCAATATCCATATCTCCATTATGGTTGACGCCCGCTTCTGCAATAATAAATACACCCACAATTATATTCCTTCCTATAGCCGTTTTACTGTTTTTCCGTAAACCAGTGTATTATCATCCACTTTCTTCACCACACTGCTTCCCGCTCCAACAATACTGCCGCTTCCCACATGAATCCCCTGAATCACTGTTGCCCCTGCGCCAATAAAACTGTTGTCTCCCACCTGAACCTGCCCACATAACAGGGTTCCAACCGAAATATGGCAGAAATCACCCACTTTTGTCTCATGTTCCAGTATGGAACCTGTATTAATAATGCACATTTTTCCAATATGCGCGTCAGCATTAATAATTGCTCCCTTCCCAACAAAAGTTCCTTCACCAATAGATACATCCTTCGCGATAAGGCAAGAAGGATCCACTATTACAGGAAGCGTAAACCCAATTGCTTTCAAAGTATAATATATCCGGTTTCTGATATCTGCTTTTCCCATAAATCCCAAGGTCACAAATGCATGTTTTATCCCACTTTTAAATAGTTCTTCCAGCTTTTCATCACCGCCAATACACCTATATCCTCTGTATTTTGCTTCCCTTTTTTCTTTTTTTTCAAGAACCCCTATTATTTTATACTCATTCTGCCTTTCAATCGTATCTATGACACTTTTGGAGTGACCTCCAAAACCAAGCAGTACAATCTCTTCCATACTAAGCCGCCTTTTTCTCAATTATCCTGTAATATTTTTTATATTATCTCTTATATTTCTATAATCAGCGTAATTGTCGAAAAAATACCCTGCAAGGATCTGCAGGAGTTCAAAGTCTTCCTCGCTGTCAATATCCAATACTGCTGTATCTTTCATAACCCAGGCAACCGCTCTTCCATCAAAAATACTATTATTCACATTATTGAGAAGAGGTTCTCTTTTATATGCATATATTGATGCATTCATATCAAAGCATTGCGGTGCATCCTGCCTTGTCAAAAAACCTCCCTTAATAATCCGTTCCATATATCCTTCTTCATTTTTCATTACCATATTAAAATGAGGCTGTCTTCTTGCATGAGTTACAGAATATGCCACATTTGCCTTTTCGGATTTTACCAGCGCCTGCAGGCAACCATTAATATCATCGACTGTTCTGAGTGGAGATGTGAGATCCAAATCAATAATCACCTCATATTTTTTCTTTGTTCTGCATTCCATCTTTTGAAGTGTATCACGGATCACATCCGCTTTTGCAACTTTATCTCCCCCAAGGATTTGCTCCCGGGAAATGTATTCAAAGGCCGTCTTTGCATTCCTGCACTGTTCTAAGACCTGAGCACTATCTGTATTTAATGCTAAATCAATATGATTATATCCGGATCCGTATTTGGATTTAAAACTCTCATATGCGGAAAGGGTATAATATACCAGAGGATACCCCATAAATATCCGGGAATTTTTACTTTTTACCCCTTTCGATCCCGCTCTTGCACACAGTGTGAATAAAAGATTCATCGGTTCCTCCCCCTTTTTTACCCTTGTAATGCCAATTCCAGTATCTGATTGGCATGAAACAAATTATTGGTATTCTTCAATGTTCCATCGACCATGCAAAAAAATGCCTTCATTTCATTTTGATACATATCTTCTTTGTCTAAAATAATATTTTCCTTATGATCAGAAAATACATATTCAATTTCTGAATTGATGAAATCACACTTGACTACATAATTTCTGCAAAATAATTCTAATTTTCTAATACTCTCTCTTCCAAAATAGTCGAGATGTATTTCCGCCAGTTTATCCTTATATTGAAGAATATACAGAGATATATCATCGCTTGTAATCTCCAAATCGGAATATTTTCCCTGGACATGGAGACTTCTTTCCGGTATACCGAACAAGTCAGTCAAATAGTCTAGTTCATGAATTAAGTCAAGTGTTACACCCCCTCCTTTTTGTTTATCAGCGCTGTAAATATTCCTGTAATCCACTTTTCCTCTCCAATCCGGTAGGTAAGAAGAGGAAATACTTCTTGCAGAAAAAACAGCTTCCTTGTTAACTATATTTTTTACATATCTGAAAATTGGAGAGTACCGTAAAGGGCAGGCCACGTAATATACACTTCCATTCTTCAGCGACAAATGTTTTAACTCTTTACAGGGTTTATCAAATACAGGCTTTTCAATAAACATATGGCATGTATGCGGAATCGCTTCCCTTATCGTATCCATATGGTTTATTGTTGGATTTGTCACAAAAAATATGTCATAATCATCTGGTATCTGTGATACTGCATCATACTCATGGTGAATATGCCCCGCTATATCTGCAGGCAGTTTTTTTCGTCCTGTTCTTACTGCATCAATAATATATTCTGCGCCTTCTTTCTGAAGCAGTTCTGTAACATTTTTCAGATGCCTTTTTCCAATAGAGCCTAATCCAGCAAAACAAATTTTTACCATAACCGTACACTATTCTTTCTCAATCCTGTCAATGATATTCAAGGTTTCCCAATCTTCGTTAAAGCTGTAAAGAGAAGGCGTCCCATATAGTAATTCTCCAAAAAATTGTTTCAGTTCATTAATATATTGATCTTCTATAATAGTTTTATTATTCTTTCCTTTTTCCTGAATATCTTCATATAAGGTAATTTTTTCCATACATTTATCCTGAACGTTCTTAAATACAAAGCTTTCAGGCGTGCCCTCCCAGGACAAGAAAGTGTGTTCACCAATAATTTTTAAAGAACGCACCGCTTCCCTTGATATAACATCCACCATTAACATCCCTGTATTACCATTTTCATGAGATAAAAGAATCATGTAACAATCTTCATAGTCTATTTTTAATTTTGACATTTTGCTTCTCAAAACTTTGAGTGTTTGGACATTACCAAACACTTTGATTATCCATGGTAATTCAATCGCCAAAATTTCACGGCATCCGTTTGTCCTTTTATCTCCGACAAAAAAATCCTGGTAGCTTTCCCATGGATGCCAATCCGGAAGATATTGTCCCACATGATAATTATAGCTTAACGGTTCAACTCCATCCTTAATTGATTTATACAGATACTGGATTTCTTTTCTATAGAGCATAGTGGAAGAGAGAAACAGCTTTAGATTTTTTTCTGCTGCCAGACGCATATTTTCTATATAACCATCTGTTGTCAGGTTGAGTTCTGTAAATACATGCATACCATAATTCAGACATTGTCCGATTATAACATTATGACTTAGCGGAGAAGTACAGACAAACGCACAATCAAAAAACTCTTCCCTTACCGCTTCTTCCAATGAATTATAGGCAGTAATTCCATATTCCTTTTGGCTGTACTCTCTCCTTTCCTGATTCTTGTCCGCTCCTGAGATCTGCACAAAAGGAAAGTATTGTTTAAGCAAACGGATCCGCCTTTTTCCCATGGACCCCAGTCCCACCACTATTATTTTCATAGACTCTCTTCATCCTCTTTTATTTCATCAAATAAAAACTGACGCCGGATATTCTCATAACATGCCACAATATCCCGCATATTTTTTTCTGCATTATGTGCCGCAAAAGCTTTCACACGACTTTCGCGTCCCAAACTCTCTGCTTTATCTATGTCTTTAAATAATATATCTATATAAGCCGACAGCATATATTCTTCCTCCAACGGGAAAAACAATCCTTCCTTTTCATGCACAAACATGCTTCCAAGTCCTCCCACATAAGATGCAACAATAGGCATTCCCAAAAGCATCGCTTCTCCCAATGAGTTTGATGAATTTTCAATTGTTGAAGGGCATACAAAAACATTGCTTTTCAAATATGCCTTACACATATTTTCTGCATCCAAACTTCCCAGAAATTCAATATGCTTTTCAAGTCCGTGCTCTTTTATCAGCCCGATTATATAGTTTGCATAATCACTATTAAGTAAACGGTTTCTCTTCATGGCCTTGGGATATACCGTCTGTGAGGGTACAAATATTTTTAAATCGTCATACTTATCAGTTAACATCGCAGCGGCCTTAAGTAAAATATGGAATCCTTTTACCGGATAAGTAGCCTGGCTTATGATAATTGAATGCTTTTCACATTTATCATAGTCCCAACAATTCTGATAAAAAACATCCCTTAGTATTTCATTGCATTTATAGTACTGCACAGACGGATTCATCTGCTTAACGCATAAATAATCCCATTCCGTTCTTCCTATAACATTTTTCACCTGGCTAAAAAGCATTTTTTCATAATATCCCCTATAGGAAAATTCTTTCTTATTGAGCAGAATTGAATCCTTTACCAGAAAATCCCAAACAACGCGTTTCTTTTTTTTATCCGCTTCAATACCCAAATCATAAGCCTGCGCTATTTTGGAAATCAGTCCCTGAATAGAAACAACACATTTGCCTTCCCAATTCAGCCTTTTACAAGCTTCAAACATAGAATAACTGTGGGGGAATTCGCTTCCCATGATATGCACTATATCAGGATTCTCTTTTAGAAGAATATCTGCAAATTTACCTTTTAATTTTTTATTATATCTATGGGTGAATTCATTTTTGATTCCATAAAAAGAAATATTTTGTTCTTGGAAATACATGTCCTCGCCTATGCTATCCAGGGATGAGCATAGAACAATATCCCATTCTTTTTGAATAACAGCACCTAACAGACCGACAAGCCACCCCTCATTAACGGTTACAGGCAGCCCTGTTTTTACAGCTATTGAAGGCAGTGGATAATTAGTTAGCCATAATATTTTCATATTGTCTCATTTCGCAGGTACAGGTTGGTTAACGTCTGGTTTCCAGGTACGTAAAAATATCATCTAATGTGATTATATCCATTAACTCATTGTCATAATTAATTACCGGAAGCAGCGTTATTTTTTTCTTTTTAAATATAGCATAGGCCTCTTCCATATTTCTGGAGTATAAATGAAGATATGAACTCCTGATAATTTGGCTGATTTGTATATATAAATCAGCTCCTGCGGAAAGAGCACGCAGTATATCTCCCTGGCTGACTACCCCGATTACCTTATTGGAATCATTCAAAACAACTGCTACACGATCATTGCAGTTCTCAAACTGTTCCAGGACTTCTTTTATTGTATAAGCTTCACCAACACAATATCTTTCAAACATATGACTCTCCCTAATATGTGAGTTTTTTAATCAGCAGTCTTTGGTCGATTCTGGTATTTATCAATAACTCTAGGATTCTTTCTGAGGAATGTCCGTCCCCATAAGGATTTATACATTCCCGTCTCAAGTATTCGCAAAATTCTTCACTCATAGCTTTTTTTACCGCTTCCACTATTTCTTCTTCTTCGAAAGATACATCAATAACATTTATTCCCCGGAAACGCATGTTCTGACGCCTGCCTATATTTACAGCCGGCACCTTAAAGGTCGGCGCTTCCAGCAGGCCCGAACTGGAATTCCCAACTATACAGAGTGCATTTTTCAAGAGGCCAAGATAGTCTTCTCTTTTTAAATTGGCATACATATGATATTCACCCTTGCGAAATTCATTGATAGCCAACTTAACCCCTTTAGAACCAGCGTCATTATTAGGCAATATTATAATCTTTGGATATTCAAATTTATTTAATGCCTTAATAAAAACTTCAGCCTGCATTTCGGCTTTATCTGCTTCTTCAGTAACCGGATGCATCACACCTAATATATATCCCCGCCGCAGATTCACGCAAAGTTTATTTTCAATCTCCCCAATCGGCGTAAATTGCGCACTCACCATTTCATCGATCTGGGGCGCTCCGACATTATATACCCGGAAGTCCTCTTCTCCCAGTTTAATAAGTCTGTCCGCCGCATCCTTATTGGACGCGAAATGAAGATGAACGAGCTTTCCAATGGCATGCCTGGTCATGCCATCAATATTTCCCGATAATTCCCCCGCCTGTATATGCGCAACCGGTGTATAAGTATATGCACCGGCAATTGCCCCCATAAGCTGTTCCCCACGATCACCGGCCAGAAGAATCCAATCGGGCTTCTCCGTCTCTATAATATCGGGAAGCGAATTCAAAAAAATTCCTAAAGATTTTGCCTGTGTAACATGGCTGTACCCGTCCAAAGACATATGAATCTTATAATGAATTTTGAATCCATCATTTTCTATTTCCTTATAAGAGTTTCCATAGGATGGCAATAAATGCATATTCGTCACCACCAATATATACTGCACATCGTCTCTTTCATTCATCAGACGAAGTATAGGCCTTATATATCCCCACTCACCTCTTGAGCCGGTTATAAACATTATTTTCTTCATAACTGCTTTACTATTACTCCAATTCTTCCCATTTAATGAGAGTATTACATGCGATATCCGATTTTGCACGTTTTCCAACTACTTCATTCATTCTATGGGATGGAATTCCAGTCCCTGGTCTTTTAGACCATATCATATCCTGTGTAATAATTTCTCCCTTCTTTATTTCTTTCAATGATACAATACTGCGAAAAGCCCATTTCCGGATATCCTTCTCTGCTTTATGAACCACTTTTTCATTTCCTGAAGCGAGTTCAATCTTGCGGATACCATCAACAAGTCTGTATAAATCTTCAAAATCAATAGAAACCGTCTGATCAGGCCCCGGCGTCTGCTTGCTTAAAATAACATGCTTTTCAATAATATCCGCTCCCAAAGCAACCGCGGCATAACATGTATACAAATCAGGTGTATGGTCGGAATGTCCTATGACCGCTTGGGGAAAAGCGGCTTTCATCTCTCCTATCACCTTCAGGTTAACATCTTCATATTTTGGCGGATACTCTGACAGGCAATTCGTAAACGCGAACTCCACTCCGGTTTCAGCAAGTACATCATAGGTTCTCTTAATTTCCGCCATAGTTGACATACCTGTAGAAACTATCATTGGCTTTCCCAATTGTGAAATTTTCTGCAAAGTTGGTATATCAGTCATCTCTCCCGACCCGATCTTAAACGCCGGCACACCAATTTCGTTCAATTCATATGCCGCCTTCAGGCTAAAAGGGGTACATAAATATATAATTCCTATTTCTTTGCAGTAATTCATAAGTTCAACATGCTGATCCAAAGTCAAAGCATGCTGTTTAAGAAAATCATATAAGGGAATGTCAAAATTCGAAGACATTGGCACATCCTTCAGCATCTCCTCATCCGGCAGATGATGCTGAAATTTAATACAATCTGCACCTGCCAGTTTTGCCAGCCTGCACATTTCTCTGGCTGTCTCCATATTTCCCATATGGTTGTCACAGCCTTCTGCAATAATAAAAGTTTTCTTACCATCCCCAATAGCCACATTATCTATAGTAATTGTATTCATCCCTCAATTTCCTCTCTTTCCTGAAGAAGCAGACTTTCTGCCAACATAATATCCGAAAGTTCATTAATATCTACACCCTCAGAAGCATCAATCACATAGCCGTTAACCTTTTTTCCAAGTACCGAATTGCATTCTATCAGACTTTCCTTTTTAGTAATATAAATGGCGCTGTTTTCGACAAATAAAGGCGCCCTCTCCTGCCTTCTTCTGGGAGCATCAGGAAATAATCTTCCATAACTTCCATCCTCTTTTTTAACCCAAAAATCGCTCCTGTCTTCCGACAATGTCAAAATTGCATCAAATTCTTCCGCACCTTTCTCATAGGCCGCCATAAACTCCTGCACAGTACGGCTTTTTCTTAACGGCGATGTCGGTTGAAGCGTAACAACGGCATCATAATCCTTACCATACATCTCCTTCATATATGCAAGCGCATGTATGAGCGCGGCCTCTGTTTTGGCCGTATCGTTTGAGATGTCATCCGGCCTCTTTATAACCGTTACAAATTCATACTTTTCTGCCACAGAGGCGATTTTATCATCATCCGTACTGACCACCAGATCTCCTTCAAATTTCACTTCTTTCATACAATCAATTGCATATTCCAGGAGAGGCTTTCCCGCCACTTTATAAATATTTTTATAAGGAATCCCTTTGGAACCTCCCCTTGCCGGTATAACCACTAAATAACGCACTTTTCTTCTCCTTTAATTTCTGCTTGTCAGTTCTTCATATTTTCTGCTTCTGGCCTTTCCATCACTGATTTCATATATCTCATCACAGTCTTTTATTGTAGTTAAACGATGGGCAATAATAATTATAGTTTTATACCCTTGGAGGGCATGGATCGATTCCATAACAGCTAATTCCGTTTCATTGTCAAGCGCCGCGGTAGCTTCATCAAAAATTATAATGTCCGGATTTTCATATAATGCCCTGGCTATTGCAATTCTCTGCCGCTGTCCTCCTGAAAAGCGGACGCCTCTGTCCCCAACAAACGTATCCAGCCCCTGATTCAGATTTTTGACAAATTGTTTTAACTGTGCCTGTTCCAAGGCATCCCAAACCTTATCATCATCAATATCGGAACCCTCTATTCCAAAGGCCACATTGTTTCTAATTGTATCATCTGTCAGATACACAGTCTGCGGAACATATCCCATAATTTTTCCCAGCTGTTTGCCCATATGGTAAATATCATTCCCGTCAATCAAAACTTTCCCCTCCTGCGGTTCCAATAATCCCAGAATTATATCCGCCAATGTAGTTTTTCCTGCCCCGGATTGTCCGACAAATGCAACTGAAGTTCCTTTCTTTATGGTGAGATTAAGATTATGAATGACATATACATCTGAATTCTTATAGTGCCAGGATATATTTTCAATATCAATTCCATTTTTTAATATTATTCGATCCGATTCGGCTCCCGTCTCTGATTCTTTGTAGTCCTTTTCCTGATAATCATTAATTCTCTGCAGATTTTCGTACACATGATTTAAAGAAGGCATATAATAAATGGCAGTATTCAAAGCGGAAGAAATCCTTCCCAATGACGGAAGAATTCTAAAGGCTCCCATAGCAAAAGCAGACAGCGCAGGCACCAACTCTACTGCGCTCTGCTCATTTGTAACCAAACGAATGCATACTACCGCTAAAAGCCCTGCAACGCATACTCCTTCAATTATATAGGCGGGGCTTTCAGCGCCAACTGTTTGTTTAATCGCCCCCTTTTGTTTCTCTCTGTTGGCCTCTTCGTAATGCTTAATAAAGAATTCCTGCTTATGCATAACAAGAATTTCTTTTATTCCATGAAGGGCTTGTAGAAGATATTTGCTTGTAATTCCATTATATTTATTAAAATGACGCCCTGCCTCACGCATCTGAACCCTAAAATAACCATAAATAAGAAGCAGGCATAATAATGCCATAATCACCATGGCTAATGCAATCACCCAGTCTGTAAGCATAATATAAGCCACTATCATAAATATCGTCAGGCTATCAACCAAAACTCTGAGCATCTGATAAATAACCGTATCTACTCCCGAAACATCAGCTCCTATGTTGCGTGATAAATCAGCAGTATTATGGTTAAGAAAAAATTCATATCCTCTTTTCATATAAGTAGACATCATTTTCGTTGACAGTTCTCTGGAAACCTTGCAGCTGAACTTAATTCTGATCCAAGATAAAAAAATAAAATATAAATTTTTTATTAAAAATAATATAATAACTCCAACTGTAATCAAAATAACTAATTGTGAGGATTCTATATATTCCAATCCAAATGATTTTAAAACCAGTTGTATCCATTTATTCTCCATTAATTTATCCGGATCCATAAAAGCCTGCACAAGGGGCAGAATAATCCCGACACCCAATACCTCCAGGAAAGCTCCCAGCAGGCTGCATACAAATACAATTCCTCCATACAGCTTCTGTTCTTTGCTTAAAATATATAACAGCTTTTGCAGTTCTTTCTTTAACTTCAGTAATAAATTCAATGAATTCTCTCCTGACAATTGTTATTATTGAGACTTTTTTATATTGTAATTATAGTCTAATATATAATGTTTGTATATTGATTTTTTTAAATTCTATCCTGACTACCCGCTAAAAAGTCACGCAAAATTAACGGCAGTTCATCTGTCGCTTCTTTTTCCCCAAAAGATTGTTCATACATTGCCTTTAGAAGTATTCTGAGTTCTTTGTGGGTTGTTTTTTTCCTATTTTTCATAATATCAGTAATTGCCTTCTGACATTGCTCATATGTCCGAACATGATATGACAGTGGCGCCAGGTTCTTATGTGAGTACCCAAAAACAATAGCGGGAATTCCATAAAATTGAGCTTCCCAGCACACTGTTCCCGTAAGGGATGAAACAGCAAATGCCTTTCGGATCAGATCGTATGTGTTACATTCCGTTTTTATTATTCTTACATTGTGAATACGTTTTATATCCTGATAGTATTCCTTGCTTCTCAACGGCGCCAACTGCTCCGGATGCACTTTTACATACACTTTCATCTGTGATGGTATGCTTCTTGCCAGTAAATGAATTGCAAACATTTGATCCGTGTACTCTCTTCCGCCCAGCGGGTTAGACGATGCCTCCGGCTGATAATGTAATGCAAAATAAATATATTTCTCATCCTTTACCGGCATCTCAGCTATGCTTTCATAAAACCGGTTAAGTTCTATTGTTCTTTTCCAAACCGGCCTTGCATATGACCACCGCTTAACCGTAAGAAAAGTAGTTCTAACAAAATCAGGAATTCTTTTAATGCACTCCAATATGAACTGCAGGCACATTTTGTAATCATAAACAGCATAAATTTGGCCCGCCACCCCTTTCCACCCCTTAAATATATTAGTCACCCCAAACCTTATCTCAAAACGTTGTTTCAGAGGATTCCCCTCCATATACCATGGTTTCATTTTCTCCGGCTCAAGTGAGGACCATTTTCCATAGAGTTTTTCCGCCTCGTCATCCAGTGGGATTTCTTCTGAGCCCTTATATTTTTCCACTAAGGCTTCATAAACTTCTTTCAGTCCGTCCTCTGGATGCATAAAATCACTTAAGGCATAATAACGCCGTGGCAACGTTGAATTATAAATCATTCTAATCCCAATATTCTTCATTTTACTTAAATGATAGATAATACTGTCATATCCCTCATGCGGCAAGCACGCAAAAAAAACATGCGTAATCTGTTCTTTTTCTAAAAGGTTGTTCCAAAAAAACAGATTATGCATATATATCATGTAGTGAGTTTCATAAGATCCTGATATGTGAAAAGCATGGTATTCCTCAAAACGTCTTTGCTGGTTCAATATTTCAAAAATATGAGGCGCCATATGACTGAAAACAATGTCATCCAAGGGGATACAGCTTGACATATCAATATCCGTTTCCGCATAGTTGCCTTTTGCCGCATCTTCACGGTAAATGCACCTGCCCAACGGCTCAAAAATATAAGCATCAGACTTTTCATGCACTAATAGAACAGCCTTATCGGCCAGTTCTTCTTTAAGTGTTTTATTGATTATTTTTTCGTTTAAGAAGTTTCTGGTTGCTCCCACGAATAAAATATTCTTCATTTGCCCATTCCTCATATATTATAAATATCCGTTTTGTAAATAGCATTGTTTTCCTTAACCCAATCAATTGTCTTTTGAAGCCCTTCCTTCAAGGAATACTGTGGACGCCACCCGGTCAATCGCTTTATTTTCTCATTACTTCCCAGGAGACGATTCACTTCACTTTTTTCAGGTCTCAACCTTTCTTCCTCACATATTATTCTGGCATCAGGATTAATTTGGCTGATTATTTCCGATGCAAGTTCACCAATAGAAATTTCATTCTGCGTTGCGATATTAATTTCCTCACCTATTGTCCTGTCTGATTCCGCAATTGAAATAAACCCGGCAACGGTATCTTTAACATAGTTGAAATCCCGCGTCGGACTAAGCGCTCCTAACTTAATTTCTTTTTTTCCTGCCAAAAGCTGTGATATAATAGTAGGTATAACTGCCCTTGCGGATTGTCTTGGGCCATAGGTATTAAACGGACGAACAATCGATATTGGTGTTTCGAAACTTCTGTAAAAGCTTTCCGCCAATCGATCCGCCCCTATTTTTGTTGCAGAATAAGGAGACTGCCCTTGATATGGATGCTTTTCATCAATAGGTACATATTGAGCTGTACCATAAACCTCAGATGTAGATGTTATCAGTACCTTTGAGGTATCGTAATCCCGTGCAGCCTGTAAAACATTTAAAGTTCCTTTAATGTTTGTATCTACATAAGAATCTGGTGAATGAAAACTAAATGGGATAGCAATCAATGCCGCAAGGTGAAAAATTTCTTCCACCCCTTTTACAGCCATTCTCACTCCATTAGGATCTCTTATATCACCGCTGAAAATTTCTACGCTTTTCAGAATTTCTGCTGGCATCATATCAAGCCACCCCCATGTTCCAAAAGAATTATAATAAGTAAAGGCTCTTACTTCATATCCCTTTTTTACCAATTCTTCCGTTAAATGGCTACCTATAAAACCATCAGCCCCTGTTACTAAAACTTTCATTATTTCACTCCTTTTATAAAATTCCTAATTTCTGTTTCATCTTTTCCATCTCATCAAATTGACCCATATCCATCCAACTGTCATCATCAATTATATAAGCGCCGATTTTTTCTTTATTATTTATACAATTCTCTATTATATCAGTTATATGAATAAACTTATTTGAAGGTATACTTCCTAATAAATCAGCTTCTATAACATAAAAACCTGTATTTACAAGATACATATTTGATGGTTTTTCTGTTAAGCTGATAACATGATTAGAATCATTAATATCAACCGTTCCATATGGAATACTAAAATTTTTCTTTGCACAAATCATAGTAATCAAATTTTTGTTGTTATGATGGTACTGCAGGACAGCCTGGTAGTCAGCATCAATTAAGATATCACAATTCGACATGAAAAAAGTCCCGGAAAGCTCTCCCTCCAATAATTTCAAGCCTCCTCCTGTTCCCATATATGTCATTTCGTCAATGAATTTAATTATATTTCTATATGTCCCATCCTGGAAATAAGCTTTAATAAAATTCTTTTTATAATTGACTATCATATATATATCTGAACATCCATAACATATAAACCTGTCCACAATATGTTCCGTTATCGTCTTGTCTCCAATTGGTATTAAAGGCTTAGGCAAAATATCTGTAAACGGTTTAAGTCTAGTGCCCTTCCCTCCCGCCATAATAACCAAAGGGATTCTAAGTTCAGCATTATTTTCAAGGCATTCAACTACATTTCCTCCCGAAAAATAAATTTTAACAATCTCGCCTTCTCTGCTTAGAACAGGTATCGCCGAAATCGATTTTTCATTTAATATCTGCGCCGCCCGCTTTTCATCCTTTATTTCCAGCCACACCATGTTGCGGTTAGCTATTTTAACAATGGGCGCAGATAACTCTCCCTTTTGCAGAATATACCGCCTGATATCTCCATCCGTCACCACCCCTACCAGCTTTTTCTCTTCACAAATAAACACAATACCTCTAGCATTATTGTTGATGGCTTCCATTGCCTGGAAAATTGTAATATCCTGAGTGACCAAGAAATCGCCAATCCCTCTCTTTATCTCCATCTATTAATTCCCACCCATAATTTCATTTAATTTATTTAATATGTTTTGTAATCCATTATTTTTCCAGAATTTCTCTCCTGTCCATATATTTTCATCCTGATTTGCTTCGATGAATTCCGCCAGCTCAACCGCATCATCGAAATAATGAGCCATTCCGCTGGAGCAGAGATCACTAATTTCTTTTGATACACAATAGTTCAGAATATACGTCTGCAGTGAAAAATATAATCCCTCAAAAACTGCTGTTGTATTAAAACCGCTTACCTGCGCATCACTTATAGCATATAAACTATACAAACTGATTCGGTTATGATCGATAATCTCTATATTTGATTCTTGAAGTGATGGATAAAGTTCTTTCCAAACCGAATATTCGCCCGGATGAAGTTTAAATATGATATGATACTTGTTACTATCCAATAACTTATCCAACTCCAGCGCAATCTTAGAAAGTTTTTTTCCAATTGGACCAGATGAAAGGAACAGAATATTTCTTTTTTGCTTAATTTCATCTTTTTCCAATAAAACTTTTTTTGCCATGTTTTCTAAATACGGATATCCTACAGAAACTCTAAACTCTTCCTCAATCGGAAATTCAGCTTTATTTTTCCAATAATCAGAAAACAAAAATACATATGCGGGAAATTGCTTTATTTTATAACCGCCTGGATAATTATAGGCAATATGTTCTTTTCCTATTGTCCCATGCTGTAATTCAACTGTAGTTATTTTCATTTCGTTGGCAATCTCGTTTATTACCATACATTTTCTATTATAAGAAACAACTTCTAAGATAACTTTAGGTTGTAATGTATTTATAATTCTTCTATAATAACGTGATTCAGCCTTATACATATAATAGCCAAATATCAAGCTGTTCTCAAACTCTTTTTCATTAATTTCAACCCCATATATTTTATTCAGTTCTATTAATGGCCGGCTTATTATTTGAAGCATCTTTTCTTTATTTTTAGTATATGTCTTATTACAAAAAAACTTCCCAAAAACACAATTCAAATAACTATAAAGATCAAGAATATCCGTATATACCAAATTCTTAGTTTTAGCCGGTTTATAATGAATATTTTGATATGGCTCTTCAAGGACAACTGCATCAGGCATATTTTCCACAATATCGTCCGTATAAATACATTCATATAAACCATCCAATAATACGCGCCTTGGATGATTTAATACCAGCAAGTCACAATTTCCATTGGGCAGCTTACCATTTAAAATAATATTTTTAAATTTCCCCCAATTGATTTTTACATGCTCCCCTTTGCTTATTTTTCTCTGTCCCTGTGATGCTCCTAGATGTCCTATTTTTTGTTCGAAATGCCATGCTATCTCAGCTCTCGCATATATCCAAAAATAGTATCCATCGATATTTATATTCAATAAATCATACTTTTTTTCTACTTCATTAAAAGGCTCCAAGTCCATAATATCACTTTTCTCCTGTTTATAATCTCGATTCTTTCCAGATAGGAGTTTTCAGCACCCACTTCCCATATTCGTTTTTCACAAATAACTCTCTATTATAAAAGCGATCCACCACAGACCAAAACTCCGTTTCACTATATCCGCAGAACTCACAAAAATCTCTTACACATAACGGATCTAATTCTCCGTCACATTCTTTTACAATTTGAATTGCTTCGTCCCTGCTCATCAAGCCATATCTTATAAACCTTGCCGTATAATCAGTTGCAGATGCATGGCCAAATTTGGGATACTTCATCCACGAATGAACTAAATACGCCCTTGAATCAACTTGATCAAAATTCTCTGCATGATGCGTTCTTTTCCATTCATGTGTTAAATCATGAAAACCTCTTGACTTGGCAAAATTATAGTTACTTAAACTGTTCCAGGGAGTAAAATAGCTAAGGTAAAAGGGATCTAACTTGTCTAACTCGCATGGCGCCGGGGCTTGAGTCAGTGAAATGTCATTTTTTGTAATACCATAACTTAATAATTCGTCTAACGGAAAATCTGCTGCAACTCCATTTTTAATCTGTTCCTTTGCGGAATAGCTTTCTTTCCCCCAGTCTCCACCATATTCATAACTCACATTTTCTCCATAGCATAAAAAAGGAGTGTTGAATTTTAATGCCATATGCAAAGGATACGTATAAATAAGCCTGTCAATATACCAAGTTGGTTTCCCATATTTTTCAAAAAACGCTCTCATTAATTTCTTTTGTACTTTAATATCAGGCTTACAGCTTATAATTGTGCATCCAAACTCCTCACTGATATTTTTTAAATTATGTATACCAGCCTCAGTCATTGGAAAGTTATCTTCAACACAAAATAATATAGGATTCATTCCCATCACTTCTTTTAATATATGAACCTGATAATGACTATCTTTTCCTCCCGACACAGCGATTGCGCAATCGTATTCTCCAGGCCCATTTATTCCTCTGTATTTATCACAAATCTTTTCAAATTCTTCCCACCTTTGGTTCCAATCAATTTCCGTTCTCTTTTCATAATGCGTACAAGCGCTACAGATTCCCTCTTTATTGAAAGTAATTCCCGGTCTGGTATCAGGCATAGTACAATTTACACAATATCTCATGCTTTTACTCCTCAAAGTTTTTATTTACACTGTTGAATTGTTTTTTAAATAATCCAATTATATCATTCGATTTTCAGCTTGTCACGTCCAATCAAAACGGAATACAGATAGCTTCTTAAAAGCAGCAAGCCTCCATTTTTCTTTATTAATGAAACTGAGTCATTACCTTAATCATTCTAACCACTGTAATTCCTAATGCATGCTTTACATGATTTTCTTTCAGCGCCTTTACACCTTCCTTAAACGACACCCAATATGCTCTCGCTCCATTGCTGCTAGTTCCTCCATAAAACATGGACACTAATTCTTCGGGAATATAAGCCAATCGGATTTTCCCATCCTTTAAAATTCTTACCATAAATTCATAATCTGCGGCGCAGCAATAATCTTCTTTGAATTCTCCAAACTCTTCGTATACTTCACGCTTTAGATACAGCGTTGGATGCCCGGGAAGCCATCCCTTCCGAATATCCCCTTCTCCCATCTTCCATCGCCTGATAATATTTCCTTTTTCATCTCTATATACCAAATCAGAATGCACCCCTTGCGCACCACTCTCCTGTATGGCCTTCATATACTGTTCCACCGCTGTCTCAACAAGAAATTCGTCATTAAAAAAAACAATTACATCTCCATGAGACAGATGCAACCCCTTATTCATTGCATTATAAATACCGGAATCTTTTTCAGATATCCACTTCAAATTTTTATTTTCGAGCGCACACTGTTCTATTACTTCTCTGGTGCCATCCGTAGAAGCCCCGTCAACTACAACAATCTCAATACAAGGATAGGACTGCCGACATATACTTTTATATGTTTTCAAAAAATTTTCTTTAGAATTATATGTCGCTAATATTATGGATACGCATAGCATATCAATCTCCTCGTTCGCTTTTCCGTCATATGATTTATCATTTTATATATATATCTATGCTTCCAGATTTAACTCTTTTATAATTTGCTCCATGAACCACTATGTTTTCTGCGCCGCTCATGCCGGAGGATACAAGAATACACTCCGGTTTAAATTCCACGTTTTCATATTTAAATGATGAATTCTCTATACGAACATGCTCAATACGCTTAACTTCTTCCGGCATTACTTTCCATAAAGGGTACTCATACGTATCGCCTCCTAATATCAGTCCTATATTTTGAAATCCTTCCTGTTCTATAAAACTGGCGGCATCTATATAATCGCTCATTTTATCCCCGTTATAAACGAAATAACCATTCGGCCTGTCTCCCTGCGTTTCAATAATCTTTAAATGGTACGGAATCATAAACGCCAATTCCGATAAACACAGACAGCATATAACCGTCACCATTACATTTTTATATACACCCTGCTTGTAATTTAATTCAAAATCCTGGATACATATTGCAACCATAGGGCACAAAAGAGCCAGATAAGGCAGCATATACCTGGATACAAAGGGCTCCCATCTAATCAATATACATATAAGAATATATAAAAGTATTACTGCATACGTATAATTTCTCTGTATCTGTCCAATCTTTTTTCTCCTATACAAAAACCAGGCAAAGCAAAATACCGCAATGAATAAAATAACAGGATTGATGGCAGTATCATGTCCATATGTTCCAGCCGCATGCAGGAAAAAATTTCTGCCGTCCTCTGAAATGGTTGGATTATCAATTTCAACTCTCAAAAAGCCTGCTAACCGGTAAACAATTGCCGCCAGCCAATGATCACTGTTGGGCAAATATATATTAGGCAGGTTGAACATCCAGTTTTTCAGTCCGTTTATACACAAATATATCGGATTTAATGTTCCTACCAGCTGTCTCGCTCCTGTGCCTTGATCCAGTGGTTTCCCAAAAGTTACCATATTTCTAATTAGCTCCGGCGCCAGTAATATTAAAATAACAGGAACCACAATTCCCAACAATTTTGTAATTGTTAATAGCGAGTCCTTCCTGATGCAGCAAATCCCCAGCAAAAACAAAGTTAAAAAAAGCATTCCTATGGAAACAGAAGGTTTTGCTAAAAAACCAAAGCCTACACAGCATGCCATTATGCAGCACTTTGTTATTACTTCTTTAGTAAAACAAATTTTTTCCTCCCTTTTCCAGAAGTCTATTATAATAAACGCAAAAATCAAAAGCCACATTCCGGCGAAATGATCTACCTGCGTGGTTAACGCTTCCCCAAAAGCAATCGGCATAGAACAGAAAAGCAAAACCGCCGCCTTGCTATATTTCTTCTGACAGCTCAATTTTACAGCCATCTCATAAATGAGCCAGGCATTTGTAAAAAAGGAACAGGTTTGAAGAAAATTTAAAAATATATCTTTTTCCCCCGAAAGAATAAATACATGAAGATTAATAAATTCAGCTAAAACGGGGCTGGAAATTTGCCTGAGAATGTTAGTTCCATAATGACTAATCGATTGATTTTGTACCCAATGCTCTATACGTGGCAAATGGTAGGTCATTGAATCCCAATTATACGGTACTGTAAAAAAAGCAAGAACAGAAATAAACATAAATAATACACAAAAGAATATATTATGCTTTAACAGGGCGCCTGCCCTGCTCAGCAGTAATTTTAATTTTGAAAACGAGTGTTTACTCCAACTGAACTCATGGTTTCGAAACAAAATTACCAAACTGACAATGTTGATGATTCCCCAAAATAATATTATCGAATAAATATTCAATATTTTAAAAACAGAGGCTGTTTCCACCTGAAAAAATAATAGAATATTCCATATAATCAGTGCTCTGATCCATGCGTTTATCCATTTCCTTTCTGAGTGCTTATTAACTAGCAGCAATAAAAAAAATGCGATACCCATTGGGTTTTCTCCTTTTTCCAGCAGTCTTATCTACATTCAAAGCCGAAGCAGTTATTTACATCAGTTTCCAAATACTTCCTCCAAATTAATTACATATTTTCTATAATTCTTTAAAGAGTATAGCTGTAAATATACTTGAATCATCTTTTGCGTAAACCTGCTTACATCTTTCCTTCTTGTTTCATCATAATATGCTTTCATATCATCGGATTTTTGCCCCTTATGGATCCTAAAAGATGCCAAGTTGCAATGTACCGTATATAACCGCGTATAATTTGCGAAGTTCTTCCAAAGATAATAATCACCGGCCAGTTTTTGCCTAACATCTATGCCCCCTGCCTTTTGATAGAGACTGTTCGTCCAGAAGCAGGACTCCTGCTGAATAAAACACATCCTTTTGCCGTCATAAACTCCCTTTTTTATCATTTCCGTATTAAATACAACAGGTAAATTAGGCAGCTGATAAGTAATTCTGTTTTCTCCATATGCTTTTGTATTCGACGGAATCCCAGTCAGCCAGTCTATGTGTGTTTTTTGGAATATCTTTGATACCACCGCCAATGTCCATGGAAAATAAAAATCATCCGAATTCAACCATGAGAAAATATCTCCTGTCGCCATTTTAAAACCTTTGGCAATTGCATCATACATTCCGCCGTCCGGCTCGGATATCCATTTTAACGGATATGTATTCTCATATTTTTTTATAATACTCAATGTCTCATCCGTCGAGCCGCCATCTACAATTATATGCTCAAACATTTCATATTTTTGATCTTTAATAGAAAGGATACACTCCTCTAAATATTTTTCACTGTTATATGTGGGGGTTACTATTGATATCTTAGGATTTGTTTTCATTTTTTCCTTTTTAAGCTTTTCATTTTTCTGGTTTTAAGTTTCTCTGCCGGCTGAAGAGCTTCCATGGCAGCCTGTCTGATATAATTGCACCATCTTTTCAGCAAATTGCCGGACATCATATTTTTCAGCTGTTATTCTAACCCTTTTTCTCTCCAATTTCATGCTCTCGATTTTTTTTATTCCCTCAATATAATCTGATGGCTTATGACTGCCAAGAACTATCCCATTATCCTCGCATACCAATTCCTTTACTGCACTGGTATCCAACACCATTACCGGCGTCCCACAGGCTATCGCCTCCACCGTAACCAGTGAAAATGATTCTTCCACTGAGGGGTTTATAAAAATATGCGCTGACGAATATAATTCCGCCAGCTCCTGAACATTGCCTGTATGTCCAATCCCTTTCACAGTTTCGGGCAGTTCTTTGATTTGCCGCTTTGTTAAGCCTATTAATACTATCTGATATTCCTCCGAAATTTCTTTCGATAAATATAGAAAATCATCCAGCCCCTTACGCCTTTCCCATACTCCTGCAACACCGAGTAATATTTTTTTTTCTCCCGAAACTCCATATTTGCGCAAAACTCTTCTGTCCGGTTTATATGAAAATGCTTCAAGATCTATTCCATTGTGTACTACCTTTATTGGAAATTTATTAAAAAAGGAACGACGGGCCAGGTCAGCCATCCATTCCGAAGGCACAATAACAGTCAAATTTTTTAATCCACAAAACATTTTTTTCTTTTTTCTGTAATTCATTTTTGAGGCATCAAAGAAAAGGCTGATCGGATATTCCGATTTATTGGGGCAGTGACCGCACTCTTTTAACCACTTATAACATTTTTTATCTGTAAAATAAGGACAATGTCCGGTAAATGGCCAGCAGTCATGAAATGTCCAAAAAATTCTTCCTTTAAACTCATTATTTAAGTAATCAAACAATACAGGCAAATTCAAATAATAACCATGTAAATTATGCAAATGTATGATATCCGGCTTTTCTTCTTTTAAACGCTTGACCAGCTTACGTGTTGAAAAATAAGAGCCATACCCCTGTCTGTCAAAAATAGTATTAATCATGACATGACTCCAAAAAGACAATACATTACCAAATTTTTCACATGGTACATCCTGAAAGGGAGCCCTTCTCCCCACAAAAGAAAGTGTTTCATATCCTGCTTTCTCAGCCTGCCTTTGGATATCGCCCATAATTTTTCCAGTACTCGTATTACAAACCGTATTTATCTGAATAACCTTCAAATTTTCCAATCCTCACACTTGCCTCAATATTCTTTATCTTCCAAATCCTGTATTCTCTTTTTAAGAATAGCAATTTCCTGAACCAGAATTCTTATTCTATTACTCTGTCTTGAAACTATGGATGTTAAAGACATAGATATTATCAAAAGAAATGCTATAAATAAAATAAAAAGGCCATTCATCGTCCCCACAATTCCAAGTGGATTCAATAAAAAGGTCAGCAATTTAGGAAAAATAACCATAAGAAGCATGGCAACCCCGCAAAAAATCCAGATTAGCGTATATTTTAATTCAATTGCCTTATATTTTAGAAATAGTAAAATAACTGTAAAATAAAGTACAAGCCCAACTCCTAAAGTGATTCTGAGCATTATCGGCAACATCGCCTTACCTCCTGATCCCAAAACTAATCCTGCAGATTATAATTGCCAAAGAGACTTTTATCATATAATAGATTGAACGGAGACTGTTAATTGAACTATTACCGCTTTCCCTCTCTCTCATTACTACCGGAAGCTCCATTATTTTTCCGCCATTCATCACCGCCGAAATTATAGCCTCAGGTTCCGGATAATCTGCTGGATAGTATCTGGCATAAATTTCTATAAATCTTCTGCCAACTGCCCTAAAACCGCTTGTAACATCATGTATCTTTAACCCAGTGCATATTTTAATAAGAAAGCTGAGAAAGCTAATACCTATCCGCCTTGTTAATGTGGACTGGAAGCCTTCTTTGTTTAAAAACCTTGATCCAATCGCTATGTCAGCCTTACCCTCTATTAATGGCTGAACTAAATCGCCTAAAAAAGAAACATCATGCTGCCCATCTCCATCTATCTGCACAGCTATATCGTATCCATTTTCTCTCGCATACCTATAGCCGGTCTGTACAGCTCCGCCAATCCCCAGATTAATAGGCAAATCCACATAATGTATCTTATTTTCCATACATATTTTAGAGGTTTCATCCACTGAGCCATCATTTATAACTAAATAATCAAATTCAGGCCATTTCAAAGAAATTTCTCTTGTTACAGTTATAATATTATCCGCTTCATTGTAGGCCGGAATTATAATCAAAACTTTTACCTTTTTATCCATTAAAAATGCTTAACTCCTCTGCCAAAATCGGTTCAGCTTACATAATCCCGATGTTTAACACAATTTTAGACTGTGTGTGCAGCATTGTCAAGAAAAATGCAGTATATTAGGGCATTCTCAGTTACTCTCAGCCTACCATATGAGTAGAAAGTAAAAAATCATAGTTAAAGCGCTGAAAATCAGTAGTATACAGAAAGAGGCTTATCCACTGGAAATGAGAAAAATAGGTGTTTTGAGGAAAAGTGTGGAACACAATACAAACATGTGGATAAGTTTTTATATATATCAGATTTTTAAGCTGTGTGAAAAACATCTTACTATCTTTTCCCTTTTTTTACGGACTTATCCACAGCCATTTTGACGAAAGCTTTATCCGCCCTAATTCGCTTTTCTTTTATATTTCCTATATAATAAAACAAGGAAATAAAAGAATGGGGCGCGCAGAGTGGGATCAAAATCGAATTATGGAAAGGGGCTATACGATCAGCTGCAGGAGGTAATGGTGCGTCTTGACAGCGTTGAAAAAGCGAATAAAGAAGAAACAATCCAATTAAAAGAGGATCTTTCCGCCCTAAAAAAAGAAACCTGGAATTACGGGAGGAAAACCAGCTGCTGCGCAATGATAACACACGGCTTAAAAGTATAATCAACCATGACAGTTCCAATACCTCTGCCCCTCCATCAAGCGATTCAAAAGGCGGGAAAGCCGCAAATACCTATAATGGCCGGAAAAAACAAAAAATAAATCCGGCGGCCAGAAAGGGCATAAAGGGACAACACTTACCAAAGCGGATGCAGAGGAAAAATCAAAAGCGGACAATACCGCCATACGTTTCTGGAAATTGGAGATCTCCAAAGCAGGAAGTACCTTACTAAGTATGTTCTGGATGTAGAAGTAACGCCGGTTATTACGGAAGTGCGTTTCCATGCGGATGAACAGGGAAAATACCAGAATCCCAGGGAACATCACAGCGATGTCACTTATGGGGAGTAAATCAAGGGGATAGCGGTGGCGCTGTATAGTGAAGGTGTCATGTCCAATAGCCGGATCGCTGTTTTCCTGAATGCCATCGTGAATCGGGAGCTGAGGCTTTCCGAAGGGAGTATTTTCGGCTTCTGCAAAAAGTTTGCAAAGAGAGTGGTACCAGAAATTGCCCGCCTGGAAGCCGGGCTTTTGAACCAATCGGCAGCAGCAACGGATCCAACCGTAGTAACGGTAAATGGGAAGCAGAATTATATTCGAAACTTCAGTGCGGAAGATACAATTGTGTATGAAGCTATGGAAAAGAAAAGTATTCCGGCGTTGAAGGAGGTCGTCTTTTTAAAAAGATACACCGGAATCCTGGTCCATGATCACGAAACGGCACTGTACCATTTTGGAATAGGCCATGCGAATGCAATGTCCATCTGCTGCGGTATCTGCGAAAAAACATGGAAGAAAGTGGTAATGAGCGGTCAGGAAAGATGGCAGGGCTGCTATGTGAGATGAATGAGGAGAAAAAAAGCTATTAAACAGAATGGAAAAATACAAGAAAAACCATCTGCTGTTTCTGAAAAATTTCGCAATCCCCTATGATGACAATATGAGCGAGAGGTCTTTGAGAAAGGTGAATAGCCGTCAAAAGATGGCGGGTAAGTTCTTGAAAGCCAGTGGGGCAAAGATGTTCTGTAAAATACTGAGTATAATAGAGACCCCAAAAAAGGAAAATGCCACTGATGTAAAAAATCAAAATAATATTTAGCACAAAGACACCGGCTCTTTTTAGCCGGTGTTATTTTAATACGTGATGTCAAAGGTTGAGTAGTAACCATTCTCGAGAAATTTGGCTGCTGTCTGTTCAAACGATATCTGACTTTATTCCCACTGACTGCTCAGCCAGCAAGAACAATCTCTTTCACAAAAGATACCTTATAGCTCAGGAATAAGTAACTGTAAAGAACAGGTAGGCATATTACTATAGGATAAACATACCTTATAATACAGGTAGGCCCCAACAGTAACGATAAATGATAGAGAAAAAGAATCAATATCGGAACAACAATGCGGTAACTTTTTAAATATAGGCCAATTATAATGTACAAAACCATCGCCCAGCCATAAAAAGCCGGTGAAAACAGCAATGAAAGGACAGGAATATCCTGATATTTATTGTCTGAAAACAATTTTTCGAGTATATGTTCCAGCTCAGGAAAGCCGCTGTTATGCTCTACTTCATATCCCTTTGGCATTACTTTATAGTTAGTCAGCATATATCCAAGCCTACTGTCCATCCCGCTCCCATATATTTCCGCATTACTTGTATCTTCTATATACCAAAATCCCTGAGTCAAACATGCAAATGCATCCGCATATTCCCGCGGATATTTTATCCCAAGCTTTATATATGTCTTTATAAATTGGAACAGGGAAGCTTTTATTTTATTTTCATCTACATAATTTTTGACCCCATCAGATATATTCGGTGCATAATTATTTATCACATTGGATGGAATATAATAGTATAAATTATCCTTCAAAGATTCCTCCAAATCTCCTTCATGATAATATCCAACCCTCGCCATCTGCTGCAGAGGCACACTCATCATTTCCACAATGCTTCCTTTTGCAGGCTGTAAAAGAATATTCATTCCCCCGTTAATTCCAACCGTTATCAGTACACTGAAAAGAACAAGCTTTATATGTTTCATACCTTTTTTCTTCAGAAACAGCAGTAAAATGGGACAGCATATAATGCAGGCATACACTGCATTATTCCGAAAGAGCATCATTCCCACCAAAGCTCCACCGCCAATCAAAAGCAATTTAGCACTTTTCCATTTATCCCCATCATCGGAGACTTTCATAAAGAACACCACTGCAGTTAAAGAAAATGCGGCAAATAAAATATCCTTTGTTGTGCTGATAGACATCATAGGATATACGGGAAACAGAATATATATGGCGAGAAGAAGAATATAGCCTTTTACTCCGAGCCCTTTTTTTATCATGTAAGTAATTGACCAGGATAACATCAGGGCTGATACCCCCATCTGCAGTATGGAATAAAGTAAAACACCAATATTATTATTTTGCAATAGTTGACCGAGTTTAAAAAAAGTCCCCAATAATATTGTATGAATTAATGGATGGTGTGTGGTATAAGTATTATCAATCACCTGCATCACCTGATTTGACGCATCGTATGCAAAAATTCCAGGGTAATAGGCTAACAATACCGGCAGCCACCCCAGCAACAGTATGATGCAGGTAACGTACATTGGAATTTTCAGGCTGCTTTCCTTACAACTGCTTTGAACTTTCGCATGGGATATAGGAATGGAGAGCAACGCTGTAAGAAAATACGCTAACGCTGCAATCAGAAGAATCTCATATAAGATCCCCAGCATATCCCAGGCTAATATAGAGCCATCCCGGGTGAGATATATTCCCAACACCTCCCCTGCCGAAAACAGAATACACACAAATACAAGAAAATTCTTCTGCCTCCTGCCGAACCGGACTTTTATTTTCTCATATTTACTCACCAGGGAATAAACCCCTGCAAGAAAAAACACACTCCAAATACTATGATTTAAGGCAGAAGCATTAAATGTTTTTTTCAATAAACCAATGAGCAGTACTGCAATTATTATACTGATCACCATGTTTTTTATATGAAAATGATTCATTGTTTTTTCTGCTCTCACATCCAAAATCCAAACCTCCTGAGCCGTCAATACACCGTTAACGGGCATTGTTTATAAAGCAGCCGGTATCTCCCTTATTTTCACAATATCATACCAATTCCATATAATAGGATTGGTAAAAGTGCCAAACCAAATCCAGATATTATTCTGACTCCGATAAGCCATACTGCAGGCCCATCATCTTTTTTCAATAGCGGAAATTCTCTCTTCCATCCGGGAAAATTAAGTACTGCAAATAAGAAAATACAGCAAAAAAAGACAGTGCATCCGGCGCCTATCAAATACCCCTGCATGGCTTCCAAATCAAGCCTCTTCAGCACATTCATCATGGTATATTCTACGAATTCCTCCTTTTCTCCCAAAATTCCGGGCCAGAATGTTCCCGCTGTTAATGAGCTGCCAAAACACCACGGGAATTTAAACATCTGCGCCAAAATCATTCCCCAAGTCATCAATGTATCAAGAACTAAATTGACATATAAATACTTTTTATTTATTCCTATTATCGTTACTATAAAAGGAAGAAGAACCATTATCCAGTATGGATGGGTCATACATGTGATAAACAAATTGGCAAATATTAAAAAACAGACATAGATTCCCCATTTTTTTATCTGATCTTCAGACTCAGGTTTATAGAAATAGCAAATCAGATACAAGATTCCCCAAAAAGCCAATGATAGGTAAATTCTGCTCAATGACGTTTCCCACTCATAGGTCACGGTATAAAGAAAAGCCAAGTTACTAAGTTCTGTTGATTTCAGTATATTGCTAAGATGCAGCGCGGCGCTGGCAGGATCGTCAAATACTGCGCGGCATGGTATGAAAAACCTGAAAAATAATATGGGCAGTATACTGGCAAATACATAGCCGGCAATTTTCAGTATTCTTTTTTCACGCAGCAATACCAAAGGGATAAATATCAATAACGCAAAAAACTTTAATGGTATTGCGAACATAAAGCAAATTGTAAATTTTTTTGTATTTCCTTTAAAATAATAATCCAGCCCGATTATTGCAAAATAAAGAGCCACTATATCATAAGCGCTCATTAAAATTACCGAAGACATAAAAAAGTTGGATGTAATAAACAATATACACACAAGCCAGCATGTCTCTTCAACCATACGAAGTGTCTTGCACAATTTAAAAATGGCAGCAGTAATTAAAATACTTGATAACAGTATAAGCGACTTTCCCCACATTAAGCACAGCGGAGAGCGGAAAACATCTACGCTAAAAAATCTTTCTGCAATCCACAAAGGCAAATTCCAGAGAGCAAATACTATATATATGGGAAAATCATATACCCCCTGCACAGTTTTGGGATATGCAATGGCATTAACAGGAGTTCTTCTGGCGTAAAAATAATTCAATTGCCCATCAAACATACTGTACCAGACATCCATTCCCATTCTCATAGTTTCAATTATATCATTGTAAATAAAGCTGTAAAAGAATACAAGGCTGATAATCAGAAAAAAGCTTCCGCCGATTATAAATTTTTTCCCGTTTTTCTTTTTCCATATGGCACCTATTACATCACTTTTTTTCAGCATCCTCAGATATCTCCTCAAAATTTATCTTTTTTTCCACAATGATCCTTGGCTTTCTACAAACTCTCTCATTAATACTGAGAATATATTCCCCTAATATTCCTATAAAGAATAGCTGCACCGATCCAAGGAAAAAAACCCCAATCATTATTGATGCACTTCCCAGAGGATAGGTGTCCCAAAACAGCAGCTTTCTTATAAAAACATATACCGTATATCCCAGGCATATTATGCCTACAAATACACTCACAAAAGTAGCCAGGCGCATAAGAAGTTTAGTAGAAGAGGTAAGTCCATGCATTGCAAAGTCATAATTTTTCCAGAAATTAAAATTACTTTTTCCTCTTTTAGTTGCCTCCTGCTGATATTTTACAACACACATATCCATTCCGTACTCATTCAGCACAGCTTTGAAAAATGGAGCGGTATCATCGATTTCTTTCAGCACCTCAACAAAAGCCCTGTCATAAAGCCCAAAACCATCTACCATTTCTATTTGGGAAGAATCAGAAAGCATATTTATTATTTTATAATATAGGCGACGCAGCGAGTATTTAATGCGTCCTTCCTTACTTGTTTCTCTCTGCCCCACTATACATTTATAGCCTTCTTCCCATTTTGTGATAAAAGCGGGCAACATTTCAGGCGGATCCTGTAAGTCACCGAACATCATAAACACACAATCCCCTGTTGCATATTGATATGACTGAAATACATTTCTGTGAAAGCCAAAATTTTTAGCATTAAAAACAGCCTTAACACATAAATCTTTTTTACATACACGGATAATCTCATCTCTCGTTTTATCTGTAGAGTAATCATCCACATATATGATTTCATAGTCATATCCCTGCAGTTGTCTTTCAAAAATATTGAGCAGACGTACATATATTTCCTCAATCGTTCTTTCTTCATTAAAACAGGGTATAACAACACTTATTTTTTTCTTACTGTTTTCCATTTTTTCTCCCTAAACTGTGAATGCTCTTACCAACGCAATAAGTCTCCAAAAATCAGCAGCATAATAACAATATTCAGAAATACCATTCCGGTTAAAGCCTGGACAGTAATGTCTTTTTTAATTGAAAACGTCTTATTTTTTACTAACAAGGGCAGGCACACCAGCCACGGAAGAAGATATCTTCCATTTACACCTTCAATAACATTATCCCCAAAATCAATCCACAGTAAAAACATTACTGTCATTATCAGAAACAGTATCCCCGCCCCTGATAGTACCACTAAACATCTTTGCCACCAGTTTATCTCGGGCACGTCCCGTTCCGTCGCACAGACAACTAAATAAATCACCGCTACGGCTGCAATAATTATAGTTGGAATAAAAATATCTGTATGGCGTATTCCCAATGCCGTCCAAAAATAAGAATCTGCATACTCATAAATCGTATTTAAATATATTTTTATCGTTGCTTCTATATTGGTTAAAACCCAACTGACCGTATAGCGGGCAGGCTCCACAATGCTGGCCGCCCCCGCTTCCGCCATCATATTTCCAAATCCTGTTGCCGCTTCTCCGGATACAGGAACTGTGTACGCGAGCTGTTCCTGGATCAAATACCCAAGGCGTTTCCACAATAATGCCAAGACAGAGCCTAATACAATAATTGCTGTTCCCCCCAGCCATTTTTTATTAGTTGCATATTTCTTTGCAGGTATAAAGAAAACAAATATAATCATAGGGATATAAATTGCTTTAACCGGCATCACTAAAACAGCAAGGCCTGTTAAAAGCATTACCCGCTTCCAATTCATACACTTTTCATCATATGCATATTTCATACATAATGCAAAAAACAAAGAAACCAACACAAGGCTGAAACAGTCATATGTATAGGTGCCTACTAACGCGCTGGTCATTGGTATAATAGAAAAAAGCAAATAACTTAGTTTTCCAAAGGGCATAAGACGGATTCCCAGTGAAAGTATAAATGAGGCAAACAAAAGGTTGCCCAAACGTCCCAATATCAAAATCCATTGTGGATTCAAACCTGCCAATCGTCCAAGAGCTATTCCCAAACCGGGAAGCAGATAGGTATAAGGAGGATATCCATCTCTGGATATCTGCCTGTATTGAAACTCCACCGGAGTATTGTTATACTCACGATCAAAAAGATGATCATAAAAACTGAACATTGTCTGCCGTATCTGTACATAGCGGATATTATTCAGATCTTCAGGCACCATTATAACATTGGGATCTTCATTTTCCGTTCCAAGGAAAGTATCCGAAACAGCATATGCCTGTGCAAAATGAAACAACTCATCCGGGCCGCATATGGGAGGCATTACTATATAATATAGTATCCCCACCCCAAGCATAATAGACAATCCGAGATATTCCAATTTTATTTTACGGATAATCCTTCCCGCAAACAGCGGAATTGCCAATACTATAAGCGCACAGAACACAAAGGAAAAATATATGCCACCAAAACCGGCCTTATCCCCATAAACCCGAAAGGTAACGTTTGATAACTCGACCTCTTCCGCACTGCAATGAATATAGTACGAATGATTTTTTTCTACGCTTACAGGCTGTTCCATATTCTCTGTTATCTTTTCAAAAAATAATGAACGTAATTTTGCATTTTTATACTCGTTATTCCAAACAGCCTCTTCTTCCTCATTTTCTATCCATACATGCAAAGTCAGCTCATGAGCATCAAGAAATCCTTCCACATCTTCATCATGGACCATTATCTCAAATCCAGTTATCTGCTCAAAAGGGAATATAATCTTTCCATCAAAAGCAGAAGACAACACATCATGATAAACCGGGACATCTTCAATTTTCATCTTATAATGCACAATACATATCACTATAAGCAGCAGAAGAACTCCAATTCGTTCCCACAACCCTTTATCTGCCAGATTTTCCCTCTTTCGATTGATGATATCCATAAATTCCGTATTCCTCATTTCTGTTACTGTTCTGTTCCAATCCCTTCAGTTCATAATTATCCAATAGGAACTGTTTCATTTCTTCATTTTCGACATCAGGATCTTCCCCCACTATTTCCACAACTATCCACTTTGGCCGCACTGATGCAAACTGTGTTATGACATCTTTTTGTGTATCTGATGATATAGATCCGTGAAAGTCCTGATGGGTAAAGTATTTTACACATGGATGTATACCTGCGTATAGATAAGCTTGCGCCTCCATGTTATAAAAAACCACTGAGTTTTTTTCATTTTGCGGAATCTGTTCCATAATACTTGAAAAACTCTGATTTAATGCCTCATTTATATATAGGCGTTCTTCACGATTAACCTTTTGAGGCAGGAAAATAAAAGTAACCCCCATCTGCCCCAATAAACCTACTATAAATATGGCTGCCATAAACCGTTTCTTTTCTTTCCACAATTCAGATAACATATAAACATACAAGGGAACATACGTGCACAATATCATGTAGTAATGCTCATATCCGCGGCTATGGTATAATAATACGCCAGTCAGAACTGCCGACAATATCCCCATATATGATGCAGGACTTCTTTTCCGGTAATACCAATAGACAATAGACAGACCTCCCATAGCCCAAAGAAGTAAACTTATTTTCATCTTCATATCCCAAATGCTTTCAATACCATAAGAAAGATTAAAAAGAACTGTAGCATACCACATTTCATATAAATCCCCCTTCGCAGCAAAATATATGCTAAAAGGCAGAATTCCTAATAAAACCCCTGCTGATAATGCTATAATATTATATAATAGATTCTTCCATCTTTTTTCCTTCACCAAAAAACAGGCAATCACAAAAACTCCACAGCACACTAATATTGCATTTGTAACACGCAAAAACAAGATAAAAGAAAAACATATTCCATAAATAAAAGCTGCTGTCGGGATATGCTCTCTTTTCCCTTCATCAAACTCTTTAACCCATTTAAGAATGAAATAACTACTGACAACAATAAAAAGCAGGCTCCATTCTTCAGTCATATTCCCTTCGTCAAATGTTCTGCATAAAATCACTTCCATTATAAGAGGAATGCTCATGGAAATTTTTCTGCCAAGAAATAGAACGCAGGTTTGATAACTAACTTCTAAAAAAGCCGTCATAAAACAACACTGCAGTACAAAAAGGCCGTTTTTCCCTCCGACCATATATCCAACAGCATTTATCAAAAAAAGCAACGGTCCTTTATGATCAAATAAATCCCTGTAGGGTATATATCCATCCAGCCATCCTTTGCCAATAATTTGAAACACGGCGGAATCATGTCCCCAACTTATACTATATACCGGAGATGTGGAATAAGAAAACAGAAGCAAAAAGCAAAAACTTATAGTTGACCAGATAAATAGCCTGATACAAATATTTATTAATCTCTTCTTTTCCATTCTTCACCGCCTATAATCATTCACCAAAGATTTCGTCTTTACTTTTCCTCACCGCCAGCCCATCCGCTATTTCATATATAATATCAGCATTCCGTATCGTAGTGAGCCTATGCGCAATAATAAGAATGGTCTTTTCCCGTTTCAGGCTTTCTATTGAGTCCATAACAGCCTGCTCCGTATCATTGTCCAATGCAGATGTCGCTTCATCTAATATAAGAATATCAGGATTATGATAAAGTGCCCTGGCAATACCAATCCGCTGACGCTGTCCCCCTGAAAGTCTCATTCCGCGCTCACCAACAAAAGTATCCAGCCCATTATCCAGTTTATCTACAAAATCAACCAACTGCGCTTTTTTCAACGCAGTCCAAACAGACTCATCAATAATCTCTTCTTCTTTAATTCCAAACGCTATATTATTTCTGATGGTATCGTCTGACAGATAAATAGTCTGCGGAATGTATCCTAAATGATTATACCAGCATTGCAGATTGCTGTATATATCTTTATTATCCACAAGAACCTTCCCCTCTTCAGGAGGCAGGAGCCCCAGTATAATATCTGCCAGAGTTGTCTTTCCCGCTCCTGAAGTTCCAATAAAAGCAACCGTGCTTCCTTTAGGTATTTCCAAATTTATTTTCGTGAGCACTGCCTGTTCTGCATCCGGATACTTATAAGTTATATTTATCAGCTTGATTCCTTCCTTAAATGTCCATTTTGTATCGTCTTGATGCCTGTATACGCCGCATTCCTTATGATTCCTGATCTGTTGTAAATCATTATAGACTAAATCTAATGACGGTTTACAATACATAATACTATTAGCATATGCATTCATTTTTCCTACCGCAGGCAATAGTCTGAAAGCGCCTACCGCACATACGGCTAATTGGGGAATAAAATCGCTTACCTCATTACCGGCATAACCCCAAAACATTTTTACAACAATTGCCCCCAACAACCCTGTAATACATACTGCTTCCACAATATGCCTGGGCATCGCCGACAGCAGTTCATTTATCCTTGCTCCCCATATCAGCTTTTCATAATTTTTTTCATAAGAAGACACAAAAAAATCTTCTCTCTGCAAGATCTTGACCTCTTTAATCCCCCCCAGGGACTGATCTACCCATTGAATTAATTTTGCGTTATATCTTTGATTCTGCAACCCCAAACGCAGTGTCACTTTTTTGGAAACGTAAAAGAAAAATCCTACACAGATAACCAATAATGCCAAAACAATCCCCGTTATTGAGTGGCTTGTATTAAACAAGTAAAGTCCGAGTACAATACATACTGTTATCTCCGCCATCATTTGAAGTGAATTATTGACAAGCAGCATAAACTGATTCGTGTCAATTTGCAAGCTTCTCTGTAGTTCCGCCACATTTTTATTCAAATGAAACGTATATGGCTCTTCCATATACGTTTTTAATAAGCGAACCGCTATGTTTTTTCTCGTTCTATATGAAAATTTTAATATACAGTTCTGCATTATAATCAGATAAATATTCTTTACTATATAGATTGCGCTGATTCCCAGGGCCATAATGGCTAGAAACATATCCGTAGATGTCAGATTTAAAGTGGTATATATTTTACTAAGCCATATATTTTCTTGTATATTGCTGGGAGACATTACAATTTCAATAAAAGGCATAAATGCTGCTACACCGGTAAGTTCCAGGAAACTTCCAATTATAATCATAAATAATAATATTATAATTCTCACTTTATCCCGTTTATTAAATATATAGTTTAGCTTACGTATCATAAAATACCCCTTATTTTCTTTTAACAATAAATTTATATGATTTTTTCAAAAAGATTTTTATATTTTCAAAAAGATTTTTCCGCAAAATATATACACCAATTATGGCTCGCCGAAATTTGGCAATTCTAAAATTACTCTGTGTATTTTTATTAATTACAAAATATATATTTTGTGCATAAGCCGCGCCACCTAAGCTCGTCTCAATACCGGAATCCAAAAAATTTTCTATAGAGCGCTGAAAATTATAATACTCACTCTCTGTCATCCCAGTCAGATAATCCGCCAATTCTTGTAATGAAACAAAACGGCTGTAATCAATAAAACACTCCTGGGGTACATGTTTTATTATGTCTTTTGCTCCCTCGTAGATAGGCACTGTTCCCGCCACAAGACAGTCATATATTTTCTCTGTAACATATCCGGTAACGTCTTTTGTATTCTCTAATGCCAGAGCGAATTTATATTTATGATAGATCTCATACTTGTTTTCAGGTGTTCCTTTATATGAAGGATGCTCTTTTACATCCCAGCCCGTTCCATATAAATCGAACTGCCTGCTGTAATTTTTTTCAAAAAATGTAATGGCTCTTTCTCTTTCGCTGTATAACTCCTTAGAATTTTTTGAAGACTTATTTCCCGAAATATTTGTAATCAACTTCCTATTGCAAAAGGGTATATTTCCAGGCTTTCTTTCGATATAATAAGGAATGATTCTCTTAAATATTCTATCTCCATCTACCAATTCTTCATTCCATGTCATTATATATGGAAATATTTTTTTAAGTTTAACATATCCTTCACTACTATTAATAGGCTTTACCACCTCCGGCTCCGCATTGCAGTAAATCATTCGGTTTTCAAGATGTTTATCCGAAATCAGTTTTATCCACTCCAACCACAATTCAAAAAAAAGGAAATAATCAACTTCAGTTATATCACTATACATATCAACTGTATTTAATTCATCCCCATTCTTTTCAAATTCCTTTTTCATATACAAATATGGCGTCATCAAATGATCCCTGTTTAATTTCTTATTACTTATATTAAACATCTGATTCTTCATGTAGTCATCATTCCAAGGTACTATTGCTATTTTCATTTTGCTCCTTTAAATATACAAATCATATTCCTCATTAACCATTTAAAAAATGGGAATTTGTCATAATAATAATAAAATCCTTTTCGATATTTGTTATAATAGATATATCTTTGTTTTTTAATAATCTATGGTGCGCTTTTCTTCTGATTTCATAATATATTCGAAATAACTTCTCTGTCATTTCCAGCCTCATTCCTCCGGAAGCACAATCATATCCCCCAATTTCCTCGCATATTCCTCCGAAGAAAAATGTGCAAATCCGGCTTCCTGGTAAAATGTTATTTCACCAAAATATATTCTGTCATTTATAGAATAAAAATCCGTCCGCAGGCTGGCGGTTCCCTTTGCAAGCTTTCTGGAGCATTCCAGCATTTCTTCCAGACATTCCGGCCTCTCTATCCGCACTGACGGATCCTTCGGATACTCTATCTCTTCATCAATATACTGCCAGTCCATAGTATATAAATTTCTTTTATGCTCAACAAACCTGCCAAAATCAACCTGGACAAGATATGGCTCGCCGCTGAATGTATATATTTTATAATCCTTCAGTTCCTCCTGCGATTCATCCATCATATACTTTTCAGCAATGATCCTCGGCCGTATATTTTTATATGGCCATTCTCTGCTTGGGTAAAAATAGTTTGCCTTTAATGTTTTCTCAAGCTTTTGTTTCGCCTCTTCAATGTCGAAGGCATTCCTCGCTTTACATATGAGCACACTTCCCGAATCATGCGTACATTTTAACACATATTGTTCCGGAAGCATAGAAAAATCGACATCTTCCACTCTATCCCACACACCCAGCAGCGGAATCAGATATCTTTCTCCTAATTTATCTTGCACATATTTTCTGACTTCATATTTATCAGCCATCATCGTGTATTCCGGTCTTCTGTCATAAAGTTTCAACCACTGCATTTTTTCATCAAAACTGCGTGGATTTTTCAGGTTAAGCTTTTCACCCATCCTTACCTGATATAACATTTTCAGATACAACTTATCCGGAATCCCTTTTCCTCCCAATGCACATATTTTACGAAGTATTTTTCTTTTCAAAGATAAATTTTCTTCCTGCATACGTCTCTCCCCGATTTATTCTCCGTGCACTTTTCTTTTCACAATTTCAAGGGATTGCCCTATAACAATCGGCAGATCTCCGATGGAATCACAGATAACAGGCAGTTTAATCATTACTTCCATAGATTTATTTCTTAATACCCACATGAATAGCATTTCCTTTAACGTTTTTTCCATTAATTTATTATCATATATATTTTTTTCTTTATTTGCCCTACAGAATTCCTGTATCAGTTTCTGAGCCTGACAAAAAGTTTCCGCCTTGACGTCTTTTTCTTCCTTTACCCAGGAAGTATAGACCTTCCTCATTTTTTCATCCAACGCCACGCCCAGGCGCTTCAGCTGCCTTTCACGTATACGATCCGCATTCGCAAACTGTGTATTTCCTAATTTGCTGGAAACCTGTTTTTTATGCGTCCGGTAGTTCAGAAGGATATCCTGCACAATTCCTATGGGATAAAATTCACTTACCCGCTGAGCCAGCTCATAATCCTGTGCCGATCGGTAGCTTTCATCATAATAAAAACCCTTTTCAAAAATGAGTTCTCTTCTAATCATGAACGTAGGATGAGCAAGGACAGGGCGGATCAGCATCATAATCTTCAGTTTTTCCGGATTATCTTTCAGGCGCCAGGTCATATTCTGCTCACCGAAAGTCCTCGTCTGGCATCCGGTCAGCATATACTCAGGGTGCTGCCGCATATAGTCCACCTGTTTTTGGAGTCGGTCAGGCATGCAGATATCATCTCCATCCATTCTGGCAATAAATTCTCCACAACACAGCTTCAGAGCTTTGTTCAGATTTTTGGTTAGGCCCATATTTGTCTCATTTATTATCAACTTGATTCTGGGATCTTCAAAGCTCTGTATAATTTCCACTGTTTTATCTGTCGAGCAGTCATCAACAATTATCAGTTCAAAATCTTCTAATGTTTGCGTAATAACACTGCCAAGCGAATCACGAAGGTATTTTTCTTCATTATAAACGGACATAATTACGCTGATTATCGGCTTTTTATTTTTCATAAGAATAACTCCTGTAATCCCCCACGCTCTTTCCTTCACAGCCCTTTCATATTTCTTATTTTTGCCAAAACAATTACGGCATTCACCCAGTTCCCTTTTACTGCACCCAAAAATATTTTCTGTTTTATATCAAAAGCAGACGGGTTTAATTCCTTTAGCTCATCCTGTGTAGCCCTGCTGCGGCACATCTTCCTTATGTTTTCATATATTACCTGATTAGACGCATCTGTTCTCCGCACTTCCTGTTTGATACATTCCATAAGATTAATCCACAGCACCATACTTATTCTGGCTTTTACCAAATCTTTAATTCCATATTCCGCCGCATACTCTTTCAGCTGGTTACACAGATATAATGTCTTATCAAATCTGTCCGGACGGTATGAATGGGAAAACGACAGGGGATTCTGTACATAATGGTAAAAATATTCAGGAATCACGGCCGCCGTATCTATATGCTTACAAAATTCCAGATTAAATATGGTATCTTCACTTAATACTTTTCTCTCTGAAGGAAAAAGGACTTTATATCTCTCAATAACGCTTTTTTGAAAGGCTGTCATACATGCGGAAATCCCCCTCATAGTATCATCTTCCTGAGAATCTCCAAAAAAATGTAAAAGGAACTGATTTGTTACTTCTTCTCCCCGGAATATTCTTTTCTGAAGCTTTGTCCTATAAATTTCTTTTCCTTCCCTATCTTCAATTACATACCCAAAACTGCAAAGCTGCGCGTCGCTTTCCTTCATATATTCATAAAGTCTTGCACATGTATTTTTTTCTATATAATCATCTGAATCAATAAATAAAATGTAATCTCCTACAGCGGTTTCAAGGCCCGCATTCCTAGCTATTCCCTGGCCTTCATTTTTTTTATGTATAACCTTAACTCTCGGATCACGTTTAAAGCCATCACATATCCTTCCGCTCTCATCCGTGGAACCATCATCCACTAAAATAACTTCAATTTCCCGCATTGTCTGCAGCAACAATGATTGAATGCATTTTTCAAGATAGGGCGCTGTATTAAAAACCGGTACAATGATCGTAAACAGAGTTTTCATTTAATCTCCTCAATCTCCTTTATAAATTCCTCAATCCTCTCAGCCATTACCCGTTCATTAAACTGTATTTCGACTGTTTTTTTACCCTGTTTCGCTATCTTATCCCTGTAATTGGAATCCTCCAAAAGCAGTTGTATCTTCTGCGCGAGCAGTCTTTCATCTCCGGCCGGATAGCACAACGCGGTGCTGCCGTCCGTTACATAATCACGAAGGCTGGGCACATCGGCAGCTATCACGGCCTTTCCCATGGCCATCTGCTGCAGCAGCGTCATCTGCCCAAAAGAATAATTAAAGGCCTCCAACGGCACTACTCCAAAAATACTGCCCGCAATCTGCTTTCTCAATTCCGTCACGGTAACCGGAGGCAGAACCTCCACACGCTTATCCTCACTATATATTTCAGAATTTCCTATCAATCGAAGCCTTACATTTGTTTCCACCCTGTTATACGCTTTTAATAAAGTATCCCAGTCACGTTTATTATAACCAACACATAAAATATATGGAGTTTCACTATTTTTCGATATTTCATCCGGTTCTCTTGAAAAGAACTCTACATCCGCGCCAAATGGAATGAACCTGGATTTATCCAGCAGCCACGGATGACAATGTTCATAATATCTTTTCTGTCCGCTGGTATGGTAAATCACACCATCCAGCGATTTGCTTGCAAACTGCATCAGCTTTAAGGCTTTTCCGTTTTCCTTCGCACTGTTAAATGCCCCTATGTCAAAAACAATATGCTTATATTTTCCTTTTCCAAACATGTGTCTTAATAAACACAGTACAATACCGCTCTGCATTCCATGGGAAAGAACCACATCATAATTTTTAAGCCGCGGCAATATCCGAAGTGTCTGCCAAATGTAGAACCGCAGCTTATTTTTTTCAAAATGCTCTAAAGCCGAAAAAGATCTGATATCAATGACATCGGCTTGTATCGCATCTGGAAAGTACCGGAAAAACCAATATTTTTCCCCGTCAGCGACGTAATCAGGAGGCTGTTTATCTTTAGGCGTACAGGAAGTATATTCCACCTTCCAGTTGACCAGCATCAGAATTTTCATTTATTTATCCTTTTTTGCTTCTTGAATAAAATCATTTTCGGCCAGGCTGTATTTTCCGCCCTTAAAAATTTTATGCTTTATCACCCACCAACCCGGCACCCAGATATATTTATGCATCGCTGGCGAAGCGCTTCCGATCATCCAGCAGTTTCTGGTACAGTTCCTGGTACATTCTCTCACTTTTTTTGCCTGCTGTGAATTCCATAACTCATCCCACGACTGCACTTTCAAATTTCCCATGACAGCTTTTTTCTCCATACCATTACAGGGAATGACATCACAGAAGGGATCGATAAAAAAGGCATTTTTCGACATGTCGCATGGGAGCAACCTCTTATTTCCATAAATATAATTAATCAGTCCATGATTAAAATAAGCCCTGAACCATTTTTTAGGGGAATTACTTTTCAGCAATTCATTAATGAGCTTTTCAAAATTTTGGGATACTTTGTAATTATTATCTATTTTGTTATCCGTCTTCCGGAAATAGAATGAATTGTGCAGCGTCGCCGTTGCAAACTCCATTCCCAGTTCGTTTGCTTTTTCATATAAGGGAACCAGATCCTCACAATTCATGTCCTGGACGGTCATGCCGAATCCCACATCAGGGTGTCCCATTTCCACCAGTTTCTTCAGAGTCCCATAGCCTCTATTAAAGCCGTCGGGAATGCCTCTGATCTTGTCATTTGTTTCCTGCAATCCTTCAATGCTTATCCTAATTCCCACTTTGGGGAATTCTTTACACAATGCTATAATGCGATCGGTAAAATATCCGTTAGTGGAAATGACAATTCTATCCGATTTCTTATATAATTCCCTTACAATTTCGGGAATATCTTTTCGAATAAAAGGCTCACCTCCCGTTATATTGGTAAATGCCATTTCAGGAAGCTTTTTTATAATATCCAATGTAATTTCTTCTTCCGGCTTTGTGGGGTCCCGGAAACAATCGCACATATTACAATGTGCATTACAGCGATAAGTCACTATTACCGTACCATATAATGTCCTCTTTGCCATCTCTTACCTCCACGCTTACTGCTGTCTGAAGCATTGTCCAGCCTATTCCGCATATATTTTTAATATCTGTTTACAATATTGCTCTGTTGTATTAAATAAAAGGGAAGAACAGTTTTCTGTATATTTGCTCAGTTTATCATTGTTTTCCCATAATTCCCTTATTTTCAAGCAAAGTTCTTTTACATCCCCGCTCTTAAATAATTCACCCGTAACCCCTGCCTGAATGAGTTCCGGGATTCCTCCTATATCGGCCCCGATAATCGGCGTCCCATAAGCCTGAGATTCCATCACCGAAAAAGGACAGTTTTCATACCACTCAGAAGGATATACGCTGAATTTTGCTTCCTTTATATATTTAACCAGCTCTCCGCCTGACTGAAAGCCGACATTCTTTATATTTTTTACGGATTGCAGTTCCTTCTCCAGCGGGCCGACGCCGGCAAAAACAAACGATATATCCGGCAATTGTCCACATGCCTGAAGAAGCGTATGCATCCCTTTTTCATCCGAATATCTTCCGAAATAGATTACATAATCTCTTTTTTCATACTTCTCATCAGCTTTTACATCTATAAAATTGTGCATTACCACTGTCCGTCCGCAAAATAATGGATTACTTTTTATTTTTGCTTCAATAAAATGGGTTGGACATATGATTGTATCCAAAAAGCGGTATGTTTTAAGAATGCTATATATATATCCCTCTAGGCTCCCCAGCAGACTTTTCATCCCCGAGTTATGGATACATTTATTTTTAGTACAGTTAATAAAGCTTCCTCCAAGACATTTTTCACAGTTTTCACCGGTCGAAGGAATCCTCATCATATGATTCGGGCAGATTATCTGATAATCGTGGGCGGTAAACACGATTTTAATTTTTTTGCCCGACTTTCTTCCAAATTTATTTATTTCATATATGATTGATGGTGTCAACTGGAAATTGAAGTTATTCAGGTGCACAACATCCGGCCGAAAATCAAGAAGCACTTTTCGGATTTTTCCCCTGGCCTCCAGAGAATATATGATTTTGAAAGGATAAAGCAGTTTTTTTATTTTCCCAGTATGAAAATCTATATCGGATGTATATGCTTCCGCATGATTGCCGACTATCCGTCCTTCATGTTCCATGCCAAAGAATTGTACCTCATGGCCTTGCCGCTGCAGCTCTTCCCCTAACCGGAAAATATAAGTTTCAGATCCTCCATTCGGATACAGAAATTTATTTACTATCAATACTTTCAAATTAAATAACCTTCTTTCTTCTTCTGGAAGAATGTTTCAGGCTTAAGACAACACTATAAACAAATAATGCTGCCAGTCCGCCCGCCAGTCCGATACTCACCGATTCCCTGAAATGTTCCAAAGCGACAATATTACCTGTAAGCAGGTACATATCCGTCTTTCCATCCGCGTTACCTATAATCAGGCTGTTAAATTTTTCAGGAAGCTCATTTCGGTCAAGCCTCACTTTATCGCCCGGCCAGTAATCACTTAAGCCAACCTCAATATAAGCGCTCTCCGCCCTTTCTGCAAATGCAAAATACCCACCTCCGGATACCAGCGCTGCGGCCAAGCTTACCAAAACAATTTTCTTTCCCTGTTGTCTATAAATTTCTTTTAGTCTTCCAATCGGATGAATCCTGTCAGGTAGAGACACTGTAACTGTTTTTTCAGCCCATGGCAATAATCTTATGAGACAGTTCCATAGCAACTCTTTCTTTTTGTCCGCTGCTTTTACGCTGACAGAATAATAATATTCTCCGATAAATATCAACGTCAAATTTTTAAATGATAAATTTGCCATAAAAGGTTCCGACATACCCGCTATCAAAAAGGCCGCCATAATAGCTAATTCTTTGTTCTTTCCCCGCATTACTTCTCCCCTGATTGTAAAAAAGTAGGCCACCGATATCAGCACGAACAAAATAATTCCATAATACATCAGTATATAAACATAAGAACAGTCTATATTATAATTGCCATCCGGCAAGTTAACCATACGTGTCCCAAAAAACGAAATTCTCTGCTCCGTCAGAAAATACCTGGAAAGATTCCATCTGGTATTCATCATTTTATTCAGGATATCGAATAATTTCCCTTTTATAAATACCGGCCCCAAAACAGAAAGCAACGCGCAAACCGGATAGATACATTGTATCAGTATTTCCTCAAATTTGCTGAATTTTCCCCTAAAGTTAAAATATAAGTTTGCAAGCAGATAAACGGTAGTAAAAATCAATCCCGTATAACTCACAGAATACAGAAAAATATAGAAGTTTCCTGCATATAACAGGATGGTGGCCGCTATGAGCTGTTTTCTGTTCAATTTGGCAAGATAAAAAAAGAAAGAAAGCAGAATAACATAAGAAATATGGAGCACATTGGGATGCGGATACCCAAGGCTCCATCTTATAATATGTCCCAATCCCAGTTTTGAATGTACGAGCGCAAGATCCGGTATCTGTTTTAGCAAAGCCAGAATCGTGGTTGAAAAAAAAGCTGCAGTCCAGACCGCCGCCCCCACTTTAAAGACTCTTTTTACTGGGATATGTTTCATCCCCACTACTACCAGCACATAAATAAACGCTGCCATTTCCCCTGAATTGCGGTAAGCCAGCAGGCCGAACACCATCAAAACAAACATCAACACCAGTTCACCAACCGTATGTTCCGTCAGGCATACTTTAACCGTAAAACAGATAAACGCCGCAATTATGCACAAAGTAAAGGCCTTCATGCCTTCATAAAGGCCTATTCCTTTTGCAAACAACATAATTGCAAAGAATAGATAATAAAATATCTCTTCCGCCTTAAACGTCACCGCTTTACCGGAATCACTGTTCTTTACCACATTCTCCTGATTCATTTATCTGTACCTGCTTCACTTTCCTTTTTGTGTCCTCATATACAATTGGAACGTCCTGTCAACCACATCATCCCAACTGAAACGGCCGCATATATATTCGGCGCTTCCTTTTCTGTATTTCTCAACCTGTTCCGGACTGTTAAGCAGCTCCTCCAGTTTTTCACGCAAATAATCGACATTTCCTTTTCGGAAAGAGCATGCCTTATCATGGACCACTTCCATGTTTTCATCTATATCACTGACCAGGCAGCAGTTTCCATAGCTCATAGCTTCCAGAAGACTCACAGCCATGCCTTCCACATCGCTTGGCAGAACAAAAATGTAGGAATTGGAATACAATTCTTCCAGAATTTCTCCCTGTACAAACCCCGTCATGACAATACGCGGATCCTCTTGTGACATAGCGGAGATTTGATCCATATATTCATGCGAATGACTGCTCCCCCCTGCGATCACCAGTTTTTTATCCGTATCAATCTTTTTAAAAGCTTCAATTAAATAATGCAGCCCCTTCTCAGGGACAATTCTTGCAAGGAACAGGATATACCCATCTTTTTCCAGCCCGTATTTTTCTTTTATATTTTTTATTTCTTTATGTTCAGGGCGCGTAATACCATTGGAAATATAGCTTGTTTCCCGCCCATACTCTTCCAGGAAATAATCTTTCATATTTTCAGATAGGACAATCAATTCATCCGCATACTTAGCTGCCATTTTTTCCCCAAATCTTAATACCTTTGACGCTAAATTACCCCATTTGGATCTCTGCCAGTCCAAGCCGTGTATCGTTGCCACTACCCGTATGCCAAAAAGTTTTGGGATCCAGAGCATTGTACAAGGCCCTTCCGCATGAAAGTGAATAATATCATACCGGCCGAACAAAGCTCTTACTGTCGCAAGAAAAGAATAAACAATGGCATTCAGTGAGCTGCTGCTCGGCGTAGGAATAGTAAAAATCCTTACACCATTATAATATTTCTCTCTCTTTTCGTCAAATTCCCTGCCAGAAACATGATATCCGTACCGGTTATAGGCATCCACCTCACACCCAAGCTTTACCATTCTGGTAGACAGTTCATCCACCACAATTTCCACTCCACCTTCCCTTGATGGAATCCTTTTATGCCCGATCATTGCAATCCGCAGCGGCCTTCCTTTTCTGCCCCTGGGAATATCCGCCTGCCTCTCCGCTTCCTGCGCCGAAAGCTCCGGCTTTCTTCTGTCTATTCCTTTCTTTCCTTTCAGTCCTTCACGCATCAGATAAAACACAAATGAAAAGTTTGTATCCAGGTATCTGCCCAAAAGCCTCTTGGGATCCTGCCCGATACGGAACAACCATTCCATGCAGAACTCCTGCATCCATAATGGGGCTCTTTTAATTGTCCCCGCATGAAAATCAAAGCCAGCCCCAACGCCAAGCATGACGCCGCAGACCTTTCCGTCATGGGCTGCCATCCATTTTTCCTGTTTTGGGGCCCCTAGGCCAACCCAGATGAAATCAGGATTACAACTGTTTATGTTCTCAATCGCCTTCTCGTCTTCCTCTTCTGTCAACGGATGAAACGGCGGGGAATACATCCCTACAATGGTAAGCCCCGGATATTCCTCAGTCAACTTTGTCTTCAACGCATCCAGGGTTTCCTGCCGACTGCCGTAAAAATAATGCCTATATCCTTTTTCCTCCGAAAGTTGAAATATCTCAGGCATCAAATCCGGTCCAGGAACCCTCCCTGCTGCTTTATAACCAGAACGCCGCTGCACGATGGACAGTGGCTTCCCATCCGGAATATTCATTACCGCATTATTTTGAATATTCCTGTATTCTTCATCACGATAAGCAGTAACTGTAGTATGCACATTAGAGACACATATATAATGCCCCTTAAGTTCCTCCAGATGCTGTTCAATATAACTAACTGTTTTATTCATATCAGTTATGTTAATTCTTGTACCCAATATACTGCTGTAATTTAATTCTGTTGTCATACATATTACCTTTTACCTAAATATTGATATTGTCAGTGATGCAGTCTATTTATCACAGCATATGCTTTATCCCTAAAAATTTCAAATAAATATTTGAATTCTGCGGTTTTACCAAAAAACAAAATAAAGATACCGTTAAAAACTACGGTTATAATAACTATCATAACTGAGAAAGAAGTAATTGTTACTTCTTTCATAAAAATATTTCCACATAGTATGCAGCACACCGTCGCCAATATAATAACTGCAGAATATCTGACCGTATCATAAAAATAACCTGCCGCATTTCTTTCGAAACAAACTCTGTAAATTATTATTGGTCTGATTATATTAGCCAATAGTCCGGACACTATTGTTCCAATATAAACCCCAATTAGTCCAATTTTAATTGCCAGTACGACCGATATAATAAGATTCACCGCTCCCTGTACCAGAGGAAGATATTTATCCTGCTCAAATACTCCCGCAGCCGTTTTAAAATTTGATAATACCACTCGTTCGCCTTTAAAATAATAATCGACCAGTACTGCAGCTACAACAACTCCGGGCAAAATCCATTTTTCACCAAGCCACAACTGTATTAATGGTGTAAGCAGGATATAAAATCCTACTGCGGAGAAGCCATATATCCAAGAAGCAAAAAAACGGTAAACACAAAACATACTATATTGTTTTTCCCTGGATTCCGTAACGATCAGGTTTCCAAAACTGGATATTACCGAGTTGAAAATTATATTAACAAAATTAGATACTGAGGATATAACAAGATTATAATTATCCACAATCCCAGACATAGCTACATTGATAAGTCCTGAGATAATAATGGCATCTGTCTGTAATCGAGCCACATCTCCAACTTTATGGCAAACAAGCGCTCCCGTTTTTCTTTTTATATCAGAAGTCTCTTCCTTTGTAAGCTTTTCCACATTTTTTTCTTTTAAATATGGATATTTATAATTTAAATATATATTAGCAAAAATTTTCTGAGCCAGTTCTATCACTGAAGCCGAAATCAAATAGCCATAAAAACTTGAGGTTGTAAGTATAACTATTGTCTGAACCAGCGTGGTTACAATTTTAGTAATTGTTATTACATTTGACTGAATATAATTTTTCTGTTCAGCATTGGGTAAACTGTATTTATATGCTACAAAATAGGAACTTACCGTATTAAAAAGAAATATAAGATAAAAATTAATCAAATCCTGTGTACTGTCAATACCAACTGGGTCTTTAATAATATATTTTAAAAATGGCACTAATACCAGACCTATCCCAGCTACGATAAAAGCAATCGTTCGATACGCCTTTTTGTAAAACTGCATGTAAGCTTTAACCTTTTCTCTGTCACCTTTGGCAACCGGTGCATAAAGGCTAAAGTTTATTGCAGTTCCAACCCCTAATTCAGCTAAAGAAAGAACAGATAGAATATTGGTATAGGTACTGTTAATTCCTAAAAGCGTTTCGTCCAAACGCAAAATAAAAACATAACGCAGAACTGCATTCAACAATAATGTAATTATATTACTGACATAGCCGAACATAATATTTCTGGCTGCGTATTTTACTCGTCCCATTAACGGCTTCTTTCTTTTTCAATAATCTTAGTATCTTATCATATTATAACAGATTTTTCCACTTGAACAAATTATTTTACTTTTCTTCGTTTTATACCTCCGTTATAGCATAACCATAATATAAGGAAAATCATTGTTGAAATTACTCCAATAATTAAATTATAGTTTATATACATAAACTGTATTTCATTCATTCCTGTTTTTAGAGGAACCGCCATCATTCCATTACTTTCCAGAATTTTAACCTTTTCCCCATTCACATATGCCGAAAATCCTCTGTCATAAGGCACGCTAAAGAACGCATATTTATTCCTGTCCACAGTAATTGTGCTACGGAAGCCATTATATTTTTTTGTCAATTCTTCAGAAGCCTCTTCACACCTCTCATTTACTAATACTTCCTCATCCTGTAAAGACAAGCCTTCGTCATTCCAATTATATTCTTCCATTAGCCCTGAAACTATATCCTTTTTATCATCTGGAATTACAATACACTTTAACATAGCAATTGCCCGAAGTTCTTTGGGAATCTTCTGGAATTGTGATTCAGTCATATAATTATCATATGCACTTCCTATAGGTACTGTCAGATGATGTTCGTACAAATAAAAAGTTTTCTCTCCACTATATATCGTTTGAATACATTCCCTACCCACTTCCACTTGTGCAGACACATAATACTTTCCTCCAAGCAATGCTCTGAGCCCTTCAGGCCCCTTTGGAGTAAACACAGGCCGGGAAGTTCCAAGAGCCTCATAAAATTTATAAATTGATCCATTTACCATGGATGTAAAGGAACCTGTTCCAGGTAGAGAAGCCGTCATCAGAAGCGTATTATCATCACTTGCGATTCGATAGCGGTTATCCGGAATTTTTATGTCATGAAACGCCATTATTCTGTCATAATACTCCTGCGGTGAACGATCTGAATTCCGATGATAAAGCTCTGAGGTATATCCTGTAGTAAAAATACTGAAAACAGCAATTCCCATGAACATACAAAGATAAAAGCTTTTATTATTCCTGCATGCAATGGCAATTATACCTGTAAACAGCACTCCCAGTATTCCGGTCATTGACCAGACAAAAAAAGTATCCGGCTGATATATCAGCTGAAATTTATTTTCAGACCACCAATAAGATCCAACCGTTGCCAAAATCATGAAGGCTCCTATAATCAAAGATATCTTCTTCAGTGGATATCGTGCTCTGTCTTCCATCACAAGAGCTGACGCCAAACTCATCAGCAATATCAGCATAAACAACCATCTATGATAATTTGTATCTGAGAACATTCCAAAAACACTGTTCAAAACAGGAATTCCTGTAGCTATCAGACAAATCACAATGATTTTTGTAATCCAGCTCTTCCAATTTTTCAAAATAAAACACAATGCCATCGTCAATCCGATCATTGGCAGGTAGGCTGACCATGATGACCAATCAAACTCCTTAATACAAGATTGTGAACTCATCAATTCTCCCGGGAAAAACAGTGTGTGTACTACCTGTAATAGATCACGTTTTCCTGAATAAAACCAGTGATTCAAAGGGAGCAGACGGGTAATTCTCGGATTTTGCATTGTGAAAAATACTGAAGGAAGAAATAAAACGCCTGCCATTCCCACCCCCAAAATTCCTTCTACAAAAAAACTGCCGATCAGCTTTCTTTTTTTCCATATATTCAGTCCCTCTCTGCACAGGAAATAAAGTATCAGGAATATAACCTCCTGTATAAAAAAATAATAATTGACAAATGCATTAACGCACACTCCTAAAGCGAGCCAGCCCTTTTTTCCTTCTCTCACCAGTTTTTCGTAACCAATAAGCATCAATGGGAAAAAAGCTACTGCATCGTGAAAATGATGGAAAATAAGATTAACACATTGAAATCCAGAAAAAGCGTAAAGAACAGAACCCAATGCTGCGTACTTTTTATTGGCAAACATTTTGATATAACCATATGCAAAAGCTCCTGCCGCAGCATATTTCATCATATACAGCCAACCGGTAAGATACGGATATAATTCAGCCGGAAAAAGAAAAGAAAGCCAGGCAAACGGACTGCCTAACACATAGAACCCTAATGCCCCTACAAAACTCGAACCCAAATCGATACTCCAGTTCCAGAGAAAACCTCCATTCTTCAAAGAATTATTGGCCAACATATGAAACGGTATCTGCTGTTCATTAAAATCATTCGCTAAGGTAAAAATACCGTCTCCTTTTATGATTAATCCTATAAAACTAATCATCGCAATTAAAAAGTTAATTAGAAACACCTGTACATATCCTGTTTTTAATATCTTTTTAATAATATTATTGATTGAAGATATATGTTTCATCGTTTTCCTCTTCTAAGCAACAGTGCTCATGGTATATATAAATCCACTTTTATATACAAAATTATTCCGCTCACACGATAACTGATTTTCTATTCCTTCGAATTATCCAAATCCGGCATATATAGTCAGACAATTCTGCCATCTCCATCAATTATCACCCAATTATCCCACAATTCATGAAGCAACTGCGGCTCAATCTCCTGACTGTTTTTATGCTTAGCCGGCCGTATAACAATTTTATCCGGCGTTCTATTCAGCCTGGCCCCCCAAAAGCTGAATGTACTGTTCGCACATATATTATGCCTGCAGCAGCTCATAAGCTCCATATCATAGAAACTGTCTTCACCTTTATTCCAGTCAACTATAGAATACTCATCTCCATGATAATTCTCGCGCAAATACGCCGTATCATCAGAAAACAAATAAAAATGTGCATCCGGCACACGGCTTTTTATATATTCTTCAGCTGCTTTATAGTAACTATTCGTACAAATTCCTCCGAACATGGATTCATTTTCAGGATCAAGATAATCCCCCCGCCTGATATGTATACTGACAGAATTTTCTGCTTTCATCTGTTTTTTTACAATTATATTCTGACTATTTGCAGATTCCGGAAATTGTATTTTCTCCTGGAGCAAGGGCATTATATCATGGTAATACTTTTCACAGGCCCAATGCCCTTCTAAATAAGCATCGGACATGTTAAAAATTTCGGAATGATATATATCACTTTCATAAAAGTGCTTATTCCTGGCAGGAATCAATTTCCGCTCCAGTTTACCTAAAATTCCACTCTTCCCCAATAGATCTTCCTTTTCTTCAGCGCTGCAAGCATCAAACTGCAGGTCTTTAAACTGTCTCAACTCCAGCGAACGCCTTGCAAAAACCTTTTCCTGCATGGAAGAGTCTTCAAACCAGGAAATATCCAGCTTTGCATCTTTTCCTATAGACTTGAACTTTTCATACAGCGCATATTGCTGCATTTGATTTCCAAGTCCCCCCATAACCTTAATAATAATCATATATTTACTCACTTTCTCTCAAGAGTTATTTTCACTATATAAGCAGAAAAAACCTATTTCACAGAATATTTTTATATAACATAAATATTTTCAGTCTCAGTAGAAGTTATTTAATAATTATTTGACTATTCCCACAAATTATATTATTGTATGCAAATAACCAACAAACATTCAAATCATCGCACTATTCACATCTTAATAATACTATTCACTTTACAATTACAATTTTCATCTTCCTTAGTATTTACAATTATCCTTTCTAATTTCTCTAAAAAAACAGATTCAACCATATTCTTTCCAAAAGGTACATACAATCATTCTTTTTTATTTATCTTCTCACTTTATCAAACACTTCAAATATCATTTTTCCCAACATACACCGAAACGCTGACGGCTTCTTTACCACCCATAGCAAAAGTTTATTTACCTTATCCTCCGGCTCAGCCTTATACCTGTCTGCAACATCATTCAGCTTTTCATCTTTACAGATCTGCCGAATCCGTTCCATATATCCCATTCTCCCACCACGCAGCTCATTCTTTACCGCAAGCAAAAGGAGAAACAGCTTCTCCTCCTCCCACTGACTCTCCCAATCAGAAATATTTTTTGCCATAAATATTTCCTTTATCGTATCTGTCAGAATCCTGATTCCTTCATACATATGACCATCGTATTTATGAACAATGGAAGTATCATTATAAAAATAATGATAATGAAGCGCCCCTTCCAATATTACCACTCTTTTGCAATCCAGAAGCGCCGGAAGAACAATGTTCACATCCTCTCCCATTTTTATTTTAGGATTGCAAAATCCAAGGTTGTCCACAATCAGTTCTCTGGAAAAGAGTTTCATACACCGGGACATAGATATTGTCCTCCGCTCATTTCCTAACAGTCGGCTTTTTACCTTCTTCTCCAAATCCAATCCTTCATAAATTCCGGGAGGAAGCTCATGATAATGCTCTGTAATCCCTCCTGTCCTCTCAATAACAAAATTACCGCAGATAATTTCACCCGGGCATCCCGAAGTCTTCTGAAGCATTACTTCCATCATATCCGTTTCCACCCAGTCATCACTGTCAATGAAACTTAAATAATCTCCTCTGGACTTCTTTACACCTGCCATCCAGGCTGACATTAATCCCCCATTCTCTTTATGAATAACCTCTATCCGATGATCGGCAGCTGCATATGCATCGCACATTTCCGGACTTTTATCTTCTGCCCCATCATCAACAAGGATAATTTCCAAATTGCCGTACGTCTGGTTCACAATACTGTCCACACAGCGTTTCAAATAATTCTGTGCATTATATACCGGGACAATGATACTAATTAATTTTTCTTCCATTTATCCACTCTCCCATCTATATAAATCATGTACTTTATTAAAAAAACAAATTCAATCACCTGTTTAAATATCTGTATATTGCAGTATATAATACTAATTGACATTTTTTTAGTTTATAAACAAATAATATTTATTCTATATATAACAATAATTCAATTAAGTCTTTCAACAATTCTATACCCGATCACCATTCAAGGTATTCATATTATATCTGTATATTATTTGCACTTTAACCAAATCATCAAATATATTTAACAACAATATATGCTCTTGTTTTCAATATTTCATCAATTCATATGTCAACCTGAAATTATCTGATTATTCCCTCAAATGTAATACCTTCCCCGGTACTCCCGCAACCGACACACCTTCCTGCATCACATCACAAACAACAACACACCCCGCACCAATCGTAACCCCATCGGCAATCCTGACATCTCCAATAACAGAAGATCCCCATCCTGCCGTAATACCCTTCCCAAGCACAGGGCTTTTCGTCCCTGCCCCTGTATTTCCCACACAAAAGTTTCCGGTAATACAACAGTCTTCTCCTATCCTCGCGTCCTCATTCACTACAATAGGCGCAATATGATAAATCAAAAGCCCTTTCTCAAAACAGTTTTCCGGTATTTCAAAACCGAGCCGGTTTCCCAATACATATTTTCTTCGATGGTACCAGAAAAAAGCCATCTTATCCCACAAAGAATTTATCTTCCCGGAATCCGCTTCGCCGGGAATTCTGTTTTTATGATATTCCGCATGCCTGAGTGTCCGCAAATACTGCCAAATCCTGTAGAATTTGGACCGCAGCAGCCATGCACGCAGATAAGAGCCGTTCCCGCCTCCAAAATACAAAGCTTTTTCATAAGCCAGATATTCTTTCAATTCCTTTTTATTACGAATCATATTTATACCCTTTGTCCGCTTCAGCGGACATTAATTCAATACTTGAAACATACTTTGTTTCAAGTTTCTCCCCTGCTGAACCAACTCAGATCACCAATGCAGGCTTTCATTAAGCACATCAAATACCTTACGGTTAACTTTCCTGTAATCAAACTGCAGTGATTTGTCATAAGCTGCCTTCGCATATGCTTCATAATCCAATAAGATTTTATCCATGGCCGTATGGATCCTCTCCACACTGCCGTCGGTGACTTCCGAGTCCTTTCCGTAGGTAAGAACCTCTTTAATCCCCCCCACATCCGTAGTAATAACAGGCAGTCCCTGGCTTATGGCCTCCAGTATGGTCATAGGTATTCCCTCAAAGGTGGAATTCATTATCAGCACATCCGCTTCCTTCATTGCCCTCTGAACTTCATCAGGCTTTACCGCCCCGATAAAACGAATCCGTTTATCACCGTCTGCCAGCCTCTCCATCTTTCCCCGTTCTTCCCCGTCTCCCAGTATGGTAAAACTGCATGTTCTGTCATAGGACTTAACAGCCTCGATCATCGGCCCCACATTTTTCACGGCAGATAACCTTCCGGCATATAAAAATCTCACCTCTTCCTCATGAAGATAGCGTTGCACATACGGCTGAACGACAATGGAATTTCCCACATGTACTGTGTTTTTATTGTACACACGATAATCTTCCCACGTCTCCTGTTCCAGCACAAAAACTGCCGTACTTTTTTTGATAACATGAATCAAAAAGCTCTGAAAAGCTTTTCGAATCAAGGGCGCTTTTTTAAAAAAACGCACTCTCTGCCACATATTTAAGTAAGTGCCATGGGAAAAAACATAGCAGACAGAGCCGGGACGAAGCATCCTTACCGCACCGAATGCTTCCGGCGTATGAATATAATTACAGTCATTTTTACTTATCCCTATCAGTTTGCGGTACTTCCATAAGCCTTTCACATATTCCATTCTCAGGGACTTTTTCACCTTACTCAAGTCTGTGGAGGCCTGGGTTACTGCCAAAAAGGAATACTCCGACCCGGCAGTGGATATGTTAATTATCTTCCCGACTTCTTCCGCATCACAGGATACTCCAACCAATAATACATCTTTCCCATGTTCCGGATATTCCTGTGACAGAAAGCTGAGAAAATTTTTTATGCTCGTTACCTGGCCGCCCACCGGATAATCTCTGTAGTTGCAGGTATCATAAAATATAAGACGGTTTTCTCTCATTCAGATTTCCTCCATCATCCCAAACAGCCGTAATGTCGGTCCGTCTCCCCATGGATAATTTCCATAATACTGGGGATATTGGCTGAAGCCCTCACATTCCGCCGAACACTGCTCCACTTTTCCGTTTTTCATCCGGGAAAGCAGATACTCTCCTGCCCTGAATATATTGTCCTCATAATCCGCATCCAGATTACCGAACTGCATGCCTCTCAGCAGCGCACAGGCAATCATGGCCGTAGCAGAAGTATCCGCCGGTCCCTCCAGCGCCTGCAGCTGCCAGGCAAAGCTGCCGTCTTTCCTCTGGTATTTAACCGTCTCTTCCGCAAGTCCTTTGAAATGTTCCCTGATAAAACTGAACTGCGGTGTTTTTTCCGGCAGATAAGCGAGGCTCTCCGACATTCCGGAGGTAAGCCAGCCTACGGCTCTTCCCCAGCCGATTATCCCGTATTTCATCCCCGTATCACTGTTAAAGCCATGATAAGGAAATCCTGACCGTTCATCCATTCCTCCCTCCAGGAAATGCACCATCTGTGCAACTCCCAGCTTAACCGCAGTATCATCCTCCGTCATTATCCCGTACCGGCAGAGAAAAGGGCATATCATGCCGATGGTATCCGCATAAATATGGTTTCCATCCTTAAGCCGGTAAGGCAGATTCCCTTTGCCGTCCCTGGGATATTTCATCAGATATGACGCAAGACGGCCGGAAGCCAGCATGTATTTTTCATCGCCTGTCCTCTCATATAAATCCAGAAAGGGAATACCGTTGGTCACATTATCCACATAGTAAACGGGCATGTCCTTCCTGATCCATTTGCCAAGATATTGCTCCAGCGCTTTCATGCTGTGGCTGTCCGCGGTTCCCCGGCAGACCTCTGAAAGCCCTCTCGCCAGAAGAGCATTAGGCCAGAAAAAACGATCAACAGGCTGAACATTGCGGAACAGCAGATATTTTTTAATAAATCTTTTAATTCTTATCTTTTGGCTTATTCTTGGATAAGTAAGCAGCTCTTCGCAGATATGTTCCTGTAATGCATTAATTTTCTGAATGGTATCCGTTCTTTGTATCAGTTCCTGTAACCGCTCCATACAGTCATCCCCTTAATCCGCTAATTTCCCCAGCGTTTTTCCTATTTGTCTGGTGCGTTCCAGATAGGCCGGCATCACCTTTTCCAAACGTGCCCTGACAGCCTGTTCCTGTTCTTTCAGCCACTCAAAGCCTTCAATCAGTTCCCCCTTCTGGCTGAGGCTCTGCACCGGAAGGACATAATCCTCCCATGTACCGAACAGATCCTTCGCGATTCCCCTTGCTTTCACGGAATATCCTACCGCCAGCGTGGGAACCAAAGACGAATAAGCCGCTATGGTGGAGTGGGTTCTTGCACCAATAAAAAAGCGGCATCTCGCGATATATCCTTTTAACTCTTCACAGCTGCAGTCTTCGATAAGTACGATTCTGCCTGTCTTACTGAAATCTCTGTACAGACTTTGCAGAACAGTCCTGTCATCATTATTTTTCCATACCACATGAGGTATCAGCGCAATATTCATATCCGTAGTATCCAGGATGTGGCGGATAAGAGCTCTGTAGTTTTCCATGGTAATTCCGGCGACTGACTCATTTTCCACTGCCATGGGGCTGAGATTCAGTCCCACCATGTTTCCTTCCTTAAAAGCCTCGGGCACCGGCTTTTCCACCGTATTAAGAAGGAATGCGGGATCCGGTATCAGATACGTGCTGCCTTTCACACCTGCATCCTGAAGGGCCTCCCAGGTAATGGATTCCCTGGCAATAATGCAGGTATAGCGCTTCATATCATCAATAATATCCGGATCGGTTAACAGCTCAGGTTCGATGGAGCATCCCAGCAGAACGGTTTTTCCTCCCTGCTCACGAAACATTTTGTTAGCCAGCTTCAAATCCTTTAAAAGAAGATCATAGCAGTAATTATCACCGCCTATGGAAATGTTGAGGTTTCTCAGATTTTTTCCGGTGACCTCCCTGAAACGGTATCTCATGGCTGCTTCCGGGTCATGAAACAGCCTCTCTTTAAGGTAATAATACACATGGATAAAAAAGTTTTTTCTTATTTTCTTTTCCTCCACCAGCGTGCATAACCCCTTCAGAGAATACGCCTCATCCTCCTCAGCGCTGTTGGTAACAACAATTGCGGGCTTGGGAAGCATACGGCATACAGTATTTGCAATAGCCTCGCACCCATGATTGCCGCTTCCGGCATGCATGTATAATACAATTTTATCTTTTTTCAACGGATTCACACCTTCCTGCAGCAGTTCAGATACTGCCGCATTTCCACATATGATACAAATCTAAATAAAGAGATGGAAAATTAAGAAACAGGATTCCTTTGACCTTGTATCCTGCGGGCAGCCCCTTCCATGCCTTCCTGTCCCGGGCCGCCTCTTTTGCAGCTTGTATGCAGCTCTCCAAACAGGCTGCCTTTTCTTTTCTTTCCTGCCGTGTAAGCAAAGCCAGCTTCCCTGCGGTCAGAAGTGACGCCTGAAACAGTGCTATCCTTCCTTTATACACATATTCGGGATATAACTGTCCTATTTTTCCACATGCCCTCTGCCAGCAGGTTATCTGATCCATATATGACGGACGAAACCCCGAAAACATAGCGCCTTCTTCATTGATATAGTAACAGTATTCCCCGGACTTTAATATGGAAACCATTTTCACATAAGGGAGCAGGTCCACCAGAAAAAGCAGATCCTCTCCAATCGTTATCCCCTCCGGGAACCGGATATCTCCAATCATCTTTCTGTCAAAAAGTATGCTCCAGCATCTGGTATTACCGGCTAAAAGGCAGTTTTCAACATAATCCTTTACAGACAGCGCAGAAGTATTCTCTCCGCCGCATATGGCGGCTTTCCTGCCTTGTTCCGCTTCCTCATTATCAGACAGCTTTCCGCCGCTCCGTTTCCAGGCAAGACGTTTCCGATCACCGGAATTCACTTCCCGGAACTCACACATTGCCAGTTCACTTTTATCCCTCTCTATGCATGCCCGCAACCTTTCCAGCATTCTTTCGCCTATCCAGTCATCTGCATCCACAAAAGTGACATATTCGCCGGATGCTTCCTGCAGCCCCAAATTTCGGGCAGAGGAAACCCCTCCGTTTTCTTTCTGAAGGAGGCGGATTCTGGCATCCTTTTTACACCATTCCTGGCAGATTCCTGCGCTGCCGTCCTTGGAACCGTCATCAACAAGAAGAATCTCCAAGTTCTTATAGGTCTGCCGGACAACGCTTTCCAGACAGTCGGAAATATATTTTTCTGCATTATAAACAGGTATAATCACCGAAATCTTATCTGTCACCTGGACAATTCCTCCCAGTATGCTGCAATGCGGCTGTCCCAGTCAAATCTTTTCACATTGGCATAGCCTTTCTGAATCAGCCCGGCGCGCAGCTCTTCATCCTCCAGCACACGGTTCAGGCACTCCACCGTCTGTGCATAATTATCCGGATCGGTCAGAAGCCCGGCATCTCCTACCACCTCTGCCAGGGCTGTTCTGTCTGAGGATACCACCGGTACTCCCAGCTGCATGGCTTCCAATGGAGGAAAGCCAAAGCCTTCGATCAGGGACAGGAAAAGGAAAGCTCTCGCTCCTGCCAGCAGGCTGTGCATATCCTCTGTACGCTCTATATATTTATAGCAGGTCACATAAGCGGCGGCTTCTTCACTGATTTCAAACTCTTCCGTCCCCGGTATGCCCACCACCACAAGTCTGGCCGGATTGTCGGTCTGGTGGAAATAAGCATCATAGGTCTTCAGCACTCCTGCCGCATTTTTATGGGGAAGTTTGGATGCTGTGGCATAAATATACGGTCTCTCTGGGCTGAGCGCACATTTTTCTTCCGACGCTTGCACCTTATTCAGTCCATTATAAATGACATTGACTCTGCTGCCGCTGCCGGGGCACATAGCGTCAATTTCTTTTCTGGAAAACTCAGATATGGTGATGATCCGATCCGCATGCTTCATAGATGCCTTCAGGCGGCTCATAATATAGGCATTTTCAAATCGGTTCAGTACGCCGGGAAAATGCTTATCATAATAAAAAGGGATCAAATCATGTATGATTACCGTATCTTTTCCCCTGTAAAACAGAGGACGGTAGCCCCGCGGGAAAAGGATGCGATCCGCCCCATACTTTCTGGCCTTCCCCGGTACGAGAAACAGCTCCCACACAATGCAGGTAAGTTTATTCAGCGGATTTCCTTTCATAAGGACGAAACGGATACCCGGAATATCGAAATCTTTCCTGTTATACTCATTTCCCAGGACAATAATCTCCTCACAATGCTCCCCGCTCTTGTTCGTAGCGGTAAGATGCTGTACCAGACTTTGTGCAAGATTGTATATGCCTATACTTTTTCCTTTGCCTTTAACCAATTTAAAGCAGTCAATCACCAGCCTCATAATTGCACCTTTCTTTTTTATCTTCCGCTCTGTTTCATAAAGAACCGCCAGCCCTGCCACCAGTACTCTTCCTGTATTTCACCTTCAGCCGGCGGTTCTCCGCCTGCCCGTAGCTTCTGTCTCCTGCAGTGCAGCATGTCGCTCCAATATGCCCCTGTCAAAAAGAGAGCATAATTTCTCCCCAGATATACGGAGATAAAATGCGCTTCCAGCATGGTGTACAGCGCAAAACTGAGTACCATCATGAAGCCCATATAATTTTTCTTTTTATAGCACTGCCAGATCAGCATTGCATATAGAATAACATAAACCGCCCCCGGTATGATTCCATACCAGTAGAACAGGCGTACATAGCCCATATCGAAATATTTGGTGTTTTCAGGCCGGGAGAACAGGCTCCAGTTACGAAGGATTCCCCCTCCTCCCTCCAGTGTATTCATACTGGTTATCCGGCCGGTAAAGAAGCGGTCATAGGGGTAAAAGGGGCCTTCATAGGGCTCATAATAAGCCATCCAAACGGACATGCCCACACAAAAAAGGAAAGCTGCGATCCCCGCAATATACACCCAACGGCTGTTCCTTATATTTTTCCCATATGCCAAAAACAAAGACAGCAATAGAGAAAACAACAGAATTATAATTCCCGTTCTGGAATTAGTCAGGAAATAAAGCCAGATACCTGCCAGAAATATAAGCGCGTAAATCCAAGACTTCATTTTTTCCCAATATAAATATATCCCCAGTGTGACCAAAACCCAATACATACAATAAAAAGCATTGGGATGCCCTAAACCAAAACAATATCGTATTCCCCGGTCACCTTCATCAACAATATACATGTTTCCAAATAATCCGGTTACCGCCAATACCACAAGTAAAATACAGCCGGATAATGTGATCCAAAAAGTATATTTCAACGATTTTTTTAAATCAATATTCTTAAAAGCCGCACAGAATACTACAAGCCGTACTGCTTCATCACGTCCTGAAAACATATAGCAGATTCCGGCTAAAAGCAAAAAAACGAGCAGCCAAAGCCATTCTTTTAACGAGAATTTGGTGCAGCATACCTTTATCAGAAAAAGAATAAATGTAATGCGGAATAACTGACCTTCAACCGGGTTAATATATGCACTTTTATCAATGATAACAATCAAAAGCTCCAGCACCAGGCCTGCATAAAAGCAGAACTGTCCTATACCTGCCAGCTTTCCGCCGAATTGTTTTTCTTTTTCCATCCACTTATCCTCTTAGACAGCTAGACAGCTGATACATCATTTTCGCAGTCCTGCTTTATGCAACGCCCCATTCCAATATCCCTGTATGGTATTTTTCCAGAACCATTGAATTCCCTGCTTGAAATAAGAACCGAAGGAAATCCTGCAGTTTTTTGCTGTTTTCCAGCCCTGCTTAAATTTCAGGATTTGCAGCAGCATATAATCTCTGCAGTTTTTGCTTTGCCACAGTTCATACTTTTCATACAAAAACTGCATATCATTAAATTTCCGGATATCTTTTTCTTTAAACATTCCTGTATATTGTTCTTCGTGAATACCAATAGAAATCAGAGCTTCTTCCGTATAAGCAAAAACAGGATTCTTTTTAAGGATTTCAAAATATAAAAACATATCGGATGCCCAGTTGCTTTTTTCATCGAACCTAACATCACAGCTTCTGTAGATAGTGGCACTGGGTGCTCCAATCTCATTCCCCAGAAATAGATTTCTATAGTCATTATTCAGCCGATCGATATACCATTTCTGAGCGCAACGTGCATAAGCGCCTTTATTTTGCGGACTATCCAAAGGTACCTGCATCGTACCGCAAAAAGCCAAAGACGCCTCCGGCCTGTTGTCCAATAGAGCCGCCATTTTTTCAAGGCTGTCCGAGCTGGTAAACCAGTCATCACTAAACATTATTTTGATATATTCACCTTTCGCTTCGGAAAGAGCTCTGTTCCAATTGAAAATATGCCCTAACGGTTTGGGATTATGAATATAACGAATCTTCTGCCGCCCCATTTGTTCTATCAATTCTGAAATCTCATTGTTAGTGGAATCATCAGTAAGAATAATTTCATAATTTTTAAATCTCTGCAGAAAAATAGATTCCAATAGACGTTTGACTTCATTCACATTATTATAAGCAGGTATGCATATGGAAACCTTAGGTACCAGCATGTATTATCCTCCGCAGCACTTTTTTCACAAAATGGCCTGCCCGGAAAAATCCCCGGCGTATTGTTCCTGCCGCATGGCGAAGTCCTTTTTTTAAAGGTGCCTCTTCCCTAAGAATCAAAAACTCATATTCATCCGTATGCTCACGCAGATATTGGGGAAACGAATCATCAATTTTCACCAGAGTAAAAGAGGCATCTCTGCCGAATATATCCTTTCCGTCCTTAATCCGATCTGCAACATCTGACAGCACTTCTGCTTTATTATATTCCTGATGTGCCGCACTTCTCACCTTTTCGGCAACACGTTTTTTTACATCCTTTTCCCCATGGCCTCCCATGTAGCCAAAATGCCAGCCTCCGTCGTCTACGCGGATACCGCATTCCTTTCTTTCCGGGAAACGAAGCTCGCCCAGTTCTAATCCCTGTTTCTTAAGCAGCCCATAGCTGCACATTTTGGATCCAATCCACTTTTTCCTTTTCACCCCCGGAAATTCTCCGGCATAAGACAACAAACTGCCTGAAACTTCCTCCATATTAAGATAACAATAAAATAACCGCTGTGCAAAATGATAAATCTTATTTTCATTAAAATCAGCTTTTATTTCCTTCACCTTTTCCGGATTGGGTATCTCATCCAGATCACTGAAAATAATGATATCATCATCCGTACAGTTTTTAAGCCCTCTGCCTACCGCATTTTTCTGAAAAGTATCCCTGTCATGGGTATATCCCTGAGGTGTATCATCCACTACCACATGTATAATTTTATCTGCAAATTCCGCAAACATTTCTTTATTTTCTTCATAATATAGCGGTTTTGCCTTACCGGAAAAGGTTTCCGTTGCCTCGCTGATTACAAACCGGTCAACCACAGGATCCATAACATGCAGCCGAAGCTTTAAGATATCTAATTCATTAAAAAACTGAAAGCAATCATATACCATATTTTTTCCTGTCTGTTGATTTACAAATAGTTTTTTATCTGTTTATCAACCTTCCATGTATCTTTTTTAACCTGTGCAAAAGCTTATTCTTTCGGCGGAAATCAGGATAACCGCTATTTGTACCGTACCATTTATGAAAAACAAAGGGTGTTATGCCTTCTGTCTCCGGTATCATATTCTCATGTCCAAAATACTTTGCAACTTCCAACGGCGCAATCTGCATCCCCTCCGCCTCCAAAAGGTGGCGGATTTTACAGCAGATAAAGCCATCCTCGTTAAAATAACCTTTTTCCCCAACCCATGGCACCCCGGCTTTTTTAGGGAAGTCCATAAGACGCTTACTGCGGATACCCACACTGTTCCCTACACGGCATATATTCCCATGAATATCTCTGTAAGTAGTCGTGTCCCCTGGTTTCGGCAGGGGCCAGGGAGAACCGATATAATCATACTCCAGGAATTCATCCCTCCACATTTCAGGATGAACCACAAAACCGTCATAATGGACAAGGAGTGCAAATTCTGTTTTAATATAGTCCCCTAAATCATAAACTGTTTTATAATTAAAATCGTCAATATTACATAATTTGTCTATATGCGCATACCGAATACCCTTCGGCATAAATAAAGGTTTTTTGTCTGTAATTATAACAGCATCTGCGAATACGATATCTTTCATGCTGTATTCCATTGCCTTTAAAGTTGCCCTGACCTGTACGCTGTCCATAGCACAAAGAGTCACCTGAGGCAGAACCAGCTTCCCCTGTGCATTATAATAGCTTCTTTTTTTGTCATCCATACCGCATTACCTGCCTTTCAATGCCTTCATTCTGCGAATAACCCCTCTGGTAATTTTATGCAGCCTGGCATTGGTATAAATGCTCTTACTTTGTATTTTATAAAGACAGCTTTTCAGCTTTCCGGGTTTCACATTCAGTCTCCGATACCTGCCGGATTTCTTCTTATAAGCCTCCAGCTCATGCCGGCATTCTTCATCTGAAAATACACGTCCTTTCCGATCCATATAATGCCAGCCGGAATAAATATTCTGCTCACTGGCCCAATATCCATCCGAAACATTATGTCTGGCCCAGTATTTAGGGGCTATAATATACTCCACTGTATCACTGGTAAAGGCCGGGAAATAAGCAAATGACGAATTGGCAAGCAAAAGATATCTGGCATTCTTCAGAATGGAATAATCCTTTGCCAAATCAAAGTTATAAGCCGGAATTCCGGGTAGAAATTTATTCGCTTCCTTAACATCATTCGTTATAATCATAAATTTCATATCCGGATTTATTTTGCGCATATTTTTCATGCCGTCAAGCCAATATTTTTTTCTGAGATACAATTCCGGTGAATCCATATAGTCAGAACACCGTAAATGCAGAACACATAAATTTTTATCTGTAAAATCATGACAGTCATATTCCGGTTTTACTTTGAGCCATTGTTTAATCTGCTTTTTATAAGCGATATAATATTCTTCCGCCTGCATATTCCCGAACAGAAGCATATTATCCGCCACCTGAAACATACCTTCATCCGCAGCTGTAACATAACATCCATGTGTCATATCATGGCGGGAACTGCCGGTAAATATCCTGTCATCTCTCTCATAATAGGTACCTGCAAAATCTTTTTTTTCAGCCTTTACGCCAAAATCCAGATCCATGAAGTAAAGTCCACAGGAGCTATGGATATTATTCGCAAGTGTTTCGCTGCCTAATATGGAAAAATCTCTGCCCTGTTTCATGGCAATACATCTGGTTGTTACATAACAAAATAATTGGTTTCCCAATCCCTGCCCTTTAAGCAATTCAGTTCCGACCATTTCATTACTTCCTTTTCCCATTCCATTATTTCGGCAGCTTCGCTTCCACAATTTTCCCTTTATCCACATTGTAGATAATATCACAATTCTCTATCGTCCGCAATCTATGGGCAATTATGATAAGGGTCTTGCGCCCGTGGAAGCTGTCGATAGCCTCCATAATAGCCGATTCCGTATCGTTATCCAGAGCGGAGGTGGCTTCATCAAACACCAGAATTTCCGGATTATGATACAGCGCCCTTGCGATACCGATCCTCTGCCGCTGTCCGCCCGACAGACGAACCCCTCTGTCACCGATGCTGGTTTCCAGCTGTTCAGGCATCTGCTCCACGAATTCCTTCATCTGAGCTTCTTCCAGCACCTGCCAAACTCTTTTATCATCTATCTCATCCCTGTCCACACCAAAAGCGATATTTTCCCTAAGGGAGTCATCCGTCAGAAAAATCGTCTGAGGAATATATCCGATATGGCTCAGCCAGGAAGGATAATTATCAAAAATATTGACGCCGCCGCAGGTTATCGTTCCCGCCTGCACCTGAAGCAGACCCATGAGAATATCAATAGCCGTCGTTTTTCCAGCGCCGGAAGGTCCCATAACACCCACGGATTTCCCTATCGGCACGCGCATACAGGCATCATCCAGGATTTTTTTTGTAGTATTGGGATATAAGTAGGTGATATTGTTAAGGCAGATCGCATCCCTGACAGGAATCGGCACGGCATTCACATCATCCTTATTCTGGTACTCTCCATACTTCGTATAATCGCTGAAATCCACATTTTCATACACATAATCCAGCGAAGGCTGGAAAAATGCAATGTTAGTAACATGTCCGTTGATACGGTTTACACTGGGAAGCAGCCTTGTCGCAGCAAAGGCAAAAGCCGTCATCTGAGGAATCATTTCGGTTAAATTTCCTCCTGCCATGATATAAACGGCCAGATAGGCAAGGACGCCTCCCATGCAGAGAGTTTCTATCAGAAGTCTGGGGACATTGTTCAATACCGTATATTTACTGGTAACTTCACCGGCAATCTGAGAATATTTGCGGAAATTTTTTGCGAAGAAAGCTTCCTTATGGAGAATTTTCACATCCTTGATCCCATAAATGGACTGAAGGCGCCATTTCCCCATGCGGCTCTGAACCTGCTGGGATTTCAGCCCCATGGAATTCAGCCTGTTTTTCATGACACGCATGATAAGCAGTGTCATAAATACCAGTATTCCCCCCATCACCACTGTCATTTTAAAATCCACCAGCAGAAGGGTTACGCACAGAAAAACCGCAACAACGGCTTCACTCGCCAGCTGTATATATTCCATCAGGATGGTAAATACCTTGGGCACATCACTGTCAACCAGACGGAATACGGTAGGGATATCCGCATTGAGATAAAATTCATAAGGACGGTTCAGGTACTCTTCCAGCATATAGCTTACCGTACGGAACTGATTTCCATTCACGAACCTGGCCTGGGCATAGGTCAAAAGCAGCAGGAAAAGATTTTTGACCACAATGACAACGATAACCAGAAGAAGCAGAAGCAGAATAAGCTGGGTGTAGTTCTCCCTGCTCAGTTCAAATCCAAAAAACAAACAGATTTTCTGTACAATTTCGCTTTGCAGCATACTATCCTGATCGATGATTGCCGTAATCAAAGGCAGGATCGACGTAACTCCTATGGTTTCCAGTACCCCGCCAATAAGAATAAGAATCGCCAGCAGGCCTACCTTCCGTTTTTGTTCTTTACTTAAAATGCGGCTCAGTTTTTTAATATTTTCCATCATAAGCGTATCATTCTCTCCGTATAAATATCCCGGCATTCTCTGCCGTTCAGCCATTTTGCCGGCGCTATTACTTTTTTCTCCGGATTTTCATTCAGCCATGCTCCCCACCAGCTGAAGCTGCTGTTAGCTATAATATTATGTCTGCATCTGCTCATCAGATACAGATCCATATAACCCGTATCCTCCGTGCTTCCTTCCACAAGGACACAATTTTTGCTTTCAAAATGTTCCCTCGTCCATTCCGGATCATTGCTGAACAGGAAAAAACGGGCGCCGGGTACCAGCCTCTCCATCCGCGCAAAAGCTTCTTTATAATAAGCTTCCGTGCAGATCCCCGTATAAAGGCCGCCATGGCTTTCATCCAGGTAATCGCCCCTCCGGATATGGACACTGACCGACTGACAGTCCTCTATCTGTTTCTCCAGCCGGAGATAATCCTCAGGCAACGGAAAAGCTCCCGACTCTATCCCGCGGAACCGGTATGCTTCACGGACTTTGTCCTCACAGTCCCGGAAGTATTTGTCACTCTGGAAGCACCCTTCCAGCAATGCCGGATCCTTTTCTATCACCAGCGGGTCAAAGTTGATATCCCGTTCCCGGTAGGCCTTCGTCCTGCGGCCGGTCAGCTTCCGCCTGACACGGGACAGCGCATCCATGGAAGCATCCGTCATTTCCGTCAGTTCCTCTCTGCTTGCCCGGTCATAGGTAATTCCGAACACATCCAGCTGCCTCGGCCTCGTTCCCGGCCCCTCATAACAGGTGATATCATCTATTTTTACTTCTTTTCCCTTAGCCTTCAGGCTCAGATAGAGGGCATATTCAAACATCTGGTTGCCCAGCCCTCCCGATAATTGCACAATAACCATACTAACGCCCTCTTGCCCTTTGTTTCAGAGGTATGATAAACCTGTCATTCAGCCAAATCACGCAAAGATAAACTGCCGGTGATTTCAGGAAAATCATCATTTTCTTTTTTTCATTGGGATTGGCTGCCGGATTCTGATAGACCCTGTCCATTTCCGCGCTGTCTGCCCGCAGCCGCTCCCTGATTTCTTTCCGATATTTTCGTCTGAAATCCTTTTCCGTCCTTCCCAACGAAATATAATAAAGCAAAAGCCTTTTATAAAAAAAATACCGATGGATATCCGCCAAATCCGTTCTGTCTATGGAACGCAAAAAAGCTTCCTTTTCTTCATAGGCCGGCAGCTGATCCGTAAAGATACGTTCTCCCAGCCCTTCTCCCATGATACTGCCTTCCCGTTCCAGAACATAATTATAAAAGGAAAAATCCATGTATATGGTCCCGGAAGCCCTTGCCAGCAGCTTCGTGGTATACACGATATCCTCATAATATTTTCCCTTCGGAAACTGCAGTTCACCCATCAGCTCCCTTCGGTAAAGCTTATTCCAGGCGGCATTCTGGATACAGATGTCATCCTCTTCTCTTAAGAAGCATTCCAGCGCCTCCCGGCCTTCCATATAAACTGCGGCACCTGTGGACTCATCCACAGCACGATCCCTGTAGATTTTCCGGTACCGGCATACCGCCAGCGGCGCATCAAACTGCCTCGCCGCAGAAAGCAGCCCTTCATACATATCCTTCTCTATCCAGTCATCCCCGTCCACAAAAGCAATGTAGCTTCCCAGCGCCTGACCGGTTCCTGCATTTCTGGCATCGGAAAGGCCGCCGTTTTCCTTATGGATCACCTGAATTCTGTCATCCTCCCCGGCCAGCCTGTCGCAAAGGCCCGGACAGCCATCCGTGGAACCATCGTCGACCAGAATAATCTGCAGGTTCCGGTATGTCTGCTCCCGAATGGAACGGACGCATTTTTCCAGATACGCCTCAATATTATATACCGCCACGATGACCGAAATCAAATCCGTCTGTTCCTTCTCCGGTATCGGACGGAATGAAAAATGTTCTATTTTCTGCACGGGATAATTCCTTCCTGCAATCTGTCATAGCAGCCGCTTCAACGTACCGCTGCCCGATCCGCCATCCAGGCCTGGAACATCAGAATATACCAGATCTGAATGCGCCAGACACCGTTTTCCACAAAATCCTTCCAGATTTTCCATACCGTATCCGGATTTAAAATACCCTGCGTTTCCAGCGTCCTGCGATCAATCAAAGTTTCCGCCCATGCCCGCAGAGACGGCTCCATCAGCCATTTGGCGATAGGTATGGAGAATCCCTTCTTTGGCCTGTCCATCAATTTCTTCGGCACATATTTATACAAAACATCCCGAAGCACCAGTTTCCCTGTCCCATCCTGCCTCTTATATTCCAAAGGAAGGCTCCAGGCAAACTCCACCACATCCTTATCCAGCATAGGCACCCTTGTTTCCAGAGAAACCGCCATCGCCGTACGATCCACCTTTACCAATATATCATCCGGATGATACATCAGCATATCCATCAGCATAATCGTATGATTCGTTTCCTCCAGATAACCTGCCGGCATCTGTGTATACTTATACGGCAGATTTCCGTGCTCCCTTGCAATACCCATAGTAAGCGGATCCGTAAGCCGCGACTGCACATAAATATCCGAAGGATCCCTGGCCCCCAGAAGTTTCCCCTTGATACGGAATAACTCCTTTTTCACCAGAGGACTGTGCAGAACCAGCTCGCTGCAGGGCTTACGCAGAAAATAAGGAACGTTTTTCATTTTCCCCCAAATACGGCTAACCGAAGCATAAGAAGTATAACCACAGAAAAGTTCGTCTCCCCCATCTCCGCTCAAAGATACCGTCACATGCTCCCGGGTCATCTTACTGACCAGATAGGTAGGAATCTGCGAAGAATCCGCGAACGGCTCCCCAAACATAAAAGGAAGCTTAGGAATTACCGCCTTGGCATCCGCCTCCGTAATATAAAGCTCCGTATGCTCTGTTCCCAGCACCTTCGCAATTTCCCGGGCAGCCTCCGCTTCATTATATTCTTTTTCTCCCATACCAATCGTGAAGCTCTTCACTTTACCATGATTAAGCGACTGCATCAGCGCCACAATAGTGCTGCTGTCTATCCCCGCGGAAAGAAAAGCCCCCACCGGCACATCCGCCACCATCTGATCCCGGATAGAAGCCTTCAGAAGCCGCTCCAGCTCCTCCGCCGCTTCCTCCCGGCTTCCCGCAAACAGATTCTCCTGCCCCTTCTTCGCCGCATCCATCACAGACCAGAACGTTTTTACCGAAGGCCTGGAAAAAGGAGCTTCCAGCGTCAGGATACACCCCGGCTCCAGCTTCCATATATCCTCATAAATAGAATAAGGAGCAGGAATATACCCATGCACAAAATAAATATCCAGCACATCCCTGTTGATTTCATTACTAAAACCATCCAGAACAGAAATCGATCCAATATCCGACCCAAACACAAAACACCCATTTACAAAACCATAATACAACGGCTTCTCCCCGATCCGATCCCGAAGCAGATAAAGCCGTCTCTCCTTCTTATCATAAAGCGCAATGGCAAACATCCCCTTACACAAAGAGATCGCCTCTTCGATCCCCATATGCTCCATAGCCTCCAGAAGAACCTCCGTATCCGAACTCCCCCTGAAACGATCCACCTTCTTCTCCTCAATCAGCCTCTTTGCGATCTCCCTGTAATTATAGATTTCACCATTAAAGACCATTTCAAACCGCCCGCTGTGAGACTGCATAGGCTGCGCCCCATTTTCCGAAAGATCCACAATAGAAAGCCGCTGATGCCCCAAAACAACATCCCCGTCCTCACTCGCCCAAATCCCCGAAGCATCCGGCCCCCTGTGCCGCATCCTCTCATTCATCTTCCTGATATTCTTCTCCCAATCCCTCTTCCAATTACAAAACCCTGCAATCCCGCACATAACCTCACCCGCTTTCTAAAATCACGCCTCTTTATCCCACTAAACTTACTAAATCCCTTGCCTTTTTCCCTTTTTTTGCCCTTAACTTACTCACTTCACCCAGCTTTGCCTCTGCTGTTCTCCGGCTGCCCTTCGGCCTGCTGTGGCTTGGCCCTCCGGCAGGAACCTTCCCGGCCCGGCTCCCGGGAAGATTCCTGCCGGAGGGCCAAGCCACAGCAGACCGAAGCAGCAGCCGGAGAACAGCAGAGGCAAAGCGCCCTTACTCTTCTTCGATCACCTTAAATTCATTCCGTTCCTTTTTGTCAAGAATCGTCTGCTTGGCGGTTTCCGTCTGCTCTTCCCACAGTTCGGCCGCCTTGTCCCAGCTTTCATATTCCTTCTGACCGCGTTTATCCGTAAAAGAATAATTATTTTTCAGATATTCTCCCAGAAAGGCGCTGCACTTTTCCATGCCAAAAGCATTGGCATGACCGCCGTAATCGTCAAAGTCCATCTCAAAATCAATATCCAGTTCCTCATAATAATCATTCATGTTCAGGAACTGATATCCTGTAGGGGCTATGATATCCGCAATATAATTATACTGCCTCTGCTTTTCTTCCGTCATGGTATTCGGCGATACGATAAATAAAGCGTTCAGCCCTTTTTCCTGCAGATAAGCCAAAAGATTACGCAGCACCTCTTCCTGATCCTCCGGAATCGCCTGCCGATCCGTCACCCAGGAATAATCCGCCATTTCGCTGGGTCCGATATCGTCCCGGATCACAGCGCCCTTCAGCGGATCCGGATATTCATACCGGAAGGTAACCATCTGACTGGGAAGCACCAGCGTTTTCCAGTTAGAATGATATTTGAAAATATCGAAATAATAGGTATATCTTGGCTCCTCTTCATTCGGTTCCACCAAATCATTGATGGTTTTTATCCGGTTCCAGGAATACTTCATGTTATCGGTGACGCCTCTGGTATATGCCATGTTCTGTGTGAGCCGTTCATCCGGCCCCAGATACATGCGCATTTCGAAAACATAAAGCTCAGGATCCTGGGTTTTCTCCGCCTCCTCCACCAGATGTACCGCAGCCTTCGGGCGCTGCATGTTAGAGGACAGCGGATAACAGGTGATGCCGGTATCCTCCCAGATCTTCGGCCCTGCATAATAGGGATATACCGGACTGGAGCCGATCATCACCACATCAATGGTATCCTTCTTTTCCGCATAAAACCCCACAAAAATGTCCTTGATATCGCCGTTTGTCCGAATCATATAGGTGAGTGGAATCAGTATCAGGAAAAAACCTGCTATAAATACAATTGTCTTAATCCATTCTTTTTTCTTCATACTACCTGTTGCTTTCCCTGGAGTGTGTCTGAAAATTGCATGAATGAATTTTCAAACACGCTCTGACATGATAAATCTGCAGATTTACAGACATGCTCTTTACTCCGTCCATGATGCAAATTATTTTTTCTTCCGCCTGGAAATCAGATATTCCATCCATTCCCTGTCTACTTGCTCCGGAAGATACTCTTCAAGAAGCCTGGCGGCATTGCGCCCCATCTCGTCTGCCTTTTCCCTGTCGGAAAGAAGAATCCGCAGCTTCCGCTCCAGGGCATCGGTATCTCCGGGAGGGATCAGGAACCCGTTGACTCCGTCCTGAATCAGCTCTGCCGGCCCGCCGCAGGGGCAGTCGGTGGAAATCACCGGAAGTCCCAGGCACATGGCTTCAATCAGGGTATTCGGCATCCCTTCACTGAAAGAAGACAGGACAAAAGCACTGCTTTTATATATTTTATCCGCCACATCCGTCACTGCTCCGGGCAGGCTGACACGTTCCGAAAGCCCCATCTGCCCGGCAAGCTTCAGAAGCGGTTCCCTGCATTCCCCGTTTCCGTAAATAACCAGCCTTGCCCCGGGTAAATCCTCTGCCAGTCCGGAAAATGCACGGAGAATCATTTCATGATTTTTATTTGCATCCATACGGCCCACCGCATGAATACAGAGTTCCCTCTCACCCTCAAACCTCTCTCTGATAAAAGAAGGGTTCAGAGGATTTTTCAGGATCACCGCCTTCTTCCGGATTCTGTCCGGGAAAAAGGAAAATGCCTCCTTCGTCTGGAGCACCACCCCGGCCGCTTTGGCAAAATAAGTCCTGGCCAGGAAACGCATCAGCCCGGAAGCATATTCCGCCTGAGGTTCACCTCTCACCGAAATTACTACCGGGATATTCAGGAAGCTGCTGGTAAGCAGGGCCATGAGATTATTTTTCCCGATAAAGGAAAGAATCACATCCGGTTTTTCTTCCTTCCATATACGGCGCAGCTTGCGAAAACGGCGGACAAAATTCACAGCCCGGCTCTTGCTCGTCTCTTCCTCCGTTATCTCACTGAAAACCCGTTTGATATCCGGGGAAAGCTCATATTCCCCTTTCCCCTTATACTGGGTAACCACAGTAACCTGTACTCCCTGGTTTTTCAGGTACTCGGCCAGATTGACCAGCACTCTTTCGGAGCCGCCCTTACGAAGGGCGCTGATAAAAAGAGCGATATGGATTTTTTCGGAAGGTACTGTTTCATCCTGCTTTCTGTTCAATATACCACTCCTTAATAGCTTGTCTTCTTTTAGTATGCCATATAGCATGCATACCACTGCTGGAAAGTATAAAAAGCCCACACGATTCGGGAATAATTTTCTCCGCTTCCCGGCCCCCTGTCTCCCTGCTGCAGATAATTTTCCACAAACCGGCTTACATAATCCACGTTGAAAATCCCCTGTTTCACGAGAAACTCTTTTCCCGAATAGTCTGTCAGGCTTTCCCGTAGAGGCCCCCGGAGCCATTTGTCAAGAGGCACGGAAAAGCCCTTCTTTTTCCTGTCCAGCATCTCTTTTGGGATATAGTCATAAGCTATGCTTTTTAGAATCCTTTTTTTCTCTCCATTCTCAAATTTGAAAGAATGAGGAAGGCGGAAGGAATATTCCATTACATCCTTATCCAGGATAGGGCACCTGGCCTCCAGGGAATATTTCATGGAAGCCCTGTCCACCTTACACAAAATGTCTCCGGGAAGATACGTATCCATATCCAGAAGCATCCTGCGGATCTGCCAGTCTTTCTCCTGATAGGCGCTTTCCTTTGGATAGCGGCAGTCCATTCCCTCACCGGAAGCAAAGGCTCTTGCCACATCCAGATATGCCGGCGGGCAGATTTGGGTTTTCAGCTCCGGATTGCGGTTCTCTGCAATGGAACGTACCTTTACCGGAAGCCGTTCCTCCAGCCTTGCCCTTCTTAAACCCGGCAGGCCTAATATTCCATGAACCATTCCGCCTAAAGCATCCAGCCTCTGTACCTGCGCCAGCCTGTCATACATCTGATAGCCGCAGAAAAATTCGTCCCCTCCGTCTCCCGACAGAGCCACCGTAACCTTTTCTCTGGCCAAAGCGGATACCAGCATGGTAGGGATTTGGGAACTGTCCGCAAAGGGTTCGTCGTAATACCTGGGAATGCTTTCCACCAAATCGAACATTCCTTTTTCATCGATATAGGCTTCCGTATGATCCGTGCCCAGATACTCCGCCACCTGTCTGGCATAGGCGGCCTCATCGTAACGTTCGTCTTCAAAGCCGATGGAAAAAGTTTTCACCGGTTCCGGCGAATTTTCCTGGGCGACAGCAGTCATCAAAGACGAATCGTAGCCGCCGCTCAAAAAGCTTCCCAGCGGCACATCGGCAATCATCCGGGAAGCCACCGCCTTTTGAAGAAGCCTTTTCAGCTCCGCCTTAGCTTCCCCGAAATCCGTCACCGGATTTTTCTGCATTTTATGGTAAACGTCAGCAATGTCCCAATATTTCCAGGTCTTTATTTCCCCCTTATGAAACCGCAGGATTTCTCCCGGCTGCAGCTTATATACATCCTTAAAAATACTGTCCGGCGCGTTGATATACTGCTGGTAAAGGAAGCGGGCCAGCACATCCCTGCGTATTTCCTTCGTAAATCCGGGGCATTCCATGATCGGCTTCAATTCCGAAGCGAATACCAGGTTTTCTCCGTCCAGCCAATAGGAAAGGGGCTTTTTTCCAATCCGATCCCGTACAAGAAAGATTTCCTGGGTACTTTTATCATAAAGGGCCAGGGCAAACATACCGTTAAACCTGTCAATACAGGAAATACCCCATTTCAGATAAGCTGCGATAATGACTTCCGTATCACAGTTAGACTTAAAGGGGTAGTCGGAAAGTTCTTTTTTCAATTCTTTAAAATTATATATTTCACCGTTATAAACAATACAAACCCGATCCTGCGCGGAGCCAAAGGCAGCGTCCGAATGCATGGGCTGATGGCCCAGCATGGAAAGATCCATGATGGAAAGTCTCCGCTGTGCAAACCCAATCCGATAGCCGTCTTCCCCGGAATAAATTTCTTCCCCGGAGTCGTTGGGCCCACGGTGGTACATCGTGTCATTCATGATCTTCAGAGTCTTATTCGAAATCTCCCTCCTGCTCACAAAACCACAAATACCGCACATACTGCCACTCTCCTTTCCTTCTTTCTGCTGTCAGCGCCGCCTGGCGGCGTCCTCTCTTACAGCAGATCCCTGACGCTTGCGAAATGTTTACACTCATTATCTATTGTGTCCATCAGTTCTTCATTTCTTTCCTGTATCAGGGTCCTGAAATTCTCCAGGTTATCATATCCCTTCTTCGTCCACGAATAGGGATGGGTCAGAATCTGAACTCTGTCGTTTTCCAGCAGCGTTGCAGCATCCGGCGTGCCGTAATTCCACCTGTGCTTCGCATCGGAAATATATTTTACATGCAGAGGCGTGGATTCCGTGACATTTTCGGAAAAGGTGAAAAACTCATCCTGATAAGCATTGATAATCCCGGGAAACTTGATGTTTTCCCGAAGCACATCCGCAGACGGACGATGGATGGAAAATTCGGTGATTTCAACCCCGATCATTTCACTGAGCACATGAATTTCCTGCAGGATTTTCTTTCTCACCAGCTCCATATCCGTCAGGCCGTTCAAAGCAAAATGAAGGCCGATAACATGTCCTCTCTCATGCATATATTTTATCATATCCATGTTTTTCTTGGATAAAATATTATAGGAATTATTCGTCCACTGGAAAAAATAAGTGGAGGTGAAATCCATGGACAGCTCCAGCTTGGAAAGTGCAAAAGCCCGATCCACGCTGAATTCCACATCATGTCTCATAATGATGAACTTATCCCTTGCCTGAGCCTGCCTGAAGTTGCATCCCCGTCCGCTTTCTTTAATAATATTGATGATTTCTTTATAATCCGAATAGGAAAACATTTCGCTTTATTCCTCCAAAGTTATTTGCATACCGATTCTATATAATCCTGCCATTGCTCAAAAACCGCTTTGCCGTTAGCAATCTTACAGATATCTCTCGCCTTTCTGCCGAGCTGTTCCGCCAAATCCGGATTTTCAATCAGTCTGCAGATTCCGTCCGCCAGGGCTTCCTCATCCTTGATAGGGACAAGCAGCCCGTTCACTCCATCCTTCATAACCGTCCGCGGACCGCCGCAGGGACAATCCGTCGCCACTATAGGCAGGCCCAGAGCCATGGCTTCCAAAAGCGCGTTGGGCAGACCTTCCCAATCGGAAGAAAAAGCAAAAACAGAGGCATTCACCAGCACTTTTTCCAGAGAATCGCTTGCTCCCATGAGAAATACATACTCTCCGGCATTTCTCTCGGCAATCAGCTCCTCCAGCTGCTCCCTGGTGCCGTCTCCGGAATCTCCACCATAAATTTTAAGTACATAATCAGGATGCTTTTTATGCACCCTGTCAAAAGCCCGAATCAGCATCAGCTGATTTTTAAAGTCCACAATTCTTCCGGACTGCACCACCTCTTTGACCCGTTTTTCCGGTTCAGGCACATCCAGATATTTGTCATTCAGGGGATTCAGAATAATCCGGGATTTTTTCCGCACTTTTTCAGGGAAAAAGTCTCGCTGCCCTTCCGTCTGGAACACACAGCCTGCCGCTCTGGGAAAAAGCAGCGGAATCTGGAATTTATCATCCCAGTGGTCATAATGCCCCACCGGATCCGTACGCACAGATACAATTACCGGAATCCCGGTTCCCAATGCTGCCGTTATGGCACGGTAATTCGCCTTATGGCAGAACGCAACCACCACATCCGGCTTAACCTTCTTTATAAACGCCCGCAGACGCTGTCCGCGGATTCTGAGCTTGGCAAATCTGCCCCTGCTCTCTTCTTCTTTATTCAGGCCCACATGGACCCTGGTAATGCTCTTGTCTATCTGAAACTCATTTTCAGCATACCACTCCGTAGCAATATAAACCTCATAGCCTTCTGCCGCAAACTGGTGGGCAAGATTCGTAATTACCCGCTCTGCACCGCCCTGCTCCAGGCTGTTTATGTGAAATACAATTTTACGCATCCTTACGTCCTTTTCGTTATTCACGCGGTCAGCCCGCACCTTCCTTCTGGCATGGCTGAACTGTTCCCTCAAATTCAACTTAGTTTACCACATTAAGATTCATGATACAAGAAAAAAAGCGGGTACCCCCGCCATTTCGCCGTGGTACCCACCCGCAGAACATGCCTGTCCTCCTCCGGTCAGCATTACTCAGCCCGGTTCTTTCTGCTGTTTTCTCCTCCGGGGCCGTCCTTCCTTGGAACCTCGTCCGGGATGACGTCACTGGTTCCTTCTTCGTCATCAGGAAGGGGAAGATCCGACTGGGGGGATGTTTCCGTCATCGTATACATTGCTTGTTTTCCGGGAAGCCTCCTGGCCTGCTTTTGCTTTTTTATCCATAACTGCTGCCGCCTTTCACTTTTTCGGTTAGTATGCCCGGGCGGCGGCTTTTTACTCTCTGGTAAAACCTTTTCCCCTGGAAAATGATTTATTAATAGCGGATATCTCCGTCATGGGTAAGAAGGGAAACAGAATCCATACCCTCCATTACGGAGCAGGCATCTATCAGCCCCATTTCATCTTTTGTCTTTAATTCCACCACATAATCAATTCCGCCTGCCGTCACATTCCGGGATCTGATTTTATAGCCTTTTGCAAAACTCTCCAATACAGGAAGCAGTTTTTTTTCAATTCCTTTATCGGAACTGTTCAGTACCAATAAAAGAGAAGCCTGGGGTGTTTTTATGAAATCCAGCAAAAACGACAGTATGGTGACCACCAGACAAGTGACGATTGCCAGCATATATAGCCCGGCGCCGCAGATGATGCCCGTACTGATCGACCAGAACAGGAAAAGCAGGTCCATGGGATTTTTTATGGCATTACGGAAACGGACGATGGAAAGGGCTCCGACCATACCTAACGAAATAACCAGGGAAGCCTGAAGAGCCAATACAATCGCTGCCGTAAGCACGGGCATGATTGCCAGTGTTTTATTAAAATCTCTGGAATAGAAGCTGCTGTGGCTGTTCAGACGGTAGATATAAAAAATATAAACAGACAGCAATACTGTAATAAGCAGAATGGAGACTACATGAAATGTTGACATCTCCATCGAAAAGCCTTCCAAGATCGATTTCTTTATTACATCCTTTGTACTCATAACATTCCTCCCGTATTGTATGCTTCTGCTGCAATTCTGCACTCTCTGTATTTTGAATATGGCGTCTGCTGCAGGCGTCCGGTTTCAAGCGCCTGCGCAATATATGCAGGAAGTACTTCATCATATTTTACTTCCAGTATATGCTTTCCTTTTTCCATGACAGGCAATACTCTGACCTTCGGATCCAGAAATCTCCTTATATCGGCAGATGCAGAAATATTTCTGTCAAAGGTGACTCTGACATTTCCTGCTTTATTTACGAAAGCTGTTCTTTCATATTGGACTATGACCACCGGACGAAGCAGCATTGTCTGCATGGAAAGATACAACATACGCAGAACTTTGGGTGCATCTTTTTTATATGCAGGAACCTTTCCTGCCATAATCGCACTGCACTGCTCCTCAGTCAGCATACAGCTGTCTTTCCTGGTCATCCCATTCAGCTTATATTTTACTTCCAGGGAAATTTTGTCAGCACATCCGCCATAGATACGGATACGGAACTTTTTTCTGTCATTCACTCCGTCCATAGTCTCGGCAAAACATGAATTCTCATAATCATCAAAATACAAACTGCGGATTTGGTATCTTCTCTCTTCTCCGTGATGAGCGTCTTCCTGCATCAGAGGAGATAACCGTCCTGTCAGAATCAGGAGTTCTCCCTCGGTGCAGACATACTTCTCTTCTACCCTATACTCCATCGTCCATCACTCCTCACCATAATTCCCCTGTACAATAGCATTGTCCAGGAAATCAATTCTGTCCCTGATATATCCCTCTATAGCGGTGATATCCGTACTGTTCCCCGCTTCGGGCCAGCGAAGGGTTTCTCTTTGGAATGCACCGCTTTCTGTGAGTAAGGACATATAATTTTCAGCAAGTTCATTTAATTTATCTTTTTGTATAACAGACTGTCTCATTGAAGTCCATAATTGTTTTGTAAGATTATTAATTTCCTCTCCATTACTTTTATATAAATTCTGAAAATCCTGTACAAAAAACATCTCATCAATATCATATACACCGAATTTTGTTATATTTTCATTCTCATATGAGCAGGCATCGCCAAAAGTATAATTCAAATCCCATGGTATTTTTCTTATTACCAGTCCTCTTCTATTTTCTGTTGCTTTTATATAAAAGTTTTTATCAATATTATCTGTCGCAGAAAGGAACTGAAGGTACAGCCAATATTTTACAACATTTTTCGAATCCATTTCCACCAGCTTATCTGCAAAACTACCATCCAAAAGAAAGTCTGTATAATACTGGAGCGGTGTCCATATACCCTTCTGCCATTCTTTAGGATATTCGATTTCAAATTCCACTGTCTGCATACTCGTTGACAGAGTCTCATAATATTCCTTATTAATCCCTATCAGTGAACCACATTTATAAAGATAGTCTCCATCTTTCAGTGATAGCTGCTTTTTATCCACTGGCTCCATCAGACCATAAATCCCCCGATAAAACCCATTTACAAATACCTCTGTATACTCCATCCTGCTGCCCTGTAATTCAGGGCTGATTTCATTCCAGACATCAATTGCCATCTTTTCACGGATTTTACTTATATCAGAATAAAGAGCATTCAGAATCCATTTGTTGTCATTTCGCATACCCAAAAAGGATTTATTCTGGGACTCTCCTTCTTCATCAAATAGACGCACTCCAAAACTTTTCTTCTCAAATTGTCTGCTGCTCGCCCCTCTTATATAATATGTGCAATAACTTTCCTTTATTGTATATAAGCCATCTGCTTCTTTATCCTCCGGATCCCACACTACAATCTTACTGTTGTTGCTGACACCTTTTTCGGTTGACTCTACTAATTCTCCAGTGATATTAATAATAGGAAGACCCGAAAGTACAACCTCGTCTTCATTATACCAGCCGTCACCAAAAACAATAAAACGAAAAGGGTGTCCTTCCTTAATTGCCTTCGCCTTATCTGACCAATAGCTATCTTCATAAAAGTATATCTTGTTGTTTTTATCTACTGTTTCCAGCTTTCCAAAGTATTCTTCAGTACTAAGCGATTGAGATATATAATAAAAACCGTAATTTCCATCATAAGGCAGCTCTTTTTCGCCAAAAAAGATTAGATTTCCCATAAATTCGTCAGAAGGAACTAAACCTTTCTTCATTTCATTTAATTCGTTTTCAGTCTTTATTTCTATAGACATAATCTTTCTGTTTTCTTTAGCCTGAAGTAATAATCCAAATACTCCCAAAAATGCAAGTACAATTAAATTGATTGTAAATAATACTTTTTTTCTTCCCATAATTAAACCTGTTTTCTTAAGTTTATCGCTATTTTTGACAATCTGTAATATTATACGTCCGCATTTTTTATTTTGCAATGTTTCTATTCTGATTTTCGCTTTTTTATTTCTTAAATTTTAATTAATTTTTTCTAAAACAAATGTTTATACTTGTATATTTTTCCATACTCGTAGTACAATATAGTACTACCTGTAGTTCTAATTTAACCTGATTTTTATTTCTTATCCTAATAAATAATTGGTATCTTTTAAGCAAAAAACTGCTAATTGTAAAATAGAACTATCATTTCTTCTCAAGAAAGGAGTCGCCGCAGAATCTATCCATATCTGATTCTGACATAAGCTTATGAAATCATTTCTTGTAAAAAGTGTCCTTGCCATATGCATAACCGTTTTCTGTGTATTTTATCTGGACATTATGTATGAACAAAAATCAGATAATCCAATTGCCGAAGTAAATGCCTTTAACTTTGTTCCCGAAACGATTCAGCTCGCAAATTTCGGCAGTTCCCACGGACAATATGCGTTCGATTGGGGGGCTCTTAAAGATCGTGGAATTAAATGCTTCAACTTTGCCCTGCCAAGCCAGTCGTTTGAATATGATTATGCACTGTTAAATATGCATAAAGATGAATTTGCGGAAGGGAGTATTGCTTTCATTCCGATATCTTATTTTTCCTTTAACAGTGAGGCCACCTCACCGGATGATATTGAGGCCATCAGTGTACGGTATTATCGTATTCTATCCCCCCAATATAATCCCAATTACAGTCTCTATAAAGATATAGTTGCCATACGGTTTCCTATTTTATCAGCAGGCGATAAGATATTTGATCTGTTTAAACCGCCTGTTACCTTCCCGTCCTTATCTGACAACCGCCAGAATATTGTTTATGCCGCAGAAGTATCACCTGATGTACCTGTGCAGGACGAAAATACGGATGCTGTTTCTACTGATTTGTCTTCCGAAGTCCCTGTTTCCGCCGAAAATCTGGAGCAGATTTACGGAGCCGAAAAAGTGCAGGAGTTTGAGGCGAAGGGAATTGCCAGATATCAAAGGCATTTTGAAGGAAAGAGCGAATATTTTGAAGAGGATAAAGAACAGAATCTAAAGAAAATGATAGAATTGTGCCAGGAACGAAATATCACTCCCATTTTAATCACGACACCATTTTCGATATATTATAATAAATATGTATCAGAAGAGTTTATGAATGAATTCTACAGTAAGATACAGGGAATTGCTTCGGAATATGGCGTTTCGTATTATGATTATTCCCATGATGAGCGCTTCCAGATGCATCTGGAGTATTTCGGGGATGCGGATCATCTTAATGAAGAAGGAGCTATTTATTTTACGGATATGCTGACAAATGAAATACCGGAATTGAAAGCTTATTTGGAGACACACTGAATAATTGGTACAAATTATATACTGCTATAAACAGAGGCTATGGTACATTTTTGTACCGTAGCCTCTGTTTATGTTTCAACATATCATATACTCTCTTTCCAGATATAGTAAAATCACATCCATAAACGTCCTTTTCAAGAATAACCCGCATGAAAATATTTCATTCCATCCCTCTCCGGCCACTATAGTATACTAAAGTAAACAAATGAACTATCCCTTCTTTTCCACGCCTCATAACAATCATTTATACTACATAAAACAGGAGAAAACCAGCCATGAAAATCACCGATATCAAAGCGGAAAAGGTCCGCATAGAACTTACCGTTCCCTTCCGCGTTGCTTTTGCCGAAATAAACTATTCAGAGAATCTTCTTCTGAAGGTTTCCACCGATGAAGGAATTGACGGCTACGGAGAAGCCGCCCCCATGCCCTTTGTCACCGGTGAAACCATCGACAGCGTTATCAGTGTCATCAACATGATCCGTCCGGGCCTCATCGGTATGGATCCCATGGATATTGAAAAAATCCATGAATTAATGGACACCTGTATCTACGGAAACAGTTCCGCCAAATGTGCTGTCGATCTCGCCATGTACGATCTCATGGGAAAATTCATGGGACAGCCCGTTTACAAACTCCTTGGCGGCTATTCCAACCGTGCCCAAAATGACATCACCATAGGCATCAGCACCCCCGAACTCATGGCCGAAGAGGCTCGTCAGCATGTCCTCAAAGACGGCTTTCACATTCTCAAAATCAAGGCCGGAATCAACGTAGAAGAAGATATCCGTGCCATGCGCCTCATCCGTGAAACCGTGGGCCCACACATCCGCCTCCGCGTAGACGCCAACCAGGGCTACAGCGCCAGCGACGCTGTCTATGCCATCCAGGAATTTAAAAAAGCAGGCATCGAAGCGGTAGAACAATGCCTCCCCCACTGGGATTTTGAAGGTTCCGCCTATGTCCGCAGCAAAGTAAGCGGCATCCGCATCATGCTGGACGAATCCATCCACAACCACCTGGATGCCGCCCGGGCCTGCAAAAACGGCTGTGCCGATATCCTGAACATCAAACTCATGAAATGCGGCGGCCTTTTCCGTGCTTCCCAGATCAATTCCATCGCCGAAGCCTTCGGAGTAACCTGCATGGTTGGCTGCATGATGGAGACCAAACTCGCCACCACCGCAGGAGTAAGCCTCGTTGCCGCCAAGAAAAATATCACTGAAGCAGACTGTGACAGTTTCCTCTTCTATGCCGACGAACAGACCGGCATGACCGGCGGCTTCACCCGGGACAACGACATCTTCACCCTCCTCGATGCTCCCGGCTTCGGCTTAGACCTCTCCTTCTGACTCGCCGCTTCTTTTTCAAGCACACAAAAGGCCGCCATCCTTCAAAACCGATGGCGGCCTTATCTATTCCCTATTCAATCCCCACTTCCATCATTTCCAGTAAAGCTCTACAGACTCCCTGGCATCCTCTGATGACATCCCAAACTTCTCCGTCACCATTTCCACCGTCTGCTCAAAAGGAACTCCCAGCTTTTCACAGATTTCCGCCAAAGCCTTTATTCCAACCCGTACTCCTTCTGCCTTGCCCTCTGCTTTACCCTCATCTTTTGCCATCTCCGCAATCTCTTCCAAAGCCTTACACATATCCACTTCCCCTTTCCGCTCAAATCCATCTGTCTTCCACCACTTATCCACATGCAGCAATTCCCTCAGACAATCAAAAGTTTCATAAGAAATATGCCTGAATTCCTCCGGCCTTTCCTGAATATACCGTTTCATCCCCGCACCATCGGCGGCCATACCCAGCAGAGAAAAAACATGCCTTAAATCCGTCCTGAAATTATCCGCCGCTACATTCGAAGCCTGCACCAGGTTCACTTTATAATTCGTCATAAACGGTTTCATATCCTCATACTCTTCCGGAATATCCAGCATATCAAAAAGATCCAGAGGCCCCTCCCATTTACCCGTTCCATAATAAAAACAAATCGTAACCACCGGCGCCAGCCTGTCTTCCCTCAGCAGCCCCGACAAAAACTCCGCACCATCCCTGTAATCCTTCCTCTTACGGTGCTTATCCGAAAGCGCTTTTACCTGCCCCGCATAATTCATGGCATCATAAACCATTTCCCTCACCGGCATAGCATAATGAGTTTCCCCCTGTCCTTCCACCGCAAAAACAGCATAAGTGGTACGCCCCGATGCCTTACACACAGCATCCCGATACCGTCTTACCGAAACCTTCCCCCCGTCCTTATCCCGAAAAGAAAGCGCAGACCTCCCGGACATACTCTCAAGCATCTCCGCCTTCAGCACCTGCTTCCCCCGAAACAAAGAACCATTAAACAAATCACTGAAATTCTCCGGTTTCTCCAGAAACCTCATCACTGCCAAATCCTTTTCCCCTGCCATACAAGCACATCTCCTCCTCATCAATTAATGATAAATCCAAAAGATATGTGCTTTATACAGATTATTATAGACACATCCCAACAAAAAAGCAATTCTTTCGGACATATAAAAGTAAAAAACCTAAAAATGGAATATTTGGCTGAACCGCCGAAAAAAGAAAATCCTATCCAGATAATTTATTTATACCACACTCATCCCCAAAACAAAACCCCAAAAAATATTAACTTTCCATAAACTCCCCTTCTAATCCCTTCTAACCCATCCGCCATCCCATACCCCCAGGTTCCGTTGCCAGTCGTTCCCTCCTGCGGCGGGAGACAAAGCGGAACTCCCGCC
>OLQH01000078.1_pt1 | contig 115912 bp, 104 predicted proteins | sample 1672671 | NCBI WGS metagenome assembly OLQH01 (sample SAMEA3136712, study PRJEB25190) | human gut metagenome | reverse complement strand
TTGCGTCCAATTAAGTATTTAGAAGAGCTTTTAGAAGCTTAAAAAGTAGAAAAAATAAAATTTGCAGTTGCTAACCATTCATGCGTTTGTCGTGGAACCGACATCTTATGCTGTTGACATAAGAAACCCAGAATGGTATGATAAAAAGAAGACAAAATTTCTACATTTCGATGAAAAAAGACATAAAACAACACGACATCTCAGGAAAAGCATCAAATCAGGATAAAATCAACATATTAGGAGGAACGGAAGAAAATATGTATGAAAAGAAATCTCATGGGTGGTACAAACATAAGGATTTTATCTTATTGGATCTGATATGCCTGTTTCTGGCATTTTTATTGGCGCATTTTATTCGTGTTCATAGCTACATCAACCTTATAGACAAAGGGATTTATCGCAATGCTTTGTTATTTATTCTATGTGCAGATCTGATCGTGATCATGCTGTTCGAAAGCTATACAGGCGTTCTCAGAAGAGGATATTACCGTGAACTGAACATAATGGTGAAACAGATCATTATGATCGAGTTGGCAGCAGGCCTTTATCTCTTTACAGTAGACGACAGCAGGAACTTTTCAAGAGCAGTTCTGTATCTGACAGGTATCTTCTATGGTATCTTATCTTATGTAGTCAGAATTCTCTGGAAAAAACATCTTGTCCATATGATGGCAGAACGAGGGGAACATTCCCTGTATATCGTTACTTCCTCAGATATTGTGGAATCTGTAGTAGAATCCATCCGTAAACATAATTATAACCGTTACAACATCAATGGAATTATTCTGGTGGATCAGGAAAGAACGGATAAAGAGATCAATGGGATTCCCGTTGTAGCATCCATAAAAGACGCAGCTGCTTATATCTGTCAGCACTGGGTGGATGAGGTACTGATCAACGTAGGCGATGGACATGAATATCCGGAGAGCCTTTATGCTGAGCTGATCGAGATGGGAATCGTTGTTCACATCAATCTCTCCAAGATCCATAAAACAAAAGGACAGAAACAATTTGTAGAAAAGATCGGTGACTATACCGTGATCACTACAAGCATGAACTATGCAACAGACCGTCAGGCCATGGTCAAGAGACTCATGGATATTGCAGGAGGTCTGGTAGGCTGCCTCCTTACAGGAATTATCTTTATTTTTGTAGGACCTGCCATTTACATCAGTTCACCCGGCCCGATCTTCTTTTCTCAGACCAGGATCGGTAAAAACGGAAAACCCTTTAAGATGTACAAATTCCGAAGCATGTACATGGATGCGGAAGCACGAAAAGCGGAACTGATGTCCCAGAACAAAATGAGTGACGGACGCATGTTTAAGATCGACTTCGATCCCCGTGTCATTGGAAATAAAGTTCTCCCAGACGGCCGAAAGAAAACCGGAATCGGAGAATTTATCCGAAAAACTTCTTTGGATGAGTTCCCACAGTTTTGGAATGTGCTGAACGGCTCCATGAGCCTTGTGGGAACCCGCCCTATCCTCCCCGATGAGCTGGAACAGTATGAGCTGCACCACCGTGCCAGAATCGCAATCAAGCCTGGAATCACCGGAATGTGGCAGGTCAGCGGCCGAAGCGACATCACAGACTTTGAAGAGATCGTCCGCCTGGATACAGAATATATTTCCGAGTGGAATATCGGATTGGATATTAAGATTCTGTTTAAGACGGTTTTGGCGGTTTTGAAGAGGGATGGAAGTTGTTAGGAAGAAATGTTTGGGTTGACGGACGAAATTTGGTGAGTATAATGAAGAAGGATTATGCTGTAAGAATATGAGATCCATATATGGAGGTGTCACGGCATGAAAATAAAAAGAATAAAATTCCAGAATTATACAGTCTTTGAGGATCAGCAGATGGAATTTTCTCCGGGAATCAATGTGATCATCGGAGAGAACGGAACAGGAAAGACACACCTGATGAAAGCACTGTATTCAGCATGCCAGAGTGCCGATAAAAAGACTTCTTTTTCTCACAAGCTAGTTATGACAATGCTTCCGGATGATTATAAGATTTCCCGTCTGATAACCAGAAAAACGGGTAACAGAACAGCGGTCATACGTATAGCGGCAAAAGAATCAGAGACAGACCGGGATCGGATTTTATCTGCTTCTTTCCACGGTAAGACAAAAAAATGGGACGCAGAAGTAACAGGAGAGGATGGATGGGAAAACTCCTTTGTCGGCATGAGCAGTATTTTTATACCGGCAAAAGAAATATTATCTCATAGCTATAATCTGAATGCGGCAACAGAAAAAAATAATGTCAGATTTGATGACACATATTTGGACATCATTAATGCGGCAAAAATTAATATTTCCGCCGGAAGAAACAGTGCCTCAAAAGAAGCAATGCTGAAGATCATAGAGAAGATGACACAGGGTACGGTTGTGTATGATGAAAAAAAGGATGAGTTTTATCTGAAAAGCGGTAATTCGAAACAGGAATTCAATCTTGTTGCCGAAGGAATCAGAAAAATGGCACTTTTGTGGCAGCTGGTTAAAAACGGTACTTTGGAAAAAGGCTCTGTTCTTTTTTGGGATGAGCCGGAAGCGAATGTAAATCCGTTGTATATTAGTATTATCGTAGATCTGCTTTTGGAATTGCAGCGAAAAGATGTACAGATTTTTATCTCTACCCATGACTATATGCTGGCTAGTTATTTCGAAGTAAAAAAGACAGCAGAAGATCATTTGCTGTATCATTCGTTGTCTCATAGCGGAAAGAAAGCAGTTCTGGAGTACGAAAAATCGGAAAGATTTTCGGAATTGAAAAATAATAAGATCATTGAGGCTTTTAACAAACTCTTGGATGAGATTTACAATATGGAAGTGTGATATACGGATGCCGGAAATATATATAGAAGAAAACGGATATTATTCCATAGATTGTACAGCTGCGGTATGGTCAACCAATTGTATTCATGATTATTATCAGGATGCAGGTCATAAATACGGCGAAATCGGATTTTTGAAAGATACAGATTTTGTGATTGAAAGTGATAAGGCAATCTATCTTGTGGAATATAAAAACGCAAATGTTCCGGGAGCCGCAAAGCCGGATGCTTTTCGGCCGGAAAAAGATATTATCTTGAATAAAGTGGCCGAGAAGTATTTTGATACACTTCATTGTCTGTACTTACTGGGGAAAAATAAACCTAAAAAGTATATTTATGTGTTGGAGTATCCCAATGGTAATTCGACTTCCAGGTTGATGATACGTAATCTTTTGCAGAAAAAGTTGCCATTTAGATTGCAGGCACAGTTATCCGCGGGAAAAGTACGACTGATTGATGAAGTAAAGGTTGTGAATATAGAAGAGTGGAATGCTGACCCGGAGTTGGGACGGTATCCGATACGGCGGTGGGAGAGAAAAGATAGGAAAAAGTAAAATACGTTGTTGTACCTGATAATGTCTACGGGGCAAAATCAGTTGCGGCTTGATGGTCGAGAGTGATAAACACATCGATCGAATGCATTCATCATATCTTAAAACACGCTGATATCATCCTGAATTTGGATGTGTAGATAGATAAAACATTAAGGGGCTTGGAGGAAAACCTATGGCGGAGAAGAAAAAAATTCTGTACATAGTCGAAGCTATGGGCGGAGGAGTATTTACCTATATTGTTGATTTAGCGAATGAACTGGTAAATAAATATGACATGTACATTGCTTACGCAGTAAGAAAGCAGACACCGAAAAATTACAAGGACTATTTTGACAAAAGAATCCATTTAATCGAAGTGAAGAATTTTGGTAGGGCAATTAATCCGACAAAGGACATTGCTGCTTTTTTTGAGGTGAAGAAGATTGCGGCATCAGTGCAGCCTGATGTAATTCATTTACACAGTAGCAAAGCAGGGGCAATTGGCCGAATTGCTTTTGATGGTAAAATTCCGATGTTTTATACGCCTCATGGATATAGTTTTCTTATGGAGAACTATAAACCGATGAAGCGCAAACTGTTTAAGCTGATTGAATCAGTTTGTGCTAAAAGAAACTGCACTACAATTAGCTGTAGTGTGGGTGAGAATCAGGAAACTTTGAAACTTACCAGACGTGCTATCTATGTAAACAATGGTATTAATATGTCAGAACTTCAAGAGATTATAGATAAAACAGAAAAGGTACAGCACCCTTTTACTGTATATACGCTAGGAAGAATTTGCTATCAGAAGAATCCGACGCTATTCAATGCAATTGCTGAAGCTCTTCCAGATATTAAATTTGTCTGGATTGGAGATGGAGAACTTCGGGAAGAACTTAAAAGTAAGAACATCGAAATTACAGGATGGGCTGATAGAGCAACCGCAATTCGATATGCAGTCAACGCAGATGTGTTCTTGCTTCCGAGTAGGTGGGAGGGTCTTCCTATCTCACTGTTGGAATCTATGTATATGAAGAAAGTTTGTGTTGTCAGTAATGTGATTGGTAACAGAGACGTAATTCATAATAATGAAAATGGCTTTGTATGTTCTGACACAGAGAAATTTGTGAAAGCTATCAGAGAATCTCAAAGTGGAGCTGAAAGATTCACGGCGCAGGCATATCAAGATGTTTTGGAAAAGTACAATACCAAAGCTATGGCAAAGCAGTATAGTGAAAAATACGATGAAGCCATAAATATTGGGGGGGGGTACAGCATGAGCTAATACCGTACATCCTGATAAATGATTATGTCACTGCAAAGGCGGTGGCATAATGGGAAAAATTAGAATACTGCATGTGGCACAAGCAGCTGGTGGCGTGGATCGTTACATCCGAATGCTTCTCAAGTATTTTGATAAAGACAAATTTGAAAATGTTTTGGTTTGTTCTCAAGATTTTCATGAAGAAGACTACGATGGGCTAGTGAACTCCTTTGAACAGATTGAAATGAATAGAGCAATCGGTGCGAAAGATATAAAGTCGATTGGAGAGGTCAGAAAACTCATTAAGAAATACAATCCGGATATTGTATATGCTCATTCCAGTAAGGCTGGCGCAATCGCTCGTGTGGCAGATATCGGATTGAAAAATCACTGTGTATATAATCCACATGGTTGGGCGTTCAATATGCGTTGCTCCGATAAGAAGAGAATGATGTACACAGCAATTGAAAAAATAGCTGCACCATTCTGTGAGAAGATTATTTGTATTTCAGATGCGGAAAAACAGTCTGCTTTGGAGAAAGGAATTTGCAAAGAAAATAAGCTGCAAGTCATTTTTAATGGCGTGGACATAGAAGCATACGAAAATGGGGAACACGGAAAGGTCAAGAAAGCAGACCTAAATATCCCAGAAGATGCCTTTGTCGTTGGCATGGTGGGGCGTATTAGTCTTCAAAAAGCACCTGATGTATTTGTGAAGATGGCAAAATTGGTTAAGGAGAAAGTTTCAAATGCTCACTTCATTATTGTCGGAAACGGAAATCAGGAAACGGAAATTAGAAAGTATGCTGAAGATAATGGGTTTGCTGATAGTTTGCATATCACAGGCTGGGTCGATGATCCGATGAGTTATGTGGAACTCTTTGATGCTGCTTGCTTGCTAAGCCGCTGGGAAGGATTCGGATTAGTATTGCCGGAGTATATGATGGCGGGTAAGCCGATTGTAGCAAGTAGTGTAGATGCGATTCCAAATCTTATTAAAGATGGTGGGAATGGTTTACTCGTTGAAGTGGATGATACTGTCGGCGCAAGCGAAGCGGTATTGCGAATTCATCAGGAAATTGAATTGCGGGATAAGCTGATAGCACATGGATATGAAGATGTACACAGAAGATTTAACGCTCGGAGGGTATCTGAGGAACATGAAGCACTATTTGAGGAAATGCTAAAGTAAGGGAGAGTCAAAGCAAAATGAAGAAAACAGCGATTGTATCTTGTTATTTCCAGCATAACTATGGAAGTATGTTGCAGGCATATGCAACACAGATGGCGTTGGATAAATTGAATTTAGAGAATGAAACAATTGATATAGCTGGCTTTAATCATGAGATAAAGAAAGCTAAGATGTTGTACTTTGCGAAGGCAAGTTTAACATCTGACATTCTTCTTTCAAAACTGGGAATGGCGAAAAATGTTCTTATCAAGAAATTTTCAAAGAATGATTATGCCAGATTATCGTGTGTTCGTGCCAATAAATTTGATGCCTTTAGCAAGAAGTACTTTCGTCTGTCACCTAGATATAACTCCAAGGCAGAACTTGGAGATAAGTGTAAGGAGAACTATTCTGCAGTTCTTGTTGGAAGCGACCAGTTGTGGCTTCCTGGAAATATAGCTGCTGATTATTATACATTAAATTTTGTGCCTGAAGCGGTGAACACGATTGCCTATGCAACAAGTTTCGGGCAGTCTTCTCTGCCGAACGATTCAGCAAAAAAGGCCTCCTTTTTTTTGAAAAAAATCAAGCATATTGGCGTGAGAGAAGAGTCTGGCCAAAAATTGGTAAAACAGCTAGCAAATCGCGATGTTCCTGTTGTCTGCGATCCGACACTCCTTTTTACCGGAGAGGAATGGATGGGTATCCAGCAACAGGAACCTCTTCTTAAAGAAAAGTATATTCTTTGCTACTTTTTGGGAAATAATCCACCTCACCGTGATTTTGCAAGCAGGCTTAAAAAAGAAACCGGATGTAAAATAGTTGCTCTTACGCATCTAGATGAGTTTGTAAAGAGTGATGAAGGTTATGCAGATGAAACACCGTATGACATTGATCCGGCAGATTTTTTGAATTTAATAAGGAATGCTGAGTATGTCTGTACAGATTCTTTCCATTGTTCGGTCTTTTCTATTCTTTATAAAAGGGAATTTTACACATTCCGACGTTATAACAGAAATACGAGGCAGTCTACAAACAGCCGTCTTGATACCTTATTTAATTTGGCTGGAATTAAGGGAAGACTGCTTACTGGCAATGAGAAAATTGAGGACTGCTTGCGGATTAATACTGACTTTGACGCGGCACATAGGAAACTTGCTGAAGTGAGATGGCAGTCCTATGAATATTTAAGAAATGCATTACAAGATGAAGGGAGTACAGATTTGTGATTGAAGTAACAGAAAAACAGAATTGTTGTGGCTGTACTGCCTGCGTTGCCGTATGTCCAAAGAATTGTATTGAGATGAAAGAGGATATGGAAGGTTTTCTGTATCCAGAAGTCGATCAAAGCAGTTGCATCCACTGTAATGCGTGTGACAGAGTATGTCCGATTTTGAATGTTAAGGAAAGGAAGCCATTTGAGCAGTCTGCTTATATTGTTCAAAATAAGGATGTAGAAGTGTTGCGAGAGAGTACCGCAGGGGGCGCATTTACTGCAATTGCAAAATATGTGATTCACAATAGTGGAGTTGTCTTCGGAGTTGAACTTAATAAGAATCTGGAAGCACATCACATTTATGTAGAGGATGTCACGGAGTTGAAACGATTCCGTAATAGCAAATACGTCCAAAGTTCTGTGGGGGGTACGTTACGAAAAGTTAAATTCTTCTTAGAGCAAGGAAAAACCGTATGCTTTAGTGGAACTCCTTGCCAGATAGAAGGATTAAAATGCTATCTGAAAAAGGATTATGAAAATCTGATCACTGTAGATGTTGTCTGTCGAGCAGTTCCGTCTCCATTAATTTTTAGAAAATATGTGGAACTTCAAAAACAGGAATTAGAAGATGATATAAAAACGGTTCGTTTCCGCGACAAGTATTATGGATATAAATATTCAACGATGAATGTTGTAACAGACAGAAATCATGGAAATTACCATCAAGGCGTTGAATCTGATCCGTGGCTGCGAGCATTCTTTTCTAATATATGTGACCGTCCATCTTGTCATAATTGCCACTTTAGAAATCAATATCGAGTAAGTGATTTCACTATATGGGATTGCTTTCATGCCGGAAGGTTTTCTAAAGAGTTAGATAATGATAAGGGAGCCACAAGAGTTCTGGTACATACGGATAAAGGGAGAAGAATTTTTGAGGCAATCAAAGATGATTTTTCCTATGTCGAGGTGAAACCAGAAGAAGCCGTTGCCGGTGCAAAAGAGATGCAAGAATCTGTTAAGCCGCATGAGCAACGACAGGTGTTTTTCGAAGATGCCAATAAGTTGAGTGGAAGCCAATTGTTTTATAAGTATTTTCCGTCTACATTCCGTGTGAAAGCGGAGCATTTTGTTAGAATGGCATGTTACAAGATGGGAATTTATAGCTTGGCGAAAAAGGTTTTTGTGAGACTGACAAAAAAATACTAACCCTACTAAATTTATATTACGTGAAAAGAAAGCGAAGATAAAGATAATGAAACCGAGGATAACAATCATAACCGTGTGTTACAACAGCGAAAAATACATTGAACAGGCCATATTAAGTGTAATTAACCAGACATATGATAATCTGGAATACATAATTGTCGATGGCGGTTCACAAGATAGCACAATGAGCATTGTGAATCGATACAGGGATAAGATTTCTGTTATTATTAGTGAAAAAGATAATGGAATTAGTGATGCTTTTAACAAAGGAATAAGGAGGGCTACAGGAGATATTATAGGCATAGTGAATTCGGATGATATGCTATATAACAATAATGTGATAGAAAAATTGGCAGAGTATTATGAAGATGATATTGATGTTTATAGAGGAAAAGAAATTGTCAAAAATTTTGATTCAGGATATGAGTATGTTTTATCGCCATCACTTGTATTTAAAAAAAATCCAATAACATTTCATGTGTGTCATATGGCCACATACATAAGGAAAGATGCTTTTGAAAGATTTGGATTGTATGATGAGACATTTAGATATGCGATGGATATGGAATTACTTTATCGATTTAATTATAAAGGGGCGAAAACAAAGGGAGTCAATTTGGTCATAGGAACTTTTAGAATCGGAGGAGTATCTCAAACGTATAATAAAGCTAAACGAACAGAATGTGAAAAAATAATTACAACAACTGGTGGATCATACATGGATGCGATGATTTATAGATATAGTTTAATTGCGAAAGATATGGTTAGAAAGTTTCTTAATTTGTTTGGTGTCGATTTAGCAAGCCGTATTAGATACGGAAGAAGAAAGTAATGGGGGTGACAGGATGATTGAATTGATTTTAAGATCTGGTTTAGGAAATCAGATGTTCCAATACGCATATGCGAGAAAGATGCAAGAAAAAATCGGTGAGCCAATAGCAATCAATACTCTGTATATGGATAAACACGATTTTCGGAAATATTCTTTGAACCATTTTAGATTGAATGAAACTGTTAGTGTTTTGGATAAAAAGCAAAGTGAACATGATTTGATAAATTTTTATTTACGGCTTCCAGTAGGATTTGGTAAAGATTTCTGGTCTTGGCGTTTGTTTCACAGACAAGCATTAGGAGAAGACAAGTATTTAAAGAGAAGTAACAAAGGGCTCTATTATGCACATCTGCCAGAAGAAAGTTATTCGATAGTAGAGTCTAAATCACGAAAAAAATACGTATTCGGCTTTTTTCAGAATTATGCTACCGTTGAGGGAATTGAGGATATTCTAAGAGAAGAATTTATTATTAAAACAGAACCAAGTGATGCTAACAAAGAAATGTTAAAAAAAATACAGAAAGAGAATTCAGTATGTCTACATATTAGAAGAGGGGATTATCTGGATGAAAAATGGAAGAGTATGCAGGTATGTAATGAGAATTACTATTACACAGCAGTAAACAGTGTTTTGAATAGCGTTGAGAATCCGGTATTTTTTGTTTTTTCAACTGGTCATGATGATATAAGATGGATTAAAGAGAATTATCATTTTAATGCTAAGGTGGAGTACGTCGATCTTGATAATCCAGATTATGAAGAACTTCGATTGATGATGAATTGTAAGAATTTTATTATATCTAATAGTACTTTTAGTTGGTGGGCAGCTTTTTTGGCGAAAAATCAGAAAAAAAAAGTATGGGTTCCTGATACGTGGAGAAAGGGAAGTCCAGAGGCAAATGTAATTATACCGGCCACATGGATTAAAATAAAAGTATGAGTAATACAACAAATATTAGAATATACAACATAATATGCTGCTTGTGTGGGTTAATTGGATTCTTCTTTTGCTTTGTCGTAGAATCGGGTGATCCACATATTCCAGGATATTATTTGTTGCCACTGTCATTTGCATTATTCCACATTGCATTTCAAAAAGCTTTTAAATATGAATTTGGAATTGGCGTATTGTTATTTGAAGCAGTAGCTTTTTTTAGATATATTATTGCTCCAGTTATAACCTGTGTAGTACACAAATATGATGGACATATCTGGTCTGTTCAAAGTACATATTTTGAAGCTGTTATATATATGGTAGTGGAATTATTTACGTCATATTGTGTGATGTACTTTATGATTCCCTATGTAAAACGTAAGAGTAAGTATGAGATACAGGAAATTGAACTTGGAAAATTTGGCGTGATTAAATTTCTTGTTGTTGTATATTGGTTATACATTGTCATAGCGTCGCCAACCATGAGAGAGATGATGTTTAATTTTACTTTATCTTCAAGTGACATTAATACTTCATATCTTTTGTCTGATTATAGAAGCACAATACCAAACGAATACATTATGTTCTATTACATAGGTTTGGTAATTGTTTATGTTGAAGGTTTAAAACTCATACAAAATAATCGGTATCTGAATAGATGGATGAAAATTATTGTAATTGCACTTCTATCTGTTCTCTATATGTCGTGTGGTTGGACTGACGGAAACAGTGTTTCACGTTGGGGAATGCTAGTGGCAGTTTTAGCGATGGTCTATGTTTTACTGTATTTTTTCCCTGAAAAGAAAAAAATAATCGTAACTGTGGGTGTTATTGTTGTTGTTGTAGCAATTATCGTTGGAACATTTTTTAAAAGAGTTTCACATGGCATGGATATATCAGTATGGGAATCAATTATGACGTATGTAACCCCTTCATATATGAATGAGTATTTTACGGGAGTCTTTCCTGTTGCAAATGGGATAGATGTTGTGAAAACGGTTAGTGAAAGTAGATTTACCACATTTTTATTTGATACAGTAGCAAATATACCAAAGCTTTTGTCTACTTTGGGAATTACAGGAGAATCAAGTGCAACCTTTTTTGGTACATGTACACATCATATTGAACTTATTATTCCTTCAGCGGCAATGTCGTACTTTGTTTTTGGAGAGTTTGGAACGTGGATTTACAATGCGATAATTGTTTACTTTCTCATTGTAACCCAGACTAGAATGAAAATTGCAAAGAGCTTGTATACGAGGTTGTTACTATTTCAAATCATGTTTTGGTGTTCTCTGACAATGGCGATTAATATTCAAATTATACAGGCTAATTGTTGGAAATATGTTGTTGGTATTGTGATCATGTGCTTAGATGATAAGTTTGTCATTAGAGCTTTTTCGAACAGAAAGAAACGAGGAGAAAGATAATGAGAATAATGTGGACAGTGTTTGTCACATTTCCAGAAGTGGCGGATAAAATAGGGAAGAAATCTGAATATGCATGCACATGGGCACGAGCGTTGGCTGCAAAATTAAGGTATAGAGAAGACATTCAACTTGCAATTGTATCAGTTGCAGACGAGGACAGTGTAAAAAAGTTTCATGTTGATAATGTAGATTTTTATTTTCTGCCTAATGGAAAAGAAGTCATGAGAAGCGGCGGCGGAGAAAAAATACAAGACTCTTGGAAATATATTATTTCGGACTTTAAACCAGATTTGGTACATATTCATGGCAGTGAATCGATGGTTCCATATGAATTGATTAAGATGAAGCCTGATGTACCACTCTTTCTTACATTGCAGGGGATTTTATCTAATTATTATAAAGATGCCTATGCTGGTATGGAAATGAAAGATGTCATTCGAACCTATTCATTACGTGATGTTGTCAGACATTCCGGTATTATATGGGATAGAAAAAAAGAGATAAAACGAAGTGGATATGAAAAGGAAATGTTGAAGGGGATTCAGTATATAGGTGGAAGAACTACGTGGGATAAAGTTTCGTCTTTAGCAGTTAATCCTGAAGCGAAATATATTTATGCACCAGAATTGATTAGACCAGAGTTTTATCAGTCAACACGTTGGAACGTAAATAATATTGAGCGTCATAGAATTTTTATGCACCAGGGCTTTAAGCCGATTAAAGGACTCCATATTGTTTTGGATGCAATGAAAGTTCTGAAAAAAAAATATCCAGATGTTGAGTTATATATGTCTGGAAGAAATGTAATGAAGAATTCAACTATAAAAGAAAAACTTCTGCAACCAGGATATGTAAAATATTTGTTTGAAAAAATACAAGCCAATGACTTACAAGACTGTATACATTTTACAGGAATACTTGATGCAGAACAGATAGTCAGTGAACTTAAGAAATCAAATGTAATGGTTTTGCCTTCGGCAATTGAAAATAGTCCGAATTCTTTGTGCGAGGCTCAGCTAGTCGGAATACCTTGTGTTGCCAGTTTTGTAGGAGGAGTTCCAGAGATGCTTCGTGATGGAAAAGATGGATATCTTTATACATTTAATGAACCGTTAATGTTAGCAGAGTATATATCTAGGATTTTTGATTCCGACTCTTTGGCAGAGCAATTTTCAATGTCATCGTATGAATGGATCAGGAGCCGACAAGGGGAGAACGACGTAGTAAATAAAACGATAAACAATTATAAAACGATTATAGATGATTGGAAGAATAAATTGTGAAAAAGAGAAATGAACAAATTGATGTGGCAAGGGGAATCGCAATTTTACTTGTGATTTTGGGACATAGTTTTTATTCTATTGAAGATCCACTGAATAAGATTATTTTAAGTTTTCATATGCCTCTTTTCTTTTTTCTCTCAGGTATTGTTGCAAAAATCAGAGATAAAGAAACTGGGGGGGGCAGGTTTATTCTTGGTAAGCTGAAAACGATTTTACTGCCACAAGTTTTATTAGGGATGGTTTCATATATATATTATGGATTATTCACTGTTGTAATGAAAGGTGGAAGTCTAAAAGAAGTTGATTTTCTATATCAATTTTGGAGATACTGGTTTCTCCAAGTTCTTTTTTTAGTAGTAATTATTTTTTATTTTATTTCACAAAAAATACACATCACAAGCGCGAAATGTCAGATAATTGTTGGCGGAATATGCGTTATTCTGGGACTGTTATTTGAATATATAATAAAATGGCCAGATGAGTCACCTTTCTATATAAATGTTGTTCCAATGGCATTTTTCTTTTATTTATTAGGATTTGCATGCAGAGGATTTTTTACAGCTCAATTAAAACAGATTTGTGACAGTAACGGCAAAAAAGTTATGATGCTTATTATTGCATTGTGTTCATTAATCGTTTGTGCGCTATGTAATTCCAGTGTTACTATGTATAACAATAATTACGGACTCTTTCCGATATTTATTTTGGGATCATTAAGTGGAATTGTGGTTGTCTGGGTTATTGCTGATTTTATGCAAAAAAATATGTTTTTAAAATGGTGTGGAAAAAATTCTATCGTTATATATGTGTGGCAGTTTGTTCTTACTCAGTTTTTCAAAAATGTGATAGAGATAATTTTCAATGTAACACACGTTAACAGTCCGGATTTTATAATGACCGTATGTGTTTTTGGAGTATGTGTTTTTGCGGTGATTCCTATTGTTATATTTAGTAATCGCTTTGTTCCAGAGTTATATGGAAAGAAAAGAGTTGGTTGATTTGAGGTGTAAGAATGAATGACATATATGATTTGATTCAAGCAGAATATGAGAAGGATAATTACAAGATTAAATACAATGATTCTAAGAATGGATTGGCCTATATTTATTGTTCCAGTAATGCTTTGTATGAAAAAGATAATATCCGATCTTTTGAGAATCAAATAATTAAAGGGGATCGTTACGAGTGGTCTAATATACGAGCTGAATGTGCACCTGAATTAGAGATATTTATTCGCGATATTTGGCTTTCTTGGTATGTTAAAGGAATCAACAGCAAGATTAATAGTTACGATAAATTGATTAATTTTATCAGAGATTTAACGAAAGGCTATACTATTCGGTGTGTAGGTGCTTCGTCAGGTGGATTTATTGGAACAATTCTTGCAGTGGAATTGAATGCGGAAATATCATATTCATTTGCGGGGCAGTTTTCATTAAGCCATCATTTTGACCATTTGCAACAAAATCCGTATCTTAGAGAATACTGTACTACCGGGGAAGAAAAATATATTGAATATTATACTCGTATTCCAGATTCAACAACGAATATTGCTTACATGTTTCCAAAGCATTCCAAACAAGATCAAGAACAGTATGAACTTGTTAGAACGATGAAGCAATTACACACGATAGATATAGATATAGATGAACATGGAGTGTCAATATATCCGTTCGCTCTTCCAAAATACCTTTCGTATAATCTTTTTGAGATTGAAAAATTAGCGGGGGGGGGGCAGCATGACCAAGATGAATGCCTCTATTAAAATTGGAGGGTGGTTGAATTTCGTTAAATGGGCGATAGCAAAAATATTAAAAAAGATTAAGAGGTGATAGTCTACCTATGAAAAAAAGGGAAAAATCTATTGGAGTTAATGCATTACTCAATGGATTGAAAACGATATTATCGGTTATATTTCCACTTATAACATATCCTTATGCGGCACGAGTTCTGCAAGTGGAAAACATGGGGAAAGTGGATTTTTCAAACTCTGTTGTGAGCTATTTTGTGCTGATTGCGGGTTTAGGAATAGCTACATATGCAATTAGAGAAGGTGCGAGAGTAAGAGATAGTAGAGAAAAACTTGAGGCATTTTCTAGTGAAATGTTTACGATTAATTTAATATCTGTTGTAATCTCGATTATTGCACTTGTTATTGTAGTTATTGTAGTTCCCAAGTTCCACTCGTATATACCATTGATCGCTGTGCAAAGTTTGGCTATATTTGGCAATCTGGTTGGAGTAACATGGCTTTATTCGATAGTGGAGGATTATGCATATATAACAGTGCGCTCTCTTGTGGTTCATATTATAGCGTTGATTTTGCTATTCCTCTTTGTTCATAATGAATCCGACTATGTTTTTTATGCAGCAACAACGGTTATCGCAAATGCTGGTGCTAATGTTTTCAATTTTTTTCATGCTAAAAAGTATGTTAAAATACATCTGACAAGAAATCTTAATTTAAAAAAGCATCTCAAGCCAATAATGATAATTTTTGCTTCTACAGTTACAACAACAATATATGTTAATTCAGATAAAACAATTCTCGGATTTTTATCTGATGAATTCCATGTGGGATTATATTCAACATCTGTTAATGTTTATACAGTGCTGAAAAGTTGTATAGCAGCAGTTATCCTCGTAGCGCTGCCGAGGTTGTCTAATTACCTTGCAACAAATCAAAGGAAAGAATATGAGAAAACAGCAACTGATATTTTTAAGATGTTTATGATGATCTTACTTCCAGTGATGGTGGGAATATTTGTTACTTCTGATGCTGTAATTGAAATTATTGCTGGCTCATCATATGCAGAGGCAGCGACATCGTTGAAAATTTTAAGTATTAGTCTGGCATTTTCAATGGTTGCAACTTATTATACCAATGCTGTCTTACTGCCGATGAAACAAGAAACAATTATTTTGAAAGGAACAATAATGAGTGCCGTTCTGAATATTGCTTTAAATTTTGCTTTAATTGGAACTTTTAAACAGAATGGGGCTGCATTTACGACTCTTTTAGCTGAATTACTTATGTGCGTTTATCAATATTTTTATGTGAGAAAGGCATTGAGAATAAAGGTTTCTTTACGTTATGCAATTAGTTTGATCTCTGGATGTGTTGGTATAATTGTTGTATCTTCTGTTTGTGATGTCTTTTTGACTTCATTTATCCTAAACCTAATTATAAAGATTTTGCTGTCAATTGTGGTTTATTTTATGGCACTCTTGGTATTGAAAAATGACACGGCACTTTCTATGGTAGATGGATTCTTGAAAAAAAGAAGGAAGTAGGGAGAGATAGATGCATGCTATTGTAGACAGAATCTGTGTCAATATTATATCGGCACTATATCAATATTTATTTGTATCTATAGTCATGGCAGCTCTTTTTATGCTTTTGTATATGGAATGTAAAAAGATTGGGTTGAAAGCTGTGTTTTATAATTGGATTAATGAATTTAAAAAATCCAAGGAGTATAGAAGAATCTATGCGTTAGCGGTATACACTTGCCTAATCCTTTTTAGAACTATATTTTGCCGTCAGATTTGGGGAAATCCTATAGGTGATGTCCTGGGAAATTGGAGTTTGCATTTTTCTGATGGAACTCTAAGCACAGAATTAATAGAGAATATTTTTCTATTTATTCCATTTTCAATGCTTGTTCTTTGGGCATTGGAAGATAAAATTCTTAAGGGAAGAAAGGATTTTTTACAAATCTGTTATGGCACAATAAAAATTTCTTTCCTATTTTCACTTGGGATAGAGTTGTGTCAAATTGTTTTACGTGTTGGAACATTTCAAATATCAGACTTGGTGACGAATACAGGTGGAGGCTTAATAGGCGGAATCATATACTGGATTCATTATAAATTAAGAAATAGAGAATAGAAAACAAGCTATAGAATTAGAAGTGTGCATGTGTCCAGCTTTTTAGCTAAGTTACCGGGGGCAGGGAAATTAAGTGTCAGGCACTCTTACAATTTTTTTACAATATTTTGGCCGTGTGGATAATATTATGCACACGGTAGCTGCTCAAATCTTCACACACCTTTTCGTGGTGAGTAGCAGGCAACGTCTATATGGACGGCTGAGATGTGAAGGAAAAGGTAGGGATTCTACTATGAAGTTATATCATAAAATTTTTAAGAGCCGTGATGATATGTCAGTGTATCTTGAAAATATGGATCCACTTATCTCATATGACAAAGAACTTTTGAATCGTTTAACCAATGCTCGTAATACAGATGTGGGAAATTGGGGTCAGACCCCATTAGGCTGAGATAAAAAGACGAAAGATCCAAAAGACATTGGGGTCAGACCCCATTAGGGCGAGATAAAAAGAAGAAAAATCTAATGAAAGTTTGCTAAAAATTATATAAAGAAGAAAAATTAACTGGCGTTGAGAAAGCGCCAGTAAAAAAACACCGTGCACTTTAATGAACTAATTCATAAAAGTGTCGGTATTGCCATTGAGAAAAAGAAGTAAATATTAAGGACAGAAAGAAGAATTACCGATTGAGAAACGAGGATAAATTGGTTATAATGAAAATAGAGGACATTAGGCCGTATTAAAGATTTACTATGGTGAAAAGCCAATTGGTATAAAGGTGAATATTTTATGGAATCAGGCATGTTCAGTAAAGATAAAGAGGTAAAATTTTGAATTATTTATGCTTGGGATGGTTGTATGGAGAGAAGGAAAGTATATAATTAGACATGTGTCCAAAACAGGTGTAAATTCTCCGTGCCCATGCGGCAGTGGTAAAAAATTCAAAAAATGTTGTAAAGGTAAAGAGAGATATGCAAAAAATAATAATAAAATATTTGGGTCCAGTACGAGAACTGGAAATGGAAATAAAGGATTTTAATTTACTTATAGGTGAGCAGGCTACAGGAAAAAGCACTGTGGCAAAAGCGATCTACTTTTTTAGAATTATAAAATCTACTTTAACAGATTATTTATGTCAGCTGTATGATACTGCATTGTACAATGGAAATGATGTTAGCGATGGATTTAATAAAGTGTTGAAGAAGGAATTAAAATCGGTTTTTATTTCTCTGTTTGGATATAGCTGGGATTTAGATAAGCGGTTATATTTAAGATATGAATATACAACCGGAATATGGATTGATGTAAAATTAAATGATAAAGGAAAAAAACAGTATATAAGTGTTCGCTATTCACCAAAACTGGCACAGACTCTCAAAACTTTAGAAGAAGAGGCATTGGATCTTTTTGAACAAAAAATGGAAACTGCAACGATCAGTCTGGCGTATGCGAGCAGGGAACGTCTTCGCAATTATGACAACTTCAAGAATAGGGTAAATGAGATATTTGATGATTATAAAGAAACCTATTATATCCCGGCAGGACGCAGCATGTTGACTTTGCTGGTTAACAATAGATCTTTATTAGAAAATGATAATCTGGATTTAATAACGAGACAGTTTATGCAGGTTATTGATAATATCCATAGAGTTTTCGAGGATGGAATTAAAAATGTTCATAAACGTTATCCGGATGGGGAACGGAAATTTGATGTAACAAAAACTGCGGAAATGTTAATTTCAGATCTAAAAGGTGACTATCGTTATAATGCAGGAAAAGAATACATTGTTATTGAAGAAGATGCTCATAGTGAAAAAATACCGATTAATTTTGCATCATCAGGTCAACAGGAAGTGTTATGGCTGCTTAACCAGCTGTATATTTTGATGCTGAAAAAAGAGAAAGCATTTGTGATCATAGAAGAACCGGAAGCGCATTTGTATCCTGGCTTGCAAAGTAAGGTGGTAGAATTTATTTCATATTTTGCAAATGTTAACGATAGTGCTATTTTTATTACGACACATAGTCCATATATTTTAACATCGGTGAATACTTTATACTGTGCTGGAAAGGTGATTAAGAAAAATCCTAAATATTCAAAAAAAGTACATGATATAATTGGCAGCAGTTGTGAGATTATTCCACAAAATGTTACAGCATTGAAAATTAATAAAGACAAAAGCTATTTAAATTTGATTAATGAGGAAATTCAGGAATTAAATACGGAAATGATCGATGAGATCCCGGATAGTGTAAATGAGAAATATATGGAATTATACTATTTGTTAATATCAGAAAGTGATATGCCATAAGGAGAGTCAGATGCCAAAAAGAAAAAAGGGAAAAAATAAATCTGAAGAAGATAAGAAAAAAGAAACGAATACTTTAGCAGTAGGAAAATATACAGAAAAATTTGAAAAACATGCATTTATTGTTTCGCCTGGAAGACAAAAAATTCCGAAGGGTATAGAAACAAAGGAAAGGGCACTTTGGCAATATCTTATCCAGAATGGAAATAATAAAAGAAAGATATTGGAGCTCATTCATTATGTTAAAGTGACAAAATCAGATAGGTACAGTAATAATAATGGACAAATAATTTGTTCGCCGAAAGCACCTGTGCAATTACCTTTTCTGAATTAAAAATAAAAGTTATTAAAAAGAGGAGAAACACAAATGAATAACCTTACATCACTATTTTTATCACAGTCATATCAGGATACCTGGGAGGATTATAACAGATCTCTCTCATCTGAAAATTTTCCGAAATGGGATTATATAATTTTAACTGCCTCGAATGAAAATCAGGCCGTGGGATATCGCAGTCAGATTGAGTCCAGAAGAGATGTTTTGCCTCCGGAAACGCATTTTGCTGTAATCCCGGATGAGGGAAATGTTCGTGTTGGATCAGGCGGGGCGACCCTTTCCGTTTTGCGTTATATTTATAAGAGAGAGGAAGAACTAAAGGGAGTTGGATCATTTAAAGGCCTTCGTATTCTTGTGATCCATTCCGGTGGTGATAGTAAAAGGGTGCCATCGTATTCTGCTTTAGGTAAACTTTTCAGCCCGGTTCCCCACAAACTTCCAAATGGCAAATCATCTACATTGTTTGATGAGTTTCTGATCGCCATGTCTTCTGTACCATCCAGGATCCGTGAGGGAATGTTGCTTCTTTCGGGGGATGTTTTACTGTTATTCAATCCACTTCAGATCGATTTTCCGGGAAGAGGAGCGGCTGCGATTTCTTTTAAGGAGAATGTTGAGACAGGAAAGAATCATGGAGTTTTCCTGAATAGTGAGGATGGAAATGTCAAGAAGTTTCTCCATAAACAGACAGTGGAAACACTTCGACAAATGGGTGCGGTTAACGAGAATGACTGCGTAGATATTGATACAGGTGCGGTGATCTTTTCAACGGATATGCTGTCTTCCTTGTATTCTTTGATTTCTACAACAGAAGATTATCACAAATATGTAAATGATACCGTGCGTTTGTCCTTGTATGGGGACTTTCTTTATCCGCTTGCGGAGGATTCCACCCTTGAAAAGTTTTATGATGAAAAACCGGAAGGGGAATTTTGCGCGGAACTTCATGCGGCCAGAGCGGAAGTTTGGAAAGTGCTCAGACCATATAGGATGAAACTTTTGCGCCTTGCCCCTGCTAAATTTATTCATTTTGGTACAACAAGGGAGATCCTGGCTTTGATGAGTGGCGGAGTGGATGCCTACAAAGCGCTTGGCTGGAGCAAAAAAGTGAACAGCAGTATCAGTGGAAATACCGCTGGTTATAATAGTGTTTTGTCCGAAAGAGCTGAGATCGGGGATGATTGTTATCTGGAGGTTTCTTTTGTACATAGCAAAGCATCTGTAGGTAAAAATGTGGTTCTTTCTTATATTGATATTCATGATGAGCAGATTCCGGATGATGTGGTTCTTCATGGCCTGAAGCAGAAGGATGGAAAGTTTGTCTGCCGTATTTACGGAGTGGAAGATAATCCGAAAGAGAACAGATTATTCGGGATGAATCTGGAAGAAACATTGGAACAAGTAGGTATCCAGCCGAGCGAGGTATGGGATCAGGAGGAACATCTTCTGTGGTTTGCAAAGATTTACCCGGAATGTGGGAATATCAGAGATGCTGTAGATGCTGCACTTAATTTATATGGTCTTTTGCATGGAAAAGGTGATCTGGAAGCCTGGAAAAAGATGCAGAAGAAATCGCTTTGTTCCGGATTTAATGATGCAGACTCGTCTGCAATTATTGCGTGGAATAAGAGAATGCAGGAACTGGTAAGAATGGATGAGATCGCCAAAGATATTCGTTACGGAAAGCCTGTAAAAGAAACAGCAGCGTTAGAGCCTTTAACACAATTACAGGAGAACTGGTTGGAAAGAAGATTAAAGAGAGCGGATTTCTCAGAAACAGTCCGGTTAAATTATTATATTGGTACTGCATTGGGAAGCAGACATGGTGACAGATATGTTGCGGAGAGTTTTAAAACGATTTCCGGACAGATTCTGGAAGCAACACTTCAGAACTTACAGTATAATGACAGCTGTAAGATCGTAACAGAGAAACATACGGTTAATCTTCCTCTTCGTGTGAATTGGGGTGGTGGATGGAGCGATACGCCGCCAATTTGCTGTGAGATGGGCGGTACAGTGCTTAATGCGGCCATCAGCCTGAACGGGGAATTGCCTGTAGAGGTTACGCTGATAAAGATTCCGGAAAAGAAGATCGTATTTGACAGCCGTGACATGGATGTGCATGGCGAATTTGATTCTATTGAGGAACTCCAGAAAACAGGTGATCCATATGATCCTTTTGCGCTGCAGAAAGCTTGTCTTCTTGCATGTGGGATTATTCCGTCAGAGGGTGGCAGCCTGGATGAGATCCTTACTCGTCTGGGTGGCGGATTTGAAATGCATTCAGAAGTAACGAATGTGCCAAAAGGAAGTGGTCTTGGTACTTCTTCCATTCTTTCAGCAGCATGCGTAAAAGCTGTATTTGAGTTTATGGGAATTTCTTATACAGAGGAGGAACTTTACGCGCATGTGCTGGTTATGGAACAGATCATGTCTACCGGTGGCGGATGGCAGGATCAGGTTGGTGGAGTAACAAACGGAATTAAATATATCACCAGCAAGCCGGGACTGGATCAGCAGCTTCGAGTCGAGCATATTGAACTTCAGCCGGAGACGAAAAAAGAGCTTAATGAGCGTTTTTGCCTGATCTATACAGGACAGCGTCGTCTTGCGCGTAACCTGCTCAGAGATGTGGTCGGACGTTATGTGGGAAATGAACCGGACAGCCTGTATGCTTTAAATGAGATCCAGAAAGTTGCTGCTTTGATGCGTTTCGAGCTGGAACGAGGAAAAATTGATGAATTTGCCGATCTGTTGAACTATCATTGGGAGCTTAGCCGTAAAGTAGACGCTGGCAGCACAAACACCCTGATAGACCAGATATTCCTTTCAATCGAAGATCTGATCGATGCCAAGATGGTATGCGGCGCCGGTGGAGGTGGTTTCCTTCAGGTGATCCTGAAAAAAGGTGTCCAGAAAGCAGATGTACATAAACGCCTGAAAGACGTATTCCAGGATAACCCGGTGGATGTTTGGGATTGTGAGATTATATAGGGGAATTATAGGCGGATTGATCAGACACCGATCAATGAAAGAATTCTAAAAGTTATATAAAAAGATGAAAATTTAACTGGCGTTGAGAAAGCGCCAGTTAAAAAATAAATAGATACTTTAATAAGTTAATATGCTAAAAATAAATATTATTGTAAAAAAGGAATAAGATTTTTGGTATTGGGGACAGGCTAAACTTCATTTCCTTTAAAATGGTAGTAGGATCCTTGCATAAAAAACAGGCAATATCTTTAAATGAATTACGATCTTCAATTATTAAACTGGGCGATGGAATTACTTTTGAAATTTTCAGAATTGCTATAGACAGAAATTATATTGAAAGTATATTCTGCATCGGAATTGTCAGACGATAAAAAAGATCTGATTACTTGGTATTTGTTGGCTAAACGCAATATGTTAAAACAGATATATTTGGAAAAGGAGACATGAAATGTCGGTAAAAGATGGTAAAGATTATTTGTATTTGATTTGGAAATGTTCTTCAAACAGAAGACAATATATTGTAGGTCAGCTTTCTAAAAATGGGCAGTATGAATTTTGCTATTGCGAAGAATTTAACGAAGCTGTGAAAGAAGGATTTTCTCCGCTAATTTCTTTTGAGGACACAAACCGTGTTTACAAAAGCCAGGAGCTTTTTCCAGCATTTTCCAGTAGACTGCCTGATAGAAAAAGAAAAGATATTAATAAAATTTTAAAAAGATACGGTTTGGAACAATATGATTCTTATGAATTATTAAAGAGGGGTGGGGCAAAACTGCCAATTGATAATTTGCAGTTTATTGATCCAATTTTGAATTTTTCACAGGAGTTTAAAAAGAGCTTTTATCTGGCAGGAGTGAGACATTATCTGGGATGCAACGGAGACAATTGCTGTGAAGCAGTGAAAATTGTACCTGGCGAAGAAATAAAATTCGTGTGGGAAGCAAATAATCTGTATGATAAAAATGCTGTACAGGTGTATGATCAAAGAGAGAAATTAATTGGTTATGTTCCCAGATATTATGCGGAGGCATTTGCGGCATTTATCAAAGAAAAACGAGTGAAAAAAGGAAAAATTTTGTGTGTGGATAAAAATAGAAACTGTGATGAATGCATTAAAATTGAGGTTTCTGTGGCTGGAGTGTAGCTATAATATGAGGAAAACTATGAGAAAGAAAAATGCGACAGATCTGCTGAGATTTTATGGTGGGGATATTCGTGAAAAGACGGAAGATGGAATCATGACAAGATTTAAACGCTTACACAGAGAAAAAAATCTCTGTGGCTTTTCGCATTATATACTCCGCCGATACAGAAAAACACACAAAACATATTGGAAAAACTGCAAGAAAAGGTTATAATGTCAAAGATGACACACCTGATAAAATATAAATAAATATTTTATCAGATTATAAATGAAAATGCGGGGGATGTAGTTAATGGAACAGCAGCATATGTTTACCAACCGGATGATCCGTAATCTTCTGGTGCCGGTGGTGCTGGAACAGATTTTGAATTCGATAATGGGAACCGCAGATACCATGATGGTCAGTAATGTGGGATCTGCGGCTCTTTCTGCGGTATCGCTGGTGGATTCCATCAACATACTTCTGATCCAGGCTTTTTCAGCACTGGCAGCCGGAGGAGCAATTGTCTGTGCGCAGTATATCGGACAGAAAAATTATGAAAAAGCCAATATGTCAGCAAGACAGGTACTTTTTATCATCACGGCGATTTCTGTGGCAGTATCGGCGGTCTGTCTGATCTTTCAGAAACCGTTGCTGCGTCTGATTTTTGGGGCTGTAGAAGCGGATGTTATGCGTGCTTCGGAAACGTATTTCTTTTTTACGGCACTGTCATTCCCGTTTATTGCGGCGTATGATTCCGCGGCATCTATTTTCCGCGCCCAGGAGAACACCAGGGGGCCTATGATGATTTCCATGATCTCCAATGTTATGAATATTGGTGGAAATGCCATTTTGATCTGGGTATTTCATCTTGGTGTTGCCGGCGCGGCAGTCTCCACACTGGTTTCCCGTATTTTCTGTGCAGTGGTAGTTCTCTACCAGCTGCGAAAAGACCGTCAGCCTATTGTTGTCCGTAATTACCTCAAGATCCGCCCGGACTGGAGCATGATCGGCCGTATTCTGGGACTTGGAATCCCTTCGGGGATCGAGAACAGCATGTTTCAGCTGGGAAAACTGGCAATCCAGTCTACTGTATCCACGCTTGGAACAACAGCCATCGCCGCGCAGGCAATGACAAATATCCTGGAGAATCTGAATGGTATTGCGGCTATCGGTGTGGGAGTAGGCCTGATGACCATCGTAGGCCAGTGCCTGGGTGCAGGACGGAAAGACGAAGCGGTCTATTACATAAAAAAACTCTGCGTTATCGCAGAATGCGTAATTATCGTAAGCTGCCTGATCGTTTACGTTCTGGCCAGACCGGTCACCATCCTGGGTGGCATGGAAAAAACGAGTGCAGCCATGTGCATCCACATGATCAACTGGATCACCATTGTGAAACCCCTCGTGTGGACAATGGGATTTGTCCCGGGATATGGACTCCGGGCGGCCGGAGATGTGAAGTTTTCCATGATCACATCCTGTTGTACCATGTGGGCCTGCAGATTTTGTCTTTGCGTATTTCTCATCCGTGTCCTGGGATTTGGTCCCATGGGTGTCTGGATCGGAATGTTTGCGGACTGGACGGTACGCGGAATCATATTTACATGGAGATTCCACAGCCGCAAGTGGTTGGAGCATAAGGTGATTTAGAACAAACGAAAAAAATTTCCTACAAAAAACTCATTAAAAAAAGGAGGTGCCCCATATGAATGGTCTGGAAAACAAATACATTATAAAAAACAACAAACGCCTCCGCTACGGTTACACCACCGGTTCCTGTGCGGCTGGGGCTGCCAGTGGTGCGGTCCGTATGCTGTTATCCGGGAGGGAACTTTCCGAGGTAACGCTTCCCACTCCGAAGGGTATCACCCTTACGCTGGCTCTTCACGATATTACTCGTGGAGATAATTATGTTTCCTGTGCTGTCCGGAAAGATGCGGGAGATGATCCGGACACGACTAACGGAATCCTGGTGTATGTAAAAGCAGAAAAAATCTGCTGCCGGGATTCAGAAACAGATAATTGTGAAGATATCGGAACCGGTGCAGGCCGTCCTCAGATCATTCTGGATGGTGGCATCGGAGTAGGCCGTGTCACGAAACCGGGTCTGTCGCAGAAGATTGGTGAGGCGGCGATCAATCCGGTCCCGCGGGCAATGATCCTGAAAGAAGCGGAAGAAGCGGCGCAGGAATACGATTATGAAGGCGGGCTGAAGCTCACGGTATCGGTTCCTGAGGGAGAGAAGATCGCAAAGAAAACTTTTAATCCCCGTCTGGGAATCATCGGAGGAATTTCAATTCTTGGAACCAGTGGTATTGTAGAGCCCATGAGTGAAAAAGCCCTGATCGAAAGCATCCATGTGGAGATGAAACAGCATTTTTGCCAGGGAGAGAAATATATTCTGGTAACACCTGGAAATTACGGGGCGGATTATCTGCGGGAGCATATGACCATCCCTTTTGAAAACAATATCAAATGCAGCAATTATGTAGGTGAGACGATCGACATGGCCATCGATATGGGAGTAAAAGGAATCCTTTTTGTAGCGCATATCGGTAAATTTGTGAAAGTTGCAGCCGGGATCATGAACACGCATTCTCACTGTGCAGATGGAAGGATGGAGGTTCTCTGTGCAAGTGCTATCCGTGCGGGAGGACCACTGGAATGTGCCAGAGAGATCCTGAAAGCCGGTACTACAGATGAAGCGCTGGAGGTTCTTAACAGATATGGGATTCTGAGAGAAACGATGGATATCGTTATGGAGAAGATACAGTTTTATCTGGATCACAGGTCTTATGAACAGATCCTTCTGGGAGCAGTGGTGTTTTCCAATGTGTATGGCTTTCTGGGACAGACTCGGGATGCGGAAAAACTGATCCATAAGATACAATCTGAATAACAGACAGGAATATATCCCTGTCGTAAAAATATAACAGGAGGAAATAAAAATGGCAGGAAAATTATACGGTGTAGGTGTAGGACCGGGAGATCCGGAACTTCTCACTTTAAAAGCACTCCGACTTGTAAAAGAGGCAGAGGTGATCGCACTTCCGGGACAGATTCCGGAGGATACAGTAGCATTTAAGATCGTAGAGGGAGCATATCCTGAGCTTGGAAAAAAGGAACTTCTTGCAGTACCATTTCCAATGTCCAAGGATCCTGAAGTTCTGAAAAGTTATCATGATGCAGGGGCACAGAAAGTAAAGGAAGTTCTTGACCAGGGAAAAAATGTGGTGTTTCTGACTTTGGGAGACCCGACTGTTTATTCCACATATCTCTATGTTCATCACAGACTTGTGGCACAGGGATATGAGACAGAGATTGTCTGTGGTATCACATCTTTCTGCGCGGTTTCCGCACGTCTGAACACGGGCCTTGTGGAAAAGGCAGAGCCTCTTCATGTGATTCCGGCTTCCTATCAGATAGAAGATGCCCTGAAACTTCCGGGAACCAAGGTTCTCATGAAAGCCGGAAAGAAAATGAAAGATGTGAAAGCAGAACTTCTTGCTCAGGGAGCGGAAGCCATGATGATCGAAAACTGCGGAATGCCGGATGAAAAGATCTACAGAACTGCAGAAGAGATCCCGGAGGATGCAGGATATTATTCTCTGATCATTATCAAAGAAAATAAAGACAGAAGAGAGGAATAGATTATGGTACATTTTGTAGGCGCAGGACCGGGAGCACCGGATCTTATCACAGTAAGAGGAAAACAGTATCTTGAGGAAGCGGATGTGATCATTTATGCAGGATCTCTTGTAAATCCTCAGCTTTTGGAATATTCCAAGGATGTGTGCACCATCCACAACAGTGCGAAAATGACACTGGAAGAAGTAATCTCCGTTATGGAGAGAGCGGAGAAAGAGGGAAAAATGACAGTCCGCCTTCATACCGGTGATCCATGTATCTACGGTGCGATCCGTGAGCAGATGGATATCCTGGATGAAAAAGGGATCCCGTATGATTCCTGTCCTGGTGTCAGCGCATTTTGTGGAGCAGCATCCGCACTGAACCTGGAATATACACTTCCGGATATTTCCCAGAGTGTGATCATTACAAGAATGGAAGGAAGAACACCGGTACCGGCGAAAGAGAGCATTCAGTCTTTTGCGGCCCATAACGCAACGATGGTAATTTTCCTCAGTACAGGTATGCTGGAAGAACTGAGCCGCAGACTGGTAGAGGGCGGATACCGGGAAGATACACCGGCTGCCATTGTTTACAAGGCAACCTGGCCGGATGAGAAGAAATTTATCTGTACAGTGGGAACACTGGCTCAGACAGCAAAAGAAAACAATATCACAAAAACAGCTCTGATGCTGGTAGGTGATGCGGTAAATGCTGCCCATTATGACAGATCTAAGCTGTATGATCCGGGATTTACCACAGAATTCCGTGAGGCTACGAAATAAAATATGAACATTTCCATCATTTGCTTCAGCATGACAGGGCTGGAGACCGGGGAAAAACTTCAGAAAGCACTGAAAACAGAAGGGGAGCAGGTCACTCTTGCAAAAAAAAGCCGCTATCTTCCGGATTCCGTTTCCATCTCCACTTCCCAGTGGGCAGGGGAACAGTTCCGGACGGGAAAAGATGGCGTGATCTTTATCGGGGCCTGTGGAATTGCCGTTCGCAGCATTGCACCGTATATTGCCGGGAAAAAAACAGATCCTGCAGTTCTGGTAATTGATGAGTGCGGGCAGTTTGTGATTTCTCTTCTCTCCGGACATCTTGGGGGAGCCAATGAGCTGGCGGTCCGCTGTGCCGGATATCTTCACGCTACGCCGGTGGTGACTACGGCGACAGATCTTCACAGCCGTTTTGCAGTAGATGTTTTTGCAAAAAAGAACGGGTGTGCCATTTTCCATATGAAAGCGGCCAAGGAAGCATCTGCCGCACTGCTTGCAGGAGAGAAGATCGGTTTTTACAGTGAATTTCCATGGGAAGGCGATCTGCCGGACGGGCTGGTACTCTGTGGGAAAGACGGAATCCCATCAACGACAGGGACAGGGCAGAGGAATGCGTCAGCCGGGGAAGTGCCGGAAACAGGTATCGCGGTCACTCTGCACAGAAGCTGTCTGCCATTTACCAACACCGTACATGTAGTTCCCCCGGCAGCAGTTCTTGGCATGGGATGCCGGAAGGGAAAGGATGCTGCATCAATTCAAAGCGCAGCGATCGAATGCCTGCAGGAAGCAGATCTTTATAAGGAAGCGCTACATTCCATAGCCAGCATCGACCTGAAAAAAGAGGAACCAGGGTTGCTTTCCCTGGCAGAATCCTGGCATCTTCTTTTTGAGACGTTCACAGAAGAAGAACTGAAAGCAGTAAAAGGAGAATTCACTCCGTCAAAATTTGTGAAAAAAATAACGGGAGTTGACAATGTCTGTGAGAGAAGCGCGGTGCTTGCATCCGGACAGGGAACCCTGATCAGAAAAAAAACAGGCCGGGACGGTGTGACTACCGCTCTTGCAGCCGGAAATCGGAGGATACATTTTGAGTAAGATTTATGTTGTAGGAATTGGACCGGGCGCATACGACCAGATGACTGGAAGAGCGATCCGTGCATTAAATGAAAGTGATGTGATCATCGGTTATACAGTATATGTGGATCTTGTAAAAGAATATTTTGCAGGAAAAGAATTTATGACCACACCCATGAAAAAAGAGGTAGACCGCTGTGTCCTTGCTTTTGAGGAAGCAAAAAAAGGAAAAACTGTTTCCATGATCTGCAGTGGGGATGCCGGTGTATATGGAATGGCAGGACTGATGTATGAAGTCGGAGAAAATTACCCGGACGTGGAGCTGACGATCATTCCAGGTGTGACAGCAGCCACGGGAGGAGCGGCAGTCCTGGGAGCACCGCTGATCCATGATTTCTGCCTGATCAGCCTGAGCGATCTTCTCACACCATGGGAAAAGATCGAGGCAAGACTTCTGGCGGCCGCACAGGCAGATTTTGTAGTGTGTCTCTATAATCCTTCCAGCAGAAAGCGTAAAGATTATCTTCAGAAAGCATGCGATCTGATGATGAAATACAAATCTCCGGATACTGTCTGTGGTACAGTTGCACAGATTGCCCGTGACGGAGAACATGCACAGGTAATGACCCTGAAAGAACTCCGGGATACAGAAGTAGATATGTTTACCACTGTTTTTGTGGGAAATTCCCAGACCAGAAATATCAATGGTAAAATGGTAACACCAAGAGGATATAAGAATGTATAAAGCCATTGTTTTTGCAGGCACGACAGAAGGTTATGCACTCTGTGAGTTTCTTGCGGAGAACAGGGTTTCTGTTTATGCATGTGCAGCTACGGAATATGGCGGATCTCTTCTACAGGAAAATGAATTTCTTCATGTCAGTGCCGGCAGGCTGAAAACAGAGGATATGGAGGAACTTTTCCGTAAGGAGAACCCGGAGATCGTTCTGGATGCCACTCATCCTTATGCTGCGGAAGTAACGAAAAATATCCGCACAGCCTGTGAGAACGCAGGTGTTTTGTATCAGCGGATCCTTCGCCCTGAAGGAGAGAAGAACAGTGAAGCCATCTATGTGGAAAGCACAGAAGAAGCGGCAGCGTTTCTTTCCGGTACAGAGGGAAATATTTTTCTTACAACAGGAAGTAAGGAACTGGCGAAATTTACAGGAATTCCGGATTATAAAGAGCGTTTATTTGCCAGAGTCCTGTCCATTCCTTCTGTGATCCGCTCCTGTGCGGAACTTGGGATCGAGGGAAAACACCTCATAGGAATGCAGGGGCCGTTTTCCGCTGAGATCAATGAAGCGATGCTGCGCCAGTTTCAGTGCAGTTATCTGGTGACAAAAGATACCGGTCTTGCGGGAGGATTTCCGGAGAAGATGGAGGCCTGCCAGCGTTGCGGGGTTACTCCTGTGATCATTGGAAGACCTCTGAAAGAAGAGGGGCTTTCCCTGCAGGATGCAAGAGTATTTCTTTCAAAAATGTTTGGATTTACGCTGTCTCAGAAGATTTCTCTTGTGGGAATCGGCATGGGAGCAGAGAAGACGCTGACGCTGGAGGGAAAAAAAGCGCTCAATGAGGCTGAACTTCTTATCGGGGCGAAACGTATGACCGAAGCAGTGCAGAAACCCGGTCAGATGGTTCTTCATGAATATCGGAGCGAAAAGATCGTGGAGTACATCAGGGAACATCCGAAGTACCGTACGGTGGCGATCGCCCTTTCCGGAGATGTGGGATTTTACAGTGGTGCGAAGAAGCTGATCGATCAGCTGGATGGCAATGTTGAGGTGATCTGCGGAATTTCTTCTGTGGTATATTTTATGTCGAAGATCGGTCTTTCCTGGGATGACGCGAAGATCGTCAGTGCTCATGGACGGAACTGTAATCTGATCTCCCTGATACGCCATAATCCAAAAGTATTTTCGATTCTCGGAACAGAAGACGGAGTGGCTGTATTGGCATCCAGGCTTGTATATTATGGAATGGGAGATGTGACGCTCTATGTGGGAGAAAATCTTTCCTACGAAAACGAGAAGATCTTTCACGATAAGGCGGCAAACCTTACAGAGTATCGTGGAGATGCTCTGAGTGTGGTGACTGCCTGCAATGAAAAGGCTACGCCAATGTCTGCAGTCCATGGGATCAGTGATGGAGAATTTCTTCGTGGAAAAGCGCCTATGACCAAGGAGGAAGTGCGTACCGTCTCTCTCTCCAAGCTTCGCCTGTCCGAAGATTCGGTGTGCTATGATGTGGGTGCGGGCACAGGTTCCGTGTCTGTAGAGATGGCTCTGCGTGCATGGATGGGCCAGGTTTATGCCATTGAGAAAAAAGAAGATGCCCTTGCTCTTTTGAAAGAAAATAAAAAGAAATTCGCGGTGGATAACCTTGTGATCATACCGGGAGTGGCGCCGGAAGCCATGACAGAACTTCCTGCTCCGACTCATGCGTTTATTGGCGGATCTTCCGGAAATATGCAGGATATCATAAACCTTCTTCTGGAAAAAAATCCGAAAGTAAGGATCGTGATCAACTGTATTACCCTGGAAACTGTGACAGAAGCCATGAATGCCATCCGTGATTTTGGACTGGAAGATGTGGATATTGTGCAGCTTGCGGCGGCAAGATCCAAATCCATAGGGCGCTATCATATGATGATGGGAGAGAATCCTATTTATATCATTTCCTGCAGTGGAAGAGGGGAGGAAATTCGGTGAAGATTCCAAGGATACTTCTCGCGGCAGGTGCCAGCGGAAGCGGAAAAACACTGATCACCTGCGGACTTCTTCAGGCACTGGTGAACCGGAAGTTAAAAACTGCATCTTTTAAATGCGGACCGGACTATATTGATCCGATGTTCCACAGCCGTGTGATCGGAACAAAATCCAGGAACCTGGATACTTTTTTTACAGATGGAGATCGTACGAGATATCTTCTTGCAAAGAATGCCGGAGACTGTGAGATTGCGGTAATGGAAGGCGTTATGGGATATTATGACGGTGTGGGAGGCACCACATCCAGAGCCAGTGCCTATGATCTGGCTTCTGTTACGGATACGCCGGTGATCCTGATCGTAAACAGCCGTGGGATGAGTGTGTCTCTGGCTGCCTATGTGAAAGGCTTTCTGGAATATAAAAACGACAGCCATATCCAGGGCGTGATCTTTAACCAGATGTCTCCAATGCTGTATCCCCGGATGAAAAAACTTCTGGAAGAGGAGCTTTCTGTAAAAGTGCTGGGATATGTCCCGAAAGTGGAGGACTGTGTGATCGAAAGCCGCCATCTGGGTCTTGTGCTTCCGGAAGAGATCCCGGAACTTAAAAACAGGCTGGGGAAACTTTCGGAAATACTGGAAAAAACACTGGATATTGACGGAATCCTGAAACTGGCAGGAAAAGCACCAGAACTATCTATACCGGAATTTTCGGATCTTATCCGGAAAGACAGTGCGTTTGGATATCGCTCGTCAGAAAAGGTGCGGATCGGTGTGGCGGACGATGAGGCGTTTTGTTTCTTTTATGCAGATAATTTAAGCCTGCTGGAACAGATGGGAGCAGAACTGGTACATTTTTCCCCGATCCATGATACAGAGCTTCCCGGGGATCTGGACGGTCTTCTTCTCTGTGGCGGTTATCCGGAGCTGAATGGAAAAGCCCTGGAGGAAAACCAGGAGATGTGCAGCTCGATACGGAAGGCCGTGGAAGGTGGAATGCCCTGTCTGGCGGAATGCGGCGGTTTTATGTATCTTCATCAGGAAATGGAAGATATGGAGGGAAATTTCCGCAAAGTCTGCGGCGTGATCCCGGGAAGATCTTTCCGTACACCGAGACTGACCAGATTTGGATATATTACTCTTACGGAAAAAAAGGATTCCGGCCTTGGTGAGATCCCGGCTCATGAATTCCATTATTTTGACTCCACAGATTGCGGAACCGATTTTCATGCATCCAAACCGGCATCCACAAGAGGCTGGGACTGTATGCATTATGAGGGACGGCTGATGGCAGGATTTCCCCATCTTTATTATTATGGAAATCCGAAAGTTCCCGTACATTTCCTTAAAAATGCGCTGGAATATAAAAAAGAACGGAGGCAGAAAAAAGATGCTGAAATATAGTCTTTTGGCACTGATCCTTGGATTTGTGCTGGATCTTCTTATCGGGGATCCCAGATGGCTGTACCATCCTGTCTGTGTTATCGGAAATCTGATCACGGTACTGGAGAAAGCCATTCGGAAGATTTTTCCGAAAAGTCATGGAGGAGAGCTGGCAGGAGGCTTTGTGACCGTAGTTCTTATCTGTCTGTTCAGTGGTGGTGTGCCATTTCTGGTCCTTTATTATCTTTATCGTTTTCTGCCGGTGGCCGGTTTTGTGCTGGAGGTATTCTGGTGCTATCAGCTGCTTGCCACCCGTTCTCTGAAAGATGAAAGCATGAAAGTTTATGACAGCCTGAAAAACGGGACACTGGATGAGGCGCGTTATGCGGTTTCCATGATCGTTGGCCGTGATACCAAAGAGCTTACGGAAACCGGTGTGACAAAAGCAGCAGTGGAAACAGTTGCGGAAAATGCTTCGGATGGTGTTATCGCGCCCATGTTTTATATGGCCATTGGTGGTGTGCCGCTGATGTTTCTGTACAAAGGCATCAATACCATGGATTCCATGCTGGGGTACAAAAATGATAAATACCTGTATTTTGGCCGTGTTGCAGCCAAACTGGATGATGTGGCAAATTATATCCCTGCCAGGCTCTCCGGCTGGCTGATGGTAGCAGGAACTGTTTTTACAGGGATGGATACGAAGAATGCGGCAAAGATCTACAAAAGAGACCGGAGAAACCATGCAAGTCCCAACTCCGCACAGACCGAAGCTGCCATGGCGGGCGCTCTGGATGTACAGCTTGCTGGAAATGCATATTATTTTGGAAAATTATATGAAAAACCTACGATTGGTGATCCGATCCGCCCGGTAGAGCCGGAAGATATCAGGAGAGCCAACCGTCTGATGTATGCGGCATCTGTGCTGGGCGTGATCGTTTTTGCGGCGATCAGTGCAGGAATCCGTTTGATGTTTCTTTAACAGACTGTGAAAAAGCAGAGAAGACAATTACAGAACAGACAGGAGAATGACCAATGACAAAACACATACATGGGGGAGACGTATATAAATATAAAGACTGCCTGGATTTTTCAGCAAACTTAAATCCGCTTGGGACACCGGAACGTGTGAAACAGGCCATTATCCGCAGTCTGGATCATATTGCACAGTATCCTCAGGTGGGGTGCAGCCTTCTCCGGGAAAAAATCGCAGAGTATGAAGGTGTAAAAGAAGAAGAAATTGTCTGCGGAAACGGGGCGGCAGAGGTGATCTTTACGCTCTGCCGTGCGGTAAATCCCAAAAGGGCACTGATCCCTGCGCCTACATTTGCAGAGTACGGACAGGCACTGGCAAGTATGGGGTGTGAGCTGGAATATTATATGCTCACAGAAAATGACGGATTTGTACTGGGTGATTCGTATCTGGATATCCTCCATAAAGGTCTGGATATAGCTTTTTTATGCAATCCCAACAATCCTACCGGCATGCTGATCCCACACAGGCTTCTGAAAAAAATCCTGGAAAAATGCAGAAAGCTTGAGATCCTTCTGGTTGTGGATGAGTGTTTTCTTGATTTTGTAAAAGAGCCGCAGGAGTATTCTCTGAAACGTTCACTTTCCGGATTTAACAATCTTTTTATCCTGAAGGCATTTACAAAACGGTATGCTATGGCCGGTGTACGTCTTGGATATGGCCTCTGTTCCAACAGAAAACTTCTGGAAAAAATGGAACTGTGCGTTCAGCCCTGGAACGTTTCCACCATGGCACAGGCAGCAGGAATCCAGGCACTTGAAGAGACGGAGTATGTGGAAAAGGGACGGCAGCTTGTTTTTCAGGAAGCACAGTGGCTGAAAGAGGAGATGACCCGTATCGGATATCAGGTATTTCCGTCAGAGGCCAATTATATTTTCTTTAAAGGCCCGGAAGAATTGTTTGATTTCTGTTTGCGGAAGAGAATACTGATCCGTGACTGCAGCAATTATCCTGGTCTGAAAAAAGGTTATTACCGGGTTGCGGTGAAGCGTCATGAGGAGAATATAAGACTGATCGAAGTACTTGAGGGAGGTATATTATGGCAAAAGCAATAATGGTACAGGGAACCATGTCCAATGCAGGAAAAAGCCTGCTTGCTGCAGGGCTTTGCAGGATCTTTAAACAGGATGGTTATCGCGTGGCTCCTTTTAAATCACAGAATATGGCGCTGAATTCATTTATCACAGAGGATGGTCTGGAGATGGGAAGGGCTCAGGTCATGCAGGCGGAAGCAGCCGGGATCAAACCTTCGGTTCTTATGAACCCCATCCTTTTGAAGCCTACCAATGATGTTGGTTCCCAGGTGATCGTAAACGGGGAAGTTCTGGGGACCATGAGTGCCAGAGATTATTTTAAATATAAGAAAACACTGGTTCCGGATGTTATGAAAGCCTACAATGCCCTTGCCGAAGAAAATGACATTATTGTGATCGAGGGTGCAGGAAGCCCGGCAGAGATCAATCTTAAAGATGAAGATATCGTAAATATGGGAATGGCAAAAATGGCCAAGGCACCGGTCCTCCTTGTTGGTGATATTGACAGGGGAGGCGTTTTTGCACAGCTGATCGGTACAGTGGAACTTCTGGAAGAAGACGAAAAGGCGATGGTTAAGGGACTGATCATCAACAAGTTCCGTGGAGATAAGACCATTCTGGACCCGGGTGTGGAAATGCTGGAAGAGAGAAGCAGGATCCCGGTGGTCGGTGTGGCTCCTTATCTGGATATCCAGGTAGAAGATGAAGACAGCCTGACGGAGCGTTTTGACCGGAAGCAGGAAGCCGGAGTTATTGATATTGCGGTGATCCGTACACCAAGGATCTCCAATTTTACAGATTTTAATCCTTTTGAAAGTATTCCGGGAGTTTCCCTGCGTTATGTGAAGCACCCGAGAGATCTCCATTCGCCGGATATGATCATTCTTCCGGGAACGAAGAATACCATGGGTGATCTGATCTGGATGCGGGAGAGCGGAATGGAGGCGGCAGTCTTAAAGGAAGCTTCCAGAGGCAAGCTGATCTTTGGCGTCTGTGGCGGCTATCAGATGCTTGGGGAGACATTAAGTGATCCTCATGGTGTTGAAAACGGAGGTTCCATGAAGGGAATGGGCCTGCTCCCAATGGAGACGGTATTTGCCGAAAAGAAGACAAGGACAAGAGTACAGGGACATTTTGGAGAGCTTTCCGGAGTGTTCGCCCCTCTTTCCGGCGCAGAGGTTGAGGGTTATGAGATCCATATGGGAGAGAGTATCCTGAAAGAAAATGCCGGAACTGTCACCAGGATCACAGACAGTGTCAGCGGCGAAAAGAAAGAAGAAGGTGCTTTTTCCGGAAATGTCTGTGGAACGTATATCCATGGCATTTTTGATAAGGAAGCATCAGCAGAAGCCATGATCCGTGTTATCGGTGAAAAAAAAGGAATTGATGTGGAGAATATGACAGGGGTGGATTTTGCGGCATTTAAAGAGCAGCAGTATGATATCCTGGCAGCTGAGCTTCGGAAGCATCTGGATATGAAAAAAATATATGAGATACTGGAAAACGGGATTACGGAGGATGAACAGAAATGAAAGTTGAGCTTGAAAATGTAAAACCCATGGAGATCGAAAAAAGAAGTTTTGAGATCATTACAGAAGAACTTGGGGATACACCGCTGATCCCGGGAACAGAACTGATCGTAAAACGCTGTATCCACACGAGTGCGGATTTTGACTATGCAGAAAATCTCTGCTTTTCGGATGGTGCCGTGGAAAAAGCAATGGAAGCGATCAGAAATGGTGCGTGCATTGTCACAGATACCCAGATGGCAAAAGCGGGTATTAATAAGCGGGCGCTTGCACGTTATGGTGGAGAAGCGTACTGTTTTATGTCAGATGAGGATGTGGCTGCCCTTGCGAAAAAAAACGGGACTACAAGAGCCACTGCCTGTATGGATAAAGCAGCAGAAATGGATGAGAAGCTGATCTTTGCCATTGGAAATGCGCCTACTGCACTGGTCCGCCTTTATGAGCTGATCGAGGAAGGAAAAATTTCTCCGGAGCTTATCATTGGTGTTCCGGTCGGATTTGTGAATGTAGTGCAGTCGAAGGAACTGATCATGCACGCAGATGTGCCTTATATTGTTGCAAAAGGACGCAAAGGCGGAAGTAATATAGCCGCATGTATTGTAAATGCACTGCTTTATATGATCGATAATCGAAGAGATTAAAGAATAAAGAAAGAGCCTTCGTGGTCTGTTTTTTCAGAAACAGCAGCGAAGGCCCTTTTTTTATGAAAGGATGTCCGAAGAAGCAGAAAAGCTGCAGCAGTTGTCTGAAATATTTTTCAACAGCTGACATGCAGGCAGAAAATCTTTTACGGGAATGGAAGAACAGGAAAGAACCAGGGTAATGTCACTGGAAGTTTCTTTCAGGATTTCCAGACGCATACCCTCTGCACGAGCTGCCTCTTTCAGTGTTTTACCGTTGACAGTGCAGGGAATTGTAAGAGCCAGACTGGTTCCGGCGGCCCCTGTTTTGATCTGGCAGTCTGTTTCGAAGACTTCCCGTACCGCACAGGAAAGAGATTTCAGCTTCTGGGCGTACAGACGGCGAAGCTTTCTTGTCTGGGAAACCAGATGTCCGTCACGGATAAACTGACACAGAGCAATCTGTTCTGCCTTGGAAGCGGTTTGATTATAAAAGGAAGCTTTTGGGGCATACAGTTCCCGGAGGGATGAAGGCAGTACCATAAAGCTTACGCGGATCGAAGGCAGCAGAAGTCTGGAAAAGGAACCAATATAAACAACATTTTCCCCGCCTGCAAGTCCAAAGAGAGAAGGAGTAGGTTTCTGCAGGTAAACAAATTCGTTTTCAAAATCATCTTCAATGATAAGGTGGTTGTTTGCTTCCGCATGATGGATCAGTTCCAGACGCCGTTTCACCGGCATGATCTCTCCCCACTTGGTCATGTGGGCAGGGGAAACATAGATCACATCGCAGTTTTTGTCCCGGTAATGGACATCAAATCCGTAATCTTCAAAAATCGTACTGCCCTGGATAAATGACGGGGTAGGGAATGAAACGGTTTTTCTCTCCCGGATCAGAGGGCAGAGGATCTGGAGAAGGCTCTGAAGTCCGGCACCTACCACGATATCGTCAGGGGAACAGATCACATTTCGCCGTTCCCGGATATAATCTGAAAGAACCTCCCGGAGATCTTTTTCCCCCTGGGGTTCTCCGTAGGAAAGCATACGGTTATCCTGACGGAGAGCACTTTTGATATAGCGCTGCCACAGATCAAAACGGAAACTCTCCCGGTCAACACCGGAAGAAGCAAAATCATAAAGGCAGGGAACCATGTTTTCGGAATGCTTTTCCAGGATGACAGGATGCTGTTTGGTGGCAATGTCTGTGACGTAATAACCACTCTGTGCCCTGGCAATGATATAACCGTCTGCCGCAAGCTGAAGATATGCATTTTCTATAGTGGTACGGCTTAATTTCAGTTCCTGGGCGCATTTACGGAGTGATGGCATTTTGCTGCCCGGAAGAAGACGTTCTTCCATGATCAGTTTCCGGTAATAATGATAAACCTCCAGGTAGAGATGTTCTTTTTTGTGTTCTGCGGATATATTTAACATAGGTATGATAATTTCCTTCCAAAAATGATTGCGTAAACCTGACAATTCATTCTATAATAATACAGAAAAAAACTCAAGACTGGAGAAGTGAGATGAAGAAAATAGCAGTGATCAATGATCTTTCCGGGCTGGGAAAGTGCTCGCTGACAGCGGCAATTCCCGTGATCTCGGTGATGGGAGTGCAGGCATGTCCGTTTCCCACCGCTGTTTTAAGTAATCAGACAGGCTATGAAACCTATTTCTGTGAAGATTTTACAGAACATATGGCTCCATATATGGAAGAATGGAAAAAACGAGGATTTGTTCCGGACGGAATTTACACGGGATTTCTCTCGGATGAGAAACAGGCCGATAAGATCCTGAAATTTATTGATACATTTGCAGGAGAGGATACGCTGATCCTGACAGATCCGGTAATGGGAGATGACGGAGCAGTTTATCCCATCTATACAGAAGAACTTTGCAGCAGATTTCGGGAACTGGCCAGACGTTCCTATGTGATCACCCCAAATCTGACAGAAGCATTGCTCCTTCTTTATGGGAAAAATAAAATGGAAGAAATCTGGAAGGAATTTCAGAGTTTTTCCGGTGAGGAACGGCTGGCACAGATCAGGGAAACCGGATACAGACTTGCAAAGAGATTTTCTCTTCCTGCGGTCGTGATCACCGGAGTGGATCACCGGGAAGAGGACGAGCCACTGAAAATGGGAAATCTTGTTCTGGAAAAAGAAAAGTGCTCCTGGGTATTCGCCGGGAAAACAGGTGGCAGTTATTCCGGTACCGGAGATCTTTTTGCCTCTGTACTCAGTGCGGGGCTGGTGAAGGGATATCCTATGGAAAACTGTGTAAACATGGCAGTGGATTTTATCTCTGCTTCTATCCGGGACGCAGTGGAAGAGGGAACAGACCGTAATGATGGTGTATGTTTCGAACAGCAGCTTGGCAGACTGATCCGTTAGATCAGAAATGGCTTATGGTGAAGGAGGAAATAGAATGATTTCTGCAGAAGAACAGAAAAAAGTGGCAGATTTTGTAAAACAGACAAAAGATCTTATCCTGAAAGAGATGGATGAGGAAGAAGTGATGATAAAAGGTGCTGCCAATTATGTGACAAATGTAGATCTGGCTGTACAGAACTTTCTGAAAGAAGAACTTGGAAAGGTTTTTCCGGAAATTTCCCTGATCGCGGAAGAGAAAGAGAATCTGGGGCTTTCAAAGGAGGAAACCTACTGGATCCTTGATCCTATTGACGGAACCACCAATCTGATCCGTGATTTTCATATGAGTGCTGTGGCACTGGGACTTTATGAAAAAGGCGAGATCGTTTTTGGAATTGTTTACAATCCTTTTACTGATGAAATGTTCCAGGCGGCAAAAGGGGAAGGTGCTTATCTTAATGGCAGAAAGATCCAGGTATCGGATACTCCGGATTTTGGTGATGCGGTTATTTCCTATGGTTCCACTCCTTATAAAAAAGAGGAAGCCAGAAATCTGTTTCCCATTTTTTACAGCATTTTTATGAAATGCGGGGATTTCCGACGTACCGGTTCTGCAGAACTTGACATGTGTTATGTTGCCTGCGGAAGAGAGCATGGATATATTGAACGTGACCTGAAACCCTGGGATTATTCCGCGGGAACAGTTATCCTCCGTGAAGCCGGCGGTGTAGTAAAGAATTGGAAAGGTGAAGAACCATCTTATCTTAAAAATGAAGACATTCTTGCCTGTGTGCCTCAGTTTGAAGAGAATCTTCTGAAGGAACTGTTATAAACGGACAGATGTAGCGCCGGATCAACCGGTAAAAAGAGCTGACCATCAGGCCAGCTCTTCCCATTTTTCATAAAGTTCTTCCAGTTCTTCGGCGATAGCTGCTTTTTCACGGCTCAGTTTGGTACATTCCGCAACGTTAGTACAGACATCCGGGAGAACCATGGTTTCATCAATTTCGCTGTCTCTTGTTTCCAGTTCTTCAATGCGGGCTTCTACTTTTTTCAGTTCGGCTTCCCGCTTTCTTTTTTTGGCCTGTTCTTCTTTCATCTGTTGCCAGGAAAGCTTGTTTTCGGAAACGGCCTTTTCTTCTGATGGCGCTTCCAAAGAGTCACTTCCCGGAGCGTAAGCACTGGTCAGCTCTTCTTTTTTCTCCAGATAATAGTCATAATCACCGATGTAATTTACTACGGCCTGGTTGGTAAGCTCCATGATCCGGGTTGCGGTCTGGTTGATAAAGTAACGGTCGTGAGAGACATAAAGGACGGTACCGGTGTAGCTTACCAGCGCTTCCTCGAGGATTTCCTTGGAAGCAATGTCCAGATGGTTGGTAGGCTCATCCAGGATCAGGAAATTGGCTTCGGAAAGCATCAGCTTGGCAAGAGAAACACGACCTCTTTCTCCACCGGAAAGTGCGGAGATTTCTTTAAATACATCATCCCCGGTAAAGAGGAATGCTGCAAGCATATTTCGGATCTCCGTTTCGGTAAGAGTCGGATACGTGTCGGAAATTTCCTGAAAAATAGTTTTATCCATATGAAGAACATGATGTTCCTGGTCATAATATCCGATCTGAACTTTGGAACCCAGGGAAAACTTGCCGGCATCTGCCTCGATAAGTCCGTTGATGATCTTCAGCATCGTTGTTTTTCCGGTTCCGTTATTGCCGATAAGAGCTACACGTTCCCCTCTCTTGATATCAAAAGAAATATCAGAAAACAGGGTCTGCCCCGGGAAGGATTTGGAAAGTTCCTCCACATGGAGTACATCATTTCCGCTTAATACACGCGGTTCCAGGGAAATACGCATACGGTCCTGGATTTCCAGAGGTTTTTCGATACGCTGTACACGGTCCAGCATCTTCTCGCGGCTTTCTGCACGCTTGATGGATTTTTCGCGGTTAAAAGATTTCAGTTTGGCAATGACTGCTTCCTGATGTTTGATATCTCTCTGCTGGTTTAAGTACGCCTTGTACTGGGCATCGCGCAGCTGCGCCTTCTTAAGGGCATAGGCGGAGTAGTTGCCGCTGTAGACACGTGTCTGTCCGGCTTCGATCTCCACAACTTTGGTGACGACTTTATCCAGAAAATAACGGTCATGGGAAACGATGAAAACAGCTCCCGGATAATTCAGAAGATAAGTTTCCAGCCAGGAGATGCTTTCCATATCCAGGTGGTTGGTAGGCTCATCCAGAAGAAGGATATCCGGCTTGGAGAGAAGCATCTTTCCAAGTGCCACACGGGTTTTCTGGCCTCCGGAAAGTTTCTCGATCTGTTTGTCGTAATCTTCTTCCGTGAAACCAAGACCCTTCAGGACACCGGTGAGCTCACTTTTGTAAGCATAGCCGTTTTCCAGTTCAAACTGATGGGTGAGGCGGGTATATGTCTCCATCAGGCGGTTCAGGTCATCGCCTTTTACGGTATTCATTTCCTGCTCCATATTACGGATACGGCGTTCCATATCGATAATATGCTGTTTGGTGGTAAGAAGCTCTTCGTAGATGGTATGGTGTCCGTGGATATCCTGGTACTGGGCAAGATAGCCGATATTTTTGTCCCGGGCAAGTACTACCGTGCCGGAATCCGCGGAAATCTCCTGCATGATGATACGAAGAAGAGTAGTCTTTCCAGCACCGTTACATCCGATAAGAGCTGCCTTTTCCCGGTCTTCAATATGAAAAGATGCATCATTTAAAATTACTTTTTCGCCAAAAGCTTTGCATATATTCTGACATGATAAAATCATAAAAACTGTCCTCCTGTATAAAGAATTATCCCTGAATAGTAAATAAACAGGGAAAATCCTCCACTTATTATAACGGAAACCGCCAGGAATTCAAAGAAAAAATCAATTTTTTAAAAAAATATGAAGAAATTTGTACATAACTTACAAGTTTGATTGACAGGAAAATGTCAATTCGGTATAATTAACCTAGTGTAAAGTAAGGAGGGAAACTATCGTGGAGACAAAACAAATCTCGAAAGCGGTGATTAAGCGTCTGCCACGCTATTACCGCTACTTAGGAGAGCTGATGGAAGACAATGTAGAGCGTATTTCTTCCAATGAATTAAGTAAGAAGATGCATACCACAGCTTCTCAGATCCGTCAGGATCTTAATAATTTCGGCGGTTTCGGGCAGCAGGGGTATGGCTATAATGTACATTATCTTTATACAGAGATCGGTAAGATCCTGGGACTGGATATCGCCCACCCGATGATCATCCTGGGTGCCGGTAATCTTGGACAGGCACTTGCCAATTATGTGGATTTTGAGAAAAGGGGATTTAAGCTGGTAGGAATCTTTGACGTAAATCCTGTGCTGGAAGGCATTGCGGTTCGCGGACTTGAGATCCAGATGCTCAGCGAACTTCCATTCTTCCTGAGAGAAAATAACGTAGAGATCGCAATTCTCACTCTTCCGAAGAATAAGGCCAAGGAAATGGCAGATATTCTGGTGGAGAACGGAATCAAGGCAATCTGGAATTTTGCACATCTTGATCTTGAGACACCGGATGATGTGATCGTAGAGAACGTGCATCTTTCTGAGAGCCTGATGACACTGTCTTATAATCTGAGCAAATACAGGCAGGAACATGTAGAGAAATAAATTTTAGCGGGCTGCCGGAAACGGCAGCTTTCTCTGTTAAAGAGGGGAGGCAAAGTGCAGCATGAAAAAAATTGTTACCTGCGAAGAAATGAAGAAGCTGGATAATGCTACGATCCACAAGATCGGGGTTGCTTCTGAAGTTCTGATGGAGCGGGCAGCGTTGAAAGTAGTTGAGGAAACAGAGAAATATCTTGGGAAGAGCGAGAAGATCCTGGTGGTATGCGGGAGTGGAAATAACGGAGGAGATGGTATTGCCATTGCCAGATTATTTCATCTGAAAGGTGTTCGGGCTGAATTTTATATGGCCGGAAACAAAGAAAAAATGACAAGGGAAACGTTGCTTCAGTATAAGATCGCTACAGGTTATCAGGTCCCGGAAGTGAATAACCCGGCCTGGGATGAATATACTACTATAGTAGATGCCGTGTTTGGCGTAGGCCTGGCGCGTCCGATCGAGGGACATTATGCTGAGATCATCCACGAGATGAACAGTGCCCGGGCGAAAAAAATTGCTGTTGACATCCCATCAGGAGTGAACGGAGATACTGGCCTGGAAATGGGAATTGCCTTCAGTGCCGATCTTACCGTTACTTTTGGTTACCGGAAAAGAGGTCTTTGTTTTTATCCGGGAAGGCTGTATGCGGGAAAGATCGTTATAGCTGACATTGGGATCTATGAGCAGGAAGCTGTAAAAGCATCGGCGAGATGTCTGGAGAAAGAAGATCTGAAACTGTTTCCGGAACGTGATCCCGGTGGGAACAAGGGGACTTTTGGAAAGATACTTTTTGTTACCGGAAGTGCAGGAATGTGTGGTGCTGCTTATTTGAGTGCCAGCGCGGCACTTCGGACCGGAGCGGGAATGGTAAAGATCCAGACTGTGGAAGAGAACAGGATTCCTTTGCAGATCCTTCTTCCGGAAGCAATGGTATGCAGCAGGTTTGACGAAGAATCCAACGAACAGCTTCTTTCCTGGTGTGACGTGATCGTCATCGGTCCAGGGCTTGGAACATCGGTGGCAAGCCGTGAGAGAGCACAGTGGTTTCTTACGGCAGCTGCCAGAGAGAAGAAACCGCTGATCCTGGATGCGGATGGACTGAATCTTCTGGCTATGCATCCGCAGTGGAAGGAATTTTTGGGCGGGAATGTAGTCCTGACTCCTCATATTGGAGAGATGAGCCGGCTCTGCGGCAGATCCATTGGAGAAATTCAGGAAACAATCGCACAGACAGCTGTGGATTATGCAAAGGAAACAGGAACGGTATGTGTTCAGAAAGATGCATGTACGGTTGTTACAGACGGCAAAGATGATATTTATCTGAATCTTTCCGGTAATTCCGGAATGGCAACTGCAGGAAGCGGGGATGTACTTGCCGGACTTCTTGCCGGGATCTTATGTATGTATCTGAAAACGGAGGAACAACCCTCCATGGTTTTAAAGGCCGCGTTAGGTGTTTATCTTCACGGACTTTGCGGTGATCTTGCAGCTGCAGAAAAAGGAAAACGCAGTATGCTGGCGGTAGATATCATCTCATATCTGCCCCGGGCTTTAGCGATATGTGAAGAGGAGTCAAAATCATGAAAAAATACGAGAGAGTCAAGGCGCTGGTATCACTGGATGCCATTGCTCACAATTTTGAGGAAATGCATAAAAATGTCAAAGAAGGGACAAAGATCATTGCTGTGATCAAAGCGGACGGTTATGGCCATGGTGCCAGAGCTATTGCACGTCTGATCCAGGATTATGACTATATCTGGGGATTTGCCACGGCTACCGCAGAAGAAGCGCTGGAACTTCGACATGCAGGAATCACCAAGCCTGTCCTGATCCTTGGCCTTGTGTTTGAGGAATACTATGAGGAACTTGCTGCGAATGATGTCCGGATCACAATATCGGATCTTAACACAGCAGTAGAATATGCAAAAGCTGGTGCACGCATTGGAAAAAATGTACATATTCATCTGGCTCTGGATACGGGAATGACAAGGATCGGATATGCGGATATTCCGGAAAACGCAGTAAAGATCGAAGAAATCTCAAAAATCCCGAATCTGGTGATCGAGGGAATGTTTACCCATTTTGCCAGAGCGGATGAGTTTGACCGGTCTCCGGCACTGGTGCAGCTTGACCGTTATCTCCGTTTTGCGGATCTTCTGGAGAAGAGAGGCGTTCATATTCCGGTACGCCATTGTTCCAACAGTGCGGGTATCATCCGTGTGCCGGAGGCAAATCTTAATGTAGTCCGCGCCGGTATCACGATCTACGGTATCTATCCATCCGAAGAAGTGGAGCGGGATATTGTGAAGCTGACTCCTGCCATGGAATTAAAAAGCCATGTATCCTATATAAAAAATGTGGAGCGTGGGACTGCGGTAAGTTATGGCGGAACTTTTGTTACGGAGCGTTTTACCAGAATGGCAACGATTCCGGTAGGTTATGCGGACGGATATCCCAGACAGCTTTCCAATAAAGGCTGGGTCCTGATCCATGGCAAAAAAGCTCCGATCCTTGGTCGTGTCTGTATGGACCAGTTTATGGTGGATGTTACAGATATCCCGGAGGTAAAAGCCGGTGATGAGGTGACACTGATGGGAAGAGATGGAGATGAATTCATCAGTGTGGAAACTCTGGGTGATCTTTCCGGAAGATTTTCCTATGAGTTTGTCTGTGAGATCAGCAAACGAGTTCCAAGGATTTATATCAAAGACGGAAAGGAATGCGGAGAAGAAGAGAGCTTTTTCCAGTAAATTTATAGATTTCAGATTTATTAAGACTTCGAACCAGGCAGAAGTCCGGTAAAAAAGTATCACGCATGGTATACACAGAGGAATTGTGGAAATACTTATCTGTAAAAAGGAATACGGCTTATAAAAAAGTCGGACCAGAATCGGAGTGTGAATTGTGTGGTTATAAAAAGAGGGGATATTTTTTACGCGGACTTAAGGCCTGTTGTAGGCAGTGAACAGGGGGGAATACGGCCGGTGCTTATCATTCAGAACGATGTGGGCAACCGACACAGCCCCACAGTGATCTGTGCGGCGATTACATCCAAAATGAACAAGGCAAAACTGCCGACACATATTGAGATCGATGCATCTGCTTATGGGATCGAGAAGGATTCCGTGATCCTTCTGGAACAGCTTCGCACCATTGATAAACGGCGGCTGAAAGATAAGGTGTGTCATCTGGACAGTGTTATGCTTGATAAGGTGAATCATGCACTTGAGATCAGCCTGGAACTTACATTTTAGGGCGATTTCATGGGATTTTTGACAGGTTTGGATTCTGATTCTTGACGAAATCTTCCATAAGTGCTATATTAAACCGAGTTGCAATTATGTAAAACGGTACCCGGAACAAGCAAGGGCACGAAAGAAAATATACGGTAACAAGGAGAGGAAGATAACATGTCAGGACATTCAAAATTTGCCAACATCAAACATAAGAAAGAGAAAAATGATGCCAAGAAGGGTAAGATCTTCACAGTCATCGGCCGTGAGATCGTTATGGCCGTAAAGGCCGGCGGTTCGGATCCTGCAAACAACAGCAAACTTCGTGATGTCATCGCAAAAGCAAAAGCAAACAATATGCCGAACGATACCATCGACCGTGGAATCAAGAAGGCAGCAGGTGCTGATTCTGCAGATAGCTATGAGAAAGCTGTATACGAAGGATATGGCCCGAACGGTGTTGCCATTATCGTGGAGACTCTTACAGATAATAAGAACCGTACTGCCGGTAATGTACGTAACGCTTTTACCAAGGGTAACGGAAGCATCGGAACCCAGGGATGCGTATCCTTTATGTTCGATCAGAAAGGCCAGATCATCATCGACAAAGAAGAGCTTGAAGATGAGTGCGGTGAGATGGATGCGGACGAGCTGATGATGACAGCTCTGGACGCAGGTGCAGAGGACTTTAGTGAGGAGGAAGACAGCTTCGAGATTCTCACAGATCCGGATGATTTCAGCGCTGTACGTGAGGCTCTTGAGAAAGCCGGAATTCCGCTTATGGAGGCGCAGATCGCCATGATCCCGCAGACCTACGTAGAGCTCACCGATGACCAGGCGATCAAGGATCTCCACAGAACACTGGATCTTCTTGATGAGGATGATGATGTTACTGATGTATGGACAAACTGGGACGAGTGATCTCTGAATAGAAAGTAATATTTTGCATATAATACCTCCAGAATTTCAGATTCCGGAGGTATTTTTTATGGAAAAAAATAAAGAAGAGGGAAAACAGAAGGAACTGGACCGTGAAGAAAGCCAGGATAAGCAGATCCAGGAAACCGGACAGGTCGTGCTGGATGGAAATTCCCGGAAACATAAGGTGGAACTTCTGACAGTGATCGGGGAGATCGAAGGCCATGAATCTGCGCCGTCACACAGCAAAACTACCAAGTATGAACATGTACTGCCAAAACTGGCCCTGATCGAGGACGATGAGGAAATCGAGGGACTTCTGATCCTTTTAAACACAGTGGGCGGCGATGTGGAAGCGGGGTTGGCGATTGCGGAAATGATCGCGTCTTTAAGTATTCCCACGGTTTCCCTTGTGCTGGGCGGCGGACATTCCATAGGCGTTCCCATGGCGGTTTCCGCGGACTATTCTTTTATCGTGCCAAGTGCTACCATGGTCATCCATCCGGTGCGCCAGAACGGAATGTTCATCGGTGTGGCGCAGACGTACCGCAATATGGAAAAGATCCAGGATCGCATCACGGCCTTTGTATCGAAACATTCAGGGATTACCAGAGAACGGATGGAGGAACTGATGCTGGATACTTCTCAGCTGGTAAAAGACGTGGGGACCATGCTGGAAGGAGAACAGGCAGTGAAGGAAGGGGTGATTGATGAAGTTGGCGGGATCCGGGAGGCGCTGGATAAACTGTATGCCCTGATCGAAGAGCGAAAATTACAGAAATGATCGTTTTTTTATGCGATTTTTGGTTATATTGATTAAACATGACTAACGTGGTTGCGCTGTGCCGTGGTAAAGAAAATCGACGGAAATTGTAAATCTCCCCTTGCCATATGCGGATTTTTAGCGTATTATTAATAAAGGTTTATAATTTGCGCGAGGAGGAAGACCATGTATAAGGTTTTAAAAGCTGAAACGCTGGCAGCTAAGATCCATCTTATGGTTGTGCATGCACCACGTGTGGCAAGCCACTGTCTGCCAGGACAATTTATCATTGCGAAACTTGATGAGAAGGGCGAAAGAATCCCGCTCACAATCTGTGATTACGATCGCGAGGCTGGTACGATCACTATCGTATTCCAGGAGATCGGAGCATCTACGATCAAGATGTCTGCTCTGAAAGAGGGAGACTCTTTCCGTGATTTCGTAGGACCTCTTGGATGTCCATCTGAGTTCGTACACGAGGATATCGAAGAACTTAAGAAAAAGAAAATGGTATTCGTAGCCGGTGGTGTTGGTACTGCACCTGTTTATCCGCAGGTTAAATGGCTTCATGAGCACGGTATCACAGCAGATGTTATCCTTGGTTCCAAGACAAAGGATATGGTTATCCTTGAGAAAGAGCTTGCATCTGTTTCCAATCTCTACGTTACAACAGATGATGGTTCCTATGGCCGTTCCGGTATGGTAACCAAGACTCTTGAGGATCTTGTAACAAACGAAGGCAAACATTATGATGTCTGTGTAGCGATCGGACCGATGATCATGATGAAATTCGTCTGTCTTCTTACCAAGAAACTTGGTATCCACACAATTGTCAGCATGAACCCGATCATGGTTGACGGAACCGGTATGTGCGGTGCCTGTCGTCTTCAGGTCGGCGATGAGATTAAATTTGCCTGTGTAGACGGACCGGAGTTCGACGGACATCTCGTTGACTTTGATCAGGCTATGAAGAGAAGTCAGATGTATAAGACCCAGGAGGGACGTGCATTACTGAAGCTTCAGGAAGGCGATACCCACCACGGTGGATGCGGACAGTGCGGAGGTGACAAGTAATGGCAGATGCAAAAATGTTAAAAAAAGTTCCTGTAAGAGAGCAGGATCCGAAGGTACGTGCGACAAACTTCGAGGAAGTATGTCTTGGATATAATCAGGAAGAGGCAATGGAAGAGGCACAGAGATGTCTCGGATGTAAGAAACCGAAATGTGTAGAGGGATGTCCGGTATCCATCAATATTCCTGGATTTATCGAACACATCAAAGAGGGCAACATGGAAGAAGCTTACAAAGTGATCGGATTATCTTCCGCACTTCCGGCTATCTGTGGTCGTGTCTGCCCACAGGAATCCCAGTGTGAGGGACAGTGTATCCGTGGCAAAAAAGGCGAGGCTGTTTCCATCGGCAAGCTTGAGAGATTTGTTGCTGACTATGCTCTGGAGCATGATATCAAACCTGCAGGAGCAGAGGTTAAGAACGGACATAAAGTTGCAGTCATCGGTTCCGGCCCTTCAGGACTTACCTGTGCAGGTGACCTTGCAAAAGCTGGTTACGATGTGACTGTATTCGAGGCTCTTCATGAACTGGGCGGTGTTCTTGTTTACGGTATTCCGGAGTTCCGTCTTCCGAAACAGAAAGTCGTTAAGAAAGAGATCGAGAAAGTTAAAGAGCTTGGCGTTAAATTCGAGACAAACGTTGTTATCGGTAAATCCACAACGATCGATCAGCTGATCGAAGATGAGGGATTTGAGGCTGTATTCATCGGTTCCGGTGCAGGTCTTCCGATGTTCATGGGTATCCCGGGTGAGAATGCAAGCGGCGTATTCTCTGCAAACGAGTACCTGACAAGAAGCAACCTCATGAAAGCATTCGATGATTCTTACGATACACCGATCGCGGCAGGCAAGAAAGTTGCAGTTGTCGGTGGTGGTAACGTTGCCATGGATGCTGCAAGAACAGCTCTGAGACTTGGTGCTGAGGTACATATCGTATACAGAAGAAGTGAGGCAGAGCTTCCTGCACGAGCAGAGGAAGTTCATCACGCTAAGGAAGAGGGTATCATCTTTGATCTTCTTACCAATCCGAAGGAGATCCTTGTAGATGAGAACGGCCATGTAAATGGTATGAAGGTTGTAAAGATGGAGCTTGGCGAGCCGGATGCTTCCGGAAGAAGACGCCCGGTAGAGATTCCTGGTTCCGAGTATGACATGGATGTAGATACCGTTATCATGTCCCTTGGTACTTCACCGAACCCTCTGATCTCTTCCACAACCAAAGGCCTTGACATCAACAAGAGAAGATGTATCGTTGCCGAAGAAGAGACCGGTAAGACATCCAAAGACGGTGTATATGCCGGCGGAGATGCCGTTACAGGTGCAGCTACTGTAATCCTTGCTATGGGTGCAGGTAAAGCTGGTGCAAGAGGTATCGATGAATATCTGAAAAATAAATAAGTAAAAATTCTGTTCATAAGCAGATGAATAGGTCCTCCGACTGTTGCTTTTTGTTGCGGTCGGGGGATTTTTTTGCCTCAACACAAAAAAGAACACATGTTTGAAAGCTTTGCCAAGTGTGGATTGTAAGTTTTACTCAGTTATGCTATAATATGTTGGAAAAAATTTTAGAAAAGGAAATATCATTATGTCAGTGATACATGCGATTATATTAGGAATTATCCAGGGAATCACCGAATTTCTGCCTGTAAGCAGTTTTGGGCATCTCTGCGCAGTACAGGATCTTCTTGGTGGAAGCCGGGGTTCCGGCGTACTTTTTGAAGTGATGTTACATCTGGGCACCATGATAGCGCTGATCTTTGTTTTCCGGAAAGATATTAAGAAGATCGGAATAGAACTGATCGGAATGTTTCTGGATCTGATCGGAAATGCCAATATTTTTCTTTATAACAGGAGAACAGGAAAGAATTTAACCTATGCAAAGATTGTGAGCGGAACGTATCGGAAACTTACCGCGCTGATCTTTGTATCAACGATCCCCACCATTCTGATCGGATATCAGTGTAAACGTCTGGTAGTACGCAGTGCATCTTCTCATATGTTTTCCGGGATCGGGATCCTTCTTACCGGCGTGATCCTGCTGGTTGTGGATTACAGCAATATAAACGGTAATAAGGGCACGCGGGAAGCGAATTTCGGAGATGCCATGTGGATGGGAATATGCCAGGGAATTTCTGTGCTTCCAGGTCTTTCCAGATTTGGTCTTACGATCAGTGCAGGTCTTTTTTGCGGACTCAGCCGGAAATTTGCGGTGAAGTATTCTCTGCTGATGAGCATACCTGCAGTGATCGGAGCTTTTTTTGTAGAAGCGGGAGAATTTACTGCTGTCAGCATGACAGTTGGAAAGGGTTTTACATATATTCTTGGAATGATCGTGGCTGGGGTTACCGGTTATCTGGTGATCCGTTTTATGCTTAAGCTTTCGAATCAGGTCAGACTGCGTTATTTTGCGTTTTATTCCTTTGCAGCCGGGATCCTTATTCTGGCAGCCAATTATATTTGATTTTAATCAACCGGGAGGAGTCTGACAATGGCAGCTTCAAAAACAACTAAAAAAAGAAAAAGTAAAACTGCGTCCAGACAGCAGGATACCGGTAATCGGTTTCAGACGGAAATTTTAATTCTTGTTATGTTTGCGGCCTGTCTGATCCTGATGATCAGTGCGTTTGGTATGGGCGGTATTGTGGGAAATGCGATCAGCAGTATCTGCTTTGGGATTATGGGGTTGTGTGCGTACCTTTTCCCCATTGTTCTGTTTGGAGGCGTTACTTTTCTGATCGTTAATAATAAGAATCGTCTTGCATATAAAAAGATTTTTGCAGGAATTGTATTTTTTATTTTTCTGTGCGGACTTTTACAGCTGCTTACAGAAAGATATACACCGAGTACGACCTTTGCGGATTATTATGCGCTCAGTTCAGAATACCACACTGGTGGCGGAGTGCTGGGAGGTGCTGTCTGCATTTCAACAGCATCTGCATTTGGCACAGTTGGGGGTGTAGTGATCATTGTTCTGGTATTGCTGGTGTCTATGATCATCATTACGCAGAGATCTTTTTTTGGATTTATGAATAAAATTCTGGATCTGTTCGCGGATGCTGCAAGAGAGGGACGTGAGGCATATCTGGAGGCACAGCCGGACAGAGAGAAACAGAAAGAACTCCGCAGAAAGATCCGGGCGGAGAAAAGGGCAGAGAAGATCCGACAGCTGGAGGAAGAACTGGAAGAGGAGGAACTGGCTCTTTCGGAAGAAAATCCGGCAAAAAAATCCGGAAAGCGTAAAACAAAATCCAAAAAAGCTGAGAAAGAGAGACAGGAGGCAGTAAGAGCCAACCGTAAAGGTGAGTTCAATCTTCCTTCTTTTCTTGATGAAGAAAAAGCTGCGCTTCCAACTGAAGATACAGATCTGACGGAGGAGGCGGAAGAAGGAGAAATAAAACCTCCCAAGCAGAAACCTCTGGAATTTCAGATCCATCGTTCGCAGCCGCAGACACCACGGGAAGAAACAGAAGAGCCGGATTTTGAACGGGATATGCAGGAAGCGCAAGAGGATGACTATGATGGATACGAGGATGCGGATATTCCTCAGATGAGTCAGATATCATCCCAGAAGCAGAAATCCAGGACCGGAAAATCGTCAGCAAAAACAGAAAAGACATCCGTTCCGGATATCGACGATGAGACAGCAGCGCAGCCGGAAGAAACAGAGAGGATTTCTCATTCGTCCACCAGAAATCCGAAATCTTCCCAGGCGGAGATTGAGCATGGAATTAAAAATATCCAGCATGAGATCAGCAGCACGGAAATACCGGAGAAAAAACCATATCAGTATCCGCCTCTGAAACTGCTGAAACGTGGAGATGGAAAAGCCCAGGGGGATTCTGATGCGCATTTAAGAAAAACAGCCCAGAAACTTCAGGAGACACTTCATAATTTCGGAGTAAATGTAACAATTACCAATGTCAGCTGCGGACCTACGGTAACCCGCTATGAACTTCAGCCGGAAATGGGTGTGAAAGTCAGCAAGATCGTCGGACTTTCCGATGATATTAAACTGAACCTGGCAACGCCGGATATCCGTATTGAAGCGCCGATTCCGGGAAAAGCGGCTGTGGGAATCGAAGTCCCAAATAAAGAAAACAGTCCGGTTATGCTTCGGGATCTTCTGCAGTCCGACGAATTCAAAAATGCAAAATCCAAACTTTCCTTTGCAGCAGGTAAGGATATTGCCGGTAAACCGGTTGTAGCGGATATTGCCAAGATGCCGCATCTTCTGATCGCGGGAGCTACGGGTTCCGGTAAATCGGTATGTATCAATACCCTGATCATCAGCATTCTTTACAAGGCAACGCCGGATGAAGTGCGTTTGATCATGATCGATCCGAAGGTGGTAGAGCTGAGTGTATACAATGGAATCCCACATCTGTTCATTCCGGTTGTCACAGATCCGAAGAAAGCTGCAGGCGCATTGAACTGGGCCGTTTCCGAGATGACCAGCCGTTACAATGCTTTTGCGGAATATGGAGTACGTAATCTGGGTGAATATAACAAGAAAGTTGCCAATATGCGAGTGCCGGAAGGCGAGAAAGCTCCGGAAAAAATGCCACAGATCGTGATCATCGTGGACGAGCTTGCAGATCTTATGATGGTTGCACCCGGAGAGGTTGAGGATGCGATCTGCCGTCTGGCTCAGCTTGCACGTGCGGCGGGAATCCATCTGATCATTGCGACTCAGAGACCGTCTGTTAATGTTATTACAGGACTTATCAAGGCTAATATGCCGTCAAGGATCGCATTTTCGGTATCTTCAGGTGTGGATTCCAGAACCATTCTGGATATGAATGGTGCAGAAAAACTTCTTGGAAAGGGCGATATGCTGTTTTATCCTCAGGGATATCAGAAGCCGGCCAGACTGCAGGGTGCTTTTGTTTCCGACGAAGAAGTCAGCGCTGTTGTGGAATATGTCTCTGACAAAAATCAGGGTGCAGTTTATGATACTGCAATTGAAAAACAGGTGAACACAGTCAGTGCTCCCGGAGGAGCAGGCGGCGGCGACCGGGATGTGTATTTTACAGAAGCAGGCAAGTTTATTATTGAGAAAGAAAAAGCTTCTATCGGTATGCTCCAGCGTATGTTTAAGATCGGCTTTAATCGTGCGGCAAGAATCATGGATCAGCTTTGCGATGCCGGTGTCGTGGGATCGGAAGAAGGAACGAAACCCAGAAAGGTTCTTATGTCAGCAGAAGAATTTGAAAATTATCTGGAGGAGAACGGCGGATGAAGATCAGTATCCTGACAGTAGGAAAGATAAAAGAGAAATATTTAAGAGATGCGATCGCAGAGTATTCCAAGCGCCTTGGCCGTTACTGTAAGTTGGAGATCATAGAAGTATCCGATGAGAAGACACCGGATAATGCAAGTGAAACAGTGGAGGAGGCTATCCGTAAAAAAGAAGGAGAACGCCTTCTGAAATATATCCGTGATGATGCTTTTGTGATCACATTGGAGATTGCCGGGGAACAGCTTACTTCGGAGAAGTTTGCAAAAAAGATCAATACCCTCGGCATCCGTGGAGTCAGCCATATCCAGTTTGTGATCGGAGGTTCCATCGGCCTTGGAAAAGAAGTTCTTGCGAGATCAGATTATGCGCTGAGTTTTTCGAAGATGACTTTTCCACATCAGCTGATGCGTGTGATCCTTCTGGAACAGATCTACCGCAGTTACCGGATCATCAACGGAGAGCCATATCATAAATAAGAATGAGAGAGCGGCCTTTCACAGCTATCTGTGGAAGGCTGTTTTATATCTGAATTTCTACAGAAAAAGTAAAAATTGGCAAAAAAGATTGACGAAACTAACTCGTTATTGTATAACAAAGTTATAGATAATTAACTAATATCATGGCAGAGGGAGTTATTCGGTATGAAAAACAGAAAACGAAGATCAGCTGCAGTATTGGCCGCGGGTATGTCTGTATTACTGGGAGCAGGTACGATCACAGGTGCCACGGAGCAGACAGATGCAGATAACAGTATCCGCAAGGAAGAAACTGTTTATGTTAATACAGAGGCAGACGGGACAATAAAAGAGATTACCGTGTCAGAATGGCTTAAAAACGCAAAGACATTATCTGATTCGACAATCACGGATATTTCAGATTTAAGTGATATCAAAAATACAAAAGGTGATGAAGGTTTTACCCAGGATGGAAAAACGCTTACCTGGGAAACAGATGGAAGAGATATTCATTATGAAGGAAAAACAGAGAAAGATCTTCCAGTGACAGTGACTTTTTCCTATGAACTTGATGGAAGAAAGATTAAACCGGAAGACCTTGCCGGAAAAACCGGCCATCTGAAAATACATGTTGCTTATGAAAACCATGCAGTTACAACAAAAAAAATCAGTGGAAAAAGTGTAAAGTTATACTCACCGTTCATGATGCTTACAGGAATGATCCTTTCTACAGATCATTTTTCCAATGTAACTGTAGATAATGGCAAGGTAGTGGAGGATGATTCCAGAAACATTGTGCTTGGTATAGCCATGCCTGGGCTGAAAGAAAGCCTGGATCTGAGCGAAGATATGGCGAAGGATATCAGTATTCCGGAAGAATTTACAGTGGAGGCCGATGTCACAGAATGTGAAATGAGTTCTTCGTTTACGGTAGCCATGACAGATGTGCTGGATGAGATCGATCTGAATGATCTGGACAGTATTGATGATCTCCAGGATTCTATCAAAAAAATGACAAAGGCTGCGTCCAAACTGATGAAAGGAACAAAATCACTTTCAGAAGGTGTCGATACCCTGAATGAAAAATATAAAGAATTTGATCAGGGGATAGATGCATTAAGTACCGGTGTTTCTGCTTTGGAATCCGGCGCACAGAAGCTGGATGACGGAGCAGGAACGTTAAATGGCGGAGCTGCCGCTTTAAGTAGTGGGGCAGCCACACTTGCTCAGGGAGTTTCTGCCTATACAGAGGGAACAGGAACTCTTGCTTCAGGTCTGAAACAGTATACAGGCGGAGTAGATACGTTAAGTGGCAGTATGTCTGAAATGAAAGAAGGCGTCCAGTCTTATACAGAGGGGGTGGACAGTTATGTATCCGGTGGCAGCAAGCTTGCAGAGGGAACTGTTGCCTATGTGAAAGGAACTTCTTCATTAACGGATTATATGAAAAAGTACATAAAAGGAAGCTCTGCACTTTCTGACAGTATGGTCCGGTATCTGGAAGAGATAAAGACGTTGCTTTCCAGCATGGATATTCTGATCCCGGGAATGGATGAGACATTGAAGGATACGAAAGCGGCGGCAGATAAAATGCAGTCACTCAGTACTTCTCTGGATGCAGATGCGATAGCGGATCTTTCGGAAAATACTTCCGGATATGCAGAAAAAATTTCTGCGTATAACAGTCAGGTGGAGAGATATGTTGAAAGCGTAGAACAACTTGGACAGAAAATATCAGCGCTTCAGGAAAACATATCAAAGATCTCTGACGGGAAAAATATTTCTCAGATAACACCGGATGTTCAGGAGGCTGCGGATACCCTGAAAGATAACGCAGATATAATGAATACCCAGGCAGAGACAATAGAAAACTGGATCAGCAGCGCAGGAGAAACGACAATAGACACAACAACCGTGGATCAGGGGATTTCTGATGTAAGGAATAACCTTTTCGCAGCGGAGTCTTCGCTTTCCGGGATTGATTACAGTACCATGGATGAGGGAACCAGGGCGGCGGTGCAGGCTGCACTTGAAGCAGTCCAGGCCGCCAGAAGCAGTGCGGACGGAATTGATACTTCCTCTCTGAAAGGACAGCCGTCAGATACTTCACCATTAAAAAATGCAGCAGATACATTGAAAAGTACTGCATCTTCCACAAGTACTGCCGCACAGAAAACGCAGGGTGCTGTTCAGAGTCTGAATGCACTGGCAGATACCGTGGATTCAACAGGAGGGGCGATCACAGAGCTTCATGATGCGGTCAATAAACTTGAACAGGAGGTACAGGATCTGGCAGGAGATGGCCAGAAGCTTAAAAATACCGGAAGTTCACTGGATGATCTTGGAAAACAGCTTTCTGATACGGTAAAAACTATGGATAATGCCCTTTCGGATCTTGGAAAGCAGCTTCCGGGAATTCAGACAGAGATCAGTACATTAAAAGATACGGCAGATACACTGTCTCAGAAAAATAAGAAAATTCAGTCTAGCTATCAGAGTAATCTTTCGGCAGCAGGAGAGCAGTTCGAAAAGAACGCAGATACGCTGGATACACTGGGAAATGCTGTGAATTCAGGAATTACCGATCTGCAGGGCAAAAAAAATAAAACCGCAGATTCGATGATAAATGGAGCTTCCTCTCTGGAAAAGACAGGAAAAACACTGACAGCAGGAAGTAAACAGATTGAAGAAGCCCTTGCACAGCTTCAGAGCGGCGTTCTGGCACTTTCTTCAAACAGCAGTACTCTGACATCGGGAGCGGATCAGCTTGTTTCGTCAGGAAAACAACTGAACGATGGTGCCAGCCAGCTTGCATCTGGTGCCGGAAGTCTTGCGTCCGGAACTCAGGCTTTGAAGAGCGGAATGCAGACACTGTCATCTGGAGTGGGAACTTTGTCTGACGGCGCGGATAAGCTGAAAGATGCAAGCGGTCAGGTGCAGGAAGGAATCAGCAAGCTGAGTGAAGGTGCAAAGACTTTAAGTGACGGACAGACAAAGTTCTATAAAGAAGGTGTGAAAAAACTGGATGACGGTGTGAACAAAGATCTGAAGAATGTTATTGACCGTTTTAAAGCTCTGAAGGCGGAAGATGTTTCCTATGACAGTTTTACACAGCGTTCAGACGATATGGAGGGCAGTGTGAAATTTATTTATGAGACAGAACCTATAGAAATCAGCGACAAAGAATAAAAACGATAGGATCCTGATGAAACTGTGTGGATTGCGGTAAATATCTTGACAATTTCCGGATTTGTAGTATGATAAGAAAAGAGTAGCACTCGTATTAAAAGAGTGCTAATAAATACAGAAAGAAGGAAATAAACATGGCATTAAAACCAGTTGCAGACAGAGTAATCGTGAAATATTTTGAGACAGAGGATAAGACAGCATCCGGTATTGTTCTTCCGGACAGCTCCAAAGAGAAGACACAGCAGGCAGAAGTTATTGCTGTTGGTTCCGGTAAGATCGTAGACGGGAAAGAAGTTCCGATACAGGTAAAACCCGGCGACCGTGTAATCTACGGAAAATACACAGGAACTGAGATCAAATACGAAGGTGAGAAATATCTGGTCATCAATGCCGATGATATTATTGCCATTGTAAAAGACTGATTAAGAATTTTTACCGTAATTTTCTGAAATTATGCTCCATACTGGTTTTGCAGAATGTAGTAACTTTAAGTGTCAACCTTGCTGACAACATTATGCTTGGTGCATTCAGCGAGACTGCATTATCCGGAGTAACCACTGTAAATCAGGTACAGTTCGTCTTTCAGCAGCTGCTCATGGCGCTGGGAGACGGACTTGTCATATTCGGAAGCCAGTACTGGGGAAAGAAAGAGACAGAACCTGTGAGAAAGATCAGTGCCTGGGCCATGCGCACAGGCATTTTTATTGCTCTCATCCTGTTTATCCTGGCAAGCTTTTTTCCGTGTCGGCTGTTGGGGCTTTTCACAACAGATCAGACAATTATTGAAGCCGGTCTTTCCTATCTTGCGATCATCCGTTTTACCTACTTTTTCTTTGCAGTGACACAGATTCTGCTGGCTACGCTGCGCTGTGTGGAAATCGCGGGGATCGCTTTCGGGCTTTCTGTCATGACTCTGGTAATTAACTGCAGCATCAACTGGATTCTGATCTACGGACATTTCGGTGCGCCCAGAATGGGTGCGGCAGGAGCCGCTGTGGGAACACTGACTGCCCGTATTGCGGAGATCTGAAGCTTGCAAAACTCTATTCCAAGAAACTTCAGAAACTTTTTGTATTCATGGGAATTATCTGCGGCGTGCTGCTTTTCTTTATCCGTATTCCGGTCTTAAGCCTTTACCAGCTTTCTCCGGAAACCAGAGAAATGGCGAATACATTTCTTATTATCTTAAGCGTGGTGATGTTGGGAATGTCTTATCAGATGCCTACCAATGGAGGCATTATTCGGGGAAGTGGCAGTATTGCCTATTCCATGAAGGTGGATCTGATCAGTACCTGGGCGATTGTGATCCCGTTATCCATGTTCATGGCATTTGTGGTCAAAGCATCACCGGCCATCGTGGTGTGCTGCCTTAACGCAGATCAGATTTTTAAGTGTGTACCCGCATTTCTGAAATGCAATTACGGGCACTGGATCAAAACCATGACAAATATTTCTTGACGCCTGTCCTCCCTGTAGGTAGAATAAAAGATAAGGTTTTATGTGCGAAAGGGAAATTCCGGATAGAATTTCAGGATAAGCTTGACAAAAATATGAGGATATAGTACCATCGTACATATATCATAGTAACTCAGTGGGAAAACGGGAATACCCGCTGAGCCAGAGGAGGAACAAAGAGATGAGAAAAAAAGTACTGGCAGCGCTTCTGGCAGCTGCAGTAGCAGGAACGACTGTTATGGCAGGAACAGCAGTATTTGCGGCAGAGAACACCGAAGGAGCCAAGGCTGCCGGCGGTAATATTACAATTGCAGAAACCACAGATCCTCAGAATATCAATCCACTGTATGTTGTGGATCAGACAAGTTTTGATATGATGCAGGCACTGTACAGCCCGTTTTTTGAGATCGTGAACGGAGAGATGTATTACGGAAACGGACTTTGTGAGAGCGTGACAGCCAATGAGGATGCCAGCGAGTTTACTCTGAAGCTGAAGGACGGACTGAAATGGCATGACGGTGAGCCGCTTACTGCTGATGATGTGGTATTTACCATGCAGGTTCTGGTAGATGAGAAACAGAATGTGCCATATTCTTCTTACGGATATGTGAATGATAAGGCAGTAGAGGCAGAAAAAATTGATGATCTTACTGTAAAACTTTCCCTTGGATCTTCTTCCGCAGGATTTCTTGGCGGTTTAAGCCAGGTTTACTGTATTCCGAAACACATTTATGAAGGTGTGGAGAATATCGGAGAGAGCGATCTGAACAATGAGCCGGTAGGAAACGGACCGTTTAAGTTCGAAGAGTACAAATCCGGTGAGTACCTTAAAGTAACAAAATTCGATGATTATTATGAAGATGTAAATCTGGATTCCATCACTTTCAAGATCGTTAAAGATTCCAGTTCCGCCAATGCGGCACTTGCAAGCGGTGATCTGGATGCACGTCTGATCAGCGCGGATGATTACGATACAGTCAGTGCATACGACAACGTAAATATCAATACCTACAATTCCGGACGTGTTAATGCCATGTTCATGAATGAGCTGAATGAAGATCTTCAGGATGTAAAGGTACGTCAGGCTATTGCATACGCACTGAATAAAGAGGAATTCTGTCAGTTTGCATTCATTTCCGAAGATTATGCAGAACCGGCGGATTCCCTGTTTACACCGGATACTCTTTATTATGCAAAACCGGACAATACCTATGACAATGATCCGGCCAAGGCACAGCAGCTTCTTTCCGAAGCAGGAAAGACATCTCTTTCTCTGAATCTGATGTATATCTCCACAGACAAGACTATGGAGAGTGAGGCCCTGTATGTACAGTCTGCACTTGCAAATGTGGGAATCACGGTAAATCTTGTTCCGACAGACGAATCAACATTCAAGAATAAAACCAAGGATCCGGAATGTACAGATTATGACCTGGTATTAAGCTTTTATACTTTAGGTGAGGAACCGAGTCTTTATGCGGATATGTGCTCTTCCGACAGCCGTTCCAACTACTCCAGAATCAAAGATACGGATCTGGATGCACTGTGGGAAAAAGGAAACAGTATAGCGGATGAGACAGAGCGCAGCGACATATATAAAGAAATTCAGAATACTATCAACGATAATATGTATATTTATCCGATTGCGTATTCCAATGGATTCTATGCGGTAAATAAAGATTTCGGCGGATTTGATGAATGTCTGTTAAAGACGATTTATTATGATTATTCCAAGATCTACACACTGGAGAAATAAAACACAAATTTATAAAAGATAATCACGGAAAGGAAGTGGCTGACGCGTTTTTCGCGCCAGCCGATTTCCTGTTTTCGGGGAAAATAAAGGAGGTACATTTTGAAGAAAATCGCAAACCGTCTGGTACAGTGTATTCTGACACTGTTTATTGTCTCCGTTCTCTGTTTTGCACTGACAAAAGCAGCGCCCGGAGATCCGGTTCTGACTTATGTGGAGCCGAATATGAGTGAAGAATACATTCAGAATTTAAGGGAAAGCCTGGGTCTTACCAAGCCTCTTTATGAACAGTATTTTCTGTGGCTGGGAAGGATTTTTCACGGGAATTTCGGAAATTCCCTGATGAATAACCGTCCGGTACTGACACAGATGCTGGAGCGTCTTCCCGCAACAGTGATCCTGATGGGAACCAGTATGTTACTGGGATTTCTTATTGCCATTGTGTTGGGATTGTATTCCGGTAAGAATAAGAACGGAATTCTGGATAAAATCACCAGTCTTTTCTGCTATGTGGGAATTTCCATCCCCACTTTCTGGTTCGGTATCATGCTGATCTACCTGTTCAGTGTGCATCTTCATATCCTTCCAAGTATTGGTATGCATTCAGACGGGGACCGCTCTTTTGGAGATCTGGTGCTTCACATGGTGATGCCCTGTGCAGTGCTGACTTTTGCAAATGCATCCCAGTATATCCGGTATCTGAGAAGCAGTACCATCACGGAGATGTCCTCAGACTATGTCATGGTGCAGAAAGCCTATGGAATGAAAGAGTCCGGGATTTTGTTCCGCCATGTACTGAAAAATGCCATGCTTCCCATGATCACAGTTCTTGGAATGAGTCTGCAGTCACTGGTTTCCGGAGCCATTATTACAGAGCAGGTTTTTGCATGGCCGGGAATCGGACAGCTGGCGGTTACTGCCGTTATGCAGTATGACTATCCCCTGATCATGGGCATTACCATGTTTACAGCACTTCTTGTGGTGCTCGGAAATCTTTTGGCAGATGTTCTGTACGCTGTCTTTGATCCGAGAATTCGCAAGGCCGGATGTTAGGAGGTGAAGGGTCATGAGAGAAAATATCTGGAAAAACATTAAACTTGGTTTTAAGACAAATAAATTGGCAGTTGCAGGAGCAGTGGCTATCCTTCTTCTGGCACTGATCTCTATTTTTGCCTTTCTGTATCCGGTGGACCCCAATGCCATCAGCGCTACAGAGAGACTGAACGCCCCTTCTATGTCACATCTCTTTGGAACCGACGATATGGGAAGGGATTATTTGGCACGTTGTATTTATGGCGGAAGAGCTTCTCTTCTGGTTGGATTTCTGTCCATGATCCTTTCTACAGCCCTTGGAGTGATTGTGGGCTCCATCAGTGGATTTGTAGGAGGAACCGTGGATGCGGTACTGATGCGTCTGGTAGATGCACTGATGAGCCTTCCTACATTCCTGATCATGATCGTTATGAACGCTTTTCTGAAACCGGGTTTACAGAATATTGTCCTGATCATTGGATTTCTGACCTGGATGAACATTGCCAGGATCGTCCGCGGTGAGACGATTTCCCTGAATGAGAGAGAATATGTTATCTATGCAAAGATTTCCGGACAGAAAAAGCTTTCTACAATTGTGCATCATATTCTTCCGAATATCATGCCGACCATTATTGTTGCCGCAACTATGAATATTGCAAACGCGATCCTGATGGAGTCCGCACTGAGCTTTTTCGGCCTGGGCATCCAGCCGCCCACAGCTTCCTGGGGAAGCATGCTCAGCAATGCACAGCGTTATATCCAGCAGGCTCCGTACCTTGCCATCTTTCCGGGTATTCTGATCCTGATCACGGTTATCAGTTTCAACTATCTGGGAGAAGTGTTGAGAAAAGTATTTGAGCCCAAGTAAGGAGGACATGCACAAATGGAAAAATTACTGGAAGTAAAAGATCTGAAAGTGTCTTTCTTTACGGATCTTGGAGAAACACAGGCAGTAAAAGATGCCGGGTTTGCCATTGAAGAGGGAGATTTTTTCGGAATTGTAGGTGAATCCGGAAGTGGAAAAAGTGTAACAACGAAATCCATTCTCCGTCTTGGCCCGTCCAACTGCAGGATTATGGGAGGAGAAATCCTTTTTCAGGGTGAGGATATTCTGAAAAAAAGTGAGGCAGAGCTCCGGGAAATCCGTGGTGGTGAGATTGCCATGATTTTTCAGGATTCTCTTTCTGCACTGAATCCGGTCTATACCGTAGGAAACAAGATGGTGGAGCTGATCCGCCGCCATACTTCCATGACAAAAAAAGAGGCAAAGGCCCGGGTGCTTGAGCTGCTGACAGCAGTAGGGATCACAGATCCTGAAAAAGCCATGCGTAGTTATCCTCATGAGCTTTCGGGAGGTATGCGCCAGCGTGTAATGATCGCCATGGCTATGAGCAGCAATCCGAAAGTTCTCATTGCCGATGAACCGACAACAGCTCTGGATGTAACCATTCAGGCACAGATCCTTCATCTTCTTCTGGAACTTCAGAAAAAAAACAATATGAGTATCATTCTGATCACTCATGATCTGGGTGTTGTGGCGCAGACATGTAAGCGGGTGGCTGTTATGTGCGGTGGTTACGTGGTAGAGGAGGGAACCGTAGAGGAGATTTTTCTTAATCCGGGTCACCCGTATACCCAGGCACTGATCGCAAGTATGCCACGTGTGGGAGGAACCTTTGAACAGTTTCTGGAAAGAGATCTTTCTGACGGAAGCGGAAATTTATGTCCGTTTCTGAACCGCTGCAAGTATGCGGATAAAACCTGCGAGGCCTGTCTTCCGAAATATTATGAATCTTCGGAAAATCATAAGATTCTCTGTCACAGAAGGGAGGAGGAAAAATGAGTAATTCTTTAATTGAAGTAAAAGATCTGAAAGTATATTTTAAACAGAAATCTCCGAAACTTCTGTCTTTCAAGCCGGGTATCCTGAAAGCTGTAGATCAGGTGAGCTTTTCCATTGAAAAGGGAAAAACTTTCGGGCTGGTAGGAGAGTCCGGAAGTGGAAAGTCTACCATTGGAAAAGCGATCCTCCGCTATCATAAGCCAACAGGCGGGGAGATCTTTTATGGAGGAACGGAGATTGGAGCCATGGGAGAAAAAGAACTCCTTCCATACCGCAAAAAAATGCAGTCTGTTTTTCAGGACCCGTATTCATCTCTGGATCCAAGCCATACTGTACAGGATATTATCTGTGAGCCTATGGAAATCCATAAGCTGTATACTCCAAAAGAGCGGAAAGAACGTGCTAAAGAACTGATCCGGGTTGTTGGCCTTAAAGAGCAGGATCTTCTGAAATATCCTCATGAGTTTTCTGGTGGACAGAGACAGAGAATTTCCATTGCCAGGGCACTTTCCGTACAGCCGGAGTTTGTGGTCTGCGATGAGCCCATTTCCGCACTGGACGTTTCTCTCCAGGCGCAGATCGTTCAGATGCTTCAGGATCTTCAGGAAAAATACGGACTTACTTACCTGTTTATCAGCCATCAGCTGCAGGTGGTACAGAAAATCTGCGATGAGATCGGAGTTCTATATCTGGGAAATCTTATGGAAATCGCAGACGCGGATAAGCTCTATTCCAATCCGCTGCATCCTTATACAAAAATGCTGATCTCTTCCATTCCGGTACCGGACCCGAGAGTAAAAACACTGGACCAGATCGTGACAGATACCGGCGTACAGTCCCGCTCCATTGGTGGATGCCGGTTCCATAATCGCTGCCCGTGGTGTGAAGAGCGATGCAGACAGGAAGTTCCACTGCTTCGGGAAGCAGAGTCAGGACATCTGGTGGCCTGCCATAAATACTGATATCAGGAATTTCGGACAATATGAGAAGGGAAAAGAAAAAGGTGGAAAAAAATATATATGATAATTATCTGGCCATTCTGAGGGAAGAAATGGTTCCTGCTATGGGCTGCACGGAGCCGATTGCTCTGGCTTACGGTGCGGCAAGGGCAAGAGAAGTTCTTGGAAGAGAACCGGAGCATATTGTGGCAAAATGCTCCGGAAATATTATAAAGAATGTGCGCTGTGTCATCATTCCAAACTCCGGAGGATTAAAGGGGATTCCCGCAGGAGTGGTTCTTGGTGCGGTGGCAGGCGATGCATCGCTTGATATGGAGGTTCTCTCAAAAGTAACAGACGAGGGAAGAAAACGTTGCCGGGAACTTCTGGATGCGGATATCTGTAAAGTGGAACTTCTGGACACCCCGGTTGTACTTCATATTGTAATTGAAATGTGTGCAGGAGAAGATACTGTCTGTCTGGAGATCAAATACGATCACATTAATGTGACCAGAATTGAAAAAAACGGAGAAATCCTGCTGGATGCGGATCAGGCACTGGAAGAAAAAGAAGCGGCAGACCGCAGTCTTTTAAATCTGGAGGATATCCGGGAGTTTGCAGATACCGTAGAACTTTCTGATGTAAAAAATCTTCTGGATACCCAGATCAAAAGCAACATGGCCATTGCCCATGAGGGAATGACCGGAAAATACGGACTTGGGATCGGACGTGTGATCCGTGAAAATTATTCCCATGATATGCTTACCAGAATGCGAAGCCTTACCGCTGCGGCTTCCGAGGCGCGTATGGGCGGATGTGACATGCCGGTTGTCATTAACTCCGGAAGCGGAAATCAGGGAATCGCCTGTTCCGTCCCTCTGATCGTTTATGCGAGGGAAATGGAGCTGCCGGACTATAGTCTGTACCGGGCGCTTGTATTTTCCAATCTTCTTACTGTGTATCAGAAATATTATATTGGCAAACTATCGGCATTCTGTGGTGCGGTGTCTGCATCCTGTGCGGCAGGAGCAGCCATCACCTATATGGTAGGGGGAAGTATTTCCCAGATCAAAAAGACTATCGAAAATACTCTGGCGAACATTCCGGGAATCATCTGCGATGGAGCAAAGATCTCCTGTGCTGCCAAGATCGCGGCCAGTCTGGATGCGGCGTTTCTTGCTCATCATCTTGCCATGAACGGTCAGTCCTATGCTCCTTACACGGGAATTCTTCAGGAAGAAACAGCAGAAACCATCAGCTGTGTGGGGCAGATCGGAAAAGATGGAATGAAAGAAACAGACCGAGAAATCCTTAAGATCATGCTGGAACACTGAGGAAATTTCAGTTATACTGTTCTTAAAAGACGCCGGGGCGGAGACGGCACAGATTAACCGAATGCGGATGCTTTTATCCGCTTGACAAAGAAAAGGTTGGATTTATGGACAATGAATTAAGAATTGCAATACTGATCGATGCAGATAATGTATCAGACAAATATATCAAGATCATTGTGGATGAAGTGGCGAACATTGGTATCGCTACCTATAAACGAATCTATGGAGACTGGACCAGTGCCAGGCTTTCTTCCTGGAAAAATGTTCTTCTGGAGGATTCTATTATTCCCATTCAGCAGTACAGCTATACTACGGGAAAAAATGCCACGGATTCGGCCATGATCATTGATGCCATGGATATTCTCTATTCCGGAAATGTGGATGGATATTGTATTGTTTCTTCGGACAGTGACTTTACCAGACTGGCAGCAAGACTCCGGGAATCCGGAATGCTGGTTCTGGGCATGGGTGAGGAAAAGACGCCCAAACCTTTTATTTCCGCATGTAATCAGTTCAAATATCTGGATCTCCTTTACCGCAATCAGCAGGAAGAAGAGAAAAAAGAAGATCTGGAAACTGCGGCGGAGGCAAAGAAAGCAGAAAGCAGTAATAACAAACAGAACAGTTCCGGTTCAAAGAAAAATAAAGACTTAAAAAAAGTACGGAAAACCATTAATGCCATCATCGAGAAATTTTCTGACGAGGAAGGCTGGCTGTCTTCCGGACAGCTGGGCGATCAGCTGGGAAAACGTCTTCCGGATTTTGATGTGCGTAATTACGGGTATTCCAAGCTGACTCCGTTTATCAAATCCCTGGGCAGTTATGAAACCGGCAGGATTCCTACCGGCAGTGGCGGAAGGAAACAGATTTATTTCCGTATGAAGGAGGAACGGTAATGAAGAATTATATGGCACCCATGGAAGGTGTTACCAACTGGGTTTACCGCAATGCATATCATGAATGCTTTTATCCCATGGATAAATATTTTACCCCCTTTATTACCGCCAAGCCAAACAAGAGACTCAGCAGCAAGGAAATTAAAGAAGTGTCCCCTGACACAAACGGAAAGCTTCCGGTGGTTCCCCAGATCCTGACCAATAATGCGGAAGACTTTGTCAAAACCGCACATATTTTTCGGGATGAATATGGCCATAAAGAAGTGAACTTAAATCTTGGATGTCCTTCAGGAACCGTAACAGCCAAGGGAAAAGGGGCCGGATTTTTGGGAGAACCGGAAAAGCTTGACCGTTTTCTGGACGAGATCTTTGCTAACACAGGGATGGAGATTTCCATCAAGACGCGCGTGGGCACCGATTACGAGGAAGACTGGGAAAGACTTCTTGAAATTTACAGCAAATATCCAATAAAGGAGCTGATCATCCATCCACGCCTTCTGAAGGACCATTATAAGGGAACTCCGCGGTATGGATTATACGAAGAGGCACAGAGAAAAATCAAAGTTCCGCTGGGCTATAACGGAGATATTTTTTCCGTGGAAGCTTATCAGGAAATCCAGGAAAAATTTCCGGATGCGGACAGCTTCATGTACGGACGGGGGATCATTGCAAGGCCTTACCTTCTGGATGAAATTATGTGCGGAACCAGAATGAAAAAAGAAGACCGTCAGTCTCAGTATAAGCAGAAAATGCGCCAGTTCCATGACTGTCTTTATCGGGAGTATCAGGAGTACCTTTCCGGAGAACGAAATGTGCTTTTTCGTATGAAAGAACTGTGGAGCTATATGGCACCGGGATTTACCAATTACGCAAAATACCTCAAAAAGATCAAAAAATCCCAGCATTTGGGTGACTATGAGGCGGCAGTTATGAGCCTTTTTGGAGAACAGGAGATTTTGTAAGTATGGATATAAAAGAAAAATTTGAAGATTTTATTGCCCAGTATCCGATTTTTGAGTATCGTCTGCTGGACACAGCTGATATCAAAGTGCAGGAACGTGTACGGACAATCTGCAAACAGGAATGTGAGCGCTATGGCAGCACCTGGGCCTGTCCCCCGGCAGTAGGAGAACTTCCGGAATGTGAGAAAAAGATCCACAGTTTTCCCCAGGCAATCTTTTTTTCCAGTGTGGCGGAAGTATCGGACATGATGAATATGGAAGAGATGCTTTCCACACGAATGGCACACGAAGATCTTACAGAAAAAGTCCGGGATTTTCTGGAGGGAGAAGGATATGAGACCTTTACTCTTTCCACGGAATCCTGTGATTACTGTAAACGATGTGCGTATCTGGATGGAAAACCCTGCCGTTTTCCGGAACATATGCATCCCTGTCTGGAAAGCTATGGTGTCGTGGTAAATGAGATCGTGGAACGGGAACAGATGGAATATAATCTGGGGGGAAATACCATTCTCTGGTTTTCCATGGTTCTGATCCGCAAATAATACATATGAAGAAATCCTCTGGCATAGATTAATGATAAATGCCGGAGGATTTTTTTATGAAAAAAATGTCGGAGTTTCTGGATCTGCCGGTGGAACCGGCGTTTCGTGAAACACAGGTGATCCTTACCGGAAAACGCCGGGCGATCGTTGAAAATTACAGGAATCTTCAGCGCTATACAAGAGAGGAGATCATAATTCTGACTCCGTCCGGCAGACTTGTGATCCATGGAAAACGCCTGGAAATTTCCTGTTATACAGCATTTGAAATGTGTGTCTGCGGACGGATCGAAAGCATTCTGCTTGAGGAGGGAAAGAAAAAATGATTCCTGGTTTTGTAAGACTGTCCGTTACAGGCGAACAGCGTGAACGGTTCCTGAATCTGTGCAAAAGCCGTGGGATAATGTTCAGGAGAATCGTTCAGACAGGAGAAAAAGAACTTCTGCTGACAATGCGGGTGAAAGATTTTTTTCTGATCGGTCCTCTTCGGAGGAAAACGGGTGTACATATTCATATCCTGAAAAAAAGAGGACCTGTTTTTTTTCTGCTGGCGTGCAGACGGAATAAACTCCTGCCGGCAGGAGTTCTGACGGTGATCGGAGTCCTTTTTTTTCTGTCCGGAAGGGTCTGGAACATTCATATAGAGGGGAATATTTTAAATCCTACGCCACAGCTGGTAGACTTTCTGGAAGAGAAAGGCATCTGTTGTGGAGTATCCAAAAAGAAGATCCACTGCAATGCACTGGCAGAAGAGATGCGGCGGGAGTTTCCGGAAATTACCTGGGTATCGGCAAAACTTTCCGGGACCAGGCTGAGTTTTGAAATCCGGGAAGGAGATACGAAATTATCTGAAGAAACATCAAAAGCTGCCTGCAGCCTTTTTTCAACTGTGGATGGAATTGTAGAGTCTGTGGTCACACGACAGGGCACTCCCCTGATCAAGAGTGGTGAAGAAGTAAAAAAGGGACAGGAACTGATTTCCGGTATTGTCAACATTACAGATGACAGTCAGGAGGTAGTCCGTTATGAGTATGTTCAGGCAGATGCAGATGTTTATGTACGCTATACCATTGATTATTATGATACATTTCCACTTACTATAGAGAAAAAAGTTTACAGGGAAAAAGAAAAACGGAGTTTTTTTATCCGAAATAAAAACTGGATCCTGGATCTGTCTCCTGCTGCGAAGAAGAATGAGGATCGTCTGATCTGTGAATATCCGTTTGTACCTTCGGAAAATTTTCGACTCCCCATTTCCGCGGGAATCATCACCACCAGAAAATATGAGATCAGAAAAGAAAAACTGACAGAAAAGGCCGCAAAAAAACAGGCCATTCAGAGGCTTTATATTTATGAAGAAAAATTAATAGAAAAAGGGGTTCAAATATCTGAAAATAATGTTAAAATAGAAATAAAACATCAGGATTGCGTCAGCAGAGGTTCTCTTACTGTCATAGAAAAGACAGGAAAGGAAGGCCCTACAGAAAGAAAGACGCAGCCGAAAGAAAGGACACCAGAGGATGGCTAGCAGCATTATCGAATTATATGTGGATGTGCCGGCAGACCGCCAGGCGAATATTTTCGGACAGTTTGACGAGCATCTGAAGCTGATCGAAAGAACTCTGAACGTAACCATGATCTTCCGGGATGGTTCTCTTAAAATCCTGGGAAGCCAGGAGGGAGCTACACAGGCGAAGGCGATCGTGGAGGAACTGAATACCCTTGCGGGCAGAGGCAATACCATCACACAGCAGAATGTGAATTATGCACTTTCTCTTGCCATGGAGAAGATCGGTTCCGTGATGGAGGAAATCGACAAGGACTTTATCTGTAATACCATACAGGGAAGACCCATTAAACCCAAGACACTTGGACAGAAGGATTATGTGGAACAGATCCGTAAGAAGATGATCGTATTTGGAGTGGGGCCTGCAGGAACCGGTAAGACATATCTTGCCATGGCTATGGCAGTAACCGCATTCCGCAATGAAGAAGTTTCCAGGATTATTCTTACCAGACCTGCCATTGAAGCCGGCGAGAAACTGGGATTTCTTCCGGGAGATCTCCAGAGTAAGGTCGATCCGTATCTTCGTCCCCTGTATGATGCACTTTATCAGATCATGGGGGCAGACAGCTTTGCAAAAAATATGGAAAAAGGCCTGATCGAGGTTGCTCCTCTTGCCTATATGCGAGGTCGTACTCTGGATAATGCATTTATCATTCTGGATGAAGCACAGAATACCACTCCTGCACAGATGAAGATGTTCCTGACACGAATCGGTTTTGGGTCCAAGGTTATCATCACAGGCGATGCTTCCCAGAAAGACCTTCCGAAAGATGCGGCGTCAGGCCTTGATGTGGCCATGAAGGTTTTGAAGAAGATTGATGATATCGGGTTCTGCCAGCTGACCAGCAAGGATGTTGTACGTCATCCCCTTGTACAGCAGATCGTGCAGGCCTACGATGATTATGAGAAAAAACAGAAACCTGCCAAATCCCGGAAAGATGACAGGTATGCTGTGAAGAATAAGGAGTACAGAAGATGACCATAAATATCGAATATGAAACAGACCAGGAGCTCGGGATCGATTATGCTGCCCTTGCATCCCAGGTTGCGGATAAGGTTCTGGAAATGGAGAAATGTCCTTATGATGGACAGGTCAATCTGGTTCTTACCGATAATGAGGAGATCAAGAGAGTAAACACAGAATTCCGGAATATCCAGGCCCCTACCGATGTATTGTCTTTTCCGATGATCCCTTTCGAAACCCCGGCAGACTATTCTGTAGTGGAAGAGGATGAATCTTATTTTGATCTGGACAGTGATGAACTCCTGCTGGGAGATATCATGATCTCAGTGCCGAAAGTTTTTGCCCAGGCAGAGGAGTACGGACATAGTGTTACAAGAGAATTCTGCTTTCTGGTTGCCCACAGCATGCTCCATCTTCTTGGGTATGATCATATGACAGAGGATGAGGCGAAAGTCATGGAAGCCAAGCAGGCGAATGCACTTAAAGAGCTGGGTATCAATCGATAAGACAGATCGGAAGACAGCGTAACCGCGAAAAAAGTTAAGCGGAAGATCTTTCCGCCGGAAGAAAAGGAGGTAATATATGAGAACGAAAAAGACAGGTATTCTGGCAGGTATTATGACAGCATGCATCTGTGTCGCTCAGAGCGTCCCTGCATTCGGAGCACAGCAGGATCTGGTAGGCTTTGAGCCGAATACAGGCAGTCAGGCAGAAACACAGGTAAAGAGCTATCTTACCGGTGAGAATGTTCCCGAGAGCATCGGACGCCGGCGGCCGGTTGCCGTTATGATGGGCAACAACAGTTCCGGTGCGCCGCAGAGTGGGATCAATCATGCCGGAGTTGTGTATGAAGCTCCGGTAGAGGGAAACATTACCCGTCTTATGGGAATTCTTGAAGATTACGATCAGCTGGAACGGATCGGGTCTGTACGCAGCTGCCGCGATTATTATCTCTTTTATGCCAATGAATTCAATGCGATTTACGCGCATTATGGACAGGCGGCTTATGCCCTGCCTTATCTGGAACAGCATGTGATCGACAATCTCAACGGGATCCAGATGGGAAAACTGGCATTTTTCCGGACCAGTGACAGGAAGGCACCTCACAATGCCTATACAGATGCTGCACACCTTCAGGCTGGTATTGATGCCATGGGATACAGCCAGGAATATAAAGAAGACTACGAGGGACATTATCTTTTTGCGGAAGATGGGGTGGAAATCGTACCGGAGGATGGGATCACCGCTAATACAGTGAAACTGGATAATTTCACAGATAACCATCCATGGTATGAATACGATGAGACATCCGGGGAATACAAACGGTTCCAGTTCGGAAAGGAACATGTAGATCAGCTGGATAACCAGCAGATAACCTGCGATAATATTATCCTGCAGTATTCCTCATGCCCGGCTTACGACGGAAACGGATATCTGAATATTGATGCCATTTCCGGAGGAGAAGGTAAGTTTATTACCAGAGGAAAAGCCATCGATATCCGCTGGGAGAAAGATTCACCCTGGGGAATAACTCATTATTATGATGGAAATGAACAGGAGATCCGTTTAAATCAGGGAACTACCTGGGTTGAGATCGTACAGAACGACAGGATTGATTCTGTCACATATCAATAGAAAGCGGGAAGCGTATACAGCGAATCAGAGCCCGTATCATATAAAGAAAAAAGCAGATCCGGACAATAATATGGTTGGCCGGATCATGCAGTGAATATACAGGTATCAGGAGAATTGGAAACATGAATGCAAATTACAGAGAACGTCTGAAAGACAAGAAACGTATCGTAATCAAGATCGGATCTTCATCTTTGATCCATTCAGAAACAGGAAGACTGGATTTTCGTAAACTGGAGATCCTTGCAAGAGAACTCAGTGATCTTCACAACCAGGGGAAAGATGTGGTTCTGGTATCTTCCGGAGCCATTGCTGTGGGAGCAGCAGCTCTGGGAATGAAGGGAAAACCTGCTGAGCTTGAAAAGAAACAGGCATGTGCGGCAGTTGGCCAGGCCAGACTGATGACTATCTATCAGAAACTTTTTGGAGAATACAATCAGATGGTGGCGCAGATCCTGATGACCAAGAATACTATGGTCAATAATACCAACCGCAGGAATGCTCAGAATACCTTTAATCAGCTTCTGGCAGAGGGCGTGATCCCTATTGTAAATGAGAATGACTCTGTCTCTTCCTATGAATTCCAGAATCTGGTAAAATTCGGAGATAATGATACACTTTCTTCTGTAGTTGCGGCTCTGATCGGCGCGGATCTTCTGATCCTGATGTCTGACATTGACGGACTTTTCACGGACGATCCCAATTCCAATCCTGATGCCCGGTTTATTGACATTGTAGAAAATATGGATGACAATATGAGAAAACTTGGAAAATCTTCCACAGGAAGCAATGTGGGAACCGGTGGAATGGCAACCAAACTTACCGCTGCGATCATTGCAACAGCAGCCGGAGCGGACATGGTTATTGCCAATGGAAATGATTTCCATAATATCCACAGGATCGTGGAGGGTAAGAACTGCGGAACTTTGTTTGTTGGAAACAAGAAGGAAGAATTCTTCCTCATTGATTATATTGAGAAACTGCTGTAAGGAGAATAATTATTATGATGGACAATATCAAGATCGACAGAATCAACGCACTGGCACATAAACAGAAAAGTGTAGGCCTCACGGAAGAGGAAAAAGTAGAACAGGCGAAGCTGCGCAAAGAGTATCTGGATGCGGTAAAGGGAAGCCTTCGTGCACATCTGAATAATATCGATATCAAAGAAAAGGATGGCAGTATCACCAACCTGGGAGAAAAATATGGAAGAAAAAAAGGAAATTAGAAAAAGAATCTTTAAAGCCAGAAAAGAACATGATGATGCCTGGATTCAGGAAAAAAGCCATGTGATCACAGAGACACTGACGAAACTTCCGGAATACAGAAACGCAGAGCGGATCATGGCATATGCAGATTACAATCATGAAGTGATCACCCGTTATATGATCGAGCAGGCATGGAAAGATGGCAAAGAAGTGGCTGTACCGAAGGTATTCGGGAAAGATATGATATTTTATAAACTGACGGATTTTTCACAGCTGGAATCCGGTTATTTTGGAATTCCGGAGCCAAGGGAAGACGGAGAAACTGTTTCATGGGAAGATGCCATGATGATCATGCCGGGAGTTGCATTTGATGAGAAATGTGACCGTGTAGGCTATGGCGGCGGTTTTTATGATCGATTTCTGGAGAAACATCCGGGAATCTGCAGAGTTGCGGTAGGTTTTTCCTTCCAGATCCTTCCGGAAGTTCCCACAGAACCGACAGATATCCGGCCACAGGTTGTTGTTACCGAAGAAAAGATCTATCGCGATATGCAGTAAAATGCTGAAATGCAATAAAGAGACAGAAAGAAAGGCAGGAGTATTTGAAATGAATGAAATGCTTGAAAAACTGGGACAGAATGCAAAAGATGCAGAGACCGTTCTTCGAAATCTTTCTACAAATGATAAAAACAAAACCCTTGAAGCTGCAGCAGCAGCTCTTGTGGAGCACACAGAAGAAATTCTGAAAGCCAATGCCCTGGATGTGGAAAACGGAAGAAAAAATCAGATGTCAGAGGGCCTCATTGACCGTCTGATGCTGACACCGGAGCGTATTGAGGGAATGGCAGACGGACTTCGCCAGCTTATAGGTCTTGAAGATCCGATAGGAGAAGTTACCGGCATGAAAAAACGTCCCAACGGACTTATGATCGGACAGAAACGGGTACCACTAGGCGTGATCGGGATCATTTATGAGGCACGCCCAAATGTAACTTCTGATGCGTTCGGACTTTGCTTTAAAACCGGAAATGTTGTCATCCTGAAAGGTGGAAGTGATGCCATTCATTCCAATACCGCGATTGTGGAATGTATCCGTGAAGCCGTGAGATCCTGCGGGATTACTGAGAATGCGATCCAGCTGATCGAAGATACTTCCAGGGAGACAGCAGCAGAATTTATGAAGATGAACGCATATGTAGACGTTCTCATACCACGGGGAGGACGAGGCTTGATCAAAGCGGTCGTAAACCAGAGCACGATTCCGGTGATCGAGACAGGAACCGGCAACTGCCATATTTATGTGGATGAAACCGCAGATCTTCAGATGGCTGCTGATATTGTGATCAATGCCAAAACACAGCGTGTAGGTGTGTGCAATGCCTGCGAATCTCTTCTTGTAAACCGCAAGGTAAAGGACGCTTTTCTTCCGGTTCTGGCAGAGCGCCTGAAAGAGAAACATGTGGAAGTGCGTGCGGATAAAGATGCCGGTGCACTGATGCCGGAATCTGTTCCTGCGACAGAAGAAGACTGGGGAACAGAATATCTGGATTATATTCTTTCTGTAAAAGTAGTGGATTCTGTAGAGGAAGCCATTGCACATATTAATAAATATAATACAAAACATTCAGAGGCGATCATTACCAATGATTACAGCCATGCTCAGAAATTCCTGGATGAGGTAGATGCGGCGGCCGTTTATGTGAACGCATCCACGCGGTTTACCGATGGAAATGAATTTGGGTTTGGTGCAGAGATTGGAATCAGCACTCAGAAACTTCATGCACGAGGACCAATGGGACTTCTTGCACTGACGACAACCAAATATATCATTTACGGAAACGGACAGGTCCGTCCGTAAGCGGATGCCCGGTAAAGCGGAGTGTTGCATCCGCTTTACTTTTTTTGGACGGTGTGCTATACTTTTTCTGATTATTGAATTGAATAGACAGATCAACTCGAACAGGAGGACTTATAAATGAAAAAAAAGCAACTTTTTGCAGTCCTGCTTGCCGGTTCCATGACAGTGGGAATGGCACCTGCCGCAGCATTTGCTGCTGAAGATACAGGCGCAGCAGCTGCCGAGGCCCAGGCTGCAGAGGAGAATACAGGAGCTGCAGATGGCACAGAGTTTGATGCCCAGACAAATGTAGACGGAGCGGACAGCCAGCAGGAAGATACAGATGGACAGGCGGATGCTCAGACTGATACAGATGCCGGGGCACAGGCTGCAGCAGATGCTGAGGCCCAGGCAGCAGCAGAAGCGCAGGCTCAGGCAGAAGCAGAAGCACAGGCTCAGGCCGAGGCTGCCCAGCAGCAGCTGGAACAGGAACAGGCGGCGGCTGCGGAGACAGCGGAGCAGGGAACTGTGGTAAAAAGTGAAGAAGAACTTCAGAAGGTTATCAATGAAGCTCCGGAACTGAGTGATACGACGAATGTACAGGAGTCAGATCTTACAAAGATTATTATCAGTGGAACGATTTCCCTTACAAACACTGTTACAATTCCGGCAAATAAAGGAATTGCAATTGTCGGAGAAGATGAGAATGCCAAAATTGAGCGTGCGGACAGCTATGCCGGCAATCTTTTCGAGGTAAACGGTATCCTTTACATGGCAAAGAGAGATGTTGCGGAAGGAGCCGGAACACTCTCTGTTGATGGTTCCGTTGAAGGTGAAACACAGGTGACAGGTTCTCTGGTCCATGTAGCATCCGGTGCGAAATTTGCCATGACAACAGGCATTACTCTTACCAATAATACGACAACTGCAAGAGGAGCAGCTATTTTTAATGAAGGTGGAACTGTTCAGATCACAGGCGGTCAGATCAGTAACAATCATTCTGATGGTGGAGCTGTCTACAGTACAGGTATGATCCTTGTAAAGAAAGGTGACGGAGCAGCAGATACTGAGCCAACGATCACCGGAAATACAAAGACAGACGGCCAGACAGCAGCCAATGTAGTGCTTGCAGGTACAGACGGAAAAATTGTTGTCAATGGAGAGATCACGTCTCCAAAGATCGGTTTTTCTGTAGAAAATGCGGCAGAGAATTATGTTGCTATCGCAAAATCTGAAGATGTCACAGATGAAGCTTTTAAAGCAGCGCTTGGCGTTCTGGCTCCACAGTATGAGGGAGATAAGAATTTTAAAGTAGATACCACTACAGGAGCACTCGTCTCCAACAGACCGACCGTTAAGATCACAGGCTCTACATGGAAGAACGGATCAACTACCGCAACAGCAACGATCACCTCAGATAAAGACGGTACATACTACTATAAATGGGTTGCGAAAGGTGCAGCAGCTCCATCCATAGATGACGCCACTGAGGGCGTAGCGATCGCAGCTGGAGAAACAGCAAGCGTTTCTCTTAAGAACCTTACAGACGGCGCAGTTGATCTCTATGTATGGGTAAAAGCAACGGATGGATCTGTAAATGCAGAGCCTGCAAAAAAGACCATTACACAGACTGCGGCTCCGGTTACCAAACCAGTTATAAAAGCCGTTGGCTCCAAGTGGTCAAGCCGTACAAAGGTATCCATAACCCTGAATACTACCAAAGCAGGAACCTGTTATTATAAATGGGTAGTACGTGGTAAAACTGCAAAAAATGATAAAAAGAACAAAGTTGATGTTTCCAAAGCAGGTAATTTCTCAATCCCGCTGGATAAGCTTGATTCCAAGAACAAGATTGATCTTCTGGTATGGTTCGAGGATAAAGACAAACAGGAAGTCTCCAAGAGGATCAAACTGCTTGAATCCAAACGTCCGAAAGAAACCACTACCACGAAAGCGTCTCTCCGTTGGACCGGATTAAGCTGGCGTGATCATTCTTCCGCTACGGTTACCTGTATCATCGGTGCAGATGGTGTATGTAACTACACCTGGAAAGTAAAAGGATCCGATAAAGACGGTGGAAGCGGAAGCATAAATATCAAAGCGGATAAATCCTTTAATATCGAACTTAATAATCTTCCGGATAAAGAAATTGAAGTATACCTCACAGCGAAAGATTCCAAGGGAAAAGATATTGATTTACAGCCAACGATCAATGGTGTTGTAAAAACAGCAAAATCCTTTAAGATTACACTGTCTCAGTCTTCAAGACCGGCAACTCCGACACCATCTCCGACTAATGTACCGGGAGCAAATATTCCGCCTGTAACAGACAGTATTGTGCAGGGACTGGATGATGCACTTCAGTTCTATCCGAATACCTTCTATGATTTTACGGTTATCGGTGCAGGAACGACAAATCCGAATCCAAATGAGGGTGATGTGAAGTGGGTTCCGCTTTACTGGAGCACTGCTGCCAATCCAACTGCCAAACAGCAGCATACAGCATGGAAGATCGGCTCTACCAAAGGAATTAAAAAAGCAGATACTTACAATCTGTATGTATTCTTCCAGAAATATGTTTACACCAATGGTAACTGGCAGCCGCTTGATACCATCGAGTCTGCGGTATATCAGTTCAAATCTGCAGAGTTAACTCCGTCGGGAACTCCTGGTGCGGATGGTACAGACGGTCAGACAGGTACAGATCCGGATGCAACGGTAACAGGAGAGGCATCAGCAACTTCCTCCAATGGAGGTAATGGAAGTACTTCCAGAAGTGCGGTATCTACAGCCGATAATTCACCGATCGGAACAATGTCAGCACTTGCCGTGGCATCACTTCTTGCAGGCGGATATGTAATTGTGAGAAGAAGAAAAAAAGATATCTGATCACGGAATAGGATAACAAAGATATAACAAAAATCACCGGTTTCTCAATCTTCAGAGAAGCCGGTGATTTTTTGTCAGATATATAATTGTTATTCGGTTATGAGCAAGTAGTGAATATGGCTTGCGAATATCCGTTTGACAAGTTTTGTTCAATGAGCAGAAACCATCAGTTGCAGAGCATGGTTACAGATTTTTCTTCTTATAGATAAACCAGGAAGCGGCAATGCTGAATGCAACAAGATAAGCTGCCAGGATCAGAATACTGATGTAGTTTACCGCACCGCCGGAAGCGATGGTACGGATCAGATGGCTGGTCTGCGACAAAGGAAGTGCAGCCACGAAATTGCCGAGAAATCCCGGAATCTTTTCTGTAGAGAAGAATGTGTTACACAGAAAAGCCATTGGCATAATGATATAGTTGGAAAAACGGGGCACATCCGCATGATTTTTCGCAAGGAAAGAAACGACAACTCCAATTGCGGAAAATACAGCACCATTTAAAAACATTACCAGCAAAGACCATCCATTGAAGACCAGTCCCGTTCCAATGGGCATAGTTAGCAGAAGAATGATTCCGCCTGCATAAAGACCGCGGAGACTGCCACCGATGATCTGACCTGCAATAAACTGCCACAGAGGAGTTGGAGAGATCATGACCTGGTCAAATGCCTTCTCGTAAAGACGCTGTACGTTTAAGTTTTGGGCAATTGCATTAAAACTTCCGTTCATAGTAGTCAGTGAAACGACTCCGGGGATCAGGAAGTTCAGATAAGGTTCCCCGTGGGAAGAGGTCTGTATTCCCATTCCGAAAACAATAAGATACATTAAAGGTGCGATCATGGCAGCCAGTGTGATCTTATAAAAATCTCTTCGAAATTCTACCCATTTTTCCCATAAAATAGTAAGTATTCCCATGATATTCATCGTCCATTCTATTAAATTAGTAATATGATATATGGCAGATCATCGCTGCATCAGGTGTCTGCCTGCACGTTCTACAAAAACATCTTCCAGAGTTGTTTCACGAAGGGTACACTGCCCGTCCAGAGAGGACAGAAAAGCAATAGCATCAGCTCTGCTGTGAAAATAGTGGCTTTTGGGTCCTTCGGGAGTTTCCTGGTCAACGGTATATTTACCCAGACTTTCGATCAGACCGGAGGGCGTGTTGATCTCTTCCAGCTTGCCGTGATCCATAAGCGCTACCCGGTTGCAGAGAGACTGAGCTTCCTCCATATAATGAGTGGTTAAAAGAATGGTAAGATTTTTTCCGTTGAGCTGACGGAGAAGATTCCACATCTGCCGCCTGGAGAGCGCATCCATTCCTGCAGTAGGTTCATCCAGAAGAAGAATTTCGGGACTTGTGAGAAGAGCGCGGCATACCATGAGTTTTCGTTTCATTCCTCCGGAAAGCTTACGTACCGTACGTTTTCGAAAAGGAAGAAGTCCGCAGAAATCCAGAAGTTCTTCTGTTTTTTCTTTGATTTCTTTCCTGGGCATGAAATAAAGACGTCCCTGATATTCCATGATCTCATCCATATTCATATCCTGACGCATGGAATATTCCTGTGTGATCACACTGATCTTACGTTTCAGATCCGGTCGGTTGCGTCCCAGTGTCTGTCCATTGATCAGGATCTCTCCGGCAGTGGGCAGAAGCAAAGTGGAAAGCAGACTGATCGTAGTAGTTTTGCCGGCACCATTGGGACCAAGAAGTCCAAAAAATTCGCCGGTTTCTATGCGAAGATCCAGAGAATCCACAGCAGTAAAACTGTCGAAGGTTTTGGTGAGATTTTTAGTTTCGATCATCTCTGTTCATTCCTTTCGTTTGTACACAAATTTCTCTCTATTATACTTGAAAGCAGGGAACATTTCAACAGGCGGAAGGGTTCTTTACAGAAAACATGCATTGTGCTATAGTGATACAAAAAGAACGGGAAAATGGAGAGAAAAGAAATGAAATACATGATAAAGATAATGCCGGTACTGTTTCTCGCACTGATGCTGGCAGGGCCGGTATCTGTGGCTGCGGCGCAGAAGGAAAATGGAATAGAAACAGATCTGGAGGATGGGGAATATTCCATACAGGTAGATCTGGAAGGCGGCAGTGGAAAAGCCAGTGTATCTTCTCCAACACTGATGCTGGTGAAGAATGGCAGAATGTATGCAGAACTTCAGTGGAGCAGTTCCAATTATGATTATATGATCGTTGACGGGGAGAAGTTCCAGAACGAAAGCGAAGAGGGCAGAAATTCTGTATTTACCATACCAGTTACTGCGTTGGATGATAAAATGGAAGTGATCGCAGATACACTGGCCATGGGGGCACCTCATGAAATTGATTATACGCTGACTTTTTATGAGGCTTCCATTGGATCAAAGGGGCAGCTGCCCCAGGAAGCCGCCAAGAGAGTGGTTGCGGTTGCCATGGTGATCATTGTAGGTGGCGGAATCCTGAATTATTTTGTGAATAAAAGGAATCGGTGTTAAGATACCGGTTCTTTTTTTATGCTTTCCCGCATACATAGATAATAAAATGACGGAAAGATCGGGGGAAAGAAAAGATGGAAACAGTACAGGAAAAAACCTATGAAAATATTTATTATCTGCTCTGGGAAGCGGCTCAGAGATATCAGAAATTCACACAGTTCCGTGTGATCGGAAAAAGCCACGATGACCGGATGATCCCCATGCTTGAAATAGGGACCGGAGATCTATGTATTTTCTGTATAGCTGGTTTTTCCGGAACAGATGGGCAGATGTCGGACAGGCTTGCGGAAACAGCAGTGGAACTTTGCCGGAATTATGAGTGTGGATGGACTGTTCAGGAATTTTATGAGGTGAGAAAACTTCTGGATCAGACAAGACTTTGTATTATTCCGGTAGTGAATCCGGATGGATATGAGATCTGCCGAAAAGGCTATGGAACTGTGCGTAATCCAATCTTTCGGCAGATGCTGAAAATGCAGGATGTTCCCTGTGATGAATTTGTGTGCAATGCCAGGGGAATGGATCCGGCTTTAAATTTTCCGACCAGTTTTTGCAACAGAAAAAAGATACACCAGCAGCCGGCAAGTGAAAATGAGACAAAAGCACTGATACGCATCTTTCAGGAATATGCAAGCAGGGGGCTCCTGGTTTTTTGCAGTTCAGGAAAAAAGATCATCTATTACAGGCAGGAACAGGGATTTTCTGCTGGTCAGAAAGGCTATCGCCTGGCGCGTCATCTGAAAAAATGTACAAGAGGAAAACTGGAACGATATTCTATGGATTATGAGAAACAGTCGGACCGCAGAAATATGGGAAGGCCTGAACAGTTTTATGGCGAAACAATACATCAGCCGGCTTTTCGAATCGAAATTCCGGTTACAGGAAAAAACAGAGAAGAGGAGAAAAAAGAAATACAGGAGATCATGATGATTCCGCTGGAGTGCATTTATTCTCTTACGCAACAGTAATTGCCGGGAACTGCCGGAGTAAAAGACTGTGGCAGTTCCTTTCTGGAATTCTCTGGAAAGTCGGAATTTATGGTCGAATTTTGTCGGACGAATTTCGTTGACTTATCAGCAGTCCGGTTTTATAATAACAACATCTGAAACAGATCTTATTTTTATCTATAAGCGTCTTTATAAGACGAACTTTTCGGAACGGTTCCGTTCCATATGATATCCACAATTTTTATTGCGAAACAGACAGAAAGCAGGTTTTTATGGACCAGTATATTTGGGGCCGGTCGCCGCCAGATCTTTCGGACGATCGGGATAAAAAACTTCTTTTCCCACAGCAGGAAATCTTTGTCAAAATAGTATATAAAACAGAATATAGAAATGAAAATATTGTTTCGATGTATATTTAATGCAGCTTTGTTTTTGATGCTCATAGTTGCTATGGTACTTCTCCTTCCGGGTCTTTTCGGGATACGCCCATATGTGGTTTATTCCGGATCCATGGAACCGAAGATTCCAACAGGAGCCGTTGTTTTTACAAAAGAAGGAGCGTATTCCCCTGAAACGGGAGATATTATCACATTTCATAATGAAGATACCGTTGTTACACACAGAGTTGTGAAGAAAGAAGAAGGTACCTTTATCACAAAAGGCGACGCCAACAAGAACGCAGATCCGATTCCTGTGGCAAAGTCGCAGATCATCGGGCGGGTGGTCTTTTGCCTGCCTTATTTGGGCTATATCATATATTTTCTGAAAGCCCGGATCCCATTTACTGCCGTATGTATTATGGCAGGTCTGTCAGTGATCTCTGATCTGGCATATACCCCAAAAAAGAATAAAAAAAATTGCATGGAGGAATGAATTTATGATGAAAAACAGAAAAATGGTAAAAGGAATCGCACTTGGAGCAATGATCGCAGCACTGGCAGCTGGAGGAACTGCGGCATATCTTACAGATTTTGAAACAACTACCAACAGTTTTACAGTGGGTAAAGTAGATATTGAACTGGATGAACCAGGGTGGAAACCGGAAGAGAATACAAAGATTGTTCCTACTCAGGTGATCAAAAAAGATCCATATGTAAAGAATGTTGGCGTAAACGAAGCGTTTGTGTATTTGGAGGTGTCGGTGCCTGTCAGTGAAGTAATTACCGCGGCTCAGGACGGGACCAGAAATGCCCTGGCAAAAACAGAACTTTTCAGTTATGCAAAGAACAATGACTGGACACAGCTGGAAAAAAAGGAAATCGGACAGAATATGGTGTATACCTACGCTTACAACCATATTTTAAATCCGGGAGAAAAAACAACAACACTGTTTGACACAGTAACTTTTGCCAATATCATTGAAGGACAGCTGGATACACAGCAGCTGGATATGCCGGTGCGTGCTTATGCGATTCAGTCCATGAATACCGGGGATGACAGTACAACTGTTCTGGAACAGGCCAAGGCTGCATATCAGAAATATGTAAATCAGAATAAAGGACAGGCTGGTGGTGTCACCAGATGAAAAATCTGAAAATTTCTGTATGTTTTTTTCTTACTGCCGGTTTTCTTTTGACAGCAGGAACAGCTGCATATCTTTCCGCTTCTGATCAGAAAGTAAATACACTGGCAGTAGGACATGTGACAACAGAAATAGAAGAAAATTTTCCGGATCCGACTCCGACACCAGTGGAAGAGAATCCCTCCTATATTAAAGAAATCTGGACAGGAAACTTTTCCGGTGGTGAAAGAGGATTTCATGCGGATTGTTATGTGAGAATGGCTCTTTCCTACTCCAATTATGATGTTGGAAAAGGGGTGGAACTTCTTGGACTGGATACAGTAAACTGGCTGTATAACAATGAAGACGGGTATTATTACTATCGAAATGTTGTCACGGAAGGAGAGAAAACCACACCTTTATGCAGCGGATTCCGCATTGATTCGTCTAAGATCGATGATACATATAAGGACAGTATTACTGACTTTGAGATCAATGTGTATGAAGAATCGGTTCAGGCAGAAGGATTTTCTGATTTTGAAAGTGCCTGGAACTATTTTAAAAACCCGATATCTGCAGATACAGAGAGGAGTGAAAAGCTTGAAGAAATTTCTTAAATGGATACTGGCGGGAATTCTGACAGCTGGCAGTATTGCAATGTGTGTATCTGCGTATGGAAAATTTTCGGATTCAGTAACTGTGACGAACCATATTTCTACCGGTGATATCAATATTTCGATGAAAGAACTGGAAAAAAAGAATGGAAAAGAAATTTTGTATCAGAATCAGAAAATGGTCCTTCCTGGTGACAGGATATCCAAAATCCCAAGGATCACAAATCGTTCGGAACCGTGTTGGGTAAGAGTGAAGATCACGTATGCAGATAACCTGGAAAACCGAAAAGGATTAAATGACACCAATCTGACGGGAATGCCGAAATACTGGGTAAAAAAAGGTGCGTATTTTTACTGTACCAGAAAGCTGGAGCAGGGAGAAAGCGCAGATATCTTTACCGGAGTGACAATACCGGAAGAATGGACAGAACCTTATCAGGAGAAAAAACTGGGGATCACGATCGTGGCAGATGCCATTCAGGCTGCAAATTTTTCACCGGATTTTAATGCTATGTCGCCCTGGGGAAATCAGGAGATCCTGCGATGCATACATGATACCAACGGCCGGGTTGTAAAACGGAAGAGTCAGGTTAAGCTCAGGGTAGTATTTGAGAGAGACGCACATAAACTGATCGCGGCTCCGGAAGATTTCTTTGCAGGATTTTCTGCGGCAATGCCGGGAGATGTTCTTGAGGATTCTGTTAAGATCAAAAATGCAACGGAAAATACGGCGGAGATTTTTTTCCGCACTTCAGCGGAATGTAAGTCTGTGAAAGATCAGGAATTTCTGAAAAAGTTAAAGCTTGTGATATCAATGGATGGAAAGAAACTGTATTCCGGAGATCTTTTGGCTGTTTCTCTGAACAAAGCTGTTTCGCTGGGAATATTCCAACCGGGAAAATCCGGAGAAATGAAGTTCCAGATTACAGTTCCATCAGAGCTTAATAATGATTTTGCACTTCGTAACGGGGATGTAAAATGGATATTTTCCGTAGAAGAAGATCAAAAAGAAAAAATACAGCCATCTCAAACTCCTGCCGGGCAGTCCGAAAAAGAAGAAAATTCTGATGGATATTCTAGGAAAACAGGAGCTTCCTCCGGGAAAACAGCTCCGGTAAAAACAGGAGATGATACAGGAATCCGATTTTTCCTGATTTTGGAAGAAGTGGCCCTTCTTGCCGGAATTCTGGTACTCAGGAAAGGAGGAAGAAAAAATTGAAAAGAAAAATAACCGGTACATTGCTGGCACTGCTGATCTCTGGTTCCTCCATAGCTGCTTCTGCCAGTACGGTTATGGGAATCTCTTCAGAATATCTGCCAGAGATAGAGGAAGCTGTGGAAAATGAAGATCCAGAAGATGGTGGATCAGAAACAGAAAGTATACAGCAGGAACAAAATGTAGTTTCTGATACAGAAGAAACACTGGCACAGGGTGATTCCGAAACAGAGATTTCGGAAAATAAACAGTCTGGAAATTTTTCTGAAAATGATAAGAAAACAGCAGAAATTTTTTCAGAAGAAGAGCAGCAGTCCGGTGAGGAAGCGGATTTTGCGGTCTTTTCGGAGGAAAATGCAGATCTTCTGACCGGAAACAGCGAAGAAGCACAGGAACTGATCCAGGATATTGAAAATGGAGAAATGATTGCGTTTTCACCGGCTCTTGCGGAGAGTTTTACGCAGACGGAAAGTGCACAGGTAACGGCAGACGACAATGAGACTCTTGCGGTTACTGCGTTGGGTGCTTCTCAGTACTACCTGGATGTCTGGACAAGAGTTTACTGTGATGAAATCTGGACAGCTGCAAATGATTTCTGGGGATCCGGAAACCAGACCCGCATGGGCTGCACTTATCGATCCGTACACTATGTAGATGATACGGGAGCAGAAAAAGTTTCTCCCTTATATTGTCTGAAAGCCACAAAAGATGGCGTGGACAGCACTACACTGAAAAATGATGCAGTCAAAGTGCTGAAAAATTCTACAGTTCAGAAACTGCTGTATTTTGGATATGGCGGTCCGGGAGATCTGGGAACCAGTTATGATCCATCCTGCGGTCACATAAACTGGTCGAAATGGCAGAATCGATATGTTTTTACACACATTGCTCTTTCTAAAGCATATTTTAATGATTGTGGCTATGCGACAGAAACTGAGGTGGAGCATGTGGGAATCAACCGTTTCCTGAATAAGATCAGGACATTGACGATTCCACCCAGAAATAAAGCTGCTTTGTCTGTTTATGGAGAAAACGGCTGGATATCTGCAACTGGTCAGACAATTCCACTTAGTGTATTTCGATCGAGGCCGGACAATCTGCCGTATATACCGAATAGTATGAAAAACGGATTTCAGATGAGCCCGCTTTTGAAAATAACAGATGGAGGAAAAGCGGGAAATGGGATTATAATAACCAGGCCGGCCACAGCAACCTGGCAGCTTGCCTATTGGGAAAGTGCAGCAGACCGGGAAGCACATCTGACAAGTCCGAATATGATGAGTGGTACAAGTCTGACTCTGAAAGATGGGGCCCGCTTTTACCTGATCTTTCCACTGGAGACGTCAGCATCACAAAAGTATTCCTGTAAAATGCTGTTACAGCCGGTTTCTTATATTCTGGTAGATGGAAAATCACAGACAGGAAAAGATGGAGTGCAGGATTTTGGAGCATACGTATATCAGGGAACAAGAGGACAGCTCACGTTTTCAATGAAACCATCTGGTTACGGAAATGTAAAAATTACCAAGACAGAGGCTAATACCGGAAAAAAGATTGCAGGTGCACAGTATGCGATCTATGCGGCAGAAGCATTGAAGTCCGGTTACCGTACCAGATATAAAAAAGATCAGAGGATAGAGATCGGAACCACAGATAAAACGGGAGTTTACACATTTTCCAAATTGATTCCGGGTAAATATTATGTGAAAGAAATAAAGGCACCAACAGGCTATCTCTTAAGCACAGCGATTAAAAGTTTTACTGTTTTATCCGGAAAAACAACGGCTGTAAGTGTGACAGATATTATGGATATCAGTGGAACAGTTGTTATTACAAAAAAAGATGGTGATACCGGAGATCCGCTTGCCGGTGCGGCATTTACTTTATATGAATGGAGCAAGAAGACAGGAAGTTATGGAAAAACCGGAAAAGCACTGACTTATGACAAACAGAAGCGAACCTATAATTCGGAAAAATTTTCTTATACGGAGGATAATCAGGGAAAATTCCGCATCCGTGAGACAAAAGCACCTGTAAATTATACTGGAAACTGGCAGAAAGATATCAGGCTGACAGAGCCAGGAACAGCTAAAACCTTTACCTTTGAAGCCCTGAATTATCAGAAAAATAAAAGGAAAATTGAAATCCGGAAAACGGATGAAGAAACCGGAGATATTCTGGAAGATGCAGAGTTTAGGCTGTATGAATACAGTGCTGCCAGGAAAGCGTATAAGACAACAGGAACAGTTCTGCAATATGACAGTGAACAGCAGCTTTATGTCAGTGAAGAACTTTTGCAGACAGCTGATAATACCGGAAAATTTAAAATAACAGAAACCAGGAATCCGAAAGGATATGAAGGAAAATGGGAACAGGAAGTAGATATATCAGATGAAAGCGTAAGTCTTTTTCTGGAAGTACAGAATAAAAAAGTACCAGAATATAAGGGAGTTATCCGCCTAAAAAAAACAGATGTATATACTGGAGAGCCGCTTACCGGAGCGGAATTTACAGTTTATCAGTGGAACCAGGAAAAGAAAGCCTATGAAGATGATCTGGGCGAAAAGAGAATTTTAAGATATGACAGCGACAGAGAATCGTACTATACGGAAGAACTTCTGATCACAGAGGAAAACGGTGGGAAGTTCCGGATCGTGGAAACAAAAAATCCGGAGAACTACAAAGGCAATTATGACAAAACCGTTGTTTTTGAGAAAAAAGAAGGTGCGTTGACGAGTGAGATTTTTCTGCAGGCCGAAAATACACCTGTGATCCTGCCTTTTGGAACGATTACTGTAATGAAGAAAATAAAAGAAGCGGATATTATCTGGGCGCATGGAAATCCAACATTTTTCTTTTCTGTAGAAGGAACAGATCTGGCGGGCGTTTCTCATCATTATGAAGATTATGTGACTTTTGTGCCAGACAGTTACGAAGTGGATGAAAATGGCTATGCCGTTGCCGCAGTTACATTTCAGAATATTCCCCTGGGTCAGTATACAGTCTGGGAAAAACCTGTTTTACGGTACTATCTGAAAGAAATCCTGGCAAATACAGAAAATGTCCGGATCGTGAAAGAAGCAGAGGCAGCCTATGGAAAAGATCCAAAAGAAATTGCCACAGGTGTTGCTGCCTTAACAATGGAAAACAGAGAGGCATCTCTTACTTTTGTGAATGAAAAAGCCAGATATGACAGGTATTCTCACAATGACTGTATAAAAAATACGATTCCCTTACTGTTTTCATAAGAAAGAGACCGGGAGAATGGAAGCAAAGAGCTTTTGTTCTCTTCGGTCTGTTTTGGGATTTCTGGCATATTTCAGGACAGAAGCCTTTAAAATAGAACAGAGAGAATTTTATAGGAGTGAGTTTATGAAATACAGCAGGATCAAAAAGAGTATAGTGGTATGGAGCATAGCATTGAATTTTATTTTCAGCCCTCTTGGTGTCCGGGGAGAACCTGACGAAACGCTGGAAAATTCAAATCAGAACCTTATTGAAGCACCAGGTGCGGTACTGATGGAGAAAGAGACAGGCACAGTGATCTATTCCAGAGATCCGGATACGAAAAGAAGCCCTGCAAGCATTACAAAAATTATGACGCTGATCCTGATCTTTGATGCCATTCGGGATGGCAGGCTGCATTTGGATGATACGATCACGACAAGCGCTTATGCGAAATCCATGGGCGGTTCCCAGGTATATCTGGAAGAAGGGGAAACACAAAAAGCAGAAACCATGATCAAATGTATTGTGATCGCATCCGGAAATGATGCCAGCGTGGCAATGGCAGAACATCTTGCAGGGACTGAGCAGGCCTTCGTGGAACAGATGAATCAGAGGGCAGAGAAACTTGGCATGAAGAACACACATTTTGTGGATTGTTGTGGGTTGACAGAATCAAAAGATCATTATACCACTCCTTATGATATTGCACTTATGAGCCGGGAACTGATCAGTCGGTATCCGGAAGTTCTTACATATTCGTCGGTATGGATGGAAGATATTACCCATGTAACCAGAAAAGGTTCCTCCAAATTTACTCTGACGAATACAAATAAACTGCTTCGGAGTTATGAAGGATGTATGGGACTGAAAACAGGAAGTACCAGTATTGCCAAATATTGTCTCAGTGCAGTGGCAAAAAGAAACGGGATTACACTGATCGCTTCTGTGATGGCAGCGCCGGACCCCAAAACAAGATTTCGTGATGCGGCTGCCCTTTTAAATTATGGCTTTTCAAAATGTATATTATATACAGATGATGTACCGGAAAAATTGAAACCTCTGAAGATCCGAAAGGGAGTAAAGCAGGAAGCCAGTCTTGTCTATAAAGGAAAATTCCGATATCTCAGTACAGATGGAACAAAACCGGATCATGTGAAAAAGAAAGTGGTTCTTCCAGAAGAACAGACTGCTCCGGTGAAAAAAGGAGAAAAAGCCGGAAAACAGGAATACTATCAGAATGGAAAGAAAATAGGAAGTATTGATATCCTGTATGGAGAGACAGTACAAAAAGCGGATTATCACGACTGGCTGAAACGTGCGGCATGGGAATATCTTTTATAGGCAGCATTTTGTAAATGCAAACATGTTTTTGACAAAAATGCCTGACAGGATGTATAATAAAGCGGATTGGAGAAATAACAGAACAGAGAAGGGATTTTGCATGAAAGAGATCAGAACAGAAGATGCAGTAGGACACATTCTGTGCCATGATATCACACAGATCATAAAAGATGAAAAAAAAGGCGTTCTTTTCAAAAAGGGGCATGTGGTAAAAGAAGACGATATACCGCTTTTGCTCTCAGTAGGAAAAGAACACCTTTTTGTCTGGGAAAAAAAAGAAGGAATCCTTCATGAAAATGAGGCGGCAGAAATTCTTTACAGAATCTGTGCGGGCGATTCCTTGAAAATGCATGGAACAGATATCAAAGAAGGTAAGATAGAAGTGGTATCAGAAATAGATGGTGTTCTGAAGATCCGACGAGAAGCACTTGTGGCAGTCAATTCTCTTGGAGAGATGATGATCGCATCCAGACATGGGGACTTTCCGGTAAAAAGAGGAAATAAGATCGCAGGGACCAGAATTATTCCTCTTGTGATCGAAAAAGAGAAAATGGACGCTGCCAAAGAAGCTGCAGGAGAGTATCCTGTTTTTGATATCCTGCCCTATCATCAAAAAAAAGTCGGTATTGTCACAACCGGAAGTGAGATCAGAAAAGGCCTGATCCGGGATACATTTACTCCTGTGCTGAAAGAAAAACTTTCTGAATTTCCAACTGAAATCATCGGGCAGGTAATGCCGGGTGATGACAAAGCACTGATCACAGAAGAAGTTCTTTCTTTTGCAGATGAGGGGGCGGATCTGATCATCTGTACCGGAGGAATGAGTGTGGATCCTGATGACCGAACCCCCGGAGGAATCCGTGATACGGGAGCGGAGATCATAACTTATGGCGCACCGGTACTTCCGGGAGCAATGCTTCTGGTGGCATATCTGAAACGGAATGGAAGACAGATTCCGGTACTCGGCCTTCCGGGATGTGTCATGTATGCAAAAAGGACAGTATTTGACCTGATCCTTCCGAGAATAATGGCAGATGATAAAATAAAAGCGGAAGAAATTAACGCACTTGGAGAAGGTGGACTCTGTCTGAACTGTCCGGTCTGTACATTCCCGAATTGTGGTTTTGGAAAATAAAATGAAAAAATTCAGAATAAAAAAATACCAGATTTATACGAATAAAATCCGGAATCCGGAAGGGATACGATTTGTTTTACTTGCAGATCTTCATGGATTTTCTTACGGAAGAGATAATGCCGGACTTATTGAAGCGATACGCAGGGAAAAACCGGATGCTGTACTGTCAGCCGGAGATATGGCGGTACGTACCTGTCCGGATACGCTGGTGACTGCATGCAAATTGCTGAAAGAGCTTGCACAGTATTTTCCGGTATATTATGCCCTGGGAAATCATGAATATAAAATGTCTCTTTCAGAAGAAAACGGAAAACAATACAGGATATATGAAAAAACGCTGAAAAAGGCGGGGGTGCATATTCTGAGAAATGAACATGAACGTGCGATCCTGAAAGGAAACAGCATCTGTTTCTGGGGGCTGGAACTGCCTATTGAATATTATCATAAGCCAAGATCTCCCAAACTAAAAAAAGAAGTCATGGAAAAACTGATAGGAAAACCGGGAAGAAATGGAATGCAGGTTCTCCTGGCACATAACCCCAAATACGGAAAAACATATTATGAATGGGGTGCAGATATGATCTTGTCCGGACATTATCATGGAGGTGTTGTACGATTCAGTGAGCATCATGGGCTTTCTTCTCCTCAGTATCTGGTATTGCCGCCTTTCTGCTGCGGAGATTTTCATAAGGGAAACCAGCACATGTTTGTCAGTGCAGGACTTGGAGAGCATACGCTTCCTCTGAGGATACACAACCCAAGAGAATTGCTGGTGATTGATGTAAAACCTTCCGAATAAATGAAATGAGGAAATGTTATGGCAATATCTGTTAAATTAAATGTGTTTGAGGGTCCGTTGGATCTGCTGCTGCATCTGATTGACAAAAACAAGATTGATATCTATGATATTCCTATTGTGGAGATCACAGACCAGTATATGGAATATCTGCATTCCATGGAGAAGGAAGATCTTGGCGTTATGAGCGAGTTTCTGGTCATGGCAGCTACTCTTCTGGATATCAAATGCAAAATGCTCCTTCCTAAAGAAATCAACGAAGAAGGTGAAGAGGAAGATCCGAGAGCAGAACTGGTGCAGAAACTTCTGGAATATAAGATGTACAAATATATGTCCTATGAATTAAGGGACAGACTCGGGGACGCGGCAGGAGTTTATTACCGGAAACAGGATCTTCCGGAGGAAGTGCTGCAATATGCACCACCATCTGATCCACAGGAACTCCTGCGGGGGCTGACACTGGAAAAGATGAGTGCGATTTATCAGAGCTTGATCCGCAGGCAGGAAAATAAAATTGATCCTATCCGAAGCAAATTTGGCCGGATCGAAAAAGAAGAAATTTCATTGTCAGACAAACTCCTGGAGATGCGGGACTATGCAAAAGAACATCGTAAATTCAGTTTTCGGCAGCTGATGGAAGATCAGCATTCCAGAGTACAGCTGATCGTTACGTTTCTTTCGATTTTGGAGCTGATGAAAATGGGACATGTTCATGCAGAACAGGCAGATCTTTTTGATGATATTCACATAGAAGTTATCACGGATCCGGAAACATGGAAGAATCTGACAGAGTTTGCGGAAGAATAACACAGCAGGAATGAGGACGATAAGTGGAAATCAAACGAATTGAAGGGGAAATTGAAGCGATTCTTTTTGCAATGGGCGAAGCAGTAGAATTAAGCCGTATTGCCAAAGCAATCCAGCAGGATGTTACAACAACAGAGAATATCATCCGCAATATGATGATTCATTATCAGGAGGAAGAACGGGGAATTCAGATTATTGAATTAGAGAATTCCTTTCAGCTTTGCACAAAAAAAGAATATTACGATTCCCTTATAAGGATTGCTGCACAGCCGAAAAAACCAACGTTGACAGATGTTATGCTTGAGACACTTTCGATCATTGCCTACAAACAGCCTGTCACAAAAGCAGAAATTGAAAAAATCCGTGGTGTGAAATGTGATCATGCCATTAATAAATTGATGGATTATGATCTGGTGAGAGAACTTGGCCGTCTGGATGCACCGGGACGTCCGATCCTTCTTGGAACAACGGAGGAATTTTTGCGCTGCTTTGGTGTTCAGGGCCTTGATGAACTTCCGGAAATGGATCCTGTTCAGCTGGAAGATTTTAAGGCGGAGGCTGAGGAAGAAATTCAGTTGAAACTGGATGTATAGAAAGCAGAAGACATTAACAGATACCAGAATCTGCTGTACAGGGGGAGGATTATGTCCACTTTATAAGCAAAAGAGGAGGAACAGAAAATGCCCACAACTTACACACATGATCTTTTTGGAAAAAGGGTTTGCCGAAAACTTCCTGAAAAATTGCAGCATCTGATCCGCAGCAATGGAAATCTGTATCGGATCGGACAGCATGGCCCGGATATTCTCTTTTATTATTTTATATCAAAAAATCCGGTGACACAGTATGGAGTAAAGATGCATGGAGAAAAAGCAAGGGAATTTTTTGAAAAAGGTATGGCCAGGGTCAGGAAAGAAAAAAATCCGGCACTGATGGCATATATGCTGGGATTTGGATGCCACTATATTCTGGATTCTACCTGTCACCCCTATGTAAACCAGGTAGCAAAAGAGGGCAAGATTTCCCATACACTTCTGGAAAAAGAATTTGACCGTATGCTGATGTATGAGACTGGAAAGAATCCTCTGCATTTTTATCCGTCCCACGGTATCCGCGCAAATTTTTTCAGTGCTTGGACGATTCATCAGGTACTGCCGGCTATTCGTACCTGGAATATTTACCTGTCACTGAAGATGATGAAGATTTTTACCTGTATTCTGGTATGCGATGATGGAGGAAGAAAGAAAAGACTTTCAGAACATGCTCTTTCTCCGGCAGGAAAGAAACGAGCTGCTTTTATCACAGAGTTTTTTATGAGCCCGGAACCGGAGGTTGATTGCAGAAAAGAACTTCTGAAACTGGACAGCCTTATGGAAGAAGCTCTGGAAAAAGCACCGGATATGCTGGAAGAACTCTCTGTGCTGGCAGTTCGTCCGGGACATCTTTCCGAACGATGGAATCTGACTTTTAATGGATAACAAGTTTGACAGATAAAAAGAGAAAGTTATATCACGGAGACACTTCTGCATAAAATTAAAAATATAATGGTTACTGCAAACAATTATAGAAATGTGTGTGGGGTGATCGTATGAAAAACAGGCGTATGGCCGCTGTCGTGCTGATGACAGCGGTCCTTATTATTCTGCAGATTTTTCCTGTGTGGGCAAAAGAGGAGCAGCTTTATGCACTCTCAGCGGTTCTTATGGACGGAGAAACCGGACGGGTGCTGTATGGAAAAGAAGCTTATAAAGGACGGCCCAATGCCAGTACTACAAAAGTCATGACCTGCATTCTGGCGCTGGAAATGGCTTCCGGAGACGATTATGTACAGGTTTCCAGAAATGCCGCATCACAGCCACAGACACACCTGGGAATGCGGGAAGGCCAGCAGTTTTATTTGGAAGATCTGTTATATTCGCTGATGCTGAAAAGCCATAATGATACGGCAGTAGCCATTGCAGAACATATTGGCGGCTCTGTGGAAAAGTTTGCGCTCCTGATGAATGAAAAAGCAAAATCACTGGGATGTACAGACACACATTTTGTAACGCCAAATGGGCTGGATGCAGAAGATGAAGGAGGAGTTCATCATACAACTGCCAGAGATCTGGCACTGATCATGGCATATGCCATAAAAAATGCGACATTTATCCATATCACACAGACCAGGGATTATACATTCTCAGATATTTCCGGAAAGGAACATTATTCGGTTCATAATACCAATGCATTTCTGGATATGGAGACTGGTGTGATTTCCGGAAAAACCGGTTTCACCGGCAATGCCGGATACTGTTATGTCTGTGCTGTACGACAGGATGAAAAACTGTTTATTGTGGCACTGCTTGGATGTGGCTGGCCCGGAAACAAAAATTACAAATGGTCCGATACAAAAAAACTGCTGTCTTATGGCAGGGAAAATTACAGTTATGTGCTTCTCCCGGATCTTCCGGACCTTCCGGAAATCACAGTGACAGATGCTGTGCCGGAGGAAAACAGTCCATACCCGGAGAAAGATAAAGATTCAGCATATCCGGAACAATTGCAGAGGAGATTAAAAGTACATGCGTCTCTGCCGGAGAAAGAGCAGACGAAAAGATATCTTCTGAAAAAAACAGAAACAATTATATGGGAAACAGAACTTCCGGATAAAATAGCAGCACCTGTACGTGAAAATCAGAAGATCGGTACACTTCATGCAATGCTGAATGGAAAAGAAATAGTCTCCTGTTCTGTGACATCGAATGAAAAAATCGGCAGAATCACCTATAAATGGTATGTAAATAAGATTTTTCAGGATTATTTTCACTGATCGGTCGACCCCTGACATCTGTCAGGGGTTAATTTTTTAACATTCATGACGAAAAGTATTGAATTTTCGCTTAAAAAAAGGTACAATTATACTCGGCTGAATTTTTGGTTATATTAATAAAAAAATGGAGGGCATAGTATAATGAGTAATGCGACACAAAGCGTAGCGGCTGCAAGGATCAATTCCCTGCTTGACGCCAACAGTTTTGTTGAGATCGGACAGGCTGTCACAGCCAGAACTACAGATTTCAACATGACTGAAAAAAAGGCACCTTCAGACGGTGTGATCACCGGATATGGTGTGATTGACGGCAGCCTGGTATATGTATACAGCCAGGATGCATCTGTACTGAACGGAACAGTTGGTGAGATGCATGCCAAAAAGATCGCCAAAATTTATGATCTTGCTCTGAAAGTTGGAGCACCTGTTATCGGTCTTGTAGACTGTGCGGGACTTCGTCTTCAGGAGGCTACCGATGCACTTGAGGCATTTGGTGAGATCTATCTGAAACAGACACTGGCATCCGGTGTTATTCCACAGATCACTGCTGTTTTCGGAACATGCGGCGGTGGAATGGCAGTTGTACCGGCTCTTACAGACTTTACATTTGTAGAGGAGAAGAAGGGCAGACTGTTTGTAAACACTCCAAATGCGCTGGAAGGAAACAGAGTGGAAAAATGCGATTCAGCTTCCGCACAGTTCCAGAGTGAGGAGACAGGACTTGTTGACGGCATCGGAACAGAAGAGGAGATTCTTGGACAGATCCGCACACTGGTCAGCATGCTTCCTGAGAATAATGAAGACAATGACAGTTTTAAAGAATGCACAGACGACCTGAACAGAGTATGTGATGATATCGCAGGCTGCACAGGCGACACAGCAATCGCTCTTTCAAGAATCGCTGATAATGGTGAATTCTTTGAGACAAAGGCAGCTTACGGACAGGATATCGTAACAGGTTTTCTCCGCCTGAACGGAGCTACTGTTGGTGCAGTTGCAAACAGAAGTGAGTCTTATGACGCTGATGGTAATAAGACAGAGGTTTCTGATGGAACTCTTTCTTCCAGAGGCGCAAGAAAAGCAGCAGAGTTCGTAAAATTCTGTGACGCTTTCGAGATTCCGGTACTTACTCTTACCAACGTAACCGGATTTAAAGCCACTCTCTGCAACGAGAAGATGATGGCTAAATCCGTAGGTGAGATGGTACATGCTTTTGCATCTGCAACGGTACCGAAGGTAAATGTTGTGATCGGTAAAGCATATGGAACTGCATACGTTGCCATGAACAGCAAATCTGTCGGAGCAGATATGGTTTATGCATGGGATACAGCTGAGATCGGTATGATGGATGCTTCCCTTGCAGCAAAGATCATGTATGAGGGAGCTGACGCTTCTACATTGAATGAGAAGGCAGCTGAGTACAAAGAACTCCAGAACGGTATCGCATCTGCAGCAGCAAGAGGATATGTGGATACTGTGATCAAAGCAGAAGATACAAGAAAATATGTAATCGGTGCTTTTGAGATGCTGTTCACAAAAAGGGAAGACCGTCCATCCAAAAAGCATGGAACAGTCTAAGTGAGGTGAGCGTATGAGACAGTTTTATAAAAAGATCTCTTCTGTCTGCATGGCACTTCTTTGCATAGCTGCACTTCTGATCGGATGCACAGCTACTGCATGGGCTGCTGATGAGGTTGATGATTCTGTAAAGAGTCAGCTTGTTACAACAACAAAAGGCCTGACAGATGCGATCATCGCAATGTCCGAGGATGATATCCAGGGCTATCTGGAATCAGAGGATGCTTTCACACAGAGCGCAGCAAGCGCCTGGGACGGTTCCAGAGAAGAACTTGGTGAGAAAAAAGGTGATATCGATGAAAAAGATATCACAGTAGAGTATTCCGATGACCAGTACACCGTTGTTGTTCCGGTATCCTTCGAGAAAAACAAAGCGAATTTCACTTATGTATTTGATAAATCAGGAACACCGACTTCTCTTACTGTTGATGTGAATTATACACTGGCACAGAATATGGAGAAGGCAGCCCTGAACACACTGATGGGTCTTGGTACCGTATTTGTGATCCTGGCATTCCTGATCTTTGTGATCTCTCTTTTCAAATATATTCCTGGCCTTGTGGAAGGAAAGAAAAAAGAGAGCGCACCGGCACCGGCAGCCGCAGCACCGGCACCAGCCGCTGCAGCACCAGTTGCTGAGCCAGTCGTAGAGGATGTTACAGATGATGGTGAGCTTGTTGCCGTGATTGCAGCAGCGATTGCTGCTTCTGAAGGAAAGACAAGCACAGACGGATTTGTAGTCCGCTCCATCCGTAAGATCAACCGCAGAAAAAGATAATCATTATTTAGGAGGATTTTAAAATGAAGAGTTATACAATTACTGTTAACGGAACAGCATATGAAGTTACTGTAGAAGAGAACGGAAACGCAGCAGCTCCAGTTGCAGCAGCACCAAAAGCAGCAGCTCCGGCTCCTAAGGCAGCTCCGGCAGCACCAAAGGCAGCAGCTCCGGCAGCAGGCGCAGGTTCTGTTAAGGTTTCCGCAGCCGTTCCTGGAAAAGTTGTAAAAATCGTTGCATCTGTTGGACAGAGCGTAAAAGCCGGTGACAGCGTAGTGATCGTTGAGTCCATGAAGATGGAAATCCCGGTTGTTGCTCCTCAGGACGGAACGATCGCCAGCATCGATGTTGCAGAGGGTGCTGCCGTTGAAAATGGAGATACTCTTGCAACAATGAACTAAACAGGAGGTAGACAAATGTCTTATGTAACAAATACCCTGTCAAACCTGATCCATCAGACAGCATTTTTCAACCTTACCTGGGGAAACTACCTGATGATCGCAGTGGCATGTGTGTTCTTATATCTTGCCATTAAACATGGTTTTGAGCCGCTGCTGTTGGTTCCGATCGCTTTTGGTATGCTTCTGGTAAATATTTACCCGGACATTATGCTGAGCATTGAGGATTCATCCAATGGCGTTGGCGGACTTCTTCATTATTTTTACTTACTGGATGAGTGGAGTATTCTTCCTTCACTGATCTTCCTGGGTGTCGGTGCGATGACAGACTTCGGTCCGCTGATCGCAAACCCGATCAGCTTCCTGATGGGAGCAGCTGCACAGCTTGGTATTTACCTTGCATACTTCCTTGCAATTTTCCTTGGATTCAACGGAAAAGCAGCAGCAGCGATCTCTATCATCGGTGGTGCTGATGGCCCGACTTCCATTTTCCTTGCAGGTAAGCTTGGACAGTCTTCTCTTATGGGACCGATCGCAGTAGCAGCATATTCTTATATGTCTCTGGTACCGATCATCCAGCCTCCGATCATGAAGGCGTTCACAACAGAGGAAGAGCGTAAGATCAAAATGGCGCAGCTTCGTCCTGTTACAAAACTTGAGAAGATCCTTTTCCCGATCGTTATCACAATCGTTGTTTGCCTGATCCTTCCGACAACAGCTCCACTTGTTGGTATGCTGATGCTCGGAAACCTGTTCCGTGAGTCCGGAGTTGTTAAACAGCTTTCTGAGACAGCTTCCAACGCACTTATGTACATCGTAGTAATCCTTCTTGGAACATCTGTAGGTGCTTCCACAAGTGCTGAGGCGTTCCTGAACGTAGATACACTGAAGATCGTAGTTCTTGGCCTTGTAGCCTTTGCCTGCGGTACTTTTGGTGGTGTCATGCTTGGTAAGCTTCTTTGCAAGGTTACTCATGGAAAGATCAACCCGCTGATCGGATCCGCCGGTGTTTCTGCCGTTCCTATGGCAGCCCGTGTATCCCAGAAGGTTGGTGCTGAGGCAGATCCTACAAACTTCCTGCTGATGCATGCGATGGGACCGAACGTTGCCGGTGTTATCGGTACAGCTGTTGCTGCCGGTACATTCATGGCTATCTTTGGCGTCTGATCCATCGTCTTATAAAATTTTGTAAGGAGAATAATTATGGCAGAAATAGAGAAAAAACCTGTGAAAGTTGTGGAAACGATCCTGCGTGACGCTCATCAGTCCCTGATCGCTACACGTATGAGCACAGAGCAGATGCTTCCGATCATTGATAAGCTCGATAAAGTCGGCTACTATGCAGTTGAGTGCTGGGGCGGTGCTACTTTCGATGCTTCCTTACGTTTCCTGAAAGAGGATCCGTGGGAAAGACTTCGTAAGCTTCGTGACGGCTTCAAAAACACAAAGCTTCAGATGCTGTTCCGTGGACAGAATATCCTTGGATATCGTCCATATGCAGATGATGTAGTAGAGTACTTTGTACAGAAATCCGCAGCTAACGGTATCGATATCATCCGTATCTTTGACTGTATGAATGACCTTCGTAACCTTCAGACAGCTGTAAAGGCAGCAAACAAGGAAAAAGCACATGCACAGGTTGCAATGGCTTACACACTTGGAGATGCTTACACACTTGATTACTGGACAGACCTTGCAAAACGTATCGAGGATATGGGTGCAGATTCCATCTGTATCAAAGATATGGCAGGACTTCTTGTTCCGTACAAGGCTACTGAGCTTGTTCAGGCCCTGAAAGAGACTGTTAAGATCCCGATCGATCTTCATTCTCACTATACATCCGGTGTTGCTTCCATGACATACATGAAAGCAGTAGAGGCTGGCGTTGACATCATCGACACAGCTATGTCACCATTTGCGCTTGGAACATCCCAGCCGGCAACAGAAGTTATGGTTGAGACCTTCAAGGGAACACCATATGATACAGGATTTGACCAGCAGCTTCTTGCTGAGATCGCTGACTACTTCCGTCCGATGCGTGATGAGGCACTTGATACAGGCCTTCTGAATCCGAAGAACCTTGGCGTAAACATCAAGACTCTTCTGTATCAGGTACCAGGTGGAATGCTTTCCAACCTGACATCACAGCTGAAAGAGCAGCATGCTGAGGATAAGTTCTACGAGGTACTTGAGGAAGTTCCGCGTGTTCGTAAAGATCTCGGTGAGCCGCCACTTGTTACACCGTCTTCTCAGATCGTTGGTACACAGGCTGTATTTAACGTGATCATGGGCGAGCGTTACAAAGTTGTGACAAAAGAGACAAAAGACGTATTAAGCGGTAAATATGGTGCAACAGCCAGACCGTTTAATCCGGAAGTACAGAAAAAATGCATCGGTGATATTGAGCCGATCACATGCCGTCCGGCTGATCTTCTGGAAGATGAGCTTGATAAACTTGAGAGCGAGATGGCACAGTATAAGGAGCAGGATGAGGACGTTCTCACATACGCACTGTTCCCACAGGTTGCCATGGACTTCTTTAAATATCGTCAGGCTCAGAAGACAAAAGTTGATGAGACTGTGGCAGATACCAAGAACGGCGCATACCCGGTATAAAGCACACATAGAAATGCAGACGCATTTCAATACAGGAAAAGGAGCTTGCTGTATGCAGGCTCCTTTGTGCATAAAAAAGATAAAAAGGCAGGATAACAGGTAATGTCCAAAGTTGCGATCATAGGCGGCGGTGCCGCCGGAATGCTCTGCGGTGTATATGCTGCGCGCAGAGGACACCAGGTTCACATACTGGAAAAAAACGAGAAACTTGGAAAAAAGCTTTTCATCACCGGAAAGGGACGGTGCAACGTCACCAATGATTCCGATACCGAAGAACTTTTTCCGGCAGTGATGTCAAACCGTAAATTTCTTTACAGCGCTTTCTACACCTATGGAAGCAGAGATGTGATGGAATTTTTTGAGGAAGCAGGAGTGCCGCTGAAAACAGAGCGTGGAAACCGGGTTTTTCCGGTATCGGATCATTCATCAGATATTATCCGTGCGCTTGAACGGGAACTGAAAAAAGCCGGAGCGCAGATCCATCTTCATACAGAGGTAAAGGAAGTTTGTACGCAGGATGAAAAAGTTACCGGCGTATTACTTTCGGACGGTACCTTTTTTGAAGCTGATGCAGTGGTAGTTGCCACAGGAGGGCTTTCCTACCCGTCCACAGGCTCCACTGGAGACGGATATCGTTTTGCTGCTGAGACGGGGCATAAAGTTGTTTCCCAGTCACCATCACTGGTGCCACTGGTGGCAAAAGAAGATTATGTCTCCAAACTTCAGGGACTTTCCCTTCGGAATGTGGAACTGACAGTAAGATCCGGCAAAAAAGTCCTCTATAAAGACTTTGGCGAGATGATGTTTACTCATTTCGGAGTTACAGGACCCTTGATCCTTTCTGCAAGTGCCCAGATCGGCAAAAAACTGGAAAAAGAGCCTTTGCAGGCTTTCCTGGATCTGAAGCCGGCGCTTGATGCAGAACAGCTTGACGCCCGGATCCTGCGTGAATTTGATGCAAATCATAACAAACAGTTTAAAAATGTGATCGGTGTTCTTTTTCCGTCTTCTCTGACTCCGATCATGATCGAAATTGGCGGTATCCCCGGGGAGAAACCGGTACATGAGATCTCCAGGGAAGAGCGTCAGGCTTTTGGCCGTCTGATCAAAGCTTTTCCATTTACGATCACGGGAATGGGAGAGTTTAAGGAAGCGATCATCACAAGAGGCGGTGTGTCAGTAAAAGAGATACAGCCATCCACGATGGAATCCAAAAAAGTAAAAAATCTGTATTTTACAGGCGAAGTGCTTGACCTGGATGCAGTGACCGGTGGCTATAATCTTCAGATCGCGTGGTCTACAGCATATGCGGCAGCACAGGCGATCGAATAACAGAAAAGAGGAAGGGAGCATTTGATTATGGGTATTAATATTGCAATTGACGGACCGGCAGGTGCAGGAAAAAGCACAATTGCAAAAAAAGTGGCAAAGGAGCTGTCCTTTATCTATGTAGATACAGGAGCAATGTACCGGGCCATGGCATTTTATCTTCTGGAAAAAGGAATCAGCGGTGATGAAAATATCTCCAAAGCATGTCATGATGCAGATATTTCTATCCGTTACGAGAATGGAGAACAGCAGGTGATTCTTAATGGAAAGAATGTAACGGCATTTCTCCGTAAGGAAGAGGTTGGAAATATGGCATCGGTAAGTTCTGCCAATCCGGAAGTGCGCGCGCATCTTCTGAAACTGCAGCGCAACCTTGCGGCCGAGAACAATGTAGTTATGGACGGAAGAGATATCGGAACCACTATTCTTCCCAATGCAGAAGTAAAAATCTTTTTGACTGCAAGTGCCAAAACCCGCGCAAACAGAAGATATCTGGAACTTACAGAGAAGGGTGAAGCCTGCGATATGGATGAGATCCTGAAAGATATCATTGACAGAGATGAGAGAGATATGAGCCGCGCCGTTTCCCCGCTTAAACAGGCAGAGGATGCAGTTCTTGTTGATTCTTCAGAGATGGGGATTGAGGAAGTGGTTGAGAGTATCCTTTCTGTATACAGGAAAAAGGTGAATTGATGAAGGTAAAAGTTGCAGAAACTGCCGGATTCTGTTTTGGCGTACAGAGAGCAGTAGACCGTGTTTATGACCTGATCGGTTCCGATGCTGCACCGATCTACACACTGGGCCCGATCATCCATAATGAGGAAGTCGTCTCAGATCTGGAAAAAAAAGGCGTGGCTGTGATCAGCGAGGAGGATCTTGCCACTTTAAAAGATGGCACCGTTGTGATACGTTCCCACGGAGTCGGCCGTAAAGTCTATGACAAGATTAAAAAATATGGCCTCGGGTATGTGGATGTCACCTGTCCTTTTGTGCTGAAGATCCACAAGATCGTTGAGAGAGAAAGTGCCAGAGGTGCCCATATTGTGATCATTGGTGACCCGGATCACCCGGAAGTTCAGGGAATCTGCGGATGGTGTCAGGGACCGTACACTGTGATCAAAAATGCCGAAGATGCTGAAAGATTCACCATTTCTCCGGAAAAAGAAGTGTGTGTAGTGTCACAGACGACATTTAATTACAACAAATTTCAAGAATTAGTTGAAATTCTTCGCAAAAAGAGTTATGATAATAATGTTTTAAATATTCTAAATATTTTAAACACTATTTGTAATGCTACCGAAGAACGGCAGAAAGAAGCTAAAGCGATAGCCGGAGAGGTAGACACTATGCTGGTCGTAGGCGGCCGACATAGTTCCAATACTCAAAAGCTGTTTGAAATATGTAAAAAGGAATGTGGAAATACTTACTATATACAAACACCTGTAGACTTGGATTCTGAAATGTTCCAATGCAGTAGTTGTGTAGGTATTACAGCAGGGGCTTCCACCCCAAAGAAAATTATTGAGGAGGTTCAAGAACATGTCAGAGTTAAGTTTTGAACAGATGCTGGAAGATTCCGTAAAAACAATCAGAAATGGAGAGATCGTACAGGGTACCGTCATCGATGTTAAAGATGATGAGATCATCCTGAATATCGGCTATAAAGCAGACGGTATCATCACAAAGAACGAGTACACAAACGATTCAAGCGTTGTGCTTACAGACGTTGTTAAACCTGGCGATACCATGGAAGCAAAAGTTCTCAAAGTAAACGACGGAGAGGGACAGGTCACACTGACCTACAAACGTCTTGCTGCAGAGAAAGGCAACAAACGTCTTGAGGAGGCATTTGAGAACCAGGAGGTTCTGAAAGCTCCTGTAACACAGGTACTTGACGGTGGTCTTTGTGTTAACGTTGAGGAAGCAAGAGTATTCATTCCTGCAAGCCTCGTATCCGACACATATGAGAAAGACCTTTCCAAATACGCAGATCAGGAGATCGAGTTCGTTATCACAGAGTTCAACCCAAGAAGACGCCGTATCATCGGTAACCGTAAACAGCTTCTTCTTGCTGAGAAAGCTGAGAAACAGAAAGAGCTTCTTGCTAAGATCAACGTTGGTGACAAAGTTGAGGGTGTTGTTAAGAATGTTACAGATTTCGGTGCATTCATCGACCTCGGCGGAGCAGACGGACTTCTTCACATCTCTGAGATGTCCTGGGGCAGAGTAGAGAACCCGAAGAAAGTCTTCAACGTAGGCGATAAAGTTACAGTTCTTATCAAAGATATCAACGGAGATAAGATCGCACTTTCCCTTAAATTCCCGGAGGAGAACCCATGGCTTACAGCTGCTGAGGACTTCGCAGTAGGAAACGTAGTAAAAGGTAAAGTTGCACGTATGACAGATTTCGGTGCATTTGTTGAGCTTGCACCTGGAGTAGATGCACTTCTTCATGTATCTCAGATCTCCAGAGAGCACGTTGCAAAACCATCTGATGTACTTTCCATCGGCCAGGAGATCGAGGCTAAAGTTGTTGATTTCAACGGCGAGGACAGAAAGATCAGCCTCAGCATGAAAGCACTTGAGGATCATTCTGCAGAGCAGACAGAGGAGTAATTTTCTCAGAAACTGTACAGAAGATATTATATTTTGAAATTTCAGAGGCCGTCACTGCAAATGTGACGGCCTTTTTTGAGGAAGATTTTTTATTTTGTCAGAAAAAGCGAGTCCTTTGAGAAGGGCTCGCTTTTTCAGTATATGAGAGGGACGACGTTATTTCAGGATGGAAAGATAATATGGAAGACAGTGTTTCAGATAGGTTTTTTGTTTTAAAGGATTTTTCAGAAAATCTTCTGTTACAGGGAACCAGGTGTAGCAGGTTTCCTTTCTGGCAGGTCTGCGGAGCTTTTTATCCATGCAGGCACTTAATGTTTTGGGCATTGCAGTGTCTTCAGAAGGAATGTAATCATAATCCTTGTAATTGGAGTAATATTGCTTTAATCGTCCGTTTTGAGATTTTACGAGAAGACGAACACGATCTTTTTGTCCTGTTATGTAGAATTCTTCACTATGATTTGAGAACTCTACAGGCATATCATAAAAAATTTTAATAGTAAAAGTCAATTGTTCGTCTTGAATTTCACAATCCAGAGCTTCGTAATCTTCTTCAAAGAGAGCAAGATAAGACAGCATGGAAAATATTTTTCCAAGGCCAAGAAGATCTTCCTGATTGTGTCCCATAACGACTTCCCCTGCTTCCGGTTTCTTTCCGGAAGCGAATTGTTTATAAAGACGGATACATGCACCTCCATCACAGTAAATACGATCCGTGATGCCCAGGAAAGCTTCTATAGAAGGCTGATTCATTCTGGAGAGTTTAAGGAGCCCTTTCAAAGGCTTTAACTGTCGATAAAGATCCATAGAAGGCAGGCTTTTAAAAGGAGACGGAAGCCCGTGGATCTGATAGCGTGCTTCCAGATAAGGCTGGTCAAAACTGTCTCCGTTATACTGGATTGTACAGGAAAACTTTTCCAGAAATTTCGAAAATGTTTTAAGAAGTTCGTATTCTTCATCCTCATTTTCGATCATCCACTGATACATCTGCCAGTTATTTTCTTCGTAGGTGACGGCACCGACCAAATACAGAAAAGTGGAATTTCGTGATAGTCCTGTAGTTTCGATATCATAGAAAAGTGGTGCAAAATGTTCTGAAAAAACGTGATTTCTAGTCAATTTTTTAACAGTCTCAAAGTCTGGAAACCCTTGTAAAATCGGCATTTTTTTAACAATCATGTTAATTTCCTCCTTTATGGATTGTATCTGATTATACACAAAAAAAATGTTTTTCTATAGTGCAATTTAAGGTGAAATGAGTTATAGTATATTAGTAGAGTTGATGAAAAAAACAGGAAATGGTACTGGATTTATGTGGGAATTGACAGTGAGAAAAAATGACTACTATCACTTCATAAATTGGTTTTTCATCTATCATTCTCTTGAGAGAATTGTGAGTATTTCTTACTGAAGTATATCACAGCATGGCATAGGGAATCAATCTTTCATACATAGCTGGACAGGGATGAGGGATTTCCTGGTTGCTGTTCATTCCATGAGCAGTAACACTTCCGGTTCATCTGAAAGAAGAGAAAAAAGAAAAATCAGAAACACGGGAATCAACTTTGAAAATAAGTGTATGCACAGCACGGAAACGCAATGTGCATGTACTTGCAAAGAATAAAGGAGGAGATGAGATCTATGGCATTTTTAACCTTCAGGGGTGGTATCCATCCTTATGACGGCAAAGATTTGTCAAAAAACTGTCCTGTTGAGAAGTATCTGCCGAAAGGAGATCTGGCAATTCTTGTTTCTCAGCACATCGGAGCTCCGGCCAAGCCCATCGTAAAAAAAGGTGATCATGTGCTTGCAGGACAGAAAATCGCAGAAGCAGGAGGATTTGTTTCCGCCCCGATACATTCGTCTGTATCAGGAACTGTAAAGGGAATCGAGAAGCGTCTGACAGCAGTAGGCGCCATGGGAGATGCGATCATCATTGAGAATGACGGTCTGTACGAATCTGTGGAATACACACCTGCCAAACTTTCGGATCTTTCCAAAGAAGATATCCTGAAAAGAATTCAGGAAGGCGGAGTTGTAGGACAGGGCGGTGCAGGTTTCCCGACCCATGTAAAGCTTTCACCTAAAGAACCGGACAAGATCGACCATATCCTGGTAAACGGTGCGGAGTGTGAGCCATACATTACCAGTGACTACCGCAGAATGATGGAAGAACCGGAAAGCGTTGTAGGCGGACTGGAAGTAATCCTGAAAGCTTTCCCGAAAGCGGTGGGCTGTATCTGTATTGAGGACAACAAACCGGACTGTATTGCCAAGATGAAAGAAGCCATTAAAGGCAAAGAACGTATGGAAGTAAAAGAACTCAAGACCAAATACCCGCAGGGTGGTGAGCGTACATTGATCTATGCGGTAACAGGCAGAGAGATCAATTCTACCATGCTTCCGGCAGACGTAGGATGCGTGGTTGATAACGTAGAGACCGTTACTTCTGTTTATAAAGCAGTAATCCTGGGACAGCCGGTTATCAGCCGTAATGTCACAGTGACCGGAGACGGTATCCGCACACCGAAGAACTTTTCCGTTCTTACAGGAACAGATCTGTCAGAACTGGTAGACGCTGCAGGTGGCCTGAAAGAAAAGATCGCAAAAGCAATTTCCGGCGGACCAATGATGGGATTTGCGCTGTATGATCTTCATATTCCATGTACGAAGACAACTTCTTCCCTGCTTTTCCTGGAGCGTGACGCAGTATCCGAAGCGAAACAGATTCAGACTGCATGTATCAACTGCGGACGTTGCGTAAGCGTCTGTCCAGGCCATGTGGTTCCCGCCCGTCTTGCAACTCTTGCAGAACACGGCGATATGGCAGGATTCGAAAAAATGGATGGTATGGAATGCTGTGAATGTGGCTGCTGCAGCTACATCTGCCCTGCCAAACGACCTCTGACTCAGAGTATTAAATCTATGAGAAAAATGGTTCTTGCTGAACGCAAGAAAAAGAAATAGGGGGAGGAATAACAATGGAACAAATGTATAACGTATCATCTAATCCCCATATCAGGGATAAAATGACGACCAGCCGTATTATGCAGCTGGTAGTGATCGCACTTCTGCCTGCGACATTTTTCGGTATCTGGAATTTTGGTGCACATGCACTTCTTGTAATTCTGGCAACTGTTGCATCCAGTGTGTTTTTTGAATGGCTGTATGACCGCCTGATGCATAAAAAGAATACAACTACTGATTTCAGTGCAGTTGTAACAGGACTTCTGCTTGCACTGAACATGCCTCCGCAGATTCCGATCTGGATGCCGATCCTTGGCAGCTTTGTTGCAATTATCATTGTAAAACAGTTATTCGGAGGACTTGGACAGAACTTTATGAACCCGGCTCTTGCCGGAAGATGTTTCCTTATGCTTTCTTTTGCGGGAAAGATGACTAATTTTGCAGTATCAAAAAGTTCACATGCAATTGTAGATACTGTTTCACAGGCAACACCTCTGGCAACTCTGAAAAATCAGGGATTTATTGAAGGAACTTCCATTCCTGTAAAAAATCTGTTCCTTGGTAATATCCAGGGTACGATCGGTGAGACTTCCGCCCTGGCGATTCTCATCGGTGCAGTGATTCTTCTTGCATTTAAGATCATTGATCTGAAAGTTCCACTTACATATATCGGAAGTTTTTCAGTTTTTTTGATTTTTTACATGATTGCTACAGGTAATACTGATGTAAATTATTTCTTCAGTGAGATTTTCGGAGGCGGTCTGATGCTTGGCGCATGGTTTATGGCTACTGACTACGTAACTACGCCGATCACCCCAAAGGGACAGCTGGTATATGGTTGCTGCCTGGGTATTCTGACAGCAGTATTACGTTTCTTTGGCCCTTCCGCAGAAGGTGTTTCCTATGCGATCATTATCTGTAACCTGGTAGTTCCGCTTATTGAAAAAGTAACAAAACCGGTTGCTTTTGGAAAAGGAGGCAGGAAATAATGAGTAAGATTATCAGAAATACATTGATCCTTACGATCATTACAGTAGTTGCCGGACTTGGACTTGGACTGGTTTATGAAGTTACAAAAGAGCCCATTGCAAGAACCGAAGAACAGGCAAAAAAAGAAGCGTGGCAGGCAGTGTTCAGTGATGTGAGTCTGGGAGAATTTAAACCGGTTGATGTAGATCAGGATGCTGCAGATAAAACCGTATCAGACCTTGATATAAAAGCTACTGTAGATGAAGTCTGTGAGGCTGCGGATGAAGGTTATGTAGTAACTGTAACAGATAAGGAAGGCTATGGCGGAGATATCAAGATCACCGTGGGAGTAACAAAAGATGGAACTGTAAGTGGTGTTTCCATTCTTTCCATCAGTGAGACTGCCGGACTTGGAATGCGGGCTACAGAGGCTAAGTTCCAGGATCAGTATGTTGGAAAAACTACCGATAAATTTTATGTATCCAAAGATGGCGGCGAGGGTGAGCCTATTGATGCTATCAGTGGTGCAACCATTACATCCAGAGCTTTTACCGGTGCAGTTAATACAGCTATCGGCTATTGCAAAAACGCATTTTAGGAGGGTAGTTGAATATGAATAATTGTGGTGAAAGATTAAAAAACGGTATTATAACCGAAAATCCGATTTTCGTCCTGATGCTGGGTATGTGTCCTACTCTTGCGGTAACAACTTCAGCTATTAATGGTATTGGTATGGGACTTTCCACAACAGTAGTTCTGGTCATGTCCAATATGCTGATTTCCATGTTACGAAAAATAATTCCGGATTCTGTCAGAATGCCGGCCTTTATCGTAGTTGTAGCATCATTTGTAACCATTGTACAGTTTCTGATGGAAGGTTTTACTCCTTCTCTTTATGATTCACTTGGAATTTATATTCCTCTGATCGTTGTTAACTGTATCATTCTGGGACGTGCAGAGAGTTATGCTTCCAAAAATCCGGTCCTTCCATCTATCTTTGACGGACTTGGAATGGGACTTGGATTTACCGTCGGTCTGGTTGCCATTGGTCTTGTAAGAGAGATCCTTGGTTCCGGAAAAGCTTTCGGAGCACAGATCATTCCGGTTGCTGATGCAGCTACCGGTTCTGCCGGCTATACCCCGATCACTATTTTTATCCTTGCACCTGGAGCATTCCTGGTTCTTGCAGGACTTGCTGCAATCCAGAACAAGGTAAAGATTAACATGGCAAAGAAGGGCAAAGATGTTTCCAAGATCCAGTCCGGCTGCGGTTCCAACTGTGCAACCTGTGGCGGATGCCCTTCTGAAAAAGAATAAAGGGGGAATAGAATATGGCAAGCTTAATGTTAATTGCTATTGGTTCTGCACTTTGCAGTAACGTTGTATTAAGCCAGTTCCTTGGAATCTGTTCTTTCCTGGGCGTTTCCAAGAAAACTGAAACAGCAGCCGGCATGGGAGGAGCGGTTGTATTTGTTATCACGATCGCATCCTTTGTTGCTTCGCTGTTATATAAATTTATTCTGGTACCAACACATTTTGAGTATCTGAAAACAATCGTATTTATCCTTGTTATTGCGGCACTGGTACAGATCGTAGAAATGTTTCTCAAGAAATTCGTACCGTCTCTTTACAAGGCACTTGGTGTGTACCTTCCACTGATCACAACAAACTGTGCAGTTCTTGGTGTGGCGCTGAATAACGTAAAATATGAATACAGCATTCTTGAGAGTGTTGTAAACGGATTTGCAACAGGCGTAGGTTATCTGATCGCTATTGTATTACTTGCGGGAATCCGTGAAAAAATGGAATACAATGACATTCCGGAATCTTTCCAGGGTATGCCGATCGTTCTGCTTACAGCAGCACTGATGGCAATTGCATTCTTTGGATTCTCCGGAATCGTATAGGAGGAAGAAGAGCATGAGTATAACAGGAATTATTATGGCTGCAGTCATTGTCGGCGGTACTGGTTTATTCATTGGTATCTTCCTTGGACTTGCAGACAAGAAATTGACCGTGAAGGTAGATGAAAAGGAAGAAGCTATTCTTGGCGTTCTTCCTGGAAATAACTGCGGTGGCTGTGGATATCCGGGATGTTCCGGACTTGCTGCCGCAATCGCAAAAGGCGAAGCTCCTGTAGATCAGTGTCCGGTTGGCGGTGCTCCGGTTGCGGCCAAGATCGGTGCGATCATGGGACAGGAAGTAAAAGAAACCGCACGTCAGGTTGCTTTTGTAAAATGTGCGGGAACCTGTGATAAGACAACTGTGAAATATGAGTACACAGGTGTGGAAGACTGTGAGATGATGGCTTTCATTCCGGGCAGTGGTGCGAAGAACTGTACATATGGATGTATGGGATTTGGAAGCTGCGTAAAAGTATGTCCATTTGACGCTATTCATGTAGTAAATGGCATTGCAGTCGTAGATCAGGAAGCATGTAAGGCCTGCGGTAAATGCGTTGCAAAATGTCCGCGTCATCTGATCGAGCTTGTACCATATGACAAACAGATCCGTGTAGCCTGTGGCTCCCACGCCAAAGGTAAAGCAGTTACGACTGCCTGTGAGCTTGGCTGTATCGGATGTAAAAAATGTGAGAAAAACTGTCCCCAGAGACTGCCCATCCGTGAGCTGCTGCAGCAGGTGTCGGCGGTGTTTGACTGCTGAGAAGAAGCAGGCAGCGGTATTGAAAATTGAAGGAGGAAATGCTATGGAAAGACCTTATGTTATTTGTCATATTTTAAGCTCACTGAATGGAAAGATCGCAGGTCCTTTTATGGGAACGGAAGCGAACGGAACGGTGGCCGGAGAATGCGGCAGACTTCGCAGAGAAATGAAAGGCGATGCATGGCTTTACGGAACGGTTACCACGAAAGAATTTGTGGGAGAAAAAAAAGCCGGATTACAGTGATATCTCTTCTGTTCCGGAAGGGGATTATGTAGCAGCTGATCAGGCGGAGCTGTATTACGTTTCTCTGGATACTGCCGGGGAGATTCCCTGGGAGTCGGGGACGTATTCGGCCAAGGGGCGTCCCGATGCGCATGTGATTGAGATTCTTACAGAAAGTACGCCGAAAGGATACCGGGCTTTCCATCGGTATTTGAGCGGATGGGATACCTGCCTGCCGGTGTAACGGCAGAATTTTCTTTAAAGGAAATCAACAGACTGGCCGGAGACGGAGTACAGCTGGTGTATAAAGTGAACCATCATGCGCCGGAGGCAAACGCACCAGCCATCCCATAAAAGTTTTGGCGGCGTATTTTGTGTAATCAGCCCGGCAGGCGGATGCCGGGAGTATCCGGCGGCAGGACTTTCACAGCAGGACAAGATTTTCAACAGAGTATCGCAGGGGAGGGGATGGGTATGGTATAATGTCTGCATGCATATATCTTAAGGAGGTGCAGGAAACCTGTGAGGACTGCAGAATACTGCTGTAGATTTCCATACATTCACCCCGGCGGCCCGCTGTCGGAGGGAAAGAATACGGACACCGGGCCGAAGGCGGCGATCATTGCCTGTTCCAACGGGCTGCCGGAAAGCCGGCGGGAGCAGATGGATGAACTGGCAGAGCTTCTAAAGGAAGAAGGGCTTGAACCGGTATTTTCAGACTGCCTGTATCGGCGGAACGGAACGGCCTTTTCCGGAACACCGAAAGAAAGGGCAGAAAGTCTGATGAATTTTTTTCGGGACCCGGAGGTGCGATTCATTTTTGATGTGTCGGGAGGCGATGCGGCCAATGGGATCCTGCCGTTTTTAAATTATCAGGAGATCCGGGAAAGCAGAGCGGTTTTCTGGGGGTACAGCGATCTGACTACAGTTTTAAATGCCATTTATGCAAAGACAGGGAAGGAATCGGTGCTTTATCAGGCAAGAAATCTTACTCATGAAGAGGGCAGCTGGCAGAGGGAGGCCTTCCGGAAATTTATGGCAGGAGAAGAGACGGAGCTGTTTAACTTTTCTTATGAATTTATCCAGGGAAACCGGATGGAAGGGCGGATACTGGGCGGAAATATGCGGTGCCTTTTAAAACTTTCAGGAACGCAGTACTGGCCGGATATGAAGGGGAAAATCCTTCTTCTGGAAGCGTCCGGCGGTCTGGCGCCGCAGATGGCTTCCTGTCTGGCGCAGTTAAGGCAGATGGGAGTTTTCGAAACGGCAGGCGGCATTTTGCTGGGGACATTTCTTCGGATGGAAGAGGAGGGAGAATGTCCGGGAATCGAAGCGCTGGTAAAGGAATATGCCGGTCCGGGTATTCCCATTGCCAGAACAGTTCAGATCGGACATCGGCCGGATTCCTGCGGGGCGGTGATCGGAAGCTATGGGGTGTTTCAGGGCTGACCGTTTTTTCTTTTCGGCGATGGAATCTGCGAAAAGAAACGGCGGAAGAAAACAGCAAAGGAAACGTTGAAAGGAAACCGCGAAAGAACGCAGCAAAAGGATGCGGTGAAAGAAAATGGAAAAGAAAAGATGGAGAGGAGGAGACCGATGGCCTGTCTTTATTATGCGGAGGATGATGGGGCGATTGCCGGGGCGGTGAAAGAGTATCTGGAGGATGAAGGAATACAGACGGTTCTCTTTTCGTCAATTTCATCCATTCGAAAAGCCATGGAAAGCAGCCGGCCGGATATGGTCCTGACAGACTGGATCCTTCCCGATGGGAACGGGGACGAGCTGTGCAGCTGGATCCGGTCCAGGTGGCCGAAACTTCCTGTAATTCTGATTACTGTCCGGGGAGAGACCGAAGATATCGTAAAGGGTTTTCGGCGCGGGGCAGACGATTATCTGACAAAACCATTTGCCCTCCCTGTTCTTCATTCTCGTGTGCTGGCTCTCCTCCGGCGTGCCGACGGCTGGCAGGAAAGGGAAATTACCTGTGACTTTCTTGCGCTGAATACGGAAAAAATGACGGTTACGGTCCGGCAGGAACCGGTTTCCTTAAGCCGGGCAGAATATGAAATCCTGAAACTGCTGATGATGAATAAAGGGCGGACCATTACCAGAGAAGTTTTGCTGGAACGGATATGGGACAGCAGCGGCAGCTACGTCAATGATAATACTCTGACCGTAGCCATGAAACGGCTCCGGGAGAAGCTGGGCCATCCGGCCTGCCTGAAAACGGTCCGCAGCTTCGGATATCGCATGGAGGATACGTTATGAGTGAAAGAAAGGAAAACCCGTGGATTCTGCTTCCTCTGCTGCTTTGCCTGGGCGGGATGCTTCTTTTGGGGTGTTTCTGGCAGGGACGGTATGAAAAGGCGTCTTACGTCCAGGTATCCCGTTTTTATCAGACAATACGGAATAACAATCCGGAAATGGAGGCAGATCTTCTTTTTTCTCTGAAAGAATATCTGTCTCTTTCTGCAGAGGAACAAAGTGATACCGGATATCAGGAAGATTTTCTGGGAAAATACGGGTACAGCAAGGAAGATTTCGGCCATGAACAGGAAGCCGGCGTGATTTTTCTGCAGGGAGGCGTAATGGCAGGGATTCTGGCCGGCTTTCTTTTTTCTGTCCGCCATGAGGCAGGAAGAAAACGCAGACGGATCGGTGAACTTACAGTCTGTCTGGAGAAGGCTAATGAAGGAGAGAATATTCCGCTGATTTTAGAAGAAGAGGATGAATTTTCCTCTCTTCAGGACGAGATTTATAAGACGGTGGGTCATCTGTATACCATGAGGGAAAACGCGGAGAAGGCCAGAGAAAATTTCCGGGAAAATCTCATCAATATCGCTCATCAGATAAAGACGCCTCTTACGGCAGCCCTTCTTACTCTGCAGATTATGGAAAAGAAAGAGCCTGGCCGGTACACGGAGGCGATAGGCCGGCAGCTCAGACGTCTGAACCGGCTGGAGGAAGAACTTATGCTGCTTTCCACCATTGATTCCGGTACGTTAACTCTTAGACGGGAACCGGTGGATGTTTATACGGTCCTTGAACTGGCGGCAGAGAATCTTGCGGAATTTGCCGGGGACCGGGGCATACAGATCCAGGTGCCGGACCGGGGAAGGGCAGAGTTTACCGGAGACATGGAATGGACCATGGAAGCCGTAATGAACCTTCTGAAAAATTCCATGGAACATTCGCCGGAGGGAAGCCGGATCGTATGTGATTATTCTTCCAATTTTCTTTATACGGAAATCCGGATCCTGGATGAAGGCGAAGGATTTTTGCCGGAGGATATTCCCCACCTGTTTGAACGGTTTTACCGGGGAAAAAATAAGCGGGATCAGGGACTTGGGATCGGACTTTCTCTGGCAGGTTCGCTGCTGGAAATGCAGAACGGCCTTATTTCAGCAGGAAACCGGCCGGAAGGCGGGGCGTATTTTGAAATCCGTTTTTACCGCACAGACTCTGCCGGAGCATGATGGTTTGGTGTCACTGAGATGTCACTTTTCTCTGGCAGAATGGAAGAAAGGATGGAAGAGGGGCCCAAAAGGCAGAAATTTCCCAAAAACAGGAGGGATAAGAAGGTGGAGATTCTTCGGTGTGAAAAGGTAAGCAGGATATACGGTTTTGGAGACAGTCAGGTAAAGGCGCTGGACGGGATCGATCTGTCTGTGGAGGCGGGAGAATTCATTGCTGTTATGGGGCCTTCCGGATCGGGAAAGTCCACTCTGCTTCATTTGCTGGGCAGTGTGGACCGGCCTACAGAAGGAAAGATTCTGGTGGAAGGACAGGATATTTCCAGCATGAATCCTGCCCAGGCGGCGCTGTTTCGCCGGAGGAAGGCAGGGATCGTCTATCAGTTTTACAATCTGATTCCGACTCTTACGGCAGAGAAAAATATCCTTCTCCCTCTGGCGCTGGACAAAAGAAAGCCGGATCCGGACTTTTTTCGGAAGGTGACGGATGCACTGGGGATCCGCCATAAGCTGGATGCCCTTCCGGGGCAGCTTTCCGGCGGTCAGCAGCAGCGGACAGCCATTGCCAGAGC